>WNFV01000215.1_pt1 | contig 88010 bp, 67 predicted proteins | sample 5400101 | NCBI WGS metagenome assembly WNFV01 (sample SAMN13153361, study PRJNA577476) | soil metagenome | isolation source: 115 cm soil or saprolite under grassland replicate 1 | place: USA:California | collected 2016-06-15
TCCTTCGACGACAGCCCCGCGTCTGAGTCCTTCAGCACGCGCGTCCGCAGATCCATTGAGTACGCCGCGGCCATCGGCACCTCCTCGGCGCGAGAAGTACCATGGCCGCGTACTGAGTACAAGTGGAAAATGCTCTAGTAATACCGCTTCGGCAGATCGAGAATGACGCGGCGTTTGGCGAGGTCGGCCAAGGGGCCGCTCGCGGTAACGGCCGGAAGGGCGTCGATGTCCGCCCGATTGACCGTAACGGCCTCCGGCAGGTAACGGCGGCATGCCCCGTACTCCTGCTCGTAGTCATCCGAGGGGAACTGCAGGCGCAATCGGGCTCCGCTCGCGTCGGGCTCGACGGCATACAGCGGATTCAGCCGGAACTCCCCGTGCGCGGAGGTCAACGGGTCCACCGGATGCTGCGTGAACACCCCCGGGTGACGCGACGCGACAATGGTCAGCGCGGGGTCGCGATCGAGGGCATCGGGCGCATCGTGTCTCGACAGGTCGACCGGACCGCCGCGGACGACGTCGTCGAACAGCGGTGCCTCGCCGAAGATTCGGGGCTCGATCGTCTCGAAGAGATCGGCGTAGCCCTCCGGTGTCAGCGGTTGGCCGTGTGACGGGCTCCAGGCGCGCTCGTTGTGCGTATGGCCAATGAGCACCGCGCCGGTGTCGTCCTCGACTTGGGTGCCGAAGCCGTCGCCCGTTGGTCGGCGAGGGCGGCCGTCGATCAGGCGGGTCATCTCGCCAACGAACTGCCGCTTCGTCCAGATGTACATGAACGCATCCGTGCACATGGCGAGTCCGAACGCGCCCCGCGCGAACGGCATGGGCGCATTGCCGTCGCAGCAGACCGGTTCGCAGCCGGGCGCGGTGAACCGTCGCGCCAGCCATACCTTCGCGAAGTACAGGTCTGCCAGCACGGGCGGCGGCGATGACAGGTCCATCAGGGATCGCGTGAGATGGCCCGAGCCGCCGCAGATGTCGATCGCGCGCCGCCTGCCGCCAAGGACCGTCCGCGCGACTGCGCGGACCACGGCCTGGGCGACGATAAAGGTCGGATCGGAGAAGCGATAGAGAAAATAGCCGCCTTCGAAGTTCGGGCCGAACGCTTCGACGGTGTCCCGATACGTCGCAGTCGCCGAGGAGGCGACCGCCTCGAACGCCTCGGCGTCGCGCTCGTTCTCGATGCCGACCATCGTCCGGCGCGCCAGCTCGGGCCGTTCCGCCTGGATCTGATCGCGCGCCATGGTCGCGCCCGGCTGCAGGTGCAGAACGGGAATGCCGTCGACCACGGGAAAGATGCAGCAGTGACAGCCGAGGATGCCGTCGTGGATCTCGTCGCCGCTGCGGCGGTGGAACAGCGATTCCACGAGCGAGAGTCGTCCGCCGCAGTACGGGCAGCGGAGGATGTCGAGGGTGGCTGTATGCATGAACGAGCTCTCGTGGCAGCTATGTTTCTGTGGGCACCGGTTCCCCCATCATCTCGAGCGGCGATTCAGCGACTCCGGCAATCGCGGCCCGTCGGAAGTGCTCGGTGCCAAGCCAGCGCCGTGCGTCCTCTTCGTCGATCCAGGCAATCGGATTGTTCGAGCCCATCTGCGTCCGATGACACCGAAGCGCTCTCAGTTTGCGCGAGACCCACGGGCCGACATCGATCGTGAACGTCGCCGGCTTCGCCGCGTCGCCGAATGCGTCGGGCTCGATGCCCAAAAAGCCCGAATCCGGCGGCGCACCGCTTTTGACCTGCGCCGTCCGCACGATGCCGCGCATGATGCCTTTCGGCATCGTGACGTAGTAGAGCGGCGGCGCGGAGGCGCCGAAGGAGCGCAGGGCGGTGTACGTCCTCTCGTGCACGCCAATGTGATCGAGATGCCAATACAGGCCGTCCTCGGCGAACGTGATGACGCCTGCCGGTTGGAGCCGCTCGACGAGCGCGACGATTTCGGCGTGGAGCTCGGGGACGTCGTCCCACCGCAATTCGCCGTCGGGATGGTCGGCAATCACCACGTCGGCGAGGCCAAGAATGGCCGCGGCCTCGAGCAGCTCGCGAGTGCGCGCGCGGGCGAGATCGCCGTCCGGCACCAGCGCGGGTTCGCTGATCGAGCCCCGTTCGCCGCGGGACGCGCACAACAGCACGACCTGCGCGCCCGCATCCGACAGCCGCGCCAGCGTGCCCCCGCAGGCCAGCGACTCGTCGTCGGGGTGCGCGAACACCGCCAGAAACGTTCGTCCCTTAACGCTTTCGGCCACGACGATGCGCCTCCACGAGACGGGTGTACACGGACAGATAGCCGTCGACCATTCGTTCCACGCCGAACCGTGCGACGGCTCGCTCGCGCACGCGGCGGCGATCGAGGGCGAGCACGCGTGGCAGATGGGTGACCATGTCCTCGAGGTCCGCGTACACGACGCCGGTCACGCCGTCGTCGACCACTTCGCGGACAGCGCCGCGATCCAACGCCGCGACCGGCGTGCCGCAGGCCATGGCTTCAGCGAGCACGAGGCCGAACGGCTCGCGCGCCTGAATCGGATAGAGCAGAGCGCGCGCCCCGCCGTACAGCGTGACCTTCGCGTCGAAGTCGGCCTCGCCGTAGTAGACGACCCGCCGGCCGTCCACGTGCGGCGCGACTTTTTCACGATAGTACTCGTCCTCGGCGGCGGCGAGCACCAGCCGCATGCCGACGCGCCTGGCGATTTCAATCGCCTGCAGAACGCCCTTGCCGTCCGTGAAGCGGCCGAGGAACAGCAGGTAGTCCTCCGGCTCGTCGCGGAACGTGAAATTGTCCGTATCGATGCCGTGCAGGACGGTCGCGACCACGTGCACGCCATCGAGCAGTCCGGCCTGTTCGTTGGAAATGGCGACGAAGGGCGCTTCCGGATACCGCGCCCACAGATTGACTTCGGCCCGGCTCGGCGAATGGTGAAGCGTCTGGACGATGGGCGTCGGCGACAGACGCGTGAACGCCAGCGACATCGGGTAGTACGCGGCCTCGTAGTGAATGATGTCGAAATCGGCCGCGCGCTCCACGGCGGCGGCCAGATTGAGCATCTCGTAGAGCTCCCACGGCCACATGTTCTCGTCGTGCCAGTATCCATGCGGGTAGATGGCGCACAACGTCGCGGTCGTTTTCGAATCGGCCGTCGCAAACAGCGTGACCTCGTGACCCCGCGCCACGAGTCCCTCGGTGAGGAGCGACGTCATCGTTTCCACCGATCCGGACTTCGGCGGCGGGATCGTGGTGGCGACCGGAGCGACGTGCGCGATTCTCATTGCTCGCACCGCGCACCGTGCACCGCGCACCAAGCACCGTGCACCGTGCACCGTGCACCGCGCACGGTGCACTCCGTGTTCTTCATGAGCAGGCAACCTCGATCAGCTTCGGCAGGACGCGCGCCGCGTCGAAGTACTCGCGTGCGATGTCGGCGGCACGACGGGCGTGCCGGTCGTAGTCGCCGTTGATGCGCTCGATGCCGGCGACCGCGTCGTCGGGAGTCGAGAAGGCCAGGAGCCCGTCGCCCGCGGGCAGGTGCGCGGTCCACCCTGTGTCCTGCACCAGCGCCGGGCGGCCCGATGCGAGGTAGCACTCGGTCCGATCGCTGAACCAGCCCGAGCAGTTCGTCACGTACGTATGCTTCGCGACGCCGAACTCGGCTTTGGACTGCTGGATGAACTCGCGGTAATCGGACGGCGTGCGCGAGACGGCCATCGCATCAACCGTGTCCCACCCGTACCGGCGCAGCAGCGTCTGCGGGCCGTTGATGGCGAGCTCGAACCGCTGCGGCGTGCGCGACGGCAGATCGACGAACTTGGCGAATTCCAGGTCCTTGTTGCCGCCGACGTCGGCGAAGCTCTCGATCTGCCAGGTCATCACGGTCGTGAACCGATCGCGAGGCGGCACGGTGGTGCGCCAGTCGTCCAGCGTAATCGGCTGCCACGTCTTGTGCCACGTGAAGGCGCCCACCGGCACCGGCGACGCGGGCGTGCCGATGTTCGCGCCGAACGTGAACAGCCGATCGAAGCGCTGGAAGAACGCGACGTACCACGGCTCGGCCTTCGCGATCGCGAGCTGGGTGAACGCGGGGTCGGAGTCGATGAACACTTTGTGCGGGATGCGGGCGTACTCGTCGCGCCAGAACCACGACCCGCCCGACAGGTTGATGAACAGATCGGCGCCGGCGGCATAGCGGCGGACGTCTTCAGCCGTCCGCCCGTGATAGCTGCCGTCGTAGTTCACGAACGCCCAGCGATCGCCGAGGCCGAACGGCTCCAGCGCGCCGTGAATGTAGCGTGTTCCATATCCCGGATCGGTGGCGCGCGTGTTCTGCTCCGGGTCGTACACGCATTCGCCCGTGTCCTCGATGTAGAAGACCTCGTGTCCGAGCGCGCGCAGCCCGAGCAGGTACATCAACGAACACCATGTGACCCCGCCGAACGGATACCGCGCGATGATTCCTGCAAAGAGGATTCTCATCGCGCCGATCGACGTTCGGCGTTCGATGTTCGACGTTCGGCGTTCGACGTTCGACGTTCGACGTTCGGCGTTCGACGTTCTGAAGCCAGCGGGACGGCGAATGCCGAACCGCACACGCACGACGCACGACGCACGACGAACGACCTAGTCTGGATCATCGTTTGGCGGCCTCAATCAGCTCGTCCACGCTCTCCGGCTCATCGAGCGACTTGCCGACCGACAGCCGCGCGCACATGCGGCGATACAGTCGGCTGCTTCCGAGGAGCTCGTCGTGGCGGCCCTGCGCCGCAATCTTGCCGCCGTCGAGGACCAGAATCCGGTCCGCGTCGCGGACGGTCGACAGCCGGTGCGCGATGACGATGGTCGTGCGCCCCGCCCGCAGCCGCCGCAGCGCCGCAAACACGATCTCCTCGGAGATGGCGTCGAGCGAGGAGGTCGGCTCGTCGAGGATGAGGATCGGTGCGTTCTTCAGAATCGCGCGCGCCACGCTCAGACGTTGCCGCTCGCCGCCGGATAGCCCGCCGCCCGCCTCGGCGATTTCCGTGTCGTACCCCTTCGGCAGCTGCGAGATGAACTCGTGCGCATGCGCGGCGCGGGCTGCCTCCTCGATTTCCTGCGCTGTTGCATCGAGCCGCCCGTATCGAAGGTTATCCGCGATGGTTCCGGAGAAGAGGACGGGATCCTGCAGCACGATGGAGATCTTGTCGCGCAGCGATCGGACGCGGTATCGGCGAACGTCCACGCCGTCGATCAGCACGCGTCCCTTCGTGGCGTCGTAGAAGCGCGGAATCAGGCTGACGAGCGTGGTCTTGCCGGCGCCCGTCAGACCGACGAGCGCGATCATGTGTCCGGGCTTCGCCTCGAAATCGATGTCGTGCAGGACGCGCGCGCCGTCCGGATACGTGAAGCCGACGTCCTCGAACCTGATGTCGCCCCTGACGTCGGCCGCCTCGATGGCGTCCGGCGCGTCGTTCGTCTCCGGCGCCAGGGCGAACATGGCGCGCACGCGTTTGGCGCCCGCCAGCGCGCCCTGCAGCTGACCGGTCGTGTGCGCGATCGCCGACAGGGGGCCATAGACCGCGCCGAGATACGCAATCACGACGGTCATGTCGCCAATGGTCATCTGCCCCCGCATGACGTGCCGGCCGCCTACGATCAGCACGAGCGCCGTGCCGAGAATCGTGATCGTCGTGACGACCACCGAGAACAGCGACTGCTGCCACGTGATCGCAATCCGCGCGTCCATCGTCTTCCCGCCGGCGTTGGAGTAGCGGGCCAGCTCGTAGGGCTCGCGCGCGAAGCTCTTGACCAGTCGAATGGCCGAAAATGTCTCGTACAGCCGCTCGATCAGCTTCGACTCGAGCTCCTTGACGCGTTCCTCCCGGTTGACCAGCGTCGACGTGTAGTAGCGCAGGCAGAGGAACAGGAACGGCACGACCGTCAACGACAGCAGCGCGACAATCAGGTCCAGCTTCAGCAGAATCACGAACATCACGACCAGCGTGGTGATGGATGTCGCGAGCGGAAACAGGCCGCTCATCACGAGGTTTTCGATCGCGTACGCGTCGACGTCGACGCGGTAGACGGCGTCGCCCGTGTTCGTGGTGATGTGATGGTGCAGCCCGAGCGCCTGCAGATGCTCGAAGAGGCGATAGCGGAGGTCGTACACCATCCGCTGACCGGTGTCGACCTGCACCTGGGTGCCGTAGGCGGACACGAGCTGGTTCGTCACCTGCAGCAGCACGCCCGCAACCACGAGGATCACAAGGAGTGCCGTCAGGTTGCCGCCGTGAATCGCCGCCAGCCAGTGCGCGAACGGTTCAGGGATGGGATGCTGCTCGAACACGTAATCGATGACGACCTTGAGCGGCCACGGCTGCAGCGCGCCGAGGCCGATTTCCGAGAGCAGCAGCATGGCCAGGAGCGCCACGCGCCGGCGATAGGGCTGGAGGAACGACAGCGTCCAGGCGAGCAGTCCGCGCCCGGTGTTGGCGTTCGCGGGATTCGTGGCGTTCGCGGCGGCGCTGTCCGTCATTCGCCGCTCTTTCGCGCGGGCGCCAGTGGCGCCAGGGGACGTGGCGGCACGAGATTGGGGGCGATCTGCGGAATCACCAGCGGCACGATTCGGTTGTTGCTGGAATCGGCCACGTAGAGCCAGCCGCGCCGCGGCGCGTAGGCGACGCGCGTCGGCGCGCCGAACGCCACGCCGCCTTCGTCGCTCAGGTCCCGGATGATGCCGTCGGGACCGACGGCGCGCACGTGCTGGTTGTAGTAATCGGCGATGAAGATCGTGATCTTGGCATTCCCATCCAACCGCTCGGGCACGACCGCAATGCCCGCCGGGCCCGACAGGCGCGCCTCGGTCGCCGCCCGTCCGTCGCCGGAGTACCCCCAGACGCCGCTGCCGGCAACGGTCGTGATGATGTGCGTTCGTGCGTCCACCTTGCGGACGCGGTTGTGGTGCATGTCGGCGATGTAGATGTCGCCGTTGGGCGCAACCGCAACGTCGCTCGGCATGTTCAGGTGTGCGCTCGTGGCCGGCCCGCCGTCGCCGACGTCGCTCGGGTCGCCCACTTTTCCGTCTCCGGCGATCGTGTGAATCAGTCCCGTTCTCGCTTCGATGACGCGGACGCGATAGTTCAGCGTGTCCGCGATGAAGATATCGCCGTTGGCCGCGGCCGCGACCGCACTCGGCGTATTCAGCGCCGCGTCGACCGCCGGCTTCTCGTCGCCGTCGTACCCGTTGTCACCGGACCCGGCGATCGTCGTAATGACGCCCGTGTCATGGTCCACGCGGCGGATGCGATCGTTGTGCGAGTCGGCGATGATCAAGTCGCCGTCGGGCGCGATGGCCACGCCGTCCGGCGTGTCCAGCTGCGCCTCGGTCGCGGGCCCGTTGTCGCCGGAGAACCCCGCATCGAGGTCGTGGTTGCCGGCTTCGGTCGTGATGACCGTCTTGCGCGAATCGATCCGCCGGATGACGTGGTTGTTCGTGTCCGCGAAATACACGTCGCCTGTCGGCGCGACGACAATGCCGCCGGGCGCGTCGAGCCACGCTTCGATGGCGGGGCCGTAATCGCCCGCGAAGCCCTTTCGTCCGCCAATCACCGGCGCGGTCGCCGCTTCGCGCAGCATGAACGTGCCGGCGCCAAGCGTCACGATCATGACGACGAAGATGATCGCGCTGCGCAGCCCGTACATGCGCACCAGCGACGGCGCGACGAGCGGCGGATGCGCCGGACCGGAATGCAGCTGCAGCATGCCCGCGCCGACCGTCGCCCGCGCGATGCCGCGCCGCGCGATGGCCGTGGTCTGCGCCGTGCGCCACGCGACGACAAGAATCAGCAGTAGGGTGAAGCCGGCGACCATCGTGCCGGCGAGCGGCCAGCGGAGCGCCACGCCGAACATCGCGCCTACGAGCAGCACCATGCCGAGCGCGAGCGCCATGACGACGCCGAATATCGTCGGGCGCAGGTGCATGCCGATGCGCACGAGCGATTTGCCGCTGCCGTGCTCCTCGACGAGCGCGCGCACGTCGAGCCACGCCCAACGGCCCACGAAGACGCTCACGTCGCGGTCGTCCACCCACCCGTCGTCGATCTCGATCGTGCGCACGGCGCGCGACCGGCGCAGCCAGTCCGCGAGCTGCGCGAGCACACGCTCGGCCGACGTCCACGTTTCGCTCCAGAAGCGGTCTTCGGTCACGCTGCCGGAGATGAGCAGCAGGGCACGCCACGCCTCGCTCAACGACGGCCTCGGTCCGCGGCTCGTTTGGGCCGCCGCCGCCGGCAGCGCCATTTCAGGCGGCGAGAGCACGCCGCGGATGCGCCCGCGAATCCGCGCGACGGGCTGGATGAAGTGGAGATACGCCACCGTGGCCCGGTACCACAACCGGCTGCCGCCCAGCGAGTCGACTTCCGAGCGAAGCGCATACGCGATGTTCTTGGCGATCGTGACGGCAATGCCGACGCCCCCGCTGGCGATCAGCAACGTGGCGGCCCACTGGTGGTCGCCGGTCGCCACAACGCCGGCGCCCGCAATCGCCAGGATGAACGAAATCACCTGCCATCTGATCGAGTGCGGCAGGAAGGCGAACGGGTGCACGTCGGTGCGGTACACCGACGGGAACGCGGCCGTGCCCCAGACGCCCGAGTTGATGCGCGCGCCCCACAGCGAGCGCACGAACGGAAGCGGGCTGTAGATGCGTCCGCGCCACAGCATCCGGCCGTCCAGGAATTTGTCCGGGTGATGCGCCATCAGCCACGTTTCGCCCTCGCCGTAGCCGACCTGCTGGCGCCAGTAGGCGTTCACCGACGAACGGTGGTGATGCCAGACGAGCGCCGCCGACGCGAAACCAATCTTCCAACCCCGCCCCTGCAGCCGCCAGCACACGTCCACATCGTCGCCGGCCCGGAGGTAGATGGGGTTGAAGCCGCCGATCGCAAGGAGCGCCTCGCGGCGGAACGCCATGTTGCAGCCAGGCACGTGCTCGGCGATCCGGTCGTCGAGCAGCACATGCGTGGGCCCGCCGGGCGCCCGCGCGATGCACTGGGCCATGGGCGGATCGTCGGCGGGTACCACATTCGGCCCGCCGGAAGCGACGACATCCGACGTGAGGAACGGCTGGACGAGAAACGTCAGCCAGTCGGGGTCGACGCGCGTGTCTGCGTCGGTGTAGGCGACGATCTCGCCGGTGGCCTTGGCCAGGCCGACGTTGCGCGCGGCGCTCAAGCCCGCGTTCGGCACGTCGATGACGCGCGCGCGCGGATGCGTCCGTGCGATATCGCCGGTGCCGTCCTTCGACCCGTCGTTGACCACGATGATCTCGCAGTCCGGGTAGGTGAGCCGATCGAGCGACGTCAGGCAGTCGTCGAGCGTATCGGCCGCGTTGTACGCGCAGATCACCACCGAAACGCGCGGCCAGGTGCGCTGGCGATCGCGCGGGAATGGCGCGTCTGCGAAAACGGCCGAGACGGCCCGTGCCGCCGGTTTCAGCCGCCGATCGCGATCGACGAGCCCGAACTTCCAGTCGTCGACTGGATGTCCGCCGCGCCACCATTCATCGGTCCAGGCAAACGCGATGGCGCCGCACGCCCCTTCCTCGAAGGCGGCGCGGAGGTGCATCGCCGTGAGATCCGCCTGTCCCGCTTCCCCTTCGCGAATGCTGTCGGCTCCCGCTTCGGCGAGCAGCAGCGGCTTGTGCGCCGCCACGTGCTGCAACCGCGCGAGGTACGCCCGCAGCTCGTGCTCGCGGTGCAGATAGACGTTGAACGCGCAGATGTCGAAGAACGACAGATCCAGGAATTCGGTCGGCGGAAAGTTGACGTAGGTGAACAGACTGTCGGGCGACGCCGCCTTCGCGTCCTCGTACAAGCCCCGGAGGAACCGCTCGACGCGAATGCGGCCGTGCCAGCGCACGATGCCGGGCGGAATCTCGTTGCCGAGCGCAAACGTCAGGACGGCAGGATGGTCCCCGAGCTGGGCGAGGCGCGCGATGACGGCGCGCCGGATCTCACGCTTCAAGGATCGATTGTCGAGGAACGCGACATGCTGCGACCAGGGCAGCCCGACCATGACACGCAGTCCATGTCGAGCCGCCTCATCCAGCAGATCGCGCCGTGGCGCCGTGTACGTCCGGACGGTATTGATGCCGAGGCTCGCCATGAGCCGGAAGTCTTCGGCGACTTGGGCGGGCGGTGGAAACTGATATCCGTCCGAATCGGGCGCAAACGTCCCGTAGGTGACGCCCTTGACGCGGAACCGCTCCTCGGCGACGGCCACCGCGCGCTGTGTTTCGGTGGGCGCGCCGCCGTCGGCGCGCGGAGGCTGGACGCGCAGGAATTTGCCATCCGCCACGATCCGCGCGGCCGACGCGGGCACCATAGCGCGACGGACGTCGGGATCGGCCTGAACCGCTGTGCTCACAATAGGATGTGGGCCCGTGAGGGGCAACTTCCTATTGTAGCAGCACTTACCGGTCGATCCTGACGCTGCCGCTGAAGGTCTTGAACCGTAGAGTTCCGCCACCGGCCGAATCGCCGAGCTGAGCCCGGACCGAACGGCGGCCGCCGCTGCGCAGCGTCAACGGGATGTCCGAGTTGAGGTGGCCGCTGAACGAGTTGAAGGCCACCGTGCCGCGCGCCGTTTCCGGGATGCGGAGCGACACGTTGCCGCTGAACGTGTCGACGTCGATGGTCTGGTCCGGTTGCCACGTTCTTGCGTGGATGTCGACCGAGCCGCTGAAGGTGTGCGCCCGAATAGGACCCGTGACGTTCTCGAACTGCAGGCGCGACGAGAAGCCGTGAACCTTGTGCGATCCGTCGACTGCCTCGACGGTGACGGGCGCGCTGAAGACATCGACATCGAGATTCGTGTTGCGTGGAACCTTGATGTCGAGGTCCGTTTCCACGACGCGGTTCTGCCGCGTCCAGTTGTACCAGGACGAGTCCTGCTGATTGGCGTTGATGACCAGTGTCGCGCCTTCGGTGTGGATGTCGAGCTTGATGTGATCGAGACGGTCCCGAGTGCCTCGGCGAACCGCTTCGATGGCCGCATCGGTCCGATCGGAACCCGTAATCGTCACACGTCCCGAGAAACTCTTGAGCCGCAGTGTCCCGCCCGACGCGAGCGTGGCCGTCCGGCTGACGTGCTCCGTCTGGATATCCGCAGCCGCCATCGAGGCAGCAGGAAGCGCAAGTAGAGCGAAGGCGAGCAGGAAGGTTCGCATGACGAGTTGGACGGGATTTCAGGGTTCAGAGTTCAGGGGGGAGTCCCCACGTCCAGGGCGCCCGTGTAAATGGCCATGCCGACGACGGCATCGACGCCGATCGCCTCCAGATCGTCGATGTCTTTCTGCGTCGTGATGCCACCGGCCGCTGTTACGCGTCGAGTGGTGGCGTCCCTGACCGCGCGGATGGCTCCGATATCCGTACCGCGCATCAGGCCTTCGGCGTCGACGTGCGTGTAGAGGAACTCGTCGCAATACGGCTCGAGAGCGCGCACCGCCGCGACCGCGGTGAGCGCCAGAGATGTTTTCCACCCGTGGATCACGACGTGGCCCCCACGGCTGTCGACCGCGGCGATGACGCGCGCCCGGCCAACGGCGTCGGCCAGCGTTCGAGCGAACGCCAGGTCCGGCTGGCCTTCGTTGAACAACGCGGAGCCGGCAATAATCTGGCGCGCGCCCGCGGTCAGCACGTCCTCGGCGCGTTCGACCGTTCGAATGCCTCCGCCGACGCGGCACGCGAGCGAGCCGGCGATTTGCCGCACGAGCGCGAGATTGTTTCCCGAGCCCATGGCCGCATCGAGATCGATCACCTGCACCTTGGGAAACTTGGCGAACCGTCGAACCCATCGAAACACGTCGTCGTCTCGCACGGCGAGACGGTCTCCCTGTACGAGCTGGACGACTGCGCCGCCCTTCAGGTCGATGGAGGGGATCAGCATGGCAGATGGGGCAGGTGGGTCACGTGAGTCACAGCCGAACCGGTATCTGTTGTGCGGCCAGATGTCGTTTCAGCGCCCGAACGCTGGTCTCGGCGTAGTGAAAAATCGACGCTGCGAGCGCCGCATCCGCTCGGCCCTCGGTGAAGACCTCAACGAAATGGTCGAGACCGCCTGCGCCGCCGGACGCGATAACGGGAATGGACACGGCCGTCGAGACGGCAGCCGTCATCGTGCAATCGAAGCCCGCTTTGGTGCCGTCGCGATCGATCGATGTCAACAGAATCTCGCCGGCGCCGCGCGATTCGGCTTCGCGCGCCCATTCGACAGCGTCGCGGCCCGCGGCGGTCTGCCCGCTGCGCGCGTACACCGCAAAGCGGTTGCCATCCTGTTTCGCGTCGATCGCCACGACGACCGCCTGGCTGCCGTACCGGTCGGCGAGCACGGTAATCAGTGCTGGATTGGATAGGGCGGCGGTGTTGAGGCTCACTTTGTCTGCGCCCGCCTCGATCGCCGCGGCCGCATCGTCTTCGGTCCGTATACCGCCGCCGACCGCGAGGGGAATGAACAGCTCGCGCGCGACGGCGCGAATCGTCTCGGCGAGCGCGCGTCGAGCCTCGATCGTCGCTGTGATATCGAGGATCACGAGCTCGTCGATCCCCTCCGCGTTGTAGCGGCGCGCAAGCGCCGCCGGATCGCCGGCCGATCGCAGACCCTCGAAATTGACGCCTTTGACCACCTGGCCGCTTCTGATGTCGAGGCAGGCGATGATCCGTTTGGAGAGCATGAGACCTCTTCACCACGAAGGACACGAAGGATACGAAGGAAAAGACCGATTTGAAAATAGGTTTGATCCTTTGTGTCCTTGGTGTCCTTTGTGGTTCATCAATCGTCGTCTCCTGCAAGCGCGAGGAAGTTGCGCAAGATCCTCAATCCAACCTCCCCCGACTTTTCCGGATGAAACTGCACGCCCGCGATCTGACCGCGCTGGCTGACGGCGGCAAAGGCCTGACCGTGTTCTGTAACGGCCACCGTGTCCAGGTTGACCGGCGCGACGTAACTGTGCGTGAAGTACACCTGCGCGCCCGACTGCACGCCTTCGAGAATCGGCGCGGCGCGGGTGATGGTCAGGCTGTTCCAGCCGACGTGCGGGACCTTGATTGGTTGGTCCGGCGCATCGGGCGTGGCGCCCGCCTCTGCGCTTACCTCCGCGCTCAGCCGAACGCATCGGCCCGAAAAGACACCGAGGCCTTTCAGCTCGGACGCTTCCTCACTCGATTCGTAGAGCCACTGCATGCCCAGACAGATGCCGAGCAGCGGACATCCCTCGCCAACGCGTTCCAGAATGGCGTCCACCCAATAGCGATCGAGCGCGCGTGTGGCGCCGAAGTGACCCACGCCCGGCACGATGACTCCGCGCGCATCGCCGACGGCACCGGGCGCGGCAGGCACGAACACGTCGGCGCCGAGCGCTGCCAATGCCTTCTTCACCGACGTCAGGTTCCCCGCTCCGTAATCGACAAGCGCGATCATAGAAGGCCTTTGGTGCTCGGAAGCATCCTGGCGAGCCGCTTGTCCTTCGCGCACGCCACTCGGAGCGCCCGCGCAAATGCTTTGAAGACCGCCTCGATCTTGTGGTGGCTCGATCGGCCGTAGAGCACCTTCACGTGCACGTTGGCGCGTGCGCCGATCGCGAACCCTTCGAAGAAGTCGTGCACGAGCTCGGTCTGCAAATCGCCGACGCGGACAACCTTCACGTGGAGGTCGACGACCGCATGCGGACGGCCGCCGAGATCGACGGCGGCGACCGCCAGCGTCTCGTCCATCGGCATGACGAAATATCCGGCGCGGTTGATGCCGCGGCGGTCTCCGAGCGCGGTCGACACCGCCTCGCCGAGCGCGATGCCGAGGTCTTCCACCGTGTGGTGCTGGTCGACGTCCAGGTCGCCGTCCGCCTGCACCCGGAGATCGAACGCGCCGTGTCGGGAGACGAGCTCCAGCATGTGATCCAGAAACCGGATGCCGGTGCGCACGTCGTACTGGCCCTTGCCATCGAGTGCGAGAGCTATCTCGATTTGCGTCTCCGCCGTCCGCCGGGCGATTAGCGCGCGTCGCACAGGACCTCTTCCATCACGCTGATGCACCGTTGTGTGTGGTCGACGATGCCGGTGGCAATGCGGATGCAGCCGGCGCAACCGGGTTCAGTCGAGCGATCGCGAATATACACGCCACGTGCGAATGCGCCCCCGACGAGCGCCTCGGTCCGATCCCCGGCACACACCAGGACGAAGTTCGCCGCGCTCTTCACGTACGTGAGCCCGAGCCGATCGCAGGCGGCGTACAACAGCGCCTTCGAGGCGGCGACCTGACGCAGGTATCCGTCGAGGTGAGCGAGATCGTCGAGTGCCGCCTGGACGGCCGTCACCGCCGCGATGCTGACGCTGTAAACGGGGACGGCGCGGCGAATGGGATCGACCGTCTCCGGCGCGCCCACGAGACAGCCGATGCGAAGGCCCGCCAGGCCAAAGGCCTTCGAAAACGTGCGTCCGACGATGACGTTCGGAAACGACGAAAGGTCGGGGATGAACGTCACGCCGGCGAATTCTGCGTACGCCTCGTCGACGAACACGACGGCGTCCGTCGGCACGTTGCGCGCGATGGTTCGAATCGCGTCGAGCGGCATGGACGCACCCGTCGGGTTGTTCGGATTGGTCAAGAAGACCACACGCGTCTGCGGCGAAATGGCGGCGATCACCTCGTCGAGGGCGAAGCTGAAATCCGGCCGGGGCATCACCTGCACCAGACGTCCGCCGGCGACCGCCGTATCGAACCGGAAGATTTCGAACGCCGGTTCGGGAACGATCGATTCGAGCACCGGTCCCGAGACCGATGGCCGCAGGTACGCGACCGACAACGCCATGATGCCTTCGTCGAGACCGTTCAGGAGCGTGATGCGGTCGGGAGTGACGCCCAAGTACGCCGCGACCGCCGCCGTTGCGCCTGTGTACGGAGGATAAAACCCGATTTGATCGGCGCGAAGCCTGGCCAGCGCCTCGAGCACCTTCGGCGAACAGCCGCCCGTGTTCTCGTTCTGATGCAGCCGCAGTCCGTCGTAGAGTTCCGGGGGTTTTTGGTAATGGCTCATGGCTGATGGCTCACGGATCGATGGTCTATGGTCGTCGGTCACCGAGACGCATTTCGATCGACGTCGCGTGCGCCTCGAGGCCTTCCGCGCGCGCGAGCGGAAGAATCGTCGGCGCCAGCTGCGCAAGACCCTGTCGCGTGACGCGCTGGACCGACATCACGCGCACGAAATCGGCGGCGGACAATCCGCCGCGAAACCGGGCGGCACCGGCGGTCGGCAGCACATGATTCGAGCCGGTCGCGTAATCGCCCGCCGCCTGGGCCGAATAGGGACCGACGAACACGGCGCCGGCCGTGACCGACCGCCTTATCAGCTGTTCCCGATCGACGACGAGATGCTCGGGTGCGAGCTCGTTGGCCAGCGAGATGGCTTCGTCGGGCGATCGTGTCACGACGATCGCTCCATGCTGTTTCAGCGCGCGCGCCACGACAGCGCGCCCGGCGCTGCCCCGTTGCGCCGCTGCGGCAACCCGCCCGGCCAGCGATCGGCTCCAGGTGATGAAGACGGAACGCGCATCGGGATCGTGCTCGGCCTGCGCGACGAGATCGGCCGCGATCCACGACGCCCGGCCGCTGCCGGCGACGATGACGATTTCGGTGGGGCCGGCGTAGAAGTCGATGGCGCAGCGGCTCGCGACGAGCGTTTTTGCCGCCGCAACGTAGCGGTTGCCCGGCCCGACGACCTTGTCGACGCGCGGGACCGAGCTGGTCCCGAACGCCAGCGCCGCGATTGCCTGAGCTCCGCCGACGCGGAAGAGTGCGGTCACGCCGGCTTCGAGCGCGGCTGCCATCACGACCGGCTCGGGCCGCGGACACACGGCGATGATCTCGCGGACGCCGGCGACGCGCGCCGGCACGGCGGTCATGAGCAGCGAGGACGGCAGCGGAAACCGGCCGCCCGGCACGTAACACCCGACACGCGCGAGCGGCTCGACGCGCTGCTCAATCGATACCCCCGGGAGGACATCGAGGTCCCAGTGCCGCGGCATCTGCCGCCACGCGACACGCGCGATATTCCGTGCCGCCTGCGCGATGGCGCGGCGGACGGCGGGATCGACGCGCGCCGCGCCGGCGCGGATCTCGCCGGCTGACACTTCGAGTGGCGGCGACGCGCCGTCGAATCGCCGGGCAAAGCGCTCGAGGGCGCGGTCGCCCTCGTCGCGGACTGCATCGACGATCGCGCGGACCCGTCTCTCGAACGCGCGGTCGTCACGGCCCGCACGCGGCATCAGCCGCGCGATTGCTTGCCGGTCGCTCGAGTTGATGATTCGCAGAATACCCACCTGACCCACCTGACCCACCTGACCGACCCGGCCCACCCGCCTTCGCGCTTCGCGCTTCGGCGGGGCAAGCCCGACCGCTTCGCGCTTCGGCGGGGCAAGCCCGACCGCTTCGCGCTTCGGCGGGCAAGCCCGACCCACATCGCCTACAAGACAATCTTGTTGAGCGGGTACTCCACGATTCCCTGTGCGCGCGCCGCCTTGAGCTGCGGGATCAAATCCCGGACGGTGTGTTCCTCGATGATCGTATTGACCGCCACCCACTCCTCGTCGCTCAACGCCGAAATCGTCGGACGCTGCAGCGCGGGCAGCAACCCGAGCACGCCCTCGAGATCGGCGCGCCGCACGTTCAGCATCAACCCGACGCGTCCCTGCGCTTCGATCGCGGCCCTGAGCAGGAGCGCGATGTTCTCGAGCTTCGTGCGCTTCCACACGTCGGCGAGCGCCGAGTTGTTGGCGATGAGCTGCGTGTTCGACTCGAGGACCGTGTCGATGATGCGGAGTCGGTTCGCTCGCAGCGTCGACCCGGTCTCCGTGGCCTCGACGATGGCGTCGGCGAGGACGGGAGGTTTGACCTCGGTCGCGCCCCACGAGAACTCGACGTTCACGGAGACGCCGTGACGCTTGAAATACGCGCGCGTCGCGCGCACGAGCTCGGTGGCGATGGTTTTCCCCTCGAGATCCTTCGGCGCCCTGATGGCCGAGTCTTCAGGCGCAGCGAGCACCCATTTCACCTTGCCGAAGCTCTGTTTCGCGTAGATAAGGTCGGCGAGGCTCGTGAGGACGCCGGTTGTGCCGTCGCCGGCCTCGTGCTCGGCGATCCAGTCCTGTCCGGTCAACCCTGCGTCCAGAACGCCGTCCGACACGTACCGTGCCATTTCCTGCGCTCGGATGAGCATGCACTCGATGTTCGGGTCGTCGATCACCGGAAAGTACGAGCGCGCGCTCACATAGATGTTGAACCCGGCGCGCGCGAACAGCTGAATCGTCGCGTCCTGTAGGGAGCCTTTCGGAATGCCGAGCTTGAGTGTCATTGGTGCCAGATTCTCCACCGCGGATTGTGATTACGTTTCTTTCAGTACACGGTAAAAACACGACCGCGCGCCCGTGTGACAGACGTTGCCGTCACCGAGGCGCTTCACTTTCACCAGCACGGTGTCCTCGTCGCAATCGACGAGGATGTCGACAACTTCGAGCGTGTTGCCGGAGGTTTCGCCCTTCATCCACAGCGTGTTGCGCGTACGGCTGAAGAAGGTGGCGTACCCCGTGCGCCGCGTCTCGGCGAGCGCCTGCTCGTTCATGAAGCCGACCATCAGCACCTCGGAGCTCTCCACATCCTGGATGACCGCCGGAATCAGGCCGCCGAGTTTTGAAAAGTCCATAAAAACAAAAACCCCGCCGGTGGGCGGGGCCTCGTGGTCGTTGGTGCCGGGTCCTTCGTTCTTCGTCCGGGTCCTGACCTAGATCACGTGCCTTCCGCCCGGCGGTGGCCGGTGCACAGGTGATGACGCGCGTGATGGTGGACCGCCGACATGTCGCCGTGAGCGTAGCCGATCGACAATTGGCGTGTCAACGAGCCGCGCGGTTGGCTGCGCGGTTGGCGCCCCGCGGCCGACGCGAACCCGTGCGGTTCACCTGTGAGACGATACGCCGTGGCTGCGTGTGCCCGGCGCATCGCGCGCGTGTCCGCATCATCCAAGCTGGCGAACGTATTTGCGTTGAGCCTCGTCGCCACGGAAGTCTGGGCGAACAGCAACAACGTGCGTCTGGTCGGACAGATTCAACGCCAGAACGCCGGCCGGCGTCGATGATCCGCTATCGCGTCCGCCGGCCGCGCGGCGCGACGCCATGCGCCCGCGCGTCGGCCTCGCGCGCAACCATCACCTCGGTTGCCTTCACGATGGCGAGCGCTTCGTCGCCGCGCCGCAGCTGCAGTTCTTCGACGGCGTCGCGGGTGATGACTGCCGTCAGCGTCTGGTCGCCGATGCGCAGCCGCACCTGTGCCAGCAGGCCCTCGACCCGGACTTCGTCCACGTATCCCCGAAGCTGATTGCGGCCGCTGATCGAGACGATGGCGCCTGAGCGCTCGCACCCCGTTTTTTTCGCCGTCGCGCCCGCGGCCGGCGCCAGCAGGCGGTCGACTTCCGTCTCGGCGATGCGGTGGTGGCCTCCGCTCGTCACGCGCGTGCGGACGCGGCCGTCGTAGATCCAGTGTTTCAGCGTCGAATAACCGACGCCGAGCCGCTCGGCCGCCTGCCTGACGGTCAATAGAGACATATCATTCTATTCCGTGATCAGAGTCTCCTTGAATCATATTAAACTGTTCGACAATTGTGAAGCGCTGGCTGTGCCTGCTTGGTCCCGGGCTGCTCGTGGCGACGCTCTGGGCGTGCCGTCCGACGCCCGAACCCGGAGGCGCCCGCGCGCGCGTGCGTGTGGCGGCGGCGTCCGATTTGAACGCCGCGCTCGCCGATCTGATGGCCCGCTTCCGCGCGTCGCACGACGTCGACATCACCGTGTCGTACGGCTCGTCGGGGACGTTCTACGCGCAGCTGCTCAACCGCGCGCCGTTCGACATGTTCTTGTCCGCCGACCTCGCCTATCCACGGCAGCTGGCCGATCGCGGCTTGATTGTTCCGGAGAGCGCATTCGAGTACGGCACCGGACGGCTCGTGGTGTGGGTGCCCGCTTCGTCCGCGCTTGATCTCGGGCGCGCAGGTCTGCAGGCGCTGACCGCGGCGTCTGTCGCGCACGTGGCGATTGCCAACCCGGAACATGCGCCGTACGGGCGCGCGGCCGTCGCGGCGATGCGGACGCAGGGCGTTTATGAGCGCGTCCAGCCAAAACTGGTATTCGGCGAGAGCGTCGCGCAGGCGATGCAGTTCGTCCAGAGCGGCGCCGCCGACGCGGGCATCGTCGCGCTGTCGCTGGCGCTTGCGCCGGCCGTCAAAGCGAACGGACGCTGGGTGGAGATTGCGACGTCGGATTACCCGGCCATCGAACAGGGAGGCGTGATCCTGCGCTGGGCGGCCGACATCGACGCTGCGAAGGCGTTTCGCGCGTATCTCGTGAGCGCCGACGGCCGCGCCATTCTCGAACAGTACGGGTTCTTTCCGCCGGGAACATAACCGTGGACTGGACAGCGCTCTGGCTCAGCGTACGCCTGGCAGCGGCAACCACGATCGTGCTGCTCGCGATCGGCATTCCGCTCGCGTACTGGATCGTCTTTTCGCCGCGGCGCTGGATGTTCCTGGTCGAGGCGGTGGTCGCGCTGCCGCTCGTGCTGCCGCCCACGGTGCTCGGCTTCTACGTCCTCATCGCGATCGGCCCGCTCAGCCCACTCGGCCGCGCGTACGCGCTTGCCGCCGGTCACGGTCTCGCGTTCACGTTCGAAGGGCTGCTGGTGGCGTCGGTGCTGTATTCGCTGCCGTTCGCCGTGCAGCCGTTCAGCGCCGAGTTCGCGTCGGTGGATCGGCGGCTGCTCGAAGCGTCGTGGTCGCTCGGCGTCTCGCGGCTGTCGACATTTCGCCGCGTGGTGCTTCCGCTTTCGGTGCGCGGGCTCGTGACCGGCATCGTGCTGAGCTTCGCGCACACGCTGGGCGAATTCGGCGTCGTGCTGATGGTGGGCGGCAACCTGCCCGGCGTCACGCGGACCGTCTCGATTTCGATCTACGACTCCGTCCAATCGCTCGATTACGCAGCCGCGTCGCGCACGTCGCTGCTGCTGCTGATCATCTCGTTCGCCATCCTCGTGTCCACCTACTCGCTGCAGCGGACGGTATGGATTCGGCCGCGTCACTGACGTCGGCGGCGAACAGGCCTGCCGATCGCGTCGACGTTCCGCTGCACGTCGGCGTGACGCAGCGGTTTGCGAGCGGATTTCGCATCGCCGCAGCGCTGGACGTCGTTCTGCCGGCGGGATCGATTCTGGTCCTGTTCGGACCGTCCGGTGCCGGCAAGACGACGATGCTGCGACAGATTGCGGGACTCGAACGGCCCGATACGGGGACGATTCGATTCGACAATCAGGTGTGGTGCGACGTCGCGCGGCGCCTGTGGCGTCCGCCGCAGGAGCGGGGCGTTGGCCTCGTCTTTCAGGAACCGGCGCTCTTCCCGCATCTCACGGTGGCCGAGAACGTTCGCTACGGCATTCAGGGCGGTGTCAGACCCTGGAGTCTGACACACGCATCTGACGCCATCGGCGTCGTCGATATTGCAGCGCTCCTCGGCATCGCGGATCTCGACACGCGCTACCCGCGTCACCTGTCCGGCGGCGAAGCGCAGCGCGTCGCGTTGGCTCGCGCGCTCGCCACGGGTCCGCGGCTGCTGGTGCTCGACGAGCCGTTCGCGGCGCTGGACGCGCCGGCGCGCGGCCGTCTGCGACGCGACGTCCGCGCGCTGTTGCGCCGCAGCGGCACGCCCGCCGTGCTCGTCACGCACGATCGAACGGAAGCGCTCGCGATGGGCGATTCGATGGCGGTCGCGATCCACGGACAGATTCGACAGGTCGGCGGCGTCGGCGACGTGTTCAGCCATCCGGTGGACGCCGACGTCGCCGCGTCGCTCGGCGTTGAAGCGGTCCTTCCGGCTCGGGTCGTGGAATCGTCCGACGGACTGCTGACCGTCGCCGTCAACGCCGCGCTGCTGCATGTCGCCGAGCGCGCTGCGGGAGATCCCGTCGCGGCCGGCGCCCAGGTGTATGCCTGCATCCGCGCCGAGGATGTGACGCTCGAGGTCCAGTCGCCGGCGCACGCGAGCGCGCGCAACCATCTCGCCGCGCGCGTCGTGTCGATCGCGCCGGAGGGTCCGATCGTTCGGGTGACGCTCGACTGTGGTTTCCAACTCGACGCGTCGATCACGCGTCGATCGAGGGAAGAGTTGAATCTCGCGCGGGGGTCCGCCATAACGGCCGTGATCAAAGCCACGTCGATTCACCTGGTGCCTCGAATGTGACTCCGTCCCTTCTGCGTCGCTCCTGCGTCCCCGGATCCTCGGTCACGGCACCTTCGGCCGAGCGCGATCACAACGGCAACGCCTTGCCCTTCGTCTCCTCTCCGAACGGCAGCAACAGCAGACCCACCAGAAACGCGATCGACGTGAAAGCCACCGGCGTGCCAATCGTGTGATAGGCCTCAACGCCCGATCCCACCAGGAATGTGATGCCCGCGCCGGCAAACCGGCCGACCGACGTCGCGAATGCGAACGCGCTCGCGCGACACTCGGTCGAGTACTGCTCCGGCAGCCAGAGCGTGTACATCGCGAAGTTGGCGCCGCCGACGCCGAGAAAAAACAGGACGGCCATGAACGGGGTGAGCGCGTGCGGCAGATAGAACACGTACCCGAACCCGATGGCGATGCTGAAAAACATGAGGACGAAGTAGAGGCCGAGTGCGAGGCGGCGTCCGAGCGATTCAGCGAGCGCCGGCAGCACGAGGCACCCCAGGATCGTGCCGACCGACAGCAGCATCGTCCCGTACGAGGCGAGCCGGGCCGCGTCGGCCGCCGCGTGTCCTTCGCGCAGGGCGATCTCCCGTACCGACGTTGGCACGTAGACCGATCCGGCCCACAACCCGACAATCGACACGAGCAAATACAGCGAGTTCAGTCCGGTGCGTCGCGCGTACCTCGCGGAAAACAGCGTCGCGAAGGCTTCACTCATTGCCGGGCGATGCCTCGCGGCCACGCGGCGCTCCCAGGCTGCGGACTCGTGCACGCCGTAGCGAATGAAGGTCACGAGCAGTGCCGGCGTGCCGCCGACCACGAACATCCAGCGCCACCCGTACTTCGCGCCGATGAAATAGTTCGCGAGCGCGGCGAGGAAGAAGCCGAAGTAGTAGCCGGTGTGCATGTAGCCCGCGCCCTGCTTGCGGCGATCCTCCGGCCATTCTTCGGCGACGAACGTGCCGCCCATGGACCACTCGCCGCCGATGCCGATGCCGGCCAGAATGCGGAACGCCGCAAGCTGCCAGACCGTGGCCGCGACACCGCACAGGAAGGTGAACAGCGAGTAGCACAGGATCGTCAGCATCAGGGTCTTGACGCGGCCGAAGCGATCCGCGACCGGACCCCACAGCATCGACAAACCCCACCCGACGAGGAACAACGCGAACAACACGCCGCCGTAGTAGCCGATGTTGCCCGGGGTCGCGGGAATCCCGGATCGCGGCAACAACTCGACCAATGCCGGCGCGAGCACGAGCGAGTAGATGAACGAATCCATCCCGTCGAGCGCCCAGCCGCCCCACGCGGCCCACAACCCCCGAATCTGATTGCGCGTGAGCGGCGTGCGTGCGAGGACGTGGGTTGCGGTCATGCGCCGGGGAGTATACAGAGGTTCATCGACGGATTTGGCCTACACTTTCTGCATGACGGCGATGGGGTGCTGGAGAAGGCCGGTCCGCACGCGGCGTCGATCGCCATCGCGCGCCTGCCGAACAGCGGTGACGTCTTGTACGAGATCGTGAACTTCGTCGACGGCAAGCGGACGGTCGGCGCGATCCGCGACGCGGTCAGCGCCGAATTCGAGCCCATTCGGCTGGCCGCCGTCGCCGAATATCTCGACGTGCTTGCCGGCACGGGAGCGATCACGTTCAAACAATGAATGCGACACGGCTCATCATCTTCTGCATCGTCGCTCTTCCAGCGCTTGTCGCAGCGGCCGACGCGGGGCTTGATCCGCACATCCGCGCTGTGCTCACGCGGTTCCTGAAGTTCGGGGCCGTCGAGCTCGCGGATATGGAGCGCGGCAAGGCCGTGAAACATACAATCGCCACGAGCACGCCAGGCGAAATTGCGGTGGCCGGTGCCGTTCGGGTCAACGTTCCGAAAGCCACGTTGCTCGAGCGGGTGCGCGATATCGTCCACTTCAAGCAGGGCCCGGAGATTCTGCAGATCGGCCGCTTCAGCAATCCTCCCGCGATTGACGATCTTGCCGCGCTGACCGTCGAGCCTGGGGACTTCGACGCGCAGTCGTGTCGCGTCGCCGATTGCGATACCCGGCTGCCGGCCGACGTGATCAGGCGGGCCGAGCGCGAGGTTGACGGCACCGCGCCCGATGCGCGCGCGCGGTCGAGCAACCTGTTCAAGCAGATCCTGCTCGATCACGTGAAGGCCTATGTGTCTGGTAGTCCCGGGCGCTTTGAGCAGTACGACGACGGCGCGAAACCTATTCGGCCGATGGACGAATTTGCTGGCGTCGTGAAAAACACACCGTCGCTCGAAGCGCTCGTTCCAGGGCTGCCGGGGCACCTGCTCGACTTTCCGGCGCACCGCGTCGCCGGGGCCGACGATTTTCTCTATTGGTCGAAGGAGAAGTTCGGCGTCGCGCCGTTCATTTCCGTGACGCAGGTGACGATTGTCTGTCCGGCCCCGCCGACCTGTGTCGTCGCGACGAAAGACGTCTATTCGAGTCGCTACGTCGATGCATCGCTGTCGCTGACGATTGCCAGCGACGTGGCCGGATCACCGACGGCGTTCTATCTGGTGTACGCGAACCGCTCGCGCGCCACTGCGCTGAAGGGACGATTCAGCGCGCTGCGACGATCGATCGCGGAACGGCGGACGCGCGGCGGCGTCGAAGACACCTTGAAAACGCTCAAGATCCGGCTAGAAACGGGTCGATAAACCAGCTATTCTGGCTCTTCTCCCGGCACGAACAACGGAGGCGGTCCTCGTGGTTGGATCCTCGGTCGGACCGTACCACATCCTCGACAAGCTCGGCGAAGGCGGCATGGGCGAGGTATTCCTCGGCCACGATTCCCGTCTCGATCGCAAGGTCGCGCTCAAGTGCCTGAGCGACGCCGGCCACGAACACGCCAACATCCTCCGCGAGGCGCGCGCGGCGGCCAGGCTGAATCATCCGCGCATCGCGGGCGTCTACGACGTCCTCGAGCACGACGGCCGCGCGTTCATCGTCATGGAGTACGTCGAGGGCGAAAGCCTGAGAGCCAGACTCCAGCACGTTCGGATGAAGCCCGACGAAGTGATCGCCATCGGCCGCCAGCTCGCATCGGCGCTGGAGGCGGCCCATGCGCAGGGCGTCGTCCACCGCGACCTGAAACCATCGAACGTGCAGGTGACGCCGGATGGTTCGGTCAAGGTGCTCGATTTCGGCGTTGCGAAGGTGATGCCGCGGCTCGACGCCACGAACGATTCACCGACCACCACCCGCACGCGATCGATCGAACGGTCCGATTCGCCCGGAACGCCGGTCTACATGGCGCCCGAGCAGCTGATTGGCGGCCGCGCCGATGTCCGGTCCGATGTTTACAGTCTCGCCGTCGTCCTGTTCGAGATGGCCACTGGGCGCAGGCCGTATCTCAACCTCGATACCGTGTCGCTCGCCGTGGCGATGTCGACGACGCCGGCGCCGCGGGCCGATGCCGTGGATCCGCAGGTGCCCCGCGGGCTGGCGGCCGTCCTCGCGAAAGCGCTGGAGCGCGATCCGACGAAGCGCTACCAGTCAGCCCGCGAGTTCGATGACGCGCTGAGCTCGCTCGTCGAGCTCACGACTCGCGCCGCGGGTTTACCGCTCCTGGCGGGCGGCTCCCGACGGATCTGGACGCTCGGAGCGGTCGCGGCCATTCTGGTCGTCGCTGGTGCCGTCGCGTGGGCGCCCTTGATGAGATCGCTCGGTCTCAGGCCCCCAGCTTCACGAAGCGCGCAGACACAGGTGCTGGCTCTGCTGCCGGTTGACAACGCCACCGGAGACGCCCCTGCCGAGCAGCTGGGTGCCGCAATCGCCGCGATTGTCGCCGGTAACTTCAGTGCAATCCCGGGACTGGCCGTGCTGTCGTCCGGCGTCACCGGCCCTTACGCGAAGAACCGGATCGATCTCGAGCCGCTTCGGCGCGATCTGGGGGCGGCCTTTGTCCTCGATCTCACCGTCAAGTCGGCGCTTCCGCGCGCCTCGATCTTCGCGCGTCTCAGACGTCCGGGATCCTCGAACTCCACCGTGTGGGAAGAGACGATTTCCGGCGACATGTTCGCGATCGAGGAGAGCCTGCTCGATCGACTGGGACGGGCCCTGGAAGGCGCCGGCGTCTGGCCTGGAGGTTTGACGAAGGCGGAGCGAAGCCGTCTTCGGCGGCTGCCGACGACGAGCAGCGAGGCGCTCACGGCGTATTCCGAAGCGCGCGCGCTGCTCGATCACCCGGGCGTGCCCGGGATGGCGACGCGCGCGATTGCGCTGCTGGAACGGGCCGTTCAGCGCGACCCGTCGTTTGCCCTCGCGTACGCGGCGCTCGGCGACGCGTATCTCGAGCAGTACCGCGTCACCCACGATTCGGCGCTCGCGGGCAAGGCGAGCGATGCCGTCATGCACGCCCTGCGCACGGGCCCCGATGAGGCCTCGAATTACTACTCGCTCGGAAACGTGCAGCACGTGACCGGGCGTTATCAGGACGCGGTGACGTCGCTTCGACGTTCGCTGGAGCTGCGTCCTGACAACGACGAAACGCACCGGCTGTTGGGGCGGGTCCTCGCCGATCGCGGAGACATCGACGGCGCCATCGCGGAACTGCAGCAGGCGATTCGCATTCGGCCGCAGTACTGGCGTCACTACATGGCGCTCGCGAGCGTCTGCTACTCGGCGGGTCGATTCCCGGCGGCGCTCGATGCGTACCGCCGCGCCGCCGACCTTCAGCCGAACGATCCGGGCCCCTTTTCGGGGCTCGGGGTCATCTACTACATCCTCGGCGATCGGGCGCAGGCGATCGGCAACTACGAACACGCGGTGCGCTTGGGCCCGAACGCGGCCGCATATTCCAATCTCGGGTACGCGTACTATTCGGTGCGGCGGTACGACGAAGCCGTGGCCGCATTCAAGCAGGCGCTCGCGATTGATCCAAAAAACGTGCTGTATCATCGCAACCTCGGCGACGCATATCAGCGATTGGGTCAGGGCGAGGCGGCGCAAGCGGCATATCGCGATGCCATTGCTCTCGGCGAGCGGCTGCTGCAGGTCAACCCCCGAGACGTCGACATGATTTCGCTGGTCGCGGTCTGCGAGGCCAAGGTCCGTCGCGGCCCCAGCGCCGAACGACACGCGGCCGAGGCCGTGGCGCTGTCGCCCGCCAGCCGCATCTCGCTGCAACGCAGCGCGGAAGTCCATGCGCTGCTCGGGCAGGCGGACGCCGCAGTCAAGGATCTGGCGGCCGCGATCGAGCACGGGTACGGTCGGTCGCAGGCCCGTGACAACGACGAATTCGAATCCCTGAGGAGACTGCCAGCGTTTCAGGCGCTGGTCGCGCCGGCGGGCGCGAAGTGACCGAGAGGTGATGAATGGGTGCAGCAGCGATCGTGCTCTTGAGAATCGACAGCACAGGCACACTCGTGCCGCCGCTGCCGGGCAGGGCCGAACCGGACAGTCCGGTCGGATTCGTGATGGCGAACGATCATCCGACCGACGACTTCAAAGTGGAAATCGACTTCGACGACATCGTCGCCAAGCAGGACAAAGGTACGAAGAGGAACCCGTTCAAAAAGGGAGGACCGCGGTTCCACCGCTTGAGCCCGAGGGAAATCGATCTCATCGACCAGGAGACGCGACCGTTAGCCCAGTTCGGGTCGGGTGCCGGACTCTTGCCTTTCACGACGTACAAGTACACGGTCACGGTAACCAACGTGACGTCGGGTGGTACGGTTGTCGTCGACCCGGATTTCGATATTCCTCCGCCGTAACACCAAACGGCGAGAGGCGGACACCGGCGCGCGGCTTGCGGGGCGCTATTGCCCGCGGCCGCGGCCCCGCCCTCCACTTGCGGCCGGCGCGGCGTCCAGCGCGACGGCACGGCCTTCGACGAACACCCGCGTGATCTTCGTCTTCTCGTCGAACAGATTCCCGTCGGTGACGATGAGATTCGCGGCTTTGCCCTTCTCGATCGACCCGAGCCGATCGGCCGCGCCGGCGATGGTGGCGGCGTCGATCGTCAGCGCGCGAACGGCGGCGTCTTCCGCGAGGCCGGCCGTGATCGCTTTGGCCGCGTTCTTCACGAAATCCTTCGGTTCGGTCAAACCCGCGGTCTCGAACGCGAACGTCACACCCGCTTTGGCGAGCTCGCCCGCCGCTTTCGGCGCGTTCGCGCGGTCGCGCAGCGTTTCGAGCGCTTCCTCGGCGTCGGGTGCGAGCGTTCGCGGCCGCTGCGGGTAGTTGAGACTGAGAATCACGCGCACGTTCTGCGCCTTCAGATCCGCCGCAACCTCGTCGGCGTGCCGGCCGCCGGTGACGATCGGCTCGAGCTTCAGCTCTTTTGCCATCTTCAGCGCGCGGAGTATGTCCCGTGCCTGGTTCGCTTCGAACGCGACGGGTATCTTGCGCTCGATGGCTGGCTGCATCGCTTCCAGCACCGGATCGTCGGGCATCGCGCGATCGCCCGGCTGAAGCCTTCGCGCGACGACCGCCTGTTGTTCGAGCTGGTAGTGCTGCGCGTCGAGGAACGCCTGGCGGACGAACGCGATGACGCCCATCAGCGACTGCGGATAGGCGTTGGCGCCCACGCGCGGCTGGTTCGGAAACGAGACGTGCAGCGCCACCGGCGTCCTTACGACAATCAGGCCGCGGCGCTGGTCGACGATGTTGCCGATCTGCGGCTCGTCGGGCGGGGCAACGACGTCGACGAGCGCGCTCTGTCCGGAAACGACGTCGCCGGACGGGAGCGCCAGCACCGACGTAATCCCAGCCGACGCGAGCTTCGTCAGGTCGGCATCGTCCACCTTCACGGCGTCGGCGGCGCGCGCCTGCGGCTTCAGAATCTGCGCGCGCTTCCACCGCTCGAGGTCGGCGCTGGTCCGCATATTCTGCGGCGCCTGCGGCACCGGCTGATCGGCTGCGCGCGTGTTGCCGAGATCGATCAGGCCCGGATAGACGGTGAGCCCGCTCCCGTCGATCACGTGGGCGTCGGCTGGCACGGTCACCGACGCCCCGACGGCCTCGATCACGCCCCGGCGCATCACGATGGTGCCCGAGTCGATTGGCGGCCCGGCGGCCGTGACGATGCGGGCGCCGCGGATGGCGTAGACGTTGGGCGTGTCGGCGCGAGGCACCGACGCGAGCGCGATGATGGCGATGAGCGCGAATGTGATGTGTTTCATGGCCGCTTCGAATACCGCTCGTAGAGCGCGAGATGTTTGTTGTCGAACGGCACGTCGCGACCGGCGATCACCACGTGGGTCAGCTGCGTGCGCACTTCGAGCGGATCGCCCTTTGAGACGATCAGGTTCGCGATCTTGCCGGGCTCGATGCTGCCGACGCGATCCGCAACGCCGAAGATTTCGGCGGCGTCGATCGTCAGCGCCCTGAGCGCATCCTCGCGCGACAATCCCCACCCGACGGCCTCCGCCGCGTGGTACGGCAGCTGACGGGCGTTTGTCTCGCTCGGAACTGCGAACGCAATCTTGACGCCGGCCTTCACCAGCTCGCCGGCGGCCGCGTAGCTCGCCTGATGCGGGAAGTCCTGTCGCGACGGCAGCGTCAGCACCTGAAGCACGATCACCGGGACGTTCTTGTCTTTCAGCAGCGAGGCGGCCTTCACCGCTTCGGCGCCCGGGGCCGCAATCACCAGACGCACGCCGGCGCGATCGGCGAACGCCAGCGCATCCCGGATCTCCGCCTCCGTGGCCACACGCGTGATGAGCGGCTGCCGTTTGTCGACAATCGGGCCGAGCGATTCCAGCACCAGATCGCGCCGGCGGTTCGGGCCCGCGGCCTTCGCGTACGCGCGCGCGTCGTCGAGCAGGTGCGCGACCTTGTCGAGCTGTGCGTCGCGCTCTTTCTTCAGGTCGTCGTACGTCCGCTCCTGCGCGGTGCCGCCGCGGCCGCCGCCACCTCCGCGTCCGCCGCCGCCGCCGATGCGGGGAAACTGGAACGAGATGCCCACCGACTGGGCGACCGTGCTTTCCTCCCAGGTGAAGCCATCGAGATCCATCACGGCCGCCTGGCCCCCCAGCAGCCCGCCGCCGGGCGTGACGACGATCGTCGTGAGGCCGTTGGCTCGCGCAACGGGAATCGCTTCGCTGTCGTTGTGAAACGCCACCTGCGCGCGGAGCTGCGGGTTGAAGTCGAGGATCTCGCTCGAGTCACTGAAGCCCCCGGCACCTGGATCGTCGAGCCCCATTGTGGTTTGCGCGTCGATGAAGCCGGGGTACACCTCGGCGCCCGCCGCGTCGATGACCTGCGCGCCGGCCGGCACGGTCACGTTTGCGCCGACCGCCTCGATCAGGCCGTCACGCATCACGATGGTGCCGCGGTCGATGGCCGGCTTCGTAACCGGGAAGATCTTTGCATTGATGATCCCGACGATGCCCTTGGTCGCAAGCGTTGGTCGCGGCGGAGCGGCGGTGGAGGTTTGTGGCAGCGCGACGGCCCTGGCCGAGCGATCGTCGCTCGCCTGAAGGCTGCGCGCGACGTCAGACTGGTTATCATCGTTCGGACCGCTCGAGGCCCGATTGTCCCGGGGCGTGCCGTTCTCGGTCGTCGTCGGATTTCGCCGCTCGCCTTTTTCCGCGTTGACGAGCGTTTCCTTCTCCTTCGCCAGCGCCGTCATCCGTTTCGCATCGTCCTGCCGGTCGTAGTACTTCTGACCGTCGATGTAGACGCGATCGACGATGGCGTAGGTGCTGAGTGGATGGTGGTTCCAGATGACGACGTCGGCGTCCTTGCCTGTCTCGAGCGAGCCGACGCGGTTGTCGATCCGCAGCTGCTTCGCCGGATTGATCGTCACCAGCGCCAGCGCCTCGTCGTCGCTCAGCCCACCCCATTTGATGGACTTCGCGGCTTCTGTGTTCAAGTGCCGCGCGAGCTCGGCGTCGTCGGAGTTGACCGACGCCACGACGCCTTTGCGTGTCATCAGCGCGGCGTTGTACGGAATCGCGTCGATCGCTTCGATCTTGTAGCCCCACCAGTCCGCGAACGTCGACGCGCCGGCGCCGTGCGCGGCAATCTCCTTCGCGACTTTGTAGCCTTCGAGCACGTGCTGGAGGGTCGCAATTTTGAAGCCGAACTCTTCGGCCACGCGCAGCAGCATCAGGATTTCGTCCGCGCGGTACGAGTGGGCATGGACGAGGCGCTTGCCTTCGAGAATCTCGACGAGCGGCTCGAGCTGAAGATCCCGTCGCGGCACCAGCACGTCTTCGCCGGCCTTCTTGCGGCGGTCGTACTCCTGCCAGTCCCGTTGGTACGCCTTCGCGCGCGTGAACGCGTCGCGGATCACGTACTCGACGCCCATGCGCGTGCCGGGATACCGCGGGGGCGTGCCCGCGGGGGCGCCTGCGCCGCCGCCGCGCCGCTTCGGGTTCTCGCCGAGCGCGAACTTGATGCCGGGGAGCGCGCCTTCGAACGCGAAGTCTTCGGCGCGCGGCTTGCCCCACCGCAGCTTGATCACATAGTTCTTGCCGCCTATCGGGTTCGCGCTGCCGTGGAGCACGTTCGCCGTGGTCAGCCCGCCGGCCAGATCGCGGTAGATGTTGACGTCGGTCGGATCGAACACATCCTCGATGCCGGTCATCGAGCTGACGGTCGTGCCGCCTTCGTTGATCGAGTCGGCGGCGATGTGCGAGTGGCAATCGATGATGCCGGGCGACACGAACGTGCCGGTGCCGTCGACGACTTCCGCGCCCGGCGGAATCGACACGTTCGACCCGAGCGCGGCAATCTTGCCGCCCCGCAACACGATGGTGCCGTTCTGAATCGTGCCCCTGGTCACCGTGACGAGCGTCGCGCCTTTGATGGCGACGACGGTATCGGTGCGTGTCTGCGCGTGCGGACGTCCGAGCGCGCCCAACGCGAAACACGCGACGAGCACCCCGCACTGGAACGCAAAGCCCGATGAGCCCGCAAAGAAAGCCGGGGAAAAACGGCGAACAGACACGTGGGCCTCCATCATCGTAGGGGCCGACCCGTGTGTCGGCCCGGGCGGACACCTGGTCGGTCCGCCCCTACCAGTCCTGGCTGGTCGGTTTTAGCGTCTTGAACAAATACTGGTCGAACCACTCGAGGTTGTGCTCCATCGTCGCGCGGTGGCTTTTCGGCTTCGATGGGCCGTGGCCGATGCCGCCGAAGCCCTGATACACGATCAGTTTCGCGGGTACTTTGTTGTCGAGCAGCCCCTGATACAGCTCGTACGCGTTCGGCAGCGGCACGCGCTGATCGGCGGCGCCGTGCTGAATGAGCGTCGGCGTCTTCGCCTGCCTGATGTACGTGATGGGCGATGTCTTCGCGTAGATGCCCGGGTCGTCCCACGGCGTCGCCTTCAGGTATTGGCGCGTGAACGGATGGATGTCGGTGTTCACGTAGTAGGTCATCCAGTCCGAGATGCCGGCGCCAACCGAAATGGCCTTGAAGCGCGCCGCGTCGTGCGTTGTGAGGAAAGCCGAAATATATCCGCCCTGGCTCCAGCCCATTGAGCCGACCCGGGCCGCGTCGACGATCCCTTTTGCGATCAGCGAGTCGATGCCGGAGAGGACGTCCCACGCGTCGCCGATTCCGAGGTTGCGGACGTTCAACGATCGGAACGTCTCGCCGTAGCCCGCGCTGCCGCGATAGTTGGGTTCGAGCACTAGGACGCCCCTTGGCACCCAGACGTCGACTGGATAGGTCGTGCTGGTGAACGGCACGGGACGCGACACACCGGTGGGGCCGCCGTGAATCACGACGAGCAGCGGGTATTTCCGCGACGCGTCGAAGTCGATCGGCTTGTGCAACACGCCTTCGATCGTCGTGCCGTCCTGGCTTTTCCACGAAACCACTTCGAGCGTGCTCGTCGTCCAGCTCGCCGTCTGCGCGTTCATGTCGGTCAGCTTCTTCGCCTGCGAAGTTCCGCCGCTTGCCACGCCAGCGCGAGCCGGCGATTCGACACGCAACGGCGGGAGGCCGGATGCCACATACACCTCGGCCATCGACTTCGCGTCGGATCGCAGAAACGCGTACGCGCTGCCGTCCTTCGAGAACGAAAAGCTCGAGTGTACCGCAGGCTCGGGCGGTGTTACCTTCGCGATCGCCTTCGAGCCAGGATCGACGCGATACAGATGCGACGCCGTACGCTCGCTGGCAGAGAAGAACAGGCCCGTCGGCGTCCACGCGACGAGGTTCGGATCCTCGTCGAACGTTGCCGTGAGAACGGCCGGCGTGCCGCCCGTCGAAGGCACTGTGGCGATCAGTCCGTTGGTGTAGTAGTACGCTGGATTCGCCATCGACGTCTGAAAGGCGATCCGCGATCCATCCGGAGACCACACCGGGTTCGAGTCCGGACCGTCCTGCGCGACGAGCGTGCGCACCGCGCCATCCGCGACCGCCACGATGGAGATGTCGCCGGAACCGGAGCTCGCGGGACTGCCGTTGACGCGGTGATCGAATGCGATCGATCGGCCGTCTGGCGACCACTGAAACGCGCCGACGGTGAACGCTCCGCTCGTGAGCGCACGGGTCGTACGCGCCGCCACGTCGACGAGGAACAGGTGCGTCATCCGGTAGTCCTGCTCGACGACCTGGAACTCGCCGTACTTCGTCTCGCGATCTTTCATCGCCGCTGACTTGGGTTCCGTGGCGGTGTACGCGATCGTCTGCCCATCGGGTGCCCACGCGAGGTTCCCGACTCCGTCTTCGAGGCTGGTCAATGCGCTGGCCTCGCCGGCGGTCGGGTTGATCACGTAGATCTGTCGCTTGTCCGTCCGGTCGGAGATGAAAGCGAGGCGCGATCCGTCGGGCGACCACGCCGGCGACTGGCTCGACTTCTTTGCGTTCGTCAACTGGCGCGTCCGCCCTGTCGTCGCGTCGGCCACCCAGATCTCGGTTTCGTACGAGTTGTCCTCCCAGTTCGTTTCGCGGACGGTGTACGCGACGAACCGGCCGTCGGGCGAAATCTCAGGCGACGCCACGCGCTTGAGCGAGAGGATCTGATCGACCGTCGGCGGGACGTTCGGCAGCGCGAGCGGTGCCGTCTGAGCCGTCAACGTGGCGACGGCGCATCCAGCCACGGTCGCCAGCATCAACATCTTTCGCATGGGTGCTTCCAGCCTCCAGCTTCCAGCCTCCAGCCTCCAGCCTCCAGCAGGTTCGCAAGTATACGGCGAGAATCCAGCGAGCCACCGGCCGCGTAAGACATTCTGAAAGTGCGGATCGAATCGTTGCGGGTGGGACAGGTGTCCGAGACGCCGTACGTTGACCTGCCGTGGCGAAACGGGTATAAGCGGGTTGGTTTTGCCGGTCTTTTCAAAAGGAGTTCCTATGGGCAGGATGTTCACTGGGTTTGCAGTCGCAGCGTTCGTGGTCGCGATGGCCGTGCCGGCTTTCGCGAAGACGGAAACCGTCAAGGGCCAGATCGTCGATCTGGCTTGCTACAACATGGACAAGACGAACACCGGCGTCGATCACAAGATGCCGAAGGGCGACACGAAGGACTGCGCGCTCGGGTGCGCAAAGGCCGGACGGCCGATGGCGCTGCTCACCACCGACGGCAAGGTGTACGAGTTGGGCGGCGGGCTAGCGGCCGATAAGAACGCCAAAATCATCCCGCATATCTCGCATACGGTCGAGGTGACGGGCGACGTGACCGAGAAAGACGGCAAGATGGTCATCTCCGCGGATGCCTTGAAGATGATCAGCCGGTAAGGGCAGGGATTAGGGATTAGGGATTAGGGATTAGCCCGGAAAAAAGCCCCAGAAGCGCCTGGGGCTTTTTTCTTGATCTAGTTGTACTAATAAACTAGTATAATAGGGCAATGGCGCTGGTCACCCTTGAATCGCACGATCCGACGCCGATTTACGCGCAGCTCGACCGAGGCCTGCGTGCCGCCATCGCGACTGGCCGTCTCCGCCCCGGCGACCAATTGCCGACCGTCCGGCAGCTCGCCGTTGAATTGCGGGTCAATGCCAACACCGTCGCGCGCGTGTACGCGGAGCTGGAGCGTTCCGGCGTGCTCGAGACACGCCGCGGCGTGGGCTCGTTCGTCGCCGCGACGGCAACGCAAGCGCACCCACCCGACGAGTACAACCGGCGGCTCCGCGCATTCGTGACGCGCGTGCTCGCCGACGCGGCGGCCGCCGGCATCAGCGTGGCCGACGTCTCAACAGCGCTGGCCGAGCGGCGTCAACAGGCGGACCGGTGAGGTCCGACCAGGAGGAGAGCAGATGGAGCCGGTCGTATTCAGACGAGTGTCAGGAGACTCCAGCATTCGTTCGCCGCGCATGAACGTCGTCGCTGCCGCGATTCTGCTGGTGGCGGGCGCTATGGGCATCGTGGCGTCGATGGCCTCCGGCAGTCCGCTGCCGTTCATCGCGCTGATCGTCATCGGCGTCGTGCTGATGCAGGCGCCACGCATTGCGCAGCAGTGGGAGCGCGGCGTGATCCTGCGGCTTGGGCGCTTCATCGGACTGCGCGGGCCTGGTCTGTTCTGGATCATTCCGTTCGTCGATTCGGTGTCGTCGTGGATCGATCAACGGACGATCACGACCAGCTTCGCCGCCGAGCAGACGCTGACCTCCGACACCGTGCCGGTGAACGTCGATGCGGTGCTGTTCTGGATGGTGCACGACGTGCAGAAAGCCGCGCTCGAAGTGCAGGACTACTCCGGCGCGGTGAGCTGGGCGGCGCAGACGGCGCTGCGCGACATCATAGGCCGCACGACGCTCACCGAGCTGCTGCGCGGACGGGAGCGGATCGAATCGGAGCTGCAGCAGCTCATCGATCAGCGGTCGAATCCGTGGGGTGTGACCGTGTCGTCGGTCGAAATGCGGGACGTCGTGATTCCTGGCGCGCTGCAGGACGCGATGTCGCGTGAGGCGCAGGCCGCGCGCGAGAAGCAGGCGCGCATCATCCTCGGCCAGGCGGAAATGGAAATCGCGCACTCGTTCCAGGAGGCCGCCAGGTCGTACATCGACAACCCCGTGGCGCTGCACTTGCGCGCGATGAACATGTTGTACGAAGGACTGAAGGAGAAGGGCGCGCTCATGCTGATTCCGAGCAGCGCCGTCGAGTCGATGGGGATGGGCGGGCTGATGGGCGCCGCAGCGTTGCGGCAACAGGCGCTGACCGAGTCCCGCGGCGAAGACGGGAATAAGACCACCTAGCGCTCGATACGTAGCGTTCGGCTTCAGCCGGATTCGAAAAGGAGGCACGTTATGGCGAGTCCAGTCGACGTCGACCGTCAGTCGCGGCTCGTGTGGCTCATGCTCGTGATTCTCGGTATGGTGCTGGCCGTCGTTGCCTGGTTCCGCGTGATCTTCTGACCGGCGGGACTTGGGCGGCGGTTGTGAATTTGACTAATCAAATAATGAAGTTGTAGTATACGAACTCGCCTAAGACGCCTGACCGGCGTCGCGGGGGACCCAGCGGCGCGATACCCGCGCCAGGGGCGAATTCGCCGTCGCGCTCGGCGCGGCCGCGGACGAGGAACTCCAACCTCGAGCCCGTCAGCTAACCCCGTCGGCGATTGGGGGCTTGCCATGCGGTCGACTCCGCTCACGATTCCCGGTTCTTCGTCCCTCCGTACGCCGCCGATCGCCGCGTTCGGCACGGCACTGCTGCTGCTCGGAGGTGCAGCAGCCCTTGCCTGGTTTCTCGGATCGTCGAACCCGTTCACTCCGGCAGGCTACGTCGGCTATCTCACGAAGGGTGCCGTCCTCGGGCAGTCGCGCTTCTACGGCGTCCAGCGCGGTCCGACGTCCGCCGGCCGCACGTGGCTGCTCGACGTCACCAACGTCAGCGTCACGCCGTACACGTACTCGGAGGACTTCACGGCGACCGAAGCGGTCCTGAGCCGCGACAACCTGAAGATCGCGTTCCGCGTCCACACGGTCTGGCGCGTTGACGATGCCAAGGTGCCATTGTTCATGGAGCGGTACAGCACCACGACGAACCGCCGCGACATCGAGAAGGATCCGGACACGATCGTCAAGGTTGCGTACGCGAACTTCGTCCGTGAGCCGCTCAGAACCTTCGCACGGGACGAAGTGCAGCGGCGAAACGGACTCGAGGTGAAGGATGCGATGATTCCGATTGGCGAGGCGGTGCTCGCGCGCATCCGCGTCTACGCCGACGGCAGTCCCTTCATCATCGCCAGCGTCGTCGTCGGGAACGTGCAGTATCCGGCCGAGGTGGCCGACGCGGTGTCGCGCAAGCTTGCGGCGACGCAGGAACTGCAGCGGAAGGACACGGAAATCGAAATCGAGAGGAAGGAGCGCACGAAGCGCGAAGTGCAGGCACAAGGCATCGCCAACGCGATGGGAATCATCCGAGGTCAGTTGAGTCCGATGTACGTGCAGCACGAGGCCATCGAGGCTCAGAAGGCGATGGTCGGCTCGCCGAACCACACCGTCGTCTACATCCCTGTCGGACCGATGGGTGTGCCGCTGACCGGTACGTTCAGCGCGACGGCACGCTGAGGTTCGTGCTCACAACATCGACACGAGAATCCGCACGAGCTCGTGTGGATCCATCGGCTTGATCACATGCCGCTGGAACCCAGCGGCGAGCGCTCGATCGCGATCGGTCGCCCGTGCATATGCCGTCAGCGCAACTGCGGGCAAATCGGGGTACAGCACCCGGAGGTGATTCAACAGCGCGTACCCATCTTCGCCCGGCAGACCGACGTCGGCGACGAGGACATCAGGCCTGACGTGGGCCGCGCGTTCGACGGCCTCCCTTGTCGTTGACGCCGTCAGTACTCGAGCGCCCGCTCCGGCGAGCACTCCGGCAATCATCTCGCGGGCATCGTCATGATCTTCGACGACGAGCACAACGCGGCCGCGAAGCAATGACGACAACGCGGGCTCGAGTGTCTCGCCGGCGGGTACACGCTCGCGCGCCGGAGCAGGATGCCGATCGGCAATCGGCAGATTGATGATGAACGTCGCGCCGCTCCCTTCGCCGAGACTGGTCGCCCGTACGCTGCCGCCGTGCAACTCCACGATGTGCCTGACGATCGCGAGCCCCAGCCCCAGCCCTCCATGGGTTCGTGTCGTCGATGAATCGGCCTGCCGAAAGCGATCGAACACGAATGGCAGCACGTCGCGGCGGATGCCGACACCCGTGTCGGTAATCTCGATGTCGACAGAACCATTCGCGCGACGAAGGCTCAGTGTAATCATGCCGTCGTTGCCCGTGAATTTCAACGCGTTCGACAACAGGTTCCAGAACACTTGCTGAAGCCGGTGGGCGTCGCCAAGTACCGGCAGCACATCGGCGTCCATGTTCTCTTCGAATCGAATCCGCTTGGCCTGCATCGCCGGGCGAACCGTATCGATCGTGGCGCGGACAATCGAACGGACGTCGACGTGGTCCATCGCAAGCGTCATCTTGCCGGTGATGATCCGCGAGACGTCCAGCACCTCCTCGATCAATCGAATCTGCGCTTCAGCGTTTCGCTCGATGACCTTCACGGCGTGTGCGGTACTCGTGTCGAGGTCCCGCGTTCGCAGGATCCGCGCCCACCCGAAGATGGCGTTGAGCGGCGTGCGCAGTTCATGCGACAGCGTGCTCAGGAATTCATCCTTCAGGCGATTGGCTTCTTGCGCCTCTCGATACAACTGAATCCGATCGAGGGCCAGACGAATGCGCCGTGCCACGTCCTCGACGACCAACGCGCCCGCCGGCGTGAAGCCGCCTTCAGCGTGGGAGAGCAACGACAACACAGCCTTCACCCTGCCATCGACCACGAGCGGGAGCATCGCCACAGTACCGGCGCGGTGCGTAAACGATGCTGCCCCTCCTGGACCGATCCGGCCCGTCGCCACATCCGCGGAACTGGAACTGATGATGGCAAGGCGCCCGCTCGCAATCACGCCGCCTAGATCAGAATCGGCAGCAACGTCGGTGGACGCTGTCGCCGCAGCAGCCGCACGCGTCGACTCGTGGGCCGTCTCCACGGGACTTTCGGCCATGCAGCGAACCGACCCATCGTCGTTGACGACGTGCACCGTCGTGCAGTCGGCGAGGAATGGCACCGTCAGCCGGCGGACAACGTCGAGGAGCTCTTCGAATGTCACGAGCGGCGCCAGACGATCGGAGAACGTCGACAGAAACGCGAGCGTGTCGCGTTGTTCGATCAACGCGCGCGCGCGGGATCGTTCGGCCTCCTCGCGTTCAGCGATTTCGACGCGCAGGCGCTCATTCGCGTGCTCGAGCGCGATGGTGCGCTCCTTGACGCGCGCCTCGAGCTCGGCATGAGCCACGCGCAACGCGCGGTCGTTGTCGCGCAGCGTGCGCTCCGCGTCCACACGCTCGGTGATGTCAATGGCATGTCCAAGGACGTACGGCGTTCGGTCTGCGCCGTGAGACAGTACGTTTCGGTACATCCACACCCGGGCCGCGCCGGTGCGGTTGACCACCCGCATCAACCCGGCATCATGCCCATGTTCCTGGATTCGTCGCAGATAGTCGTCGAACAGGTGCCGCGTGTCGCTTGAGAGAAACTCACGAAGGTTCCGTCCGATGCCATCGTCGGGCTGATAGCCGAGGGAGTTGGCCGCCGCCGGATTGATCGAGAGGATGTTGCCGGCCAGGTCGTGGGTGCAGATCAGGCCGAGGCTGTATTCGACCAGCTCACGATATCGTCTCTCGCTGTCGTGGAGTGCGTCGCTGGTTTCCTGCCATGCCGCGGTCATCCCTTCGAGGGCGCGTCGAGCGCGCTCGTCGGCAGGCGCATTCATCCCGGCTTGGCGTTCGCCGCGATCGTGCTCTGGCATGAAGGGAGGTCGAGATTATAGCTATAACCTGAGCCGATTACTCCACGGCTGAGCTCTTCCTCAGCGGTTCAGAGATTGCATCAATCTCGAACCGCCAGAGGTGGTCCGATGGACATCGGCAACGACTTGCGCTCGGCGCGGCAAGCGCGGCGCCTTTCGATTGACGACATCGCGCGGGAAACGAAGGTTCCGCCGACTCTGCTGCGCGCGCTCGAACAGAATCAGTTCGAGGCGTTGCCCGGGGGACTCTTCACACGCGGCTATCTGCGGGCGTACGCGCGCCAGGTTGGTCTCGACCCCGAACGGATCGTCGAGCGATACCGCCACGAGTTCGAGACGCCGCCAGTCTCGCTTGAGCCTGAAGCGCCGCAAGCGAAATCGGACGATCGATTCCTGAACGCGGCGGAAGAATCGCGCAGCTCCGGCACAGCCCAGGCGATCGCGCTGGTCGTCATCGGCGTGGCCGCGCTCATGTATTTCGCATCGATGCGCGAGCCGGTCGCGCAGTCGTCGAAGCTCAATCCACCAACGACCGACGCGATCGACACGGCCGTACCGGTGCCCACGACCGGAGCGACCGCCGCGCCTCCAGCCGATCCTCTGCACATGGAAATCCGGGCGAGTGGGCCCTGCTGGGTTGTCGCGACCGCGGACGGCGAGCAGGTGCTGGCCCAACTGCTCAACGCCGGCGAACGGCGGCAGATCTCGGTACGGGACGAGGTCGCCCTCCGGGTTGGCGACCCGGCGACCTTCGCGCTGTCCATCAACGGCGTCGCCGCCCGCCCGCTCGGTTCGGCAGGACAGCCCATCAACGTCCGGATCACCCGCGACAATTACAAGACGTTCCTTCAACGCGGGTGAGCGCACTGTGAACCTTTTCCTCCGCGGCGCGTAATACGTGGGGACAGTTCCCCTAAGTCGCTCAGGGAAACTGTCTCTGTTTCTCAGTGAGACCGTCTCGGTTTCCGACGGCCGGAGGCTCCATGCTCGATTCCTGGCTCCACGACGTCCGGTACGCCGCGCGTCTGCTGCGCCGTAATCCGCTGTTCGCGCTGACGGCCGTGGTGTCGCTCGCGATCGGCATCGGAGCGAACACGACGATCTTCACCATCGCGAACGCGTTGCTCTTCAAGCGCCCGATCGGAGTCGAACAGCCCGATCGTCTGGTGGACATCGGCCGCTCGCAGAACGGCAGCGGCTTCGACACCAATTCCTATCCGAACTACCTCGACATCCGCTCGCGCAACACCGTGTTCTCGAGCGTCTACGCCTACAACATCGAGCCGCAGCCGATGAGCCTCGGCAGCGAGAGCGGCGCCGAGCGCATCTTCGGCCACGTCGTGACCCTCAACTATTTCGTCACGCTTGGCGCGCGGCCATTTGCCGGCCGCCTGTTCACGGTGAACGACAGCGAACAGGAAGGCGCGAGTCCATTCCTCGTCTTGAGCCATCGGCTGTGGACCCGTCGCTTCAACGCAGATCCGGGCATCGTGGGCCGGAAGGTCGACCTCAACGGGTTTCCATTCACCGTGATCGGGATCGCGCAGGAAGGTTTTCAAGGCACGACGATCCTCGCACCGGACGTCTGGGTGCCGATGACGATGCTGGCCGAAGCGACGCCTCGACGGCTGTCGTCGGCGCTGAAAAGCCGGGACTCAGTGTGGCTCGTCATGGCCGCGCGCTTGAAGCCGGGGGTGTCGGTCAAACAGGCGCAGGCGGAGCTCGCGTCGCTCGGGTCGGCGCTGGAGCGCGAATACCCGCGTGAGAATCGCGGAAAAGGACTGCGCGTCGTCGCCTCGTCGCCCATTCCCGGCAACGGCGCGCCCGTTGCCGCGTTTCTCGCGATCCTGATGGGCGTGGTCGGCCTGGTGCTCGCCATCGCGTGCGTGAACGTCGCGGGTGTTCTGCTGGCGCGCGCGGCCGCCCGGCGTCGCGAAATCGCCGTGCGGTTGGCGATTGGCGCCGGTCGCTGGCGGTTGATCCGGCAGATGCTCGTCGAGACGGCGCTGTTGTTTCTGACTGGCGCCGCGGCCGGTCTGCTGCTGGCGCGCGTCATGACCGATCTGATCGTCGCAATGCTGCCGACGCTTCCGTTTCAGGTCGGCGTGTCGATCGCCCTCGACGGCCGCGCCACTGCGTTTGCGATCGGGCTCTCGCTGGTCTCGGCGGTGCTGTCCGGCCTCGTACCGGCGTTCCACGCGTCGAGGGCGGAAGTGATCACCGGCCTGAAACCCGACGCACAGAGCGCGCCGGACCGCCTGCGCCTGCGCAACGCGTTCGTCGTCGCGCAGGTGGCGTTCAGCATCGTGCTGGTCGTCGGCGCGGGTCTGTTCGTCCGCGCGCTGCAGCGCGCCGCGGCCATGGATCCTGGATTCGATCCGCGCGGCGTCGAATTGGCCGCCCTGGATCTCTCTCTCGCCGGCTACACCGACGTCACAGGCCGGGCCTTTGCCCACGACCTTGTGGCGCGCGTGCGCACTCTACCTGGCGTGGAGACGGCAACGATCTCCGCGGTGCTGCCGCTGGGCATGAGTCGCATGGGCCTGGGCCCGCTCGCCGTTCCCGGGGCGACGCCGCCCGGCGGACGCGAGTTTTTCGACGCCGACTGGAACATCGTCGAGCCCGGCTACTTTGCCACGATGAAGATGCCGCTCGTCGCGGGGCGCGACTTCACCGACACCGATGGTGCGACGGCGCCGGCCGTGGTGATCGTCAACGAAACGGCGGCGCAGCGATTGTGGCCCGGACAGCGTGCGATCGGGAAAACGCTGATTCAGCAGACCGGCCTGCCGGGGGCCGGCGCGACGCGGACGCTCACCGTCGTCGGCATCGCGCGCGACGCGAAGTACGCGAGCCTTGGCGACGAGCCGACGACGTTCGTCTTCGTCCCGCTGCAGCAACAGTACCGATCGCGGATGACGATTGTCGCGCGGGCATCACACGGGCAGCGTCTGGCAACCGACATCCGCAGGCTGCTGGCGTCGATGAATCCCAACCTGCCGGTCGTCACGTCGCAGACGCTGGAGGATTTCACCGCCATCGGGCTGGTGCCGCAGCGCGTTGCGGCGTCGGTGTCTGGAAGCCTCGGTATCGTCGGCCTCCTGCTGGCGGCGATCGGCATTTACGGCGTCACGGCGTACATGGTGACGAGCCGCACGCGCGAGATCGGCATCCGCGTCGCCCTCGGCGCGCAGCGTGGCGCCGTCGTGCGCATGGTGCTGCGGCAGGGGATGACGCTCGCAGTGATCGGTGTCGGCATCGGGTTGTTGCTTGCGGCTGGCGCGAGCCGCTTGCTCGGCTCACTGTTGTTCGGAATCGGTCCGACCGATCCGATCGCATTCGGCGGAGCGGCTGCGCTGTTCTGCGCAATCGGGCTGGTGGCGTGCTACGTGCCTGCGCGCCGCGCGACCGAGATCGATGCGATGGAAGCGCTCAGATACGAGTAACAGTCAAGATCATCCGCGTATGAGTCGCGGTATCGCGCTCTTCATCGCCCTCAGGAAAGGCGGGACGCGCCCTCCTGCCTATCTCTCGGCCTGCGAACTCGTCGACAGTCTTTTGACGACAGTAACGGTGAGCGCCGACGGGTACTGCTTCGAGTGATGCACCGCGTTGTGCGCGATGACGCCCTTCGATTCGTCGTAGTTGTTGCCGCCGGTATTCAGGTTGCGGTCGAAGCGCGGGAAGTTGCTGCTCGACACCTCGATGCGCAGCTTGTGGCCGGCGGCGAAGTAGTTGCTCGTCGTGAGCGGCTGCAGCGTCACCTTGTACACTGTGCCGGCTTCCATCCACGCGAGCGGTCTGTCATAACCGTCGCGATAGCGCGCGCGCTGAATGGATTCGTCCAGGTTGTAGGCGCGGCCGTCGGGATAGACGTCGAGAACCTTCACCGTGAAGTCTGTGTCCTTCGCATCCGACGAGACGAACAACGTCGGCGTGATCGGTCCGCTGACTTCAGTCCCTTCCTTGAAGGCCTCGGTCGTGTATACGAGGATGTCGTCGCGCGCTTCCATGCGGCGTTGATCGAACGCGCCCGCCTGCACGGCGTTGCCGGTGCAGCACACGTTGCCCCCATATGAGAGGACGGGATTCATCGGGTCGTAGGTGAACGCGTCGGGTTTGTCCGTGTCGGGTGGGGCGGCGCTCAATGCGCCGTCGCCCGCCAGCGAGTTGGCTTTCCCTGCGCTCGAGAGGAAGAATGTCATCGGCTGCGCGCCAGCCGGCGGCCACGTGTCCGCGGTCTGCCACTTGTTCAGGCCCATCGTGTAGTAGGTGACCTTCGGCAGCGAATCGAGTCGCGTCGTCTTCTCCCCTTTGAGGAACCGATCGAAAAAGCCGTAGACGATCTCGTTGTAGTCGAGACGCGCGTCGCCCATGCTCCGTTCGCCCACGACGGTGTCGGCCGTCGCGCGTGTGAACGAACAATGCGCGACCGGCGCGACAACGGCCCATTGCTGGTTCGCAACCTCTGGCGACGCGGTCTTCCGCACGTGGTTGTACAGCGCGAGGTTCGGTCCGACGGACACGTCGTACCAGGACATGAACCAGAGGCCGGGGACGTTGATCGGGGACGGAGGTCGTCCGGAAGCCTCCCGACCTCCGTCCCCGGCATGATACAGCCCGCTGCGATACCACGCAGGATCGTTTGGCGTGCGCTGAATCATCTTCCCGCCCGTTTCCACCGGCATCGCGCTCTCGAAAATGCCGCGCGGGCCGTCGACGTGCTTGATGATGTCCTGCACCGGCAGGTGCCAGAGCGCCTTGGACCAGTCGACCGGCGGAAGCTGCTGCGCGAGGTCGAACGATTTCGACGCGCGAACGAGGTCCTCGCGGGCCGTGTTCGGTGGGAACATCGGCCGCACCTGGTTCTGCTGGCCGTACAGCCACGCGATGAAGAGCATCTGCACCGCGCCGCCGCGGTACCAGTTGCCCTGCTCGTAGTACGGACCGACGCGCCCGACGCCTGCGCCGAAGCCCTGTACGTTCATCGCGGCATAGCCGGGATGTCCCAGCGCCGCGACGCCCATCTGATACTCCGCGGTCGACGAGCAGCCGGTGGTGCCGATCTTGCCGTTCGACCACGCCTGCTTCGTCAGCCAGTCGATGGTGTTGAAGCCATCGTGCCGTGATCCGAGGATGTCGTAGTTGCCTTCAGAGAAGAAGTGCCCGCGCTCGTTCTGGACCACGTAGGCGTACCCGCGCTTGACGGCAGTCAGCGCGGCGTTCATGTCGGCCGGCACGCCGTTGTGCACGTCCCAGAAGTTGAAGTTGTACGGCGTCCGCACCCAAATCGTCGGAACCTTTGCGGTCGCGTTTTTCGGGCGGTAGATGTCGGTGGCGAGCCGCACGCCGTCCGGCATCGGCATCATGACCTTGCGCTCGACGATCGCGATCGACTGGAGATCGTTCTCGGTGTCGATGCGCTGTTGACGTTGCTGCGGGGTCAGCGTGCCCTGCTGCGCGCGGAGGAGAGCGGACGCGCCGATGCCGGCAATGAGGATTGCGACGACGAGGTGGCGAATGGTGTTCGTCTTCATGGGGCGATGATACGCCAACGACCTTCTATCGATTCGGGACCATGATGTGGGCTTTCATGGTGCCGGCGTTCATGATCCACGCGCCGCCCTGCCGGCCGTTGTCCGGCAGACCGGTGGATTGCGCGGTCGCGAACGGCACGGCGATCGTGATGTGGCTTTCGGGCCTGGAGCGCTCACGGTCGGGGCCCGCCACCGCGTACCACATCGATCCATACTCCGGCTTCGCGCGCGTACCCTCCTTTTCCATCGCGTTGAGCACCTCTTCCGACTTGGACCGGTCGCCCGTCGCCTCGGCTTTCAGATTCTGCGCTTCCCGCTCCAGGTTGGCGAGGCTAGTGCATTGAACCGAGAACGGCTGCTGCAGCGGAAACCCGGACCGGTCATAGCAGACCAGGCGGTTCGTGCCTTTCCGCAGCGTGTCGAACGTGAAGTCCTTCTTCCACTTGATGACGGTGGCCTGATCTTTCAGGCTCGCTGGGGCTGCGACGAGGGCCTTGTCAACGTCTGCCTGTGACGCGCCCGGCTCGAGCGGCGGCGGTGGCGGCGGCGGCTCGCCCCGCCGCTGCGCGTGGACGATCAGCGACGACGCGAGCATGATCGCCGGAAGGGAACCGATGAGGACGCGAAGGAGGATGTTCTTCATGGAGCGATGATACGCCTTTGCCGCCCCGGCTACATTCGCGCGAACGTCGCAACGCAACCGGACATCGTCCACCGCGATTGGTCCGGCTTCAGCCGGACCTGTCGGTCCAAGCCATGGCCGGCAGCAGCGTGTCTTGCTTGGCCTGGCCTTTCAGCACCCGCGGGTTCATCGCCCTCCGAATCCCTAACCCCTAATCCCTAATCCCTAATCCCTAACCCCTAACCCCTAACCCCTAACCCCTAACCCCTAACCCCTAATCCTAGTACCGGTAATGCTCCGGCTTGTAGGGACCGTCGACCGGCACGCCGATATAGTCCGCCTGATCTTTGGTGAGCTTCGTCAGCTTCACGCCGAGATGATCCAGGTGCAGCCGCGCTACCTGCTCGTCGAGGTGCTTCGGCAGCATGTAGACCTTCTTCTCGTACGTGCCGGTGTTGGCATTCAGCTCGAGCTGGGCGATCACCTGGTTGGTGAACGACGCCGACATCACGAAGCTCGGATGGCCGGTCGCGCATCCGAGATTCAGCAGACGGCCTTCGGCGAGCACCATCACGCTGTGGCCGTCGGGGAAGCGGAACTCGTCGTACTGCGGCTTGATGGTGATGCGCTCGACCCCCGGGAACTTCTTCAGGCCCGCCATGTCGATCTCGTTGTCGAAATGGCCGATGTTGCCGACGATCGCCTTGTCCTTCATCCGCTTCATGTCGGCGACGGTGATGATGTTGTGGTTGCCCGTGGCCGTGATGAAGATGTCGGCGGTGTCGACCATGTCGTCGAGCGTCGCCACCTGGTAGCCTTCCATCGCCGCCTGCAGCGCGCAGATCGGATCGATCTCGGTGACAACCACGCGGCAGCCCTGACCGCGCAGCGCCTGCGCACAGCCCTTGCCGACTTCGCCGTACCCGAACACGACCGCGACTTTGCCGCCGAGCATCACGTCGGTCGCGCGCGCGAGACCGTCCGGCAGCGAGTGGCGGCAGCCATAGATGTTGTCGAACTTACTCTTGGTCACCGAGTCGTTGACGTTGATGGCCGGGAAGAGCAGCGTGCCGGCTTCCATCATCTGGTAGAGGCGGTGCACGCCGGTCGTCGTTTCCTCGCTGACGCCGCGAATCGTCGACGCGATGCGCGTGTAGCGCGTCTTGTCCTTCGCCATCGACTGACGGATGGTATCGAGGATCACCCCCCACTCTTCGGGTTCCTTGTCGGCGTTGAACGCCGGCACCGCGCCCGCCTTCTCGAACTCCACGCCCTTGTGCACCAGCAGCGTCGCGTCGCCGCCATCGTCCACGATCAGCGCCGGGCCGGTGCCGTCCGGCCACTCGAGCGCCTGCTCCGTGCACCACCAGTACTCCTCGAGCGTTTCGCCCTTCCATGCGAAGACGGGCGTGCCCTTCGGATCGGTCGCCGTGCCGCCGGTTTCCGGCCGCCCGACCACAACGGCCGCGGCCGCGTGATCCTGGGTCGAGAAGATGTTGCACGACACCCACCGCACGTCGGCGCCGAGCTCGTTGAGCGTTTCGATGAGCACGGCGGTCTGAATCGTCATGTGCAGGCTGCCCATCACGCGCGTGCCGGCCAGCGGCTTCGTCGCCCAGTGCTGCTTGCGCAACGCCATGAGTCCCGGCATCTCCTGTTCGGCGAGCCGGATTTCCTTGCGCCCGAACTCGGCGAGCGAAAGGTCTTTCACCATGTACGGCTCGCGTCCGACGGCCTTCGCCGCCGCGAACGAATGCATCTTCTCAACTGCGGTTGTCATACGTCTTTTCTCCTTGAGAGCTTCACCACGAAGGCACGAAGGGGCATCAATCGTTTTCATGAGTAAGAATTGAGCTTTTTTTCGTGTCTTCGTGTCTTCGCGGTTGCATTTGGTTTTTCTGCCGTCGCGACGAATAGTCCGGGCCCTTTCGCTTTCGGATCCGGCGGGAGCGGCACGACGCGAATTCCGTCGAATCCGGATTCGCGAAGCATCCGGTCGACGTGCTCCTCCGAGAACCCCATCCAGACATGACCCATCTGGTGGCGATAGTTTTCCCGATCGTGCGGCAGCATGTCGACGAGGATCAACCGTCCACCGGGCTGCAGCACGCGCGCCACCTCAGCCAGCGCGCGCGCCGGCTCGGGAACGTGATGCAACACGAGCATCAGCGTGGCGGCGTCCAGCCGCCCATCGTCGATCGGCAGCGCTTCGAGCTCGCCGCGCCGCAGATCGACGTTGTCGAACCGGTGCAGACGCTTCTTCGCGGCGTGCAGCATCGGCGCCGACGCGTCGACCGCAACGACGCGCGCGACAAACGGCGCGAGCGCGGCGCTCACCTCACCCGTCCCGCATCCGAGATCGCCGATCGTCCAGTCCCGATCGGCAAAGGCCACGAGCGCCGACAGATGAAAGCGATCGCCGAACAGATCGTCGCGCAGCCGGTCCCACTGGCCGGCGGACGATGAGAAGAACTCCTGGGACTTCGTGCGGCGTTCGGCGAGTGCGGTCTGAAGCCGCCGCTGATCCTGCGCGGCCGCCGGTGTCGGGCCGACCTGCTCGCGTACGAGCAGCCAGAGGCGACGGGCCGCCGCGTCCAACTCGTCGCGCGTCATCGCATACAGGTTGCTCGTCCCCTCGGCGCGCGCGGCGATCCACCCGGCATCGGCGAGCGCTTTGAGGTGCCGGCTCACCGTCGACTGCGGCAGCTGCATGATCGCGCAGAGCTCCGACACGGTCAGCTCGTGCCGGTCGAGCAGCAGCAGGATCCGATTGCGCGTCGGGTCCGAGAGCGCGGACAAGTGGTCGAGAATCGCGGGCGTGGCCTGTTTCATCCTTGCAACCGGATTAAAGGATACATGAGGCGGCCTTCGGACACAAGGGCTCCGCACGCTGCTCGGGCTGCGCCGCGGCGCCGGTGCGCGCGGTCGCCATCATCACCGCGTAAGCCGGTTCATTGATACATTCACCACAAAGGACACCATGGACACAAAGGAAGGGCCCTGTACGGTTTGACCTTGGTGTCCTTTGTGTCCTTTGTGGTGTATCAGCCGAGCCGCCGGCTTGCCGACCCACCAGGCCTGAGCGCCCGTCGTCGTTAGAAACCGGGCGAGAGGTTGAACTGAAACACCCACCCGCGCCCCGGCCGCTGGAAGGGGTGGGCGAAGTCGAACTGGCCGATCGCGAACCCGAGCAGATTCACGCGGAACGCGACGCCCGCGCTGCCGACGCCGTCTTTCGATCCGCCGAGGATCGACGGCTTGTCGCCGCGGTTCCACGCCACGCCGCCATCCGCGAAAAACGCGACCTCCACCGGAACCGGCCCGTACATCCGCTGCGACGCTCCGAAGGGCCGCAGCAACGGAAAGCGGAACTCGAGGTTGCCGACGAGCACGCGGCTGCCGGCGAGACGATCGAATGCGGGGCAGGCGCTCGTCGCCGTCGCGATGCATTCGCTGGCCAGGAACGAACCGACGTCGTACCCGCGCACCAGATTCGGATAGCCGATGAACAACGGGAACAACCGCGTATCCTCGCCGCCGCTGCCGTAGCGGCCGTAGTGGAGACCGCGCACCGCGAAGGTGTAGAACGACGCGGGCATGAAGTAGCGGCGGTAATCGGCGAGCAGGCTCGTGAAGTTGATCGACCCGAACGTCGGCGACGCCTCCAACCGATAGCGCTGCCCCTGGACGGGGCTCGTCGCGCCGAAGTTCGACGTGTCGAACACCAGCGCCGCGGACGTGTTGGCGAGCGCGAGCGGGCTCGCCAGCGATGATTCAGTCGAATCGTTGAGGAGCAGGTCGCCGGTTCTGAGCGAGAACGCGGTCGTCTCGACGATCTGATCGAAGGACAGGCGCGTCACCCCGCCCTGAAACTCGATTCGCTGCGCGCGGTTGAACGGATAGGCGAGGATGCCGGCCGCGCTTTGTTCGGTCTGGCGGAAGATGATCGAGCGATCGACTTCCACCGGCTCGTTGCCGATCGTGCCGACGCTCGTCTGGAAGCCGCCGCTCAGATACGGAATCTGGCCGGCGACCATTCCCCAGTTCCATCGGTGGGCCTGGTTGAAGTACAGCGCCTGCGCCGCCGTGTTCTTCAGACTGAAGTTGTTGCTCAGCCCGGAGTTGAGCTGCACGACCGTCGCGAGCTGGTGGTCGCCGAGCATGTCGCCGAATTGGAACGCGATGCCGCCGCCAACCGCCGCGCCGAAGCGGTCGGCGCCCACCGCAATCGTCGGCTGCACCACGCCTTCGAGCCCGAGCGACGGCGAGTAATTGGTGACGTCGTAGGTTGCCGGAGCCGGCAGGCCGTAGTTCGCGTCGTTGAGCAGCGACAGCACGTCGCTCTGGCGTCGATCGAGCGGCGGCAGCGCTCCCGCATTCACCCCGCCCGGCCCACGTGACTCACCCACCTTCGCGCTTCGCGCTTCGGCGGGCAAGCCCATCGCGCTTCGCGCTTCGGCGGGCAAGCCCGACCCACCCGACCCATCCGCCACGTAAATGTCGTACTTGCCCCCTTCGTACACGCTGAACGCCGCGACGCCGGACGTCGACGCCACCGACAGTGCCGGGCTCGAGCTCGTGATCCCGCTGAGGCCCGTGGCGACGCGCGTGATCTGCGAGACGTCGCCCGAGTCGAGCGCGATCCGATAGAGATTCGGGATGCCGTCGCGATCCGAGATGAACAGCAGCGCGCGGCCGTCGGGCGTCCATTGCGGATTGATGTTCTTGCCGCTCGTCGATGCGCGCAGTGGCTCAATGGCGCCGCTCTCCGGATCGATGAGCGCGAGACGGTACGCGCCAATGTCGAGCGATCGCAGATCGCTGGAGAACCGGTCGGTCGCAAACGCGATGCGCCGGCCGTCGGGCGACCAGGCTGGCTGCAGGTCGGCATACGCGTCGGTGGTCAGGCGGCGAAGCTTCGAGGTAGTGAGGTCGTAGACGAAGAGATCGGTGAGGCCGCGCGTCATGCCCGTGAAGGCGATCGCGTGGCCGTCGGGCGCCCATGTGGGGTTGAAGATCTCGTCGAGCTCCGCGATGCCGATCTCGCGCTGCTTGCTGCCGCTCTGCGCGTCGAACACCGCCAGCGCCGGCCGTCCCGAGACGACCGTCGCGATGGCAATGTGCTGGCTCGCGGCGTCCCACGCTCCGGCGGAGTAGATGAACTGGATGCTCGAAAAGTGCGGGTTGGTCGCCGTGCTCGTCAGCTTGTGCACGATCCTGCCGGTCGAGGCATCGGCAACGAACAGGTCGGTCGAAAACACGCTGCGCGTCGAGAGAAAGGCAATCCACCGGCCGTCAGGGCTGATCGCAGGACCGACGTTGAGATCGGCGCCCAGACCTTTGCCCTCGATGACCATCCGCCCGACAGCGCTCGGCGGCGTCGTGGACGCGAACGTCGGCGCGTAGGTGCGGCGGATGGACTCGTGCCAGTCGGCCGAGAGCTCTTTGGCGTTCACGCCGAGCACCTTTTCGATCGCGACGTGCGCGTCGCCGGCCGCCGCTCCCACACTCAGCATCCGCCGCACGACATCGTCGCCAAAGCGGCCGGCAACGTACGCCCAGAATGCCTGGCCCCACCGATAAGGGAAATACTTCGGATTGTCGAGGTCGTCGATCGTCGGAAGCTTTTCCTTCTCCTTCTGTTTGTCGTCACCGGGACGGACCGCGTCCCGCAGCCACATGGCGGTGTTCGGGTCGATCGGTCCGAGTGACAGGTACTCGGCCATGCCTTCGATGAACCACAGCGGCAGCCGCTCGGCGCCGGTTTGTCCGGGCGCCATCCCCGGTCCGCTCGTGATGTCGAACTGAAATGCGTGCACGAGCTCGTGGCCGATCACGTGATCGGTGTCGGCGAGCGGTCCCCCCATTGGCAGCACGATGCGGCGGCGGAGCGGCTCGGTCACGCCGCCTGTGCCTTCGCCGATCTCGCCGGCGATGGTGTTGGTCTGCTCGAAATCCGGATGAGACGCGTAGAGCACGAGCGGTTGCCGCCCCCGGAGCTCGTGCGCAAGGATGCGCTGCAGGCGGGCGTGCCAGCGCTCCGCCATACGCGCGGCGATTTCAATCCCTTCACGCTCCGCCGGATAAAAGTAGATGTCGAAGTGCTCGGTCTTCAGCACCTGAAAGTTGAGCTTCTTGTACTGGACTTTGTTGCGGCCGAAATACTGCGCCGACGTTGTCGAGGCGGACCCGACAATCAGCAACGTCGCGACCAACGCGAGAATTCTGCCCGAAGGAGTGGTATTCATGACGCTTGTCGGTCGTGCAAGCGCTGCGCCGAAGCCGCGTGCGATGATCGACCCATGAGAACGGTCGCACGGGAAGAGCTCATCCGGGCGCTTGGAGCCGGACAGATCACGCTCGTCGACGTGCTGCCGCCCGAGTCGTTTGCCACCAACCACATTCCAGGCGCCATCAACATCCCGGTTGCCGAGCTTTCGCGACGGGCCGCGCCCGATCTTCCCGACCGCGATGCTGCCATCGTCACCTACTGCGGCGGTCCGACGTGACCGCTCGGGACGCAGGCGGTCGGCCTGCTCGACGAGCTCGGCTACACCAACGTCCGACACTATCCGGGCGGGCTCGCGGAATGGTTCGCTGACGCTCGCCTCAGGCCTTCGCGATCCAGTCGTGCCGAAACCGCGTTGAGCGGGCAGTCGTCAGGCGAGCGTCGACGAGCCGCCGCGTCATCCATCAGCGCTCGCTTCGTCGATGTGCTCGCGGACCGATCCGTCGGCGATTTGTTTCGCCTGTGGATCGTGGTCGTCCTCGTGTGGGGAGCCGTCTACTGGGCGATGTCATGGTGGCCGGGCGGCGCCTTGATCCGGAACGACCAACCGCTCGGGTCCGATGCGTTCGGTGCGCTGTCCGCGATGTATTTCAGCGCGGTCACTGCGACGTCGATTGGATACGGCGACATCGTGCCGATCGGCGCGGCGCGCGTGCTCGCCATCGCCGAGGGCATCGCCGGCTTGATTCTCTTTGGCTGCGTCGTCTCGAAATTCGTCTCGCACCGGCAGGAAGAACTGATCGGCGAGATCCACCGCATTGCGTTCGAGGACCGGCTGGGCCGTGTCCGGACGAACCTGCATCTCGTGCGAACGGAGGTGCAGGCGACCGCGAGGTTATGCGAGGGGCGCGACATCGCGCCGCCGGAAGCGATCGGCCGCGTCGAAAGCGCTGCGATGATCTTCGTCGGCGAGCTCCACGCCGTGCACGATCTGCTGTATCGGCCGCAGCAGGCGCCCGACGAAGCGATGCTCGAAGCCATTCTTGCGGGCCTCGCGTCGGTGTTCCGCGAGTTCAGCGATCTGCTGGTCTGCGTGCAGGTGCCGCACGCCGCCCGCCCGCCCGCGTTGGCGGCGAGCATCGCGACGATGGGGCGTTTGGCGAAGGAGATTTGCGGCGACTGCGTGCCGAGGGAGTTCGCGCCGGCGCTGCGCGTCGGATGGATCAGATTCAACGGATGGCCGGCGAAGTGGAACAGATCTGAATCCCGGCGCCGCCGTTTGGTTGCGCATCGCAGTAGGCCGCAATCGTGCGGCGGACTTCTTCGACCGATCTGTGCCTGGCGTACGCGCGGCGGGCCGCGTTGACGGCCGTGGCCGCCGCGAGGGCGGCCGACAGCAGATCCACCGTAAACAGGGGCTGCGAGCCGGAGGGACGGAGGCCCCCGGGAGGGACGGAGGTTGTCCACACGACCAGCAGGAGCGCGACGGCGTCGACCAACTACCGACTCGACGTGTCACAGATCTGGATGCCGATTCCCTGGTGTGGCTGTGCGGCGCAGTACTGCGCGACTGCCGCGTGCACTTCGTCTTTCGCGCGCGCCTCCGCACGTTTCCGTTCGAACTCGCTGACGGCGTTCGCCGCCTTTCCCGCCAGATACTTGCCCATCAGGTTCTCGATCAGAATCGTGAGCAGCTGACCCTGGTTGAACGCCGCGTAGGGCTGCCGGAGCGGATTGTCGGCCGCGGGAAACATCTGCCGCTGCTGCTCGTAGCCGTACACGCCGCCGCCGGGCGCGGGAGCCGTCTTGAAGTTCAGCGTCGCGAGCAACTCTTCGATCCTCTGCCGCTCCAGAATCTGCACGCGGAACGTGGGGCGCTCATCCAGCGTTCGCAGCGAGAGCGTCGGCGCCGGCTGCTGCAGCGCCTCCTTGATTTTCTCGAGCGAGACGGGGAGACCTGCATCGTCCTGCGACCTGTCCTTCGCGGTTGACGCCACATCCGCTGGCGCGGACGGCCGCGCCTGCTGCGCCCATGCGGGCGACACGCTCAGGCCGGCCGTAAACAGCAGAGTAATCAGCCGCATAGCGTTAGGACGCCCCGAAGAGCCTTTCAGTCGCCAGGGGGCTCCCGATCCAACGCGGTGCACGACGCGCGCCAGTCGAACAGCGTTCATTTTCGAACAGATGCGCGTCGCGTGTCACGAGCGTAGAATGCGCTGAGAGGGCCTATGCATCAAGTCCCGCGCGCAGATCAGATCGAGCTGGCCGACGCGATTGCGGCAGGGGTGAAACGGCGCCCCGTCCAGGCATTCGGCGAATACTTCTCGGACACGGGCGGCTCGTGCGCGCTGGGCGCGGCATACGAGGGCGCATATGCGCTCCCGCGAGATCCGCACGAAGCGCATGGGATTCATCCGCGCCTCGATCGCCTCTTCGACTGCCTGGAAAACGTCCGGCGCCGCTGTCCGGTCGGGTGCAACAAGCGGCTCCCGCTCAATTCGATCATCCTGCACTTGAACGACGATCATCACTGGACGCGCGAACAGATCGTCGAGTGGCTCAAAAAAGATTGATTGCCGGAACTTCCTGATGTCGTCGTGTATGTCGAGGCGCTGACGCGGCACATCGCCGGCCAGCGTCTCGAGCGCCTCAATCTTCTCAGCCCCTTCGTTCTCCGCTCCGTCGACCCTCCAATTTCAGCGATTGTCGGCCAGATGGTCCGCGGGGTGCGCCGCATCGGCAAGCGCATCGTCCTCGAATTCGATGACGATCTGTTTCTCGTGATTCACCTGATGATCGCCGGGCGGTTGCGGTGGCGCGTGAAGGGCCAGAAACCCGGCATCGGCTCCAAGCTGATTCTCGCCACGTTTGACTTCGCGAACGGCATGCTGTTGTTCACCGAGGCCGGGTCGAAAAAACGCGCCTCCATCCGACTCGTTCGGGGCGAGGCCGCGCTGCAGGCCCTGGATCCGGGCGGCGTCGAGCCGCTCGACGCCACAATCGAACAGTTTCACGGCGCCCTCACGCGCGACAACCGCACGCTGAAGCGCGCGCTGACCGATCCGCATGTGTTCAGCGGCATCGGCAACGCCTATTCCGACGAAATCCTGCATGCGGCGCGGCTCTCACCCATGAAGCTCACGCGCTCGCTGGCCGCCGTCGAGGTTGTGCGCTTGTACGAGGCCACACGGGCCACGCTCCGCCTGTGGACGGATCGGCTGCGCGAGCAGACGGCCGGCGGCTTTCCGGAGAAGGTGACCGCGTTTCGCGAGGAGATGGCGGTGCACGGCCGCTTCAGGCGGCCCTGTCCGGTTTGCGGCACGCCCGTGCAGCGCATTGTGTACGCGGACAACGAGTGCAATTACTGCCCCGCCTGCCAGACCGGCGGGCGTCTCCTCGCCGATCGGTCGCTGTCGAGGCTCGGCGTCCGATCCCTGCGCGGGATTGACGATTCGCATCATTGAATGTAGATTTATAGATATGAAACAGGCGTCGGCGCTCTTCCGGCTGCTGGGCGACGAGGCCCGGCTCCGGCTGCTGCGCGTGCTCGCCCGTGAGCGCCTGAACGTGACGGAGCTGACCGGCGTGCTCGGCCTGGCGCAATCGGGCGTCTCCCGCCATCTCGGCCTGCTGAAGGATGCCGGCCTCGTGGCCGAAGAGCGCGACGGCGGGTTCAGCTACTACCGCGTGGCGCCGTCGCTCGGCGCCTCGGGCGACAGCGCCCTCGCCACGATGCTTCGTCAACAGTTCGACGCCTCCGACGACGATGCCGCCGTGCGCGCCGACATGGCGCGGCTGCAGGAGGTGTTGCGCCTCCGCAAGGAGAATTTCGACACGCATGCCGGCCCCGACACGCGCGATGCGCGTCAGCTGGTGCCCGGCCGCAGTTGGGCGGCATGGTCGCGGGCCCTCGGACTGTTGCTTCCGCGCGTGCGGGTGGCCGACCTGGGCTGCGGGGAAGGCTATTTGACGATGGAGGCGGCGCGGTGGGCGTCGCGCGTCATTGCCGTCGACCGGTCGGAGGCCGTGCTGAAGCGCGCGCAGTCGCTGGGCCGGCGTCGCCACGTGTCGAACGTGATTTGGAAGAAGGGCGAGCTCGAGAAGCTGCCGATGAAGGATGGCTCGGTGGACGTGGCGATGCTGTCGCAGGCGCTGCATCACGCGCAGAACGCGCCGCTCGCGGTGGCCGAAGCGGCCCGCGTCACCGTACCTGGTGGCCGCGTCCTCGTCCTCGATCTGCGTACGCATCAGGAAGAGTGGGTCCGCGCCAAGCTCGGAGATCGCCGGCTCGGGTTCGACGATGATGAGCTGAAGCGCATGCTGATGGAGGCGGGGCTGGCCGACGTGAAGATTGGCGTCGGCGCGCGGAAGGCTGGCGATCCGTTCACGGTATTGATTGCGAGCGGAATGAAACCAGTTACCACAAAGGACACCAAAGACACAAAGGTTAAGCCGGGGCGAACGTAGGTTTGACCCTTCGTGTCCTTTGTGTCCGTTGTGGTTGAAGTATCCAAGATGACACCTGATATCCGACGAACGCTGGAAGCTTTGCTCGCGAAGCGCATCCTCGTCCTCGACGGCGCGATGGGGACGATGATCCAGCGGCTGAAGCTGACCGAAGCCGAGTTCCGCGGCGACCGCTTCGCCGCGCATCCTCGCGATCTGCGCGGCGACAACGACCTGCTGGTCCTCACGCGGCCGGAGGCGATCGCGGCCATTCATTCACAGTACTTCGAGGCCGGCGCCGACCTCGTCGAAACCAACACGTTCAACAGCACGTCCATCGTGCAGGCCGACTATGGGCTCGAGTCGCTGGCCTACGAGCTGAACGTGGAGGCGGCGAAGCTGGCCCGCACGGCAGCCGACGAGTGGACGGCGCACACGCCCCACCAGCCCAGGTTCGTCGTCGGATCGATTGGACCGATGAACCGGACGCTCTCGATTTCGCCGGACGTGAACAACCCCGCCTTCCGCGCCTCGTCGTTCGACGAAGTCAAGGACTCGTTCAAGGAACAGGTGCGCGGGCTGATCGACGGCGGCTGCGACCTGCTGATGCTCGAAACGATCTTCGACACACTCAATGCCAAAGCGGGAATCGTCGCGATCGAAGAGGTCTACGACGAACGACACACGTCGAGCGCGGAACGCCTGCCGCTCATGATTTCCGTCACCGTGACGGATCGCAGCGGCCGCACGCTTTCCGGCCAGACGATCGACGCGTTCTGGACATCGGTGAGGCACGCGAAGCCGTTCAGCGTCGGCATCAACTGCGCGCTCGGCGCGCGCGACATGCGGCCGTATCTCGCGGAGCTCGCGAGGCTCGCGGACTGCTACGTCAGCTGCCACCCGAACGCCGGCCTTCCCAATGCGTTCGGCTTGTACGACGAGCAGCCGCACGAGACGGCGGCGTACCTCGCGGAATTCGCAACCAGCGGCTTCGTCGACATCGTCGGCGGCTGTTGCGGGACGACGCCGGAGCACATCGGGGCGATCGCCGCGGCGGTCCGCGAACTGCCGCCGCGCGCGACGAAAAACCTTCACCACGTGGTGGAGAAGTTTACTCAGTTTGCCGGCCTGGAAACTCTGACCATCCGGCCCGATTCGAACTTCCAGATGATTGGCGAGCGAACGAATGTGACCGGCTCGCTCCGGTTCGCTCGCGTGATCCGTTCGGGCGACTACGCCGCGGCCGCCGCCATCGCGCTCGAGCAGGTCCGCGGCGGCGCGAACCTGATCGACGTCAACATGGACGAGGGCATGCTCGACTCCGAGCACGCGATGACGGAGTTTCTGAACTACATCGCGACCGAGCCGGAAATTGCACGCGTGCCGATCGTCGTCGACAGTTCGAAATGGTCGGTGATCGCGGCCGGCCTCAAGTGCGTGCAGGGGAAGCCGGTCGTCAACTCGATCAGTCTGAAGGAAGGCGAGGACGATTTCCTGAAAAAGGCCGCGCTCGTCCAGCGGTACGGCGCCGGCGTCGTGGTGATGGCGTTCGACGAGCAGGGCCAGGCCGACACGATCGAGCGGAAAGTCGCGATCTGCCAGCGTGCGTACACGCTGCTGACGAAGCGCGCGGGGTTCGACCCCTCCGACATCATCTTCGACCCGAACATTCTCGCCATTGCCACGGGGCTCGAAGAGCACAATGCGTACGCCGTCAACTTCATCGAGGCGACGCGCATCATCAAGGCCACCTGCCCGGGCGTGAAAGTGAGCGGCGGCATCAGCAATCTGTCGTTCTCGTTCCGCGGCAACGACGTGGTGCGCGAGGCCATTCACTCGGCGTTTCTGTATCACGCCATCAAAGCCGGTCTCGACATGGGGATCGTCAACGCCGGGCAGCTCGTCGTGTACGAGGACATCCCGAAGGAGTTGCTCGAGCGCGTCGAGGACATCATCTTCAACCGGCGGCCGGACGCGACCGAGCGAATGGTGGAGTTCGCGGCGACGGTCAGGGGCGCGGGCACCAGACGCGAGCTGGACCTGACGTGGCGGGGCGCTCCGGTTGAGGCGCGGCTGTCGCACGCGCTCGTGCATGGCGTCGTCGATTTCATCGAAGCGGACGTCGAAGAGGCACGCCGGAAGTACGCGCGGCCGCTCGACATCATCGAAGGGCCGCTGATGGATGGCATGAAGATCGTCGGCGACCTCTTCGGCGCCGGCAAGATGTTTCTGCCCCAAGTGGTCAAGAGCGCGCGGGCGATGAAGAAGGCGGTCGCCTACCTCGAGCCCTTCATGCAGGCGGAGCGCGAAGCGCGGATGGCCGCCGGCGGCGCAATCGAGGTGGCTTCGAAAGGCAAGATCGTCATCGCCACCGTCAAAGGCGACGTGCACGACATCGGCAAGAACATCGTCGGCGTCGTGCTGGGCTGCAACAGCTATGAGGTGATCGATCTGGGCGTGATGGTGGCGTCCGACAAGATCCTCCAGCGGGCCATTGACGAAAAAGCCGACCTGATCGGACTGAGCGGCCTGATCACACCATCGCTCGACGAGATGGTGTTCGTCGCGAAGGAGATGACCCGCCGCAACCTGCGTATGCCGCTGCTCATCGGCGGCGCGACGACCAGCCGCCAGCATACGGCTGTGAAGATTGCGCCCGAATACGGCGAAGCAACCGTGCACGTGCTCGACGCGTCGCGAGTGGTCGACGTCGTGTCGAATCTCCTCAGCGACGATCGCCGTCCGGCCTTCGAAGAGGAGAATCGCGCCCTGCAGGCGCGTCTTCGCAAACAGCATGGCGCGCGCAAGGAACGGCCGCTCCTTACCTATGCCGCGGCGCTCGCGAATCGCCTGAAAATCGACTGGGCGCACGAGGCGTTGCCGGAGCCGTCCTTCACGGGACGGCGGGTGCTCCACGACGTGCCGCTCAACGAGCTCGTGCCCTTCATCGACTGGACCTTCTTTTTCGCGGCCTGGGAGCTGAAAGGGCGCTTTCCGGCAATTCTCGACCATCCCCAGCACGGAAAGGCCGCGCGCGATCTCTACGACAGCGCGCAGGTGCTTCTCGAACGCATCGTGCGAGAGAAGCTGCTGACGGCGAGCGGCGTCTACGGCTTCTGGCCCGCGGCCAGCGAGGACGACGACATCGTCGTGTATCGCGACCGCGATCGATCGGGCGAGCTCGTCCGGTTCAATCTATTGCGCCAGCAGGAGGGCATGGCGAGCGGACAGGCCAATCTGTCGCTGGCGGATTTCATTGCGCCGCGATCGACGGCGGGCGCGCGCGATTCCATCGGGGCCTTTGCCGTCACGGCGGGCCTGGGTGCCGACGACGTGGCACGCGGCTTCGAGCGCGAGCTCGACGACTACAGCGCGATTCTCACCAAGGCGCTGGCCGATCGCCTTGCGGAAGCGTTCGCGTCGTACCTCCACTGTGTCGCACGCAAAGAGTGGGGTATCGACGATGCACGGTCTGCGGAGGATGTGCTCGCGGAACGTCATCGCGGCATTCGTCCGGCGTTTGGCTACCCCGCGTGTCCCGACCACAGCGAGAAGTTCAAGCTGTTCGACTTGTTGGGGGCCACGGACATCGGGATGGAGCTGACCGACCACGCAGCGATGCTGCCGGCCGCGAGCGTCAGCGGGCTGTATTTCGCGCACCCGCAGTCCCGGTACTTCACGGTCGGACGTCTGGGCGAGGATCAAATTGCGCACTATGCCCGCCGCAAGGGCCAGTCGGTCGACCGGGTTGAACGCTGGCTGACGCCGAACCTTGGATACGAACCCGCGCGGTGTTGATCCGATCCGTCCACCTCCGTCCCTCGAGGGGAGCGAACGAGGCTGCCTTCGTGAACCGTTTCGACACGCCACAGGAGACTCATGTGCTTTCGCGCAATCTTGTATGTCCTGTGTCAGATTTGAACTTCTTTACGACTTGAAGAGACTTTGTCGCAAGTACTCTTATGCTCAATTCTGACAATAGTGGCCTGTAACAGTACAGAGGCCAAATATCGTTGATTTCATTCAATCCTTTCGCTGGGCTGTGGAGTATCGCTGACCCGCATGTTCAAATATGGCACACGCACCTGAGGCATTGTTAGTCACGGCGATCCGTCGATATCGCTGTTTTTCAGTAGTTTAGCGGCGATGCCGTCGGAAGGGCAGAGCTGGCCGTCCTCTTGCTCTCTCTGGCGTCGCCATGAACACGCTTCCTACTGCCAGGACGCCCAGACGGAGAGCCATTTGGGGTCCGAAACGAACGCTCGCCGCCACGGCGCTCGCATGGGTCGGGCTGACGGGCCACGGTTTTGCGGCGAGCGCTCAGCATCCGTCGGCGTCGAAAGCTACTCCTGGGGCGCCGACTTCCCGGGTCAAGAATTACAAGCTCGATGACGACGTCACCGCGCGTGCCGCGCGTGGCAATCCGCTCGAGACGTCGAGCGTCATCGTTACCCTCGTGCCCGGTGCGGACCTGCCGACGCAGTTCAAGCAGTACGCGCGCGGTGCGAGGCTGGGCATCATCAACGGCCAGGTGCTCGAGGTGCCGAACGGCGTCCTGAAACATCTCGCCGCGCACCCGGAGATCTTCCGCGTGCACGACAATCGGCCGCTCACCCCGCACAACTACCGCACGTCGGTAACAGTCGGCGCGCGCACCGTGCAGGAAACGCTCGGCTACACCGGCGCAGGCATCGGCGTCGCGGTGCTCGATTCGGGCGTGGCGACCTGGCACGACGATCTGACCAGCGACTCGTCGACCCTATATGAGTACGGGAACCAGCGCGTCTCGAAATTCGTGGACTTCGTCAACGGCAGCACGCCGCCGTACGACGACAATGGCCACGGAAGCCACGTCGCCGGCACGATTCTCGGCAATGGGTACGACTCGAAGGGCGAGAAGGCGGGCATCGCGCCGGCCGCCTCGCTCGTGTCGCTCAAAGTGCTGGACCGGAACGGCCAGGGCACGATCAGCAACATCATCGCTGCGCTGAACTGGGTTGTCGCCAACTACAAAACGTACAACGTGCGCGTGGTGAACTTGTCGGTCGGCGCGGTCATCCGGGAATCGTACTGGACCGACCCGCTGACGATCGCGACCAAGGCGGTCACCGACAAGGGCATTACGGTCGTCGTTGCCGCGGGCAACCTCGGGAAGAACGCGAACGGCCAGCTGCAGCTCGGAGGCATCACGGCGCCCGGCAACGCGCCGTGGGTGCTCACCGTCGGCGCGTCGAGCACGATGGGGACGTTGAAGCGGAACGACGACGAGATGGCGCCGTTCAGCTCGGCAGGGCCCTCCTTCATCGACTTCGCAGCCAAGCCCGACCTCGTGGCACCCGGAACGGGCACGGTGTCGCTCGCGGTCCCCGGCAGCGCATTCTACGCAACGAAAGCGGAGTACCTGGTTGACGGCAAGCTGGCTCTTGGCGCCAAACCGTATCTGGCGCTCAGCGGCACGAGCATGGCCGCGCCGGTTGTCACCGGCACGGTGGCCTTGATGCTTCAGGCCAACCCGACACTCACGCCGAACCTGATCAAGGCAATCCTCCAGTACACCGCGCAGGAATATCCCGGCTACAGCCCGCTGCGCCAGGGCGCCGGGTTCCTGAACGCGCTCGGCGCCGTCCGGTTGGCGAAGTTCTACGCGGCCAACAGGGTGGGCGAGCGTCTGCCGGTGCAGAAGGTGTGGAGCCGGCAAATCATCTGGGGCAGCCATCGGCTGACGGGCGGATACCTCAATCCGCGCGCCAATGCGTGGACGACCTCCGCGATCTGGGGTTCGGCGCAGACGGCGCTCTACAGCGGCGACAACATCGTGTGGGGCACCAGGTGCGGCGACGGCGCGTGCGACAACATCGTGTGGGGCACGCGCGACGCCAACGGCGACAACATCGTGTGGGGCACGACCACTGGCGACACCATCCTGTGGGGCACCGGTGCCGTCGGCGACAACATCGTCTGGGGCACCGTGGGGAGCGGCGACAACATCGTGTGGGGCACCTGGGGAGCCGGCGACAACATCGTCTGGGGCACCGACTGCGGCGGGGCGGACTGCGATAACGCCGTCTGGGGCGCCGTGGCGGGCGACAACATCGTGTGGGGAACCGCAGCGGCCGGGGACAACATTGTGTGGGGCACCGGCGCTGTGGGCGACAACATCGTCTGGGGCACGAGCGATTCGGGAGTTGACGTGGTTGTCTTTCCGGAAGACGGCGCGACCGAGCCCTTGCCGAGCATCCTGTTGGAGCTTGACGACATCGTGTCGTGGCCAGGCACGAGCACATCAACGAATACCAGCGGCGGGGGATTCTAGAGATGGAAAAGATGCCTTATCGGTCCGACTTGGAGACGCTCTCGACCGCCCCGTGCTCAACGGGAGAAGTGGTCAGCAGCGATTGGCAGTCTGGTCTGCCGGTGCTGACCGGCAAGCAGGTGGCGTTGCGAGAGCTGCGGGCCTCCGACGCGGCGGCGCTCTTCGCCATGCTCACCACCGAAGAAGTCGCGCGGTTCATTTCTCCGCCACCGACATCCGTCGAGGGGTTCGAACGGTTCATCGACTGGACGCTCGCGCAGCGACGGGCCGGCACGTATGTGTGCTTCGCCGTCACACTGCACGGGTTCGACACGGCCATCGGGATCTTCCAGGTGCGTGAGATCGAGCCGGGCTTTCAAACCGCGGAATGGGGCTTCGCGATCGGCTCGGCGTTCTGGGGCACCGGAGCATTCGAGGATGGCGCGCGGTTGGTGCTCAACTTCGTGTTCGACACCGTTGGCGTGCACCGGCTCGAAGCGCGCGCCTCGGTTCGGAACGGACGGGGCAATGGCGCGCTGCGGAAGGTCGGCGCCGTGCGGGAAGGGCTGCTGCGCAATGCGTTTCTGCGCAACGGCCAGTATCATGATCAGTCGTTGTACGCGATTCTCGCCGACGACTGGCGGGCATCGGTCACCATTGCGCGGCCGACAATCCACTAGAACGCGGTTCAGAGCTATCGTTGCGCTGACGTCTGCTTCTGGGCAAGCCGTCCCGACACACCGACTGCCGCGCCATCCGATGCGCGGCGATCCGTGCCTCCTTCGAGCATCTCTTCCTTCACGTTGTACACGATCACCTGCGCCACGCCTTGCGAGGTGCCAACGCGCAGCGTATGACCGCGCCGCTCGAGCTCCTTCGCCGTATCCGGCGACAGGCCGTACTTTTCGTAATCGATCCGATCCGGCAGCCACTGATGGTGGAAGCGCGGCGCGTCGATCGCTTCCTGCGCGTTCATGCCGAAGTCCACGACGTCGACGATTGTTTCGAGCGACGTGTTGATGATGGTGCGGCCGCCCGGGCTGCCGGTCACCATGAACAGCCGCCCATCCCTGGCGAGAATCGTCGGCGTCATGCTCGAAAGCATCCGCTTGCCGGGTTCCGCGAGGTTGGGCTTCGTGCCGATCAGCCCGTCGGCATTTGTCAGCTCGGGTCCGGCGTTGAAGTCGCCCATCTCGTTGTTGAGCAGAAAGCCGGCGCCCGGCACGACGATCTTCACACCGTAGCCCTGTTCCAGCGTATAGGTCATCGACACCGCGTTGCGGTCGGCATCGACGACGGAAATATGCGTCGTCTCGTCGCTCTCGTGCGGCCACTCGAAGGTGGTCGGCGACGACTTCGACGCGCGATCGCGAGCGATGGTCTTCCGCAGGTCGGCGGCGTACTCCTTCGACGTGAGCCGCGCGATCGGCATGTCGCGGTTGAAGTCGGGGTCGCCGAGGTAGTGCGCGCGATCGGCGTACGCGCGCTTCATCGCCTCGGCCATCAGATGAACGGCGTCCGCGGAGCCGGCTCCCATCGACGCGATGTCGTATCCTTCGAGGATGTTGAGCATCTCGATGATCGCCACGCCGCCCGAACTGATTGGCGGCATCGAGATGACTTCGTATCCGCGGTAGGTGCCTTTCACCGGCGTGCGCTTCCTGGCGGCGTAGTTCTTCAGATCCTCGCGTGTAATCAACCCGCCGTGCGCGAGCATTTCCTTTTCCAGCGCGAGCGCCGTGTCGCCCTGGTAGAAACCCGCCGGACCCTGTGATGCAATCCGATCCAGCGTCCGCGCCAGCTCGGGCTGTTTCAAAGTCTCGCCCGCCTCGTACGGCACACCGGCCTTCGTGAACTGCGCCACTGAGGCCGGATATTTCTGCATCGTCCGCTGAACGCTCTTGAGCGATCGCGCGAGGCCTTCGCTCACCGTGAACCCGTCGCGTGCGAGCGCCACCGCAGGCTCGACGAGCCGCTTCCACGGAAGCTTCCCCTGGTCCTTCCAGGCCAGGTGCAGACCCGCGACCGTGCCCGGTACGCCGACGGCGAGGTAGCTGTTGTGATGAAGCTCTGAACTGTACTGCCCGTCCTTGATGAACATCGTCGGAGAAGCTTTCGCCGGCGCGACCTCGCGGAAGTCGTAGGCCACCGGCTCGCCCTTCGCAGGACGGAACACGATGAAGCCGCCGCCGCCGATGTTGCCGGCGGTTGGATGCACGACCGCCAACGCAAAGGCCGTGGCGACGGCCGCGTCGACCGCTGTTCCACCCTCCTTGATCACGTCGGCCCCGATGCGCGACGCGATCTCGTTCTGCGATGCGACCATGCCTTTCTGGGCGCGAATCGGCACCGAGCTCGCGCCGGTCGTAATCGACAGAACCGCCGCGGCGACGACGACGAGCAGGCAGCGCAGTTTGGTCATTCCGCGGATTATATGAGCTTTCAGCCGACAGCTGGTGAGTCCTTAGACGCGTTTCAGCTTCCACGTTCCACGGCGGAACAGCATTGCGCTGATCACCGACATCGCAGAGAACGCGAGCGCCATCGACCAGAAGACGCCAGGCGGACCGAAGCCGAGCCATGATCCGAGCATGTAGGCCAGCGGCAGCTCGAGCAACCAGAAGCAGCCCAGGTTGATCAGCGTGGGCGTGGCCGTGTCGCCGGCGCCGTTGAAGGACTGCGTCAGCACGTACCCTGCCGCATAGAACGGAAAGCCGGTGGCGATGATACGGAGACCGCGTGTCGCAATCGGCCCGACCGCGGGATCGTGCGTGAACCAGCCCACGACGACGTCGGCAAACACCACGAAGAGCAGACCGATCACGCCGAGGATCACGACGTTGTAGAGACACGCGCGCCACACCGAGGCCTCGGCGCGGTCCGGCTGCTTCGCCCCGAGATTCTGTCCCACCAGGGTCGCCGCCGCGTTCGACAGCCCCCACGACGGAAGCAGCACGAACATGATGATGCGGACCACGATGGTGCAGGCCGCCACCGCGACGCTGCCGAACGAGGCGAGAATGCGCATGACGCCCACGTAGCTCGACATCGCGATCAGCATTTGAAAGACCGCGCTGCCCGACAGGCGCAGCATGTTCAGCATGACCCGCAGGTCGAGCCGCAGATGCTGCCGGCGGATGCCGATGCGGCCCGTCCCGCGTGAGAGCACGTAGAGCTGGACGAGGACGCCGATGCCGCGTCCCGTGGTCGTTGCGACCGCCGCGCCGGTGACTCCGAGGCGGGGAAACGGTCCCAGCCCGAAGATGAAGCAGGGGTCGAGGACGATGTTGAACGCGTTCGCGATCCACAGCACGCGCATGGCGACGGCCGCGTCCCCGGCGCCGCGAAACACGGCGTTGATCAGGAACAGCATCAGGATGACGCCGTTGAATCCGAAGAGGACGGCGGTGAACGAGGAATGCGCGAGCACATCGGGCGTCGCGCCCATGAGGCCCAGCAGCGGCCGCGCGAACCAGGATCCGAGCGCGCCAACCGGCACCGCGACGAAGAGACCGAGCGCAATCGCCTGCACAGCCGCACGCGCCGCGCCGTCAGGATCGCGTTCACCCATCCGGCGCGCGACGGTGGCGGTCGCCCCGACACCGAGCCCCATCGCGACGGCGTAGATGAACGTCAGCATCGACTCGGTGAGGCCAACGGTCGCGATTGCATCCGGCCCGAGCCGCGACACGAAGAACACATCCACGACGGCGAACACCGATTCGAGGACGAGCTCGAGCACCATCGGGATCGCGAGCAGCAGAATGGCGCGTCCGATCGGGCCCTCCGTGTACTCGCCGTGATGCGAGCCGGCGATCGCTTGGCGAATCGTGGACCAGGCGGACTGATCTTGGGGTGCGGGGGCGACGACTTCGATCTCAATCATGGAGTCAAGCTCTTCACCACGGAGGACACGGAGGACACGGAGGCCGAATCCTTTGGGCTATCGTTTCCCGCGTTTTGCGGATCGTGCGGGAACAAGCCTTCCTCTGGCGAGTCAGAAGAACCGTTTATCCTCCGTGTCCTCTGTGTCGTCTGTAGCGGAGCGTTAAGGCACGTACGCGATCGCATCAATCTCGATGAGCAGCCCGTCGCCCGGAAGATCCGCAACCTGGACGGTCGTGCGTGCCGGCCGATGCGTACCAAACATGCGCGAATAGACGGCGTTCATCTTCCCGAATTCGCGCATGTCCATCAGAAAGACGCCGCAGCGCAGCACGTGCTGCAGGCTCGAACCGGCGGCTTCGAGGATCGCTTGGACGTTCTTCAGACACTGCTCGGTCTGGAGCTCGACATCGTTTGACACGATCCGGCCGGTGGCGGGATCGGTGGCGCCTTGACCGGACACGAACACGAGGCGTTCGAAGCCCATCCCTGGCGAATATGGCCCGACGGGCTTCGGCAGGTTGGCGGCGTGGACGAGATGGTGAGACGTGTCGCGATTCATAATGGGTGAGTATGCCATCGCTCACACGCCTCCTGAACATTCCTCATCCCGTCATGCAGTCGGGAATGGGCCGTGTTGCCGGCCCCGACCTTGCCGCCGAAGTGTCGCGAGCCGGAGGACTCGGCATTCTCGGTGGGTTGAACGTGCCGCCCGACGATCTTCGCGCGCAGATTCGCCGCGTGCGCGAGCTCACCGACCGTCCGTTCGGCGTGAATCTCTGGCTGCACCCGGAACTGCAGCCGCCAATCGATCCGAGGCGCCTGCCCGCGCCGGACATCGCGAAGGTGAACGCGGCGTTGAATCCTGCGCGACGCGCCGTCGGCGTGACCGAATCGAACAGCCCGCCGCCGCCGCAGCCGGACGTGGTGCCGGCCGCCATCGACGTGGTCCTCGATGAGCGGGTGCCGCTCTGGAGCGTCGGTCTGGGTCTGCCGGGCGGCGATCTCGTCGCGCGCTGTCACGGGCGCGGCGTCCGCGTGATGGCGATGGTCGCCAACGTCGACGATGCCCGCGCGGCAGCGGACGCGGGCGTTGACATCATCGTGGCACAAGGCGCCGAAGCCGGCGGACATCGGTCCGCGTGGCGCGCCGATGCGCGGGCCGACGTCGGCGTCTTCGCACTGGTGCCGGAAGTGGTCGATGCCGTGAACGTGCCGGTTGTTGCCGCCGGCGGCATCGCCGACGGCCGCGGGCTCGTCGCCGCGCGTGCGCTCGGCGCAGCCGGCGTCCTGCTCGGTACCCGGTTCGTGGCGACGCGCGAGTCGATGGCGCCGGACTTCTGGAAGCAGGCGATCCTGCGATCCTCGAGCGACGCGACAACCGTGACGCGCGCGTTCACGGGACTGCCCGCGCGCGTTCTCCGCAATCGGTTTCAGCAGGAGTACGACGCGTCGAGTGCGCCGGTCCTCCCGGGCCTGCTGCAGGCGGCGCTCGAACAGGACATCTGGATGGCAGCCGCGCGCGGCAACCAGCCGGACTACTTTCCGCTGTTCGCGGGCCAAAGCGTCGGCGTCATACGCGATCTGCCAGGGGCAGGCGAGGTCGTCGCTGCGATTGTTCGCGAAGCAGAAGCCGTCACGCAGCGACTCGCGAGGTCGACGTAGAGTTCTAACGCCGTCCGCCCTTAGCCTCGTTCGACGGGTCTCTGCGGATCGCTCGACCATTCACTCCACGAACCCGGATACAGCTTCGCGCCGTGCAGCCCCGCGTGCTCGAGCGCGAGGAGGTTGTGACACGCCGTCACGCCCGACCCGCAATAGCACACGACGTGATCGGGCGACGTGCCGCCGAGCGAGTCGCGCAGGCGGGCGCGCAGCTCCTCAGGCGATCGGAACGTCCCGCGTTCGTCGAGATTGGTCTGGAAGAAATGATTCGCGGCGCCCGGAATGTGCCCGGCCACTTTGTCGAGCGGTTCGACGTCGCCGCGATAGCGCTCGGGCGCGCGTGCATCCACGAGCCGCCACGCCTTGTCCGCCATCAGCGTTCGGGCGCGATCCGCGTCGACCGCCATCTCCGCGCGCGGCGATCCGGTGAACGTCTGCGCCGGCCGCGTTTCGGCGCCGCTCGTGACCGGTCGCCCCTCGGCCTTCCACTTGGCGAAACCGCCGTCGAGGACCGCCACCGCATCGTGGCCCAGCCAGCGCAGGAGCCACCAGAGCCGGCTCGCGTACATGCCGTTGTCCTGGTCGTAGGCCACCACCTGCAGACCGCTCGCGATTCCGAGTCGGCCGAGCATGCTCGCGAGCACAGCTGGATCCGGCAGCGGATGTCGTCCGTTCGTCCCACTTTTGGGACCGGAGAGGTCATGACCGAGATGCGCATACACCGCGCCGGGGATATGTCCCGCGATGTATTCGCGTTTTCCCCACGCGTCATCGTCCAGCTTGTAGCGGCAATCGACGATGACCGGATCGTCGACGTGCGCCGCTAACACACCTGTCGAAATCAACGTCCTGAATGACATATGCGTAACGATACATCGGGTGCGGGGGCCGTTCGCCAACCAACGCGATGAAACTCTCGTCTAAACACCCTGACCAATGATGTTCGCTTCGATTCGCCGCCGGTCTGCCGCCTCGACACTCGCCGCCGCGTCTTTCGCAATGCTGATCGGGCCGGCCGCGGCCGCCTCATCGGCTCCACCACGTATCGACGCGGTCGCCGTCGTCGACGTGCCGAACGCTGTCCGCGTGAATGGTGAACTGAGCGAGCACGTGTGGCAGCAGGCCACTCCCGTGGACGCGTTCGTGCAGCGCGATCCGCAGGAAGGCGGCAAACCGTCGCAGCGCACGGAATTCCGCGTCGCGTACGACGCATCCACGCTGTTCGTGAAGGTGCGCGCGTTCGACAGCGAAGCGGGGCGCATCCGCAGCTACCTCACGCGGCGCGACGCCGACTCGCCCTCGGACTGGATTCGCGTGCTCATCGATTCCTACCACGATCGCCGAACCGCGTACGAGTTCGCGGTCAATCCCGCCGGCGTGAAGCAGGATCGCTACTGGTTCAACGACAACAATCGCGACGACAGCTGGGACGCCGTGTGGGATGTGAAGGTCGCGCGCGACGAGTCGGGATGGACCGCCGATTTCAGGATTCCGTTTTCGCAGCTGCGGTTCACGCCGACGGGCGCGAACACGTTCGGGTTCGCGGTGTCGCGACAGATCGGGCGCCTGAACGAAACGTCCACCTGGCCGCTGCTCGCGCGCAGCGCGCCCGGCTACGTCTCGTCGTTCGGCGATCTCGGCGGCCTGTCGATGACGGCGTCGCCGAAGCGCCTCGAGCTCCTGCCGTACGTCGTCGGCGACGTGACGCGACAGCCAACCGACGGGAATCCGCTCGTGAAACGGTCTCAGCCGGCCGGCGCCGTCGGGATGGACGTGAAGTACGCACTCACGCCAGGGCTGACGCTCACGACGACGGTCAACCCGGATTTCGGTCAGGTGGAAGCCGATCCGGCCGTGGTGAACCTGTCGGCCTTCGAAACGTTCTTCTCGGAGCGTCGTCCGTTTTTCGTCGAGGGATCCGGCAACTTCAGGTTCGACTCCGACTGTGCAAACGGCCCGTGCCAGATGTTCTATTCGCGGCGCGTCGGTCGATCGCCGCAGGGACTCGAGACGCTGCCTTCCGGCGATGGCGTTTACACCGACTCGGATCCGCAGACGACGATTCTGGGCGCGGGCAAACTAACCGGCCGCGTTGGAAAGTTCTCGATCGGCGTCATGCACGCCGTCACACAGGAAGAAAACGGCACGGTGCTCGACGGCTTGCAGACATTCCACAAACCGATCGAGCCGTCGACGTACTACACGGTAGGCCGGGCGCGCCGCGAATTCGCGAACCAGTCGTCTGTTGGGTTCATGATGACGGCGACCAACCGCAATCTGAACGACACGCTGCGATTCCTGCCCGGGAGCGCGTACACCGGTGGCGTCGACGCCGATCTGCGATTCAAGAAACGGTTCAGCGTCACCGGATACTTGGCCGGGAGCAGCGTGCGCGGCGACGCCGCGGCGATCGATCGCATCCAGCACAACAGCCGTCATTACTTTCAGCGGCCGGACTCCGACGTGCTGCACGTGGACTCGAGCCGCACCTCGCTCAATGGCGCCAGCGGCCGCGCCGGCATCGGCAAGATCGCCGGTCAGCGCGTTCGCTTCAATTTCAATGTCGGCTTCGTGTCGCCCGGCCTCGACCTCAACGAGATCGGATTCCTGCGCCGCGCCGATCAGCGCTGGATGGGCAACTGGCTGCAACTGCGCAGCGACGTGCCGAACAAGTGGTTCCGCAGCCGCAACATCAATTTCAACCAGTTCGCGATGTGGAACGCCGACGGTGATGTCCTGATCCACGCGCAGAACGTCAACGGCAACGTGACGTTCAAGAACAACTGGTCTGTCGGCGGCGGCATCGGCGTCAGCGAGCGTGGGTTCGACGATCGAATCACGCGCGGCGGGCCTGGAGCGCTGTCGGAGGGCTACACCAACTTCTGGTCGTGGCTGGAGTCCGACAACCGGAAGCCCGTATCGGTCAACATGTTCAACGGCGCCGGCCGCGATGGCGTCGGATCGTCGTTTCGCGACCACGAGGCCGACGTCACCTATCGGCCGATGTCGGCGCTCACCGTGTCGACTGGTGTCCGCCTCAATCGTGGGGTGCAGGACCACCAGTGGGTGGAGCAGGTCACCGACTCACGCGATCACTACGTGTTCGCGAACATCAACCAGACGACGGTGGCGTTGACCGAGCGTGTGAACTACACAGTGACGCCGACGCTGTCGCTGCAGCTCTACGCGCAGCCGTTCGTGTCCGGCGGCGATTATCGGGGCTTCAAGGAGCTCGTCGACGGCCGAAATCCGATGTACAGCAGCCGCTATGCGCCATTCGGCTACGGCAGCGATCCCGACTTCAATTACAAATCGTTCCGCACGACCAACGTGCTGCGCTGGGAGTACAAGCCCGGCTCCACGCTGTTCGTCGTGTGGCAGCAGTCGCGGGAGGCCAGCGAAACCTACGGCGACTTTCGCTTCAGCCGCGACTTTGGCCGAGTCTTCGACGTGGTTCCGCGCAACGTGCTGCTGGTCAAGTTCGCGTACTGGCTGAACTACTGACCCGACGCTGGAACGCAGAGCTCGCTGATGCGCTCGTCCAGCGAGCGAGGCGGCTGAGCGAGAACGGAAACGAGGATCACAGGTGCAACAACGCCGGGAAAGCAACGTTGCATCGAGTTCCTTCAGCAGAACTGACTTAGAAGTCCGGAATCAGCTCAAGAATTAGGGCCCGTCCGGGAATAAGTGCGTTATTCCGGGCGTCGAGGCGCCCGGCTGGCAAGGCGCGAGGAGCGAGCATAGCGGGACTATGTAAGCGACGAGCAACGCAGCCAGCCGGGATGCATCGGCGGCCAGAATGGCGCAGTTATTCCCGGACGGGCCCGGGCCCTCAGGATCAACCGAAGGAAACCGATCGGGTGGATGATGCCGAAGCGCCTCCGGGGTCCAGGTGAGATCCCAGTCATAGATTCCGTCCAGTCCCGTCTTATCGATCACCGGACGGCCGGCATCCCTGGACACGATTCCTGCCAGCGCCGCCAGACTCATTCCACGCGCACTTCCCTGCCCGATGCCCGCGTGGTTGCCACACGGAAAATTGTTTGGTCCTGGCCGGCGTCCCTCGCGTTCGGCCGCCTCACGTAACATTCTGCAATCGGCTGTGGCAGCGCGAATGTTCGGACCAAGCGTGCCATTCTGGTCCACCACGACGAGCGCGTAAACCGGCTCGTCGTGACTTTCGGTGTGAACCACCAGATTGAAACGATCAGCGAGCAACTTCCGGAGCAGTGGACGCATTCCATCTGCAGAGGCCGGCGCATTCGCTGTCGCAGCAATGTTGAAGTACTCAACGCCATTAGTCGGTGCACCGCCGACCCAAGTCGGCTCACCGCGAATCTGATACGCATTGACGCCGTACGCCCATTCGATCAGCCAGCGCAACTGGGCGTTCTCCCATGTGAAGTCTGCGCCGGAAATAAGAGGGCCTCTGTGGATACCAAAAACGCCCGCTCCCGGTTTGACGGATGCGATGACGAACGACGACGCCACCACATCGTCATTTTGAGATGACGCCGGTAATCTGGACGCTGGCACGAAACGGGTAGAGGACTTCGCGCTGCTGTTGACAGCCAGCGGCGATCTCACCGGCAATTGCGTTGAGATCTGAAACGCGGGAACGCTGAGCCCTACCAGAGGCGCAGACCTGATCGAGGCGCTGGGAGTGGCATCGCTGAATCGCGCGCTAACCCGAAGAGGCGAGATCGCAATCAAGAGAGCGAGCGCTGTCAGTGTGATTGCCACCATGCCAGGCGTCCCCACATGACCGCGTGATTGAGTTGCGCTCAGAACCGCGACGATGCGCCTGGCCAGATCGCCGCGGCTCACGATCGACAGAGCAGGTTTCGCGCCACTGTTTAACAGCCGGCGTGCGAGCCTTACGAGTTGATCTGCATAGGCTGTCCGGTCGCCGCTGCGCAGCACCGCATCGTCGCATGCACGTTCGGACTCCAAACAGAGATGACGCCAGCCGACCCAGATCAAAGGGTGAAACCAGTACATTGCACAGACGACACGCGCCATCAGATGCGTGGGCCAATCGGCTCGGCACACGTGTTCGAGTTCGTGCACCAGCGCGTGCCGAATGTCGTCGGGGCTCCATTCTGCGGCGTCGGGTGGAAGGACAATTGTCGGATGCGCGAAGCCGAAAGTCATCGGGACGGGGGTTTCTTTGTGTAACAGAATCCACACGCGCCGCTCGAAGCCGGCTGCCGTGGCAAGCGCGCGCACGAGTGGCTCGCCGTCCGTCCAAGGCAATCCATTGCGCCGGACGCGTCGCGATTGGATCAGAGAGATTGCGACCGGCACAAGAAAGAACACTGCGCCGACAAGCCATCCGCCTCGAACAATTGCCGACCACGATATCGGGCGGCTCGCAGTTGGTCGTGTCCGCGAGTATTCACGCTCACCGATGATGCGTTTCACTGCGGGTTCCGGATCCGCCATGTTCGGATGGAACGTCGAAGGCGCAACAGATGTCATCGGAACCGTAACGGCGATTGGCGGCGCGAAGATCGCGGCTAAGGGCAGCATCATGAGAACGCCGAACATGGCCGCTAGAATGACGTGTCGGAGTGAGGCTCTCGCACGCGGAACGAGGCGCAGCGCCACAAGCGTCACGGCAAGGAAAACTGTCGCCTTGAGGAGAATCGAGAACTCCAGCGATCCGCTGATTGCGAGAAGCGCCCCGGCGATCGGCCTCATCGTCATGATTGCCTTTCCTGACGCACTCGCTCGATTTCGGCGTGAAGTGCGTCAAGCTCAGCGTCCGTCCATGCCTCGTATTTGAGCAGCGCCGTGACCATCTGACTGAGCGAGCCTCCGAAAAAGACACGGGCGTACTGACGCAGGGCCGCGCGTCGCGCAGTGGCTTGCGACGTGGTTGCGGAATAGACGTACCGGACGCCGTCCTCTTGGTGCCGGATGTACCCCTTTGTTTCCAGTCTTACGAGCATGGAGCGCACGGCCGAATAGCTCGGTGGATTGGACAGGCGTGCGCGGATGTTCTCGGCTGACGCCCGATTGGCAAGCGCGAAGATGACGTTCATGATTTCGCGCTCGCGGCGCGTCAATCGTTCAGCGGATGGACGTTTCATCGGATGCGCGCATGCTACAGATGCAGCATCTTAGTGCTACATGTGTAGCATGTCAAGAGGCCCTCCTATTGTTTGTAGACAATCCCGCCCTTCATCACGAACTTCACGCGTCTGAGCGCCCCGATGTCCTTCGTCGGATCTCCGTCGAAGGCGACGAGATCGGCGAACAGTCCGGGTTTTATCTGGCCGATCTGGTTTTCCATGTGCAGCACGCGCGCCGCCGTCGACGTCGCGCTCTTCAGGGCCGACGCCGCCGGCATTCCCAGGGCGACCATCGCTTCGAGCTCGCGCGCGTTGTCGCCGTGGGGAAACGTGCCCACGTCGCTGCCGCTGAGGATGGTGACGCCGGCGTCGATCGCCGCCTTGAGGCTGGCGCGCTTGCGAGCGACGACAGGAGACTCGAGACCAGCCGCCGGCGGCCATGGACCCGCGCCGGCAGTGATCGTGGGGCACAGCGCCACGTGACGCTCGGCCATCAACTTGAAAACCTCGGGCGTGCCCTCGCCGCCGTGCTCGATCGTTTCGGCACCCGCCAGCGCCGCGCGTCGCATCCCTTCCGCGGTATTCGCATGGACTGCCACCGGAACGCCTGCGCTTTTCGCCGTTTCGACGGCGAGCTTCATCTCGTCCACCGAAAACGTGGGATGTGAGCCCGGCAGCGGACCCCACCGGTAGTCGCCATACAACTTGATCCAGTCGGCGCCTTTGCCGATTTGGTCCCGCACCACGCGGCTGAGGCTGTCGACGCCATCCGCTTCTTCGGCGCCTTGAGGGATATTCCATTCGAGCACGAACGTCTTGGGCTGATAGCTGCCGGTGGCGACAATCGCTTTGGTCGACACCAGCATCCGCGGGCCCGGGATGATGCCCTGATTCACCGCCTGCTTCAGCTCCACATCTGCGTACTGTGCGCCCTCGGTGCCGAGATCCCGAATGGTGGTGAAACCGGCCACGAGCGTCGCGCGCAGGTGATTCGTCGCGCGGGCAACGCGCAGCGCGAGGCCTTCACGGGAGACCTGATCGTTCCACGACGTTTCGTTGTACGCGTGCAATAAGACGTGCGAGTGTCCTTCGACGAGGCCGGGCGTCAGCGTCGTGCCCGGGAGGTCGATGACTGTCGCGCCGGCTGCTGCGACGCCGGCTTCGACCCCGACGGCGTCGATCCGGTCGCCCTTGATGCGCACCGCCCAACCCTCGTGCACGGCGTCGCCGTCGAAGAAGCGCGCCGGTTTGAGAATCGTGACCGACGGCGGGGCCTGCGTCTGCGCCACTGGTGGAGCGACAATCGTCCACGCCAGCGCCAGCGACCAGAATGTTTTTCGCATGTCGGGGATTATATTGAAGGGGTTCGGAACCCAGAACCAGAACCCCGAACCCAGACGATGTTCCTAACTTCCGCCGATCGTGAAATGTTGAGCGGCGACCGCGGCCCCGCGGCGCAGTTCGCCATGTCCATCCTGGTCCGCATGGCGGACGTCTACGGCGCCGAGTCGCTGATGGACATCACGCACGCGCACATCGACAGCACAATCTACCTCGGCGACGCGACGTTGGAATTCGCCGAGAAGCTGGCCGCGCTTGGCGCTCGCGTCGCCGTGCCGACGACGCTCAACGTCAGCGGCGTGGACGAGTGCGGCTGGAAGGACTGGGCGGTTTCACCGGAGTGGGCGGCCAAGGCGGCGCGACAGATGCTGGCCTACGAGCGAATGGGCGCGACGCCGACGTGGACGTGCGCGCCGTACCAGACGCACGCAAGACCGTCGTTCGGCCAGCAGATCGCGTGGGGCGAGTCGAACGCAATTGCGTTCGCCAATTCCGTGATTGGCGCGCGGACCGAGCGCTATCCGGACCTGCTCGATATCTGCTGCGCGATCACCGGCCGAGTGCCGGCTGTCGGACTGCACCTGACCCCGAACCGCGCCGGACAGCTGCTGTTGCGCCTTGTCGACGTGCCGGATTCGCTGCAGCGCGACAGCCAGTTTTTTGCCGTGCTCGGACATCTGGTCGGCACGCTCGCCGGGGATCGCATCCCGGTCGTCGACGGTGTCACCGCCGTTCCGTCGGAAGACGAGCTGAAAGCGTTCGCCGCGGCCGTCGCTTCGTCCGGCTGCGTCGCACTCTTCCATATCGTCGGCGTCACGCCCGAAGCGGCGACGCGGAACGACGCGTTTCAGGAGCGAGCGCCGGCAGTGACGCTCGACATCACGACGGCGGACCTGCGCGCCGCGCGCGATGAATTGACCACGGCCAGCGGGCGCGAGCTGGACATGGTGATCCTCGGCAGCCCGCACTTTTCCGTTGCCGAGTTCAAACAGCTGGCGCCGCTCGTGGCCGGCCGTCGCGCGCACCCGCGCGTGAAGTTTCTCGTGACGTCGAGCCGCCTGATGAAGGCATTGGCCGACGAGGCAGGCGTGTTGGCACCGGTCGTCGAGTTCGGCGCGCAGATCACGCTGGATACGTGCATTCTCGCGTCGCCGATGCTGCCGCCGGAGATCGGGACGCTGATGACCAATTCGCCGAAGTACGCCTACTACGCGCCCAGCCTGCTCAGAACGCGCGTGACGTTCGGCAGCCTTGCCGATTGCGTGCAATCGGCCATCGAGGGCCGCGTTACCCGGGACGAAACATTGTGGCGGACCGCGTAATCGCCGGGCGTGCCGTGGTGGCCGGCGAGGCCGAAGGGGACGCGCTCGTCACCAGCGAGTCGCTGTCGTTCTGGGGCGGATACGACTTCAAGACAGGCGAGATCATCGATGCGCACCATCCGCTTGCGGGAGTCCGCGCCGGAGGACGAATTCTCGCGGTTCCGTTCAGCAAGGGATCGTCGACGACGACGGCTGTTCTGCTCGAGGCCGTACGTGCGGGCACGGCACCCGCTGCGATCCTGACGACGGGAGTCGATTCGTTCTTCGCGCTGGCGTCGATTGTCGCGGACATCATGTACGGCAAATCGTTCCCCGTCGTCGCGCTCGAGCCCGCGGACTTCGCCTCGCTGGAATCGGGTGAGCGGCTCATCATCGAGCGTAATGGCCTGATCACGCGGACATCGCAAAGAACAAATGCAACCACGAAGACACGAAGACACGTAGAAGAATAGGTTGGGAAGATGGCGAAGCCCGCGGAACTCGAGAAGCTGACCGGACTCGCGAGCCGTTTCGGCGCGTTCGTATTGGAGCGGCATCCGTTCGCGCTGGCCGACGCGCTCGATGCTTTTGAGGTCGCGGCCGGCGGTCGCGCGCACAACGACGAGGCATCCATTGAAGCATTGCGGCCGGCTTTCCATCGCGAACTGACCAGGCGTCTGCAGCTGCGCGCGGTCCCACACGGTCTGACTGAAACGACTCCGCGCACGTCGGCAGAGGTCCGGCTCGGACAGGCGTATGCGGCGCTGCTCGACGACTGCGATGGATTCCTGCGTCGCGCGGCGATCGAAGCCTCGCTGACGCGCGACGAGCGCGTCGAGATCCTTCGCGGCATGGTGCTGACGCGCGCAACCGACAATCGTCTCAAAGCTTTCTTCCTCGGTGGCGAGGTCCGCTACGGCGCCAACGCCTTCCAGGGCAAGGGTTTCCGATCGCTCGGGCAGGAGGCCATCTACGGCGCGGCGATGCGCTTGCGGCGAGGCAGCCACTACCGCGACGCCGACGGCCGCTGGCACGGCGACGTCATCGGCCCGATGATTCGCGATCTGGGCGCCACGCTGGCGATGCGGCCCGAGCCGGCCACCGTGCGAATGGTGCTCAACTCGCAGATGGCGAAGGCCGGCATGCCGACCGAGGGAAAGGACTTCGGTTATGGCGATCTCGACTGGGGCGTGCTCCTTCCGGCGTCGCCGCTGACGATCGCGACGTTGACGCTTGCCGGCATGGCGATGGCCTTCTGGCGGGATGGATCGAAACGCGTTGCCGTGTCGCTCATCGGCGAAGGCGGCTCCTCGCTCGGCGAGTGGCACGAAGCGATCAACCTCTGCGCCGCGCGGCGGCTGCCGGCGATTTTCTGCGTCCAGAACAACCAGACCGCGCTGTCCACGCCCGTCAGCGATCAGTCGGCCGTGCGCGTGTTCGCCGACAAGGCGGCGGGCTACGGCGTGCCGGGCATCACAATCGATGGCACCGATCCGGAAGCGATCGCCGGCGCGTTCGGATGGGCGGCCGAGCGGGCCCGTGCCGGTCTGGGGCCGACCCTCATCGAGCTCGTCGCCATGCGCATGTGCGGCCACGCGCACCACGACGATATGTTGTATCTCGGCCGCGATCCACAGACCTCGTGGGAGTATCCGGCCCCGAGCGATCAGGGCTATGCGAACCGGGAGCTCTACGAGTACTGGATGGCGCGCGATCCGATCGCGCTCTACATCGCGCGGCTCGAGCGTGAGGGCGTCATCGAGGCGGGCGACGTCGACCGCTTCAGGCGCGAGGCCGATGCCCTCGTCGACGCCGAGGCGCGCGCCGTCATCGACGCGCCGTGGCCGGAGCCGTCGCAGGCGGGCGTCGGCGTGTTCGCGAATGAAAAGCCGCGCGTACACGTCGAGGTGCTCGATCCGGAGATCCGCTTGAAGACAAACAGCACGACATTCAACGCAGAACGCGCTGAACACGCGGAGAATACCGGCTCTGCGGGTTCTGCGGGTTCTGCGTTGACCGTTGAGGGGGCGCCGCCGTTCGATCCGAAGGGCAGGACGTTCCTCGAAGGCGTGATGCTCGGCGTCGGCGACGCGCTGCGCGCCGATCCGCGCGTGTTCGTCTACGGCGAAGACGTCGGCGGGCAGTACGGCAACGCGTTTCTCCTCCTGAAGCCGCTTCTCAAGGAGTTCGGCGATCGCATCCTCAATTCACCGATCGGCGAGAGCGCCGTCCTCGGAGTGTGCGTCGGCGCGGCCATCGCGGGGCAGCGGCCGATCGGCGAGATGCAGTTCAACGACTTCGTCGCCACCGGCTTCAACCAGCTCGTGAACAACGCGGCGAAGGCCCGCTACCGGTGGGGCGGCGGCGTCCCGATGGTCGTGCGGATGCCGTGGGGAGGGCTGCGTCACGCGGGCCCGTACCACTCGCAGAATACGGAGGCGTGGTTCTACCGCACGCCCGGGTTGAAGATCGTGGTGCCGTCGACGCCCCACGACGCGCGCGCGCTGATGGCGTCGGCCGCCGCCGATCCCGATCCGGTGCTGTACTACGAGCACATCGCGCTCTACCGCGACCCGCGCATCAAGCAGATGCTCGCCGACGAACCGCCGGCGCCGATCCCGATCGGCACGGCGGCGCTCCGCCGCGCTGGTCGAGATCTCGCGATCGTGTCGTATGGCGCGTTCGTCCATGTCGGCATGCGCGTGGCGCGCACGCTTGCGACGGACGGCATCGAGGCAAGCGTGCTCGACTTGCGCAGCCTCGCGCCGCTCGACCGCGACGCGCTCCTGACGGTCGCGCGGCAGTGTCACCGCGTGCTGATCATTCACGAGGACGCACGCACCGGCGGCATTGGCGAAAGTCTCGCCGCGATCGTGCAGGAAGAAGCGTTCGAATTTCTCGACGCGCCGGTGCGCATCATCGGATCGCTGGACACGCCGGTGCCGTACTCGCCGCCGCTCGAGGAGTTTTACCTGCCGAGCGAAGCGCAAATCGAACGCGCCGCGCGCCTGCTCGTGGCCTACTGAGCTCGCGGTTACTACGCGCTGACGACCTGCGCGCGCGCGAACGCGCCCTCGAAGTAGGTCGCTTCGAGTCCTGACGCCCACACCGCGATCGCCTCGCGCGTCGCCTGGCTGGTCTCGCGCTCCGTCCTCAGCACAGGCCCGCGCCGGTCAACTGGCTCGAACTCCAGCCACCCGATCCATGTTCCATCCGGGTGCCGTTCGCCGTAGGCGCGCGCCACGAACGTCTGACCGTCGGGTGTGCGCACGTGCGTGGTGTATTCCTGTATCAGCTCCGCCATAAGCCCACCTCATGGGATGGCAGGAGCAAGACCCAGGCCTACTCGTTCCGGAGCGCAGCCAGCGGATCGATTGCCGCCGCGCGCCGCGCCGGAAAGTACGTGGCCGCCAGTGCCACGAGCAGCAGCACGGCCGTCGTCGCCGCGAAGCTCACCGTATCCGTCGCGCTGACGCCGACCAGGAGGCTCTTGAAGAACCGCGTGACCGCGACGGCGACCACTAATCCGATTGCGATGCCGGTTGCGACCATGCCAAACCCCTGCTTCAGGATCATCGTGACGATGTCCAGCGTTCGCGCGCCGAGCGCCATGCGCATGCCGATCTCCGGCGTCCGCTGGGCCGCGATGGCGGCGATCACGCCGTAGAGACCGACCGTGGCCAGCACGAGCGCGAGCACGCCAAAGGCGCCGAGCATGCTCGCGATCATGCGCTGGACGAAGACGCTGATTTCGAGATGCTCCGCGATCGTGCGCATGTCGAAGAGCGGGATGTTGGCATCGAGCGCTCGAACAGTCGCATGCAGCGGCGTCGCCAGGCGACCCGGATCGCCGCGTGTCGTGACCACCAGCACCACGTCGGGCCGGTACCACTGCTGGAGCGGCAGATACATGAACGCGCGAGGCGCTTCCGTGACGCTGCCGTACTTGCCGTCGCGGGCGACTCCGACGACTTCCACGGTGCGCGGGCCGATTCGGATGCGGCCGCCGATCGGATCGCGTCCCTCGAAATATCGCCGGGCCATCGTTTCGTTGATGACGGCGACGCCCGACGCGTCGGCGGTGTCGCGCTCCGTGAATTCCCGCCCCATGAGGAGCCGAATCCCCAGCGTTCGGAGATACTCCCGGCCGACGCGGTTGTAATACACCAGCATCTGTTCGTTCGGCGACGGCGAATAGCCGTCGACCGAGATGATCAAGCTGCTGTTTCCCCCGAAGCCGAGCGGCATGCGCTGCGCGAGGCTCGCGGCCTCAACGCCCGGGATCTGCCGCACGCGCGTCAGGAGCTGGTCGTGAAACGCGCGACCCCGCGGCTCGTCGTACCCGGCTGGCAGCAGATCGATTGCGGCCACCACGCCGCTACGCGCGGAGAAGCCCGGATCGACCGACTGGGCATTGGCCAGCGTACGGATGAACAACCCGGCCGATACGAGCAACACGAGCGAGAGCGCCACCTGCGCGATGACGAGCGCCTTCCGCAGCCGCGCCCGGCGCGGCGACGCCGTCACGGCGACCGCCGATTCCTTCAACGCCGACATCATTGACGCCGATCCGTGCAGCGCGGGCATCAAGCCAAAGATGAATGCCGTGGCCGTCGTGACTCCGGCCGCGAAGAGCAACACCGCGCCGTTCAACGTCGGATTGATCTCGATTGGAAGCGGCGCCGGTGGAATGAACAGTCGCGCGAGGTCCTTGGTCCAGTACGCGAAAAGCAGGCCGGCGAGCCCGCCGGCGACGGCAATGAGCGTGCTCTCGGTGAGCAACTGTTGCACCAGCCGGCCGCGACTCGCGCCGAGCGTCAGACGGACCGCGGTTTCGCGCTGTCGGGTGGCCGCGCTGGCGAGCAGGAGGTTCGCGACGTTCGCGCACGCGATCAGCAGCACGACGCCCGCAACCGCAAGCTGGACGCCCATCACCGCCGCGATCGCCGCGCCGCCCATGCTGGGCGCTCGCCACAACTCGTACAGCTTGATGCCGTCGAAGGACTGCTTGGGATAGGCCTCGGCGAGGCCGCGCGCGACCACGCCCAGATCGGCCTCGGCGCGCGACAGGCTGACGCCGGGTTTCAGCCGGACCATCACCTCCAGCCAGTGATTCCCGCGCGCGCTCAGGCGATCCGCGCCGGTCACGGCCGCCTGCATCATCATCGGCACCCAGAGGTCGAGGTTCAGGTACGGCTCTGTCCCATGAAATCCTTCGTGCGCGACGCCGATGACCGTGAACGCGCGCCCATTGAGCGTGACCGTGCTGCCGACGACCGAGGGATTGCCCCCGAAGCGCCGCTGCCAGAAGTTGTGGCTGAAGACGACGACAGGGAAGCGGTTCGGCGTGCCGTCTTCCTCAGGAAGAAAGGTGCGCCCGAGCGCCGCGCGCACGCCGAACATGTCGAAGTAGTTGCCGCTCACGAGCTCGCCGAATACGCGCTGCGGATCGCCCACCGTCCGCATGTTCATCGGCGCAAGCGTGTACGCAATCAAATCGTCGACGCTCTCCGGCCGGCGCTGGCGGTAATCGACGAAATCGGGATATGAGCTGCCGAGGTCGGCGCGCGTTCGAGCCACGGTGTTGAGCGCGACGATGCGGTCGGCGTGTTCGACGCCGACCAGCTGCCGGCGCATCCGGCCGTCGACCCAGCTGTACATCGTCACGTTTGCGCCGATGCCCAGTCCCAGCGTGAGCACGGCAACGCCGGTGAAGCCGGGGCGCCGCACCATCTGGCGCCAGCCGTAGCGGAGATCGTGCGTGATCATCTCGAGGCGCCTCACGTGGCCGCGGAGCCAGAGCGCATGGCGCAGGGCGCCGACCGTCCGGCTGGCGAGCGTCGCGTGCCCTGCGACACCGCGTGGATGCACGTCGAGCCATTTCCACTCGTGCCAGATGTCGGCGCGCCATTGACGCCGCCACTCGCGGCGGCGTGATGGCGGGGCCAGCCAGCGGCCGACGTCGATGACAGCCAGGAGCAACCGCAGCAGAGGACTTCGTTGCATTTCAGACGTCAGAGTTCAGATTTCATTTCAGATTCCAGACTTCGCGATTCGCCACGCGGCGAGCGAGACCGGCTTGAGGTTCTTGTAGCGCGTGAGTGCCATTGCCAGTACCGTCGCGCCGGCGGCGGTGAGGTCGAAGTAGCGGCGTGGCGGGCGCTTGTCGCGGCGTGCCGTCCGGGGATCCTCCCAGCGCGAGGTGACGTAGCCCAGCGATTCGAACTTGTCAAGCGTCGGGTAGACGGTGCCGGAGGTGAGCCCGGTGGCGTCCATGATGTCGAAGCCAAAGCGGTTGCCGTCTGCGAGGGCGTGGAGGATGGCGACCTGGCCGAACGCCAGTGGCGATGGTTTGCGCATGATCACGACCTACCCGGCCCACGTGACCTACCCGGCCCACGTGACCTACCCGACCCACGTGACCTACCCGACCCACGTAACCGGGGCCTGTATTGTCTACCAACCTATGTTGGTGGTCAAGATAGTAGACGGCGGGCGGGCCTCGCGGGTTCCTGGCAGGCCTGGAGGCCTGCGCTACCGGTCTCGCGCGTGCCGATAGCGCAGCGCTTCAGGCCTGCCGGCCAACGCGCCGCTCACTGCGCGCTGCTCGTGTTCTTCGACGGCGCGAGGAACCGCTGCCACCACTTCAGCTCCTCGTGGTAGCGGTGGACGGTGTTCCAGGGACTCCAGCCGCCGTGGCCCATGTCGGGGTACCGAACCATCCGCGCCGGCACGCGCTGCTTGCGCAGCGCCATGTACATCTGCTCGGCTTCCTCAATCGGTACACGATGGTCCGCTTCGCCGTCGATGAACATCGTCGGCGTTTTGAAGTTCGCCGCGTACTCGATCGGCGACTGCTTCCGCAGAATCTCGTGCGCCTTGGGATCCCACGGCGGTCCGAAGAACTCGCTTTCCTTGGTCCGCGGGATGTCGGATGTGGCATAGTCGCTGATCCAGTTCGCGATTCCGGCGCCGGAAATCGCCGCCGCGAAGCGCGTCGTGTGGCCGATGACCCAGTTGGTGAGGAACCCGCCGTACGAGTAGCCGGTGACGCCCATCCGCTTCTCGTCGACGGTGTACTTCGTCTTGGCGTAGTCGACGCCGCCCATCACGTCCTCGAAATCGAGGTTGCCCCAGCCGCCCCAGGTGGCCCACAGGAATTTCTCGCCGTAATTGGTCGAGCCGCGGGGATTGGTGTAGACGACGAGATAGCCGTTCGCCGCGAACAACTGATGCTCGAAGGAGAAATCGTTGCCGTACGCGCCGTGCGGCCCGCCGTGCATCGCGAGGATCAGCGGCCAGGCCCGCGACGGATCGTAGCCGCGCGGTTTCAGCACCCAGCCTTCGATCGGCGTACCGTCCTTGCTCGAGTACCGAATCCGGTCGGCGGTCACCGCTTCGATCTCTTTCACGAGCTCGTCGTTGAACGTTGTCAGCTTCTTCTCATCGCGGCCGTCGAGCGAGGCGACGAACAGCTCCTCGGGATGCGCGCTGTCGCCGCCGAGATAGGCCATGGTGTCCCAGCGGGCCGAGGGGCTGAAGCCCGCGAGGTGACGCTCACCTGTCGTCACCTGACCCACCATGCCGCCGCCGGATCCCACGCGGAACAGATGGTCGCTGCCTCCGATGCCGCCGCTGAAATACACTGAGCGTCCATCAGGACTCCATACCGGTGCGCCCGGCAGCAGATCCCACTCGGCGGTCAGATTGACCAGTTGTGGCGTCCGGCTCGAGCCGGAACCTCCGGGAGCGGCTGTCACGATGGTGGCGATGTCGGTCGGCGCCCCGTGATTCTGTTTGGCCGCGATCACCGCGCTGAGGCCCAGCTCCCGCCGTACGGCGATCGTGCGGCCATCCGGCGACCACGCGGGCGAGTTGTGGTCGTATCCATCGTTGGTGAGTCGCGTCACCTTCCCGTCGATCGTCACCGTCCACAGGTCGGCGCGTCCATAGACGTATTCGTCGCGTTGGAACTCGTTCGCCACGAACGCGAGTGCGGCGCTGTCGGGACGCCACGTGGCGCCGCTCACATTGACCGTGACGTATGTCATCTGCTTCGCGTCGCCGCCGTCGCGCGAGACGATGAACAATTCTTCCGGGGGAGTCGCCTCCGGGTCGCGCGGGTCGGGCAGGTAGCCGCGCTGGTCGAAACGGTACCCGAGCCACTCGTACGCCTTGCCCTTGAATCGCTCGTTGATGACGCGCTCGGCGTCGTTGGCGTATTGCGGAGCCTTCGGCCGCGCCACACGCTTCGTGAACGCGATCCACTTGTTGTCCGGGCTGAAGATCGGCGTGCCTTCGACGCCGGGAATGTGCACCGCGGGATCGTCGAGGCGATCGGCGCGCAGGAACCATATCGATCCACCTTCGTCTTCGGCGGAGGGCCCGCGGCGGCGGCCGGAGAAGGCGAGCAGCTGCCCGTCGGGACTCCAGCGCGGTCCCGAGGCGTTCAATGCCGGATCCGAGATGCGTCGCGGAGCCGCGCTGCCGTCAACGGGGACAATCCAGAGCTCGCCTTGCCGTCGATTCTCCGCCTCGACGATCGTCGAGCGGACGAAGGCCACCCACCGCCCGTCGGGCGACATCGCCGGCGCCTGCACGGCGACGACTCGGTAGTAGTCCTCGACGGTCAACTGCCGCGCGTCCAGCCGGAGCGGGAGCAGCACGCAGATCGCGAGAATCGTGCCGTACAAACGGGTTCGGACCATCGCATCCTCCGCGGCGATTTTAGTGTCTCGTCCCCGTGGTTCGCGACACAATTCCCGGGCGGGGCATCCCGGCTGTCTGCGTTGCTCCTCCCTCAAATACTCCCTCTATTCTCGGTCGTCCAGCCTTGCCGTCCCGGCGCCACGCTCCGGAACTGATACCACGATCCACGGGGACGGGACACCAGCGTGTCACGGCGCGATTGCGAGCACGTACGTGGAACGCAGAGCCCGCAGAGCCCGCAGAAAAACCTGGTCTCGAAAAAAGGGGTCGAACTCTGTGCGCGCGCCGCCGTCTAAGTCCCAGATGGACACTCTGCTGCAGGACATCCGCTACGCCCTTCGAACGCTGATACACAACCCGGGGTTTGCGGCCCTCACCATTCTGTGCATGGCGCTGGGGATCGGCGTCAACAGCACGATCTTCAGCGTCGTCGACACCGTGGCGATTCGGCCGCTGCCGTTTCGCGATCCCGACACGCTCGTGATGCTGCACACGACACATCCGGCCAACGGTATCGACCGCGGCGGCGTGTCCTACCTCGACGTGCAGGACTGGAAGGCGAGATCGCGAACGTTCAGCGAGATCGCGTCCGTGACCGGACGCAGCTTGACGCTGTCAGACAGCGAAGAGCCTGAGCGGTTCAACGGCTCGACCGTCACGGCGAATCTGTTTCCGATGCTCGGCATCCAGCCGATTCTCGGCCGGCAGATGCGGCCCGAGGAGGACACGCCCGGCGGACCGCGCGTGTTGATGCTCAGTCACGGCGTGTGGCAGCGGCGGTATGCCGGCGACCCGTCGGTGATCGGCCGGACGATTACCGTCAACGGCGTCCCGCACACCATCATCGCGGTGATGCCTCCGAAATTTCAGTTTCCCGAGCGGGGTCAGCTGTGGATTCCCCAGGCGCAGATCGAGCACACGAGTCCGCGTGCAAACCGGAACCTGCAGGTGTTCGCGCGCCTCAAGCCCGGCGCCTCGTTTGACGACGGCCGGCGCGACATTGCCGCGGTCGGCGATCAGCTCGCGCGCGAGCTGCGCGAGAACGAAGGCTGGGGCGCGACCGCGCGGAGCCTCCGCGACGAGATGGTGCCGTCCGACGTCCGCCTCGTCGTGATGACGATGATGGGCGCGGTGACACTGGTGCTCCTGATTGCCTGCGCGAACGTTGCGAACCTGCTGCTGGCGCGCGCGTCCGTCAGACAGCGCGAGATGTCCGTCCGTGCGGCGCTGGGCGCGGGCCGGGCACGGATTGTTCGACAGCTGCTGACCGAGAGTCTGTTGATTGCGGCGGCGAGCGCGCCGCTCGGCGTCGCCATCGCGTATCTCGGCCTGCAGTGGCTCACCGCGTCGATTCCGCCGCAGAACCAGGCGCCGTATTACATCGACTGGAGCATGAATCCTCGCATCGTCGTGTACACCGTGCTGATTGCGCTCGTGACCGGCGTCGTATTCGGTCTCGTTCCAGCGCTCCAGGCCGCCCGTACCAACCTGCAGGATTCGCTCAAGGACCGCGGCGTCAGCGCCGGCGGCAGCCGCAACCGGATGCGCGCCGCGCTCGTGATCACGGAGATTGCGCTGTCGCTCGTGCTGCTGGTTGGCGCGTCGCTGTTCATCCGCAGCTTCCTGAACCTCCAGGATGCGCGCGCGGGCTTCGACACGGCTCCATTGATGACGCTGCGGTTCTACATGCCGGGCGACCCGTACGAGTCGCCAGACGCGATGGTCCGGCGCGTCGACGACGTTGTCCGCCGCGTCGAAGCGCTGCCGGGCGTGGTATCGGCGATGGCCTCGAACATGGTGCCGTTGAGCGGAGGCGGATCGGGCGGCGCCGTTGTTCCAGAGGGCGTCGCGATCGCCGCCGGGCAGGAGCCGAGCGTTTCGTACTATGCGGTCACGCCCCATGTCTTGAAAACGCTGAACGTGCCGCTCGTCGCCGGGCGCGATTTCGCCGACGCGGACGGGCAGGGACGGTCGGGCGTGGCGATCGTCAACGTGACGTTCGCGAAGCGGCTGTGGCCAAACCGTCCGGACGTCGTCGGCCAGCGCTTTCGCCTGCTTGACGACGCGCAGAAGCAATGGATTACGGTCATCGGGGTCGTCGGCGATTTTCGGCTGTTCAGCGTGCGCGACGGAAAGCCCGCACCCTATGCGTTTGTCTCGTATCCGTACGAGCCGACCCGCAACACGGGGCTGACGGTTCGTGTCGCTGGCGGGTCGCCAGCCGCGCTCACGAGCGCAATCCGCCAGGAGATCCGCAAATCGGATCCGACATTGCCGCTGTTCAACGTGCAGACTGGCGAGGAGGCGCGGCTCAACACCTTCTGGCAATACCGTCTGTTCGGGTGGATGTTTTCGATCTTCGGCGTGGTCGCGCTCGTGCTGGCGTCGGTCGGCGTCTACGGGGTGCTGTCGTACGCCGTCTCACAGCGCACCCAGGAAATCGGCGTCCGCATGGCGCTCGGTGCGAGCCGGCCGACCGTGTTCGCGATGATCGTCAGCCACGGCGCGAAGCTCGCCGCGGCCGGGATTCTGTGCGGCGTCGTCGGCGCGTTCGGCGTCACGCGCGTCGTCAAGAGCCTGCTGTACAACGTCAGCGCGACCGATCCGCTCAGCTTCATCGCAACGGCCGCATTCCTCGCCCTGGTTGCGCTGCTCGCGAGTTACATCCCCGCGCGGCGTGCCACGAGCGTCGATCCGATGGTGGCGCTCAGAGCTGAATAGGTCCTTCGTCCTTTGTTCTTGGTGCTTGGTCCGTCCTATGAACGGCCGGAGACATCGGTAACAAATTAGTCCAGCGACATGGGTAACAGTTCATTGGGCTTTTCGTCATCGTCGTTTTTCGTTCGTCCTGTCAGGCGCGGAGCCAGCGGAGCTGGCGGAGCGCCCCGGCGTGACCGG
>WNFV01001492.1_pt2 | contig 87560 bp, 92 predicted proteins | sample 5400101 | NCBI WGS metagenome assembly WNFV01 (sample SAMN13153361, study PRJNA577476) | soil metagenome | isolation source: 115 cm soil or saprolite under grassland replicate 1 | place: USA:California | collected 2016-06-15
CCCCGCTCGATGCCCGCCCCCACGATGCCCGCCCCCACGATGCCCGCCCCGTCGATGCCCCCGCACACGGGCGTGGAGCGGCGGCGGTCGCGCGCGTGGCTGGCCCGGATCATCGGGGTGCTGCTGCCGTTGCTGAGCTTCGGCCTGCTGGGCTGGGGGGTCGTCGCGTACCTGGCCGGGCGGCGCGAGAGTCGGCTGCTGGGGCTGGCCGCGGCCGGGCACCTGGCGCTCGCGGTGGTGTTCATCGTCGCGGTCGCGCTGGGCGCGGAGCCGGGTCAGCCGCCGACGCCGATCACGGACGCGGTCGGCATGACGGCGCTGTTCCTGGCGTGGATCGGCAGCACCGTACACGTGGCGCTGCTGGATCCGGGACGCGACGTCTAGCCGACCTTCGCGACGACGGCGGCCATCCGGCGTACGGCCTCGGTCAGCAGTTCCGGGGAGCAGCCGATGTTCAGGCGTACGAATCCTTCGCCGCCGTCGCCGAAGATCGGGCCTGAGACGACGGCCACTTTGCCGTACTCCATGAAGATCTCGGCCGGATCCGCCGGCAGCCGCAACGCGCGGCAGTCCAGCCAGGTGAGGTACGTGGCCCGCGGTGGGAAGTACCTGACCTCCGGAAGGTGCTCGGCGAGCAGCGACCCGAGCAGCGCCCGGTTGGCGTCCAGGTCCGTGAGCAGGGTGTCCAGCCAGGGCTCACCGTGGTCGAACGCCGCCTCGGAGGCGAGGACCCCGAAGATGCTGCCGGCGTGTCCGTACTCCTCAGGGATCTTGTCGATGTCGGCCCGGGGGCCGGGGACCAGCAGCGCCGCCTTGAGGCCGGCGAGGTTCCACGCCTTGGACGCCGACACCGAGGTCACCGCGCGCTCAGCGGCCGCCGTCGGCAGCGACCCGAACGGCACGAACCGCGTCCCCGGGTACGTCAGCGGAGCGTGGATCTCGTCGGCGATGATCTGGACGTCGTACTGCTCGGCGAGTTCGCTGACCGCGAGCAGTTCGTCGCGGCTGAAGACCAGGCCGGTCGGGTTGTGCGGGTTGCACAGCAGGTACGCGCCGACCCCGGCGGCGAAGTCGCGCTCCAACCGCTCCAGGTCGAGTTGGTAGCCGGACTCGGTGAGCCGCAGCGAACTCTGCACCACCGGCCGGCCGAGATGCTCCAGCCAGAAGAAGAACGGGTGGTAGACCGGCGTGTTGACCAGCACCGGCGAGCCGGGTTCGGTGGTGATCCGCAACGCCTCGACCACCCCGCGCATCACGTCCGGCATCAGCCGCATCCGGGTCGGGTCGGGGCGCCAGCCGTACCGGCGTTCGGCGAAGCCCGCGTACGCCTCGGGCAGCCGGCCCGCCATCGCGTAGCCGGTGTCGCCGCGTCGTACGGCAGCGTGCAGCGCCTCGACGATCGGCGGCGCGAGCGGAGTGTCCAGCTCCGCGACCCAGACGGGCAACACGTCCGGCGGGAACCACTGCCACTTGATGCTGCGACGCTCCCGCAGCTCCTCCAGACTCAACTGCGCTAAGGGGTGGGTCATGATCCCCATCCTTACATTCTCGATGACTTCGCAGCCACTCCGCGGAGCGCCACCGGTCCGGAGGCCGGGGTGGCTAGTGTCGGTGCGATGGAGCGGTTTTCGCGGGACCTGGTGTGGCAGCGGTCGACCGAGCCGGGGTTCGAGCATGTGCTCGTCGACGACCGCGACGGGCTGCGCGCCCGGGGCACGATGATCGCCGCGGAGCCACGTCCGTACACCTTGCGGTACAGCGCGATCACGGACCGGGCGTGGGCCACCACCACCGTCGAGGTGGAGACCGAGGGTGCGGGCTGGCGTCGCCGGGTCCGCCTCGAGCACAAGGCCGACGGCTGGCGGGTGACCGCCAGCGAGCAGGGCGCGTTCGACCGCAGCCTGCCGGGAATCGAGCTGCCCGAGACGTTGGACCCGGCCGTCGACGTCGATCTGGGCTACTCGCCGCTTTTCAATTCTCTGCCGGTACGCCGTCGCGCCCTCCTGGCACAGCCGGCCGGCACCGCGGAGCGCTACACGATGGCGTTCATCGCGGTGCCGAGTCTGGTGGTGGCGCCGAGCGAGCAGACGTACACCGTGCTGGGCGAGGGACGGATCCGGTTCACCAGTGGCACCTTCACCGCTGAGCTCCAGGTCGACGCCGACGGCTACGTCACCCACTACCCCGGCCTGGCCACGCGGGCCTAGTCGAGCGCTTCTCCGGTGGCGAGGAACCGCTGCACCCCGGCGACGTACGGGGCCAGGTCCATGTCCTGCTCGGCAACCCACTCGTCGTTGAAGTACGTGTGGGCGTACCGTTCGCCGCCGTCGCACAACAGGGTGACCACGCTGCCGGTCTCGCCGGCCGCCCGCATCGCCGCGATCAGCCCGAACGCGCCCCACAGGTTGGTGCCGGTCGAGCCGCCGACCCGACGGCCCAGCAGCCCGGAGGCGACCCGCATCGCGGCGACCGACGCGGCGTCGGGCACTCGTACCATCCGGTCCACGACGGTCGGTACGAACGACGGCTCCACCTTGGGCCGGCCGATCCCCTCGATCCGCGATCCCCGGTCGATGGTGAAGCCGGGGTCGCCGGTGGCCCAGCCGTCGTAGAACGCCGAGTTCTCCGGGTCGACCACGCAGATCTTCGTACGGCAGCACTTGTACCGCACGTACCGGCCGATCGTGGCGCTGGTGCCGCCGGTGCCGGCGCCGACCACCACCCAGCGCGGCACCGGGTACCGCTCCAACGACATCTGCTCGAAGATCGACTCGGCGATGTTGTTGTTGCCGCGCCAGTCGGTCGCCCGCTCGGCGTACGTGAACTGGTCCATGAAGTGGCCGCTGATGTCGTCCGCGAGCCAGCGGGCCTCGACGTACACCCGGGCGGGGTCGTTGACCAGGTGGCACTTACCGCCCTGGAACTCGATCAGCTCGATCTTCTCGGGGCTGGTGTTCGCCGGCATCACGGCGATGAACGGCAACCCCAGCATCCGCGCGAAGTAGGCCTCACTCACCGCGGTGGATCCGCTGGAGGCCTCCACCACCGCGGTGCCCTCACGGATCCAGCCGTTGCAGAGCGCGTAAAAGAACAGCGAGCGGGCGAGCCGGTGCTTCAGCGAACCGGTCGGGTGCACCGACTCGTCCTTGAGGTAGAGGTCGATGCTCCACTCATCGGGCAGCGGGAACGGCAGCAGGTGGGTGTCGGCGCTGCGGTTGGCGTCGGCTTCGACCTTCCTGATCGCCTCGGTGACCCACTCCCGGTCGGTGTCAGAACCTCGGTCCAACTGCTCCATGCCGCTCAAGCTACTACCCGACGCGCCGGACGGGTCTTGACAGAAACTACCGGTCGGTAAGTCAATGTGTAACAACCTCATGTTTTGAGGGATTGCTCACCACCGCTCATCCGCACCGCTATCTGGCCTGGGGAGGCATCGGATGAAACCCAGCAGTCGAGCCCTGTCCCGTACCATCGCCGTCTCCGCGATCCTGCTGCTGCCGTTAGTCGCGGCAGTCACGGCGGCCGCGCCGGCGCAGGCGAAACAAGCCACCAGCACCGCCACCGCACCGGGAGACGTGGTCTCCGCCCGCCAGATCGACGCACCCGGCTTCTGGTACGCCAAGGTCTGGCAGATCAAGTACCTCTCGACCGACACCCACGACAACGTGATCACCGTCAGCGGCACCGTCGTCGTACCGACCAGCGGGTACAGCGGCGGCAACCGGCCGATCGTCGGGTACGCCCCCGGCACCCACGGCATGGGCGACCAGTGCGCGCCGTCGGCGCACCTGGAAGCCGGTGACGACCAGGAAGGCGGCCTGATCCACCAGTACGGCTGGCGCGGCTTCGCCGTCGCGATCACCGACTACCAGGGCCTCGGTACGCCGGGCGACCACGCGTACATGGTGGCGCGGGCCGCCGGGCACGCGCTGCTGGACATCGTCCGGGCGGCGCAGCGGCTGACCGACGCCGGGCTGTCCAAGAACGCACCGGTCGCGCTGGTCGGCTACTCGCAGGGCGGCCACGGCGCGTCGTGGGGCGCCCAGCTCGCCGCCGGCTACGCGCCGGAGTTGAACGTCAAGGGCGCCGCTGCCGGCGGCACGCCGGCCAACCTGCGCCAGGTCGCCGACTACAACGCGGGCAAGTCCAACTTCGGGCTCGTACTCGCCGCCGGAATCGGGATGGACACCGCCTATCCGGAGCTGGACCTGGAGTCGTACCTCAACGACGCCGGTCGGGCCGGCATCGACGTGCTACGCACCAGCTGCGACTTCAGCCCGTACGCGAACCACGTCATCACCGACTACACCACGACGAACCCGCTGACCACGGCGCTGTGGCAGGCCACATTGGACGCGCAGAACGTGGGCGGCATCGCACCGAAGCTGCCGGTGCTGCTCTACCACTCGACATCGGACGAGATCATCCCGTACAGCGGGGCGACCAAGCTGCGTCAGCAGTGGTGCGGCCAGGGCGTCAACGTGAGCTTCTGGACGTACTACCTGCTGCAGCACGCCCAGACCGCCGCGGTGGCCTCGCCGTCGGTGACCAGCTGGGTCGCCGACCGCCTGGCCGGCAAGCCCGCAACCTCGAACTGCTGACGCTGGTTTCTGGATCTTGGACAGTTTCGGCTGCTGTGGCAGCCGAGACTGTCCAAGATCAGATTTCGTAGCGGCCGGGCTGTGGCCGGCCTTCCCACTTGGTCGACAGGGCCACCGTGGTACGGGTACGAGCCACTCCGTCGATCCGGTTGAGCCGGATGATCAGGTGCTCCAGCTCGGCGACGGTGGTGACCCGTACCTTGATCAGGAACGACTCCTCACCGGCGAGGAAGTAGCAGGACTCGACCTCGGGCAGCTCTTGCAGCGCCTCGGCCATCTCGTCGGACTCGCCGGTGTCGCTCTGGATGATGCCGATCAGGGCGGTGACGCCCAGTCCGATCGCCTCCGGGTCGGCCACCGCGTAGTAGCCCCGCAGCACGCCGGTGGACTCCAACTTGCCGACCCGGTCGTGCACCGCCGGCGCGGACAGGCCGACCTGACGGCCCAGCTCGGCGTACGACAGTCGAGCGTTCTGCCGCAGCAGCTCGACGATCTGCCCGTCGATGGCGTCCACGTACCGCCCTTTCGCCGTACCCGCGTGATGGACGCTCAGCCTAGCCGCCGCCGCGGGGCGAACCCCGCCCGGAAGCGTTGTCGCAGGTCAGCGCCGTACGCACGGTACGGAGACCGTCACAAGAGCAGACGCAACCTCTCAAGATGTGGTGTTCGGCCATTTCCGGGACTCCCGGGGACGACAGTGCTCTAATGGGGCTCTGGGCGGATTCGCCCAGACGACGCAAGGGGGGAGTCGTGGACACTGGCGATCGTCTGCTGACGCCGGGCGAAGTGGCCGCACTGTTCCGCGTCGACCCGAAGACCGTCACCCGATGGGCCGCAGCGGGACGCATCGGAAGCATCCGGACGCCAGGGGGTCATCGGCGATTCCGGGAGTCCGAGGTTCGGGCACTGCTCAACGGTGACGAGATGGGCCGACAAGAACTCGAACATCGGCATTGACAGACCGAAGGCTAGACCTGACTTGAGCGACCAGCGGCTCGGGTCCGCATGACGGGACCCGAGCCGTTGTCGGTCATTGTCCGTCCGCGTCCCGCGCGCCGCCCAGCTCACCGCGCCAACGGCGAAACAGCTCATGGGGTACGCCGATCGCGTCCAGCACCTTGCCCGCGACGAAGTCCACCAGCTGTCGTACGTCGGTGCCGCCCGCGTAGAACCCGGGGCTCGCCGGCAGCACCACCGCGCCGGCGTCGTGCAGCGCGAGCAGGTGCACCAGATGACTCCGCGGCACCGGGGTCTCCCGGGGGACGACCACGACGGGGCGCCGCTCCTTCAGGTTCACGTCCGCGGCCCGCTGCAGCAGGTCCTTGGACAGGCCGAGCGCGATCCCGGCGCAGGCTGCCGTACTCGCCGGCACCACGACCATCCCCCGGGCCGGGTACGACCCGGAGCTCGGCCCCGCCGCCAGGTCCCCCGGCGGCCAGTACGTGACATCCGCGCTGGCCAGGTCCCGGTCCAGCCAGCGCGACAGGTCGTCCTTCCAGTGGGCGTCGCGGATCGCGATGCCGGTCTCGTCGAGGATGGTCAGCCGCGCGGCTTTCGAGATCACCAGGTCGACGGCGCAGTCGGCGTCCAGCAGCCCGCCCAGCACGGCCCGCGCGTACGGGGTCCCGGAGGCACCCGAGATCCCGACGACCCAGGGTCGCCGTACGGGTGGCGCGTGTGGCGTCGGGGTCACTTGTCGGTGACGACCCGTTCGGAAGCCGGGCTTCGCGGTGCACGCCGGTGCTCCGGGACCAGAATGTCGTCCCAGTCACCGTCGACGTCGTCGACCCACAGGTCCACCGGTCCGTCCCAGGGCGGCGTACTGTCGCCGGCGACGGCCAGGAAAGGGTGGCTCCGAACTTCCGGGCGGTGCTTCTTGACAACCCGACGGGGCATCGGGTCCGGCACGTTGTTCTCCTTTGAGGGGACCACAGCTGGAGCTGAGGTGTCATGCCCAGTCTGCACGACTAGTAAACGCATTGACACTCATTGCTGAATTTCGCGGCCAAGAACACAAAATCTTCCGGTCAGCTGTGCAGCACGATCAGGTCGGCGAGCGCGAAGCCGAACAGCACGATCCCGACGAAACCGTTCGCGGTGAAGAACGCCCGGTTCACCCGGGACAGGTCGTCCGGCTTGACGATCGCGTGCTCGTACACGAAGGCCGCCGCGGCGAGCGCGAGGCCGATCCACCACAGCCAGCTCAGCCCCACCAGGACGCCGAACCACACGAACAACGCGAACGTCACCACGTGGGTCGCCGTCGAGATCCGCAGCGCGGCCGGCACGCCGAACCGGGCCGGCACCGACCGTACGCCGATCTGCCGGTCGACCTCCGCGTCCTGGCAGGCGTAGATCAGGTCGAACCCGCCGATCCACAGCCCCACCGCGACGGCGAGCACCGCCGCGGGCAGCGAGTCGTGGAAACTGCCCGTGACGGCCAGCCAGCCGCCCGCGGGACCGATCGCCTGCGCCAGCCCGAGGACCGCGTGCGGATAGTCGGTGAACCGCTTGGCGTACGGGTAGGCCACCAGGGGGACCACGGCGAGCGGGGCCAGGGCGAGGCAGAGCGGGTTGAGCAGCGCCGCCGCACCGAGGAACACCGCCAAAGCCAGACCCGCACCCCACCAGGCGGTCCGGACACTCACCGCCCCGGTGACAAGTTCCCTTCCGGCCGTACGCGGATTCCGCGCGTCGATGTGCCGGTCGATGATCCGGTTCGCCGCCATCGCGAACGTACGGGCGCCGACCATGGCCACCGTGATGACCAGCAGGGTCAGCAGGTCGACGCCGGCGCCGTACAGCCACATCGCGGTGAACGCGGCCAGGTATGCAAACGGCAGCGCGAACACCGAGTGCTCGATCGCGACGAGCCTCAGAAAACTCCGGACCGGGGCGGGGGCGGCGACCGTGCTCTGCTGACCGGTTCGCTCGCCAAGCTCGCTCACAGACCGTACTCCTTCCAGCGTCTGTCGACCTTGGCGACGACGTCGGGTGACATGACCGCCTGCTCGGGCCAGCCGCGGGTGTAACCCTCGCTGGGCAGTTTCCGTGTCGCGTCGATCCCCACCTTGCCCCCGAAGAACTGGTGGTACGACGCGTGGTCCAGATGATCCACCGGGCCTTCGGTGAGCAGCATGTCCCGCGAGTAGTCGACGTTGCCGAACGCCCGCCAGGCCACCTCGTTGTAGTCGTGCACGTCGCAGTCCTCGTCCACCACCACGATCAGCTTCGCGAGCGACATCAGCCCGGCGCCCCAGAGTGCGTGCATCACCTTCTGGGCGTGCTTCGGGTAGCGCTTGCGGATCGACACGATCACGCAGTTGTGGAACACACCCGGCTCCGGCATGTCGTAGTCGACGATGTCCGGCACCAGCAGCTTCAGCAGCGGCAGGAAGATCCGCTCGGTCGCCTTGCCGATCGGGCCGTCCTCCTGCGGCGGCTTCGACGTGACGATCGTGTGGTAGATCGGCTTCGCCCGCGTCGTCATCGCCTCGACGTGTAGCACGGGGAACTGCTCGACCGGGGTGTAGAAGCCGGTGTGGTCGCCGAACGGGCCCTCGGCGTGGCGTTCGCCGGGCTCGACGTACCCCTCCAGGATGATCTGGGCGTGAGCGGGCACCTGCAGCGGGACCGTGAGGCAGTCGACCATCTCCACCCGCTCGCCGCGCAGGAACCCGGCGAACAGGTATTCGTCGATGTCCGGCGGCAGCGGCGCGCTCGCGGCGTAGCTGACCACCGGGTCGCAGCCGATCGCGACCGCCACCGGCAGCCGCTGGCCGTGTCGTTCGGCGACCGCGTGGTGCGCGTTGGAGTCCTTGTGGATCTGCCAGTGCATGCCGAGCGTGTTGCGGGAGTGCTGCTGCAGCCGGTAGAGCCCCAGGTTGCGCTTGCCGGTCTCCGGGTGCTTCGTGTGGGTCAGGCCGTAGTTGTGGAACACCCCGCCGTCGTCCGGCCAGGTACGCAGCGCCGGCAGCCGGTCCAGATCCACCTCGTCGCCTTTGTAGACGACCTCCTGGCACGGCGCGTGCCTGACCTTCTTCGGCGGCACCGACTTGAGCTGCAGCAGCTTGCCGAAGCCCTCCCGGATGCCGGACCAGCCGACCGGCAGCTCGGGCTTGACCAGCGCGCCGATCCGGTCGCCGATCTCGTCCAGGTCCGCCACGCCCAGCGCCATCGCCATCCGCTTCGGCGTACCGAACAGGTTGATCGCCAGTGGCATCCTGCCGCGGGTGGGCCGCTCGAACAGCAACGCGGGCCCTTTGTCCCGGATCACCCGCTGGGTGATCTCGCTGATCTCCAGCGTCGGGTCCACCGGGGTGCTCACCCGGTGCAGCTCCCCCGCCGCCTCCAGCGCGGCGAGAAAACCATCGAGATCCTGGTACGGGAATCCACGCGCCATGACCGCCAGTATCGCGGGCGCCGGTTCGGCGGGTCCGCGCGGGCCGTGACCAGGCCCGCGATCAGGTTAGGCGCCCGCCTGGACCGGCGTGATGTCGTCGGCGACCAGGCCGTGGGCCTTGCTGTGCACCTCGTGGGCCGACTGCTCGTCGGGCGCGTCCACCAGGCACCAGACCTGGCCGGACCCCTCGTCGAACCAGTACTGCTTGTAGTCCACGCCGTACTCGGCCTGGATCTCCTGGTCCCTGCGGTGCGCGTCGGCCAACGCCTGCGCGGTCAGCCCCTCGACCTTCGCGTGATGGTCCATGAAAAGTGCCATAGCCCCTCCTCGTACGACCCCGTGTCCTCAGCCTCGTCCCGGCGGCCATACCGGACCAGCGCGGGTTTCGAAGTCCGGACGTACGGCCGCGGCAGACTGCCGGTACGGCCGAGTTCAGTTACGGACAGTCGCGCCCTCCGGTGACGATGGCCCCGGAAATGTTCGCGCAGCGATGGAGGCCGCGCGGCGGGAGCGGGCGGACCAGAGCGCCAGGGCGAGACCCAGGGCGGCGACCACGGCGGCGGCGAGGTAGGCGCCCGGGCGGCCGGTCTGCGCGGCGACCAGCCCGAGCGCGGCCGGGCCGAAGCCGAGTCCGACGTCGACCGCCATCGCGACGGTGCTGGTGGCGGCACCGCGCTCCGCGGCGGGCGCGGCTTCCCAGGCCAGCGCCATGATCGACGGCGTGGCGAGGGCGACACCCACCGCGAGGGCCAGAGCGCCGACGATCAACCCGGCGGGCGTACGCCACAGGCCGATCACGGTCAGCCCGAGCGTGACACCGGCGAGCGCCGCGACGGTGGCGCGTGCCGTACCGAGCCGGTCCGGGAGCCGGGCGCCGAAGCTGCGGATCACCACCACCATCCCCGCGAACCCGAACAGCACCGGACCGGAGCTCGACAGGCCGAGGTCACGCGCGTACAGCGGTACGAAGGTCAGCAGCCCCGCCATTCCCCAGATGACCGTGAGCAGCATCGCGGCGGGCAGCAGGGCGTCCGGGTGGACCAGCCGCAGCCGTGCCCGCCGGCCGCCATCGGCTCCGCTCCCGGCACCAGCGGTGGCGCGGGCTTCGGGGCCGACCTCGGGCGTGCGGGTTTCGGGCGCGACTTCGGGGGTGAGGGTTTCGGCCTCGGGGCGGGTCTCGCCGACCCGCAGGGCGATCGCCAGGGCGACGGCGGCGGCAGCGGAGGACACCAGCCAGGCGGTGACGTATCCGAACTGGTCGACGACGTACTCGCCTACCGGCGGTCCGAGGGCGAGGCCGACGTACAGCGAGAGGGACGCCCAGCTCATCGCCTCGCCGCGCCGTTGCGGCGGTGCCAGGTCGCCGACCGCGCTCACCGCGCCGACCCAGAACAGCGCCTCGCCGACCCCGGTCACCAGCCGCAACACCAGCAGCGTCGGTACGGAGGCCACCAGCGCGTACCCGGCGACCGACACGGCGACGATCCCGGCACCGGAGATCATCAGCAACGCGCGTCCCCGCCGATCGGCGAGCCGGCCCGCCCACGGGCGCAGCAGCAGCGCGGAGACGCTGAACGCGCCGACCACGATGCCGACGGACGCGTCGCCGGCGCCGAGCGGACCCGCGACGTACCGCGGCACCGCCGGCACGAGCACCCCGACCGCGAAGAAGTACGCCAGAGCCGCGAACACCACCGAGAGGAAGGCGGGCGTGGCCAGCTTCGGCTTCGGTACGGCCACCGCAAGTGTGCTGTCCATCGCTGCCTCCACGGGTGAACTCGAAACCGGGTGGATTCGAAATCGCTGCGTGATCCATCCGTACAGGTCCACGATGGGGGCACGGCGAGGGGCGGCACATCGGTAGACCTGCCCATCTCCCGGGGGGTGTGCATGCGCCAGGACGACGTACGGATGGCGGATCTGCTGTCAGCGCTGTCGGTCACCATGGACCTGGCGATGTCGCTGGCCCCCGAGCAGTGCATACGCACCTGCCTGCTGGCCACCGGGCTGGCGCGCGAGATCGCGCTGTCCGAGTCCGAGGTCTCCGACGTCTACTACACCACGCTGGTACGCCATCTCGGCTGCACCGCGACGACGCACGAAGAGGCGTACCTGTTCGGGCCGGACGAGTTGGCGGCCCGGCCGTTGTCGGAGCGGACCGACAGCGCGAGTCGCTGGGAGACGCTCCGCCTGCTCGCCCAGATCGGCAAGGGCGCCGGCCTGGCCCGGCCGCGGTACTTCGCCCGTACGCTGCGGGCCGGCGCCAAGGCGCAGTCGAACCTGCTGCGCGGGGTCTGCGAGGTCGGGTCGCTGCTCGCCGGGCGGCTCGGGCTCGGCGACGTGGTGGCCAGGTCGCTCTACCAGTTGCTGGAACGCTGGGACGGCGCCGGCGAGCCGCAGGGACTGACCGGCGAGCAGATCTCCCTGCCTGCGCGGCTGGCCACGGTGGCGAGCCAGGCGGTGATCTTCGACCGGCTCGGCGGACCGGACGCCGCGGTGGAGACGCTGCGGCGCCGGGCGGGCGGCTGGCTCGACCCCGAGGCGGTGGCCCTGTTCGACCGGGTGGGCCCGAAACTGCTCCGGGAGCTGGACGCCGGCGACGTGTGGGAGGCGGTGCTGGCGGCGGAGCCGACGCCGTACCGCCGTGCCGACGTGGACGCGGTGGCGGGCGGCTTCGCGGATTTCGTGGACCTGAAGTCGCCGTACCTGTTCGGCCACTCGACCGGGGTGGCCGAACTCGCCTCGCTCGCCGGCAGGCAACTCGGGCTCGGCGACGCCGAGTGTGTGACCCTGCGCCGGGCCGGGCTGCTGCACGACCTGGGCCGGGTCGCGGTGCCGACCGGCGTGTGGGAGAAGCCCGGCCCGCTCGGGCGTAGCGACTGGGAGCGGGTACGGCTGCACCCGTACCACACCGAGCGGATCCTGATGCAGTCCGAGACGCTCGCGCCGCTGGCTCGGATCGCCGGTCTGCATCACGAGCGCCGGGACGGCAGCGGTTATCCGCGCCAGGCCCGCGGCGCCGACCTGCCGCCGAGCGGGTACGTGCTGGCCGCGGCGGACGCGTACCAGGCGATGACCCAGGACCGCCCGCACCGCCCGGCCCTCACCGCCGACGCCGCCGCGGCGGAAACCCTCGATCTGGTACGTGTCGGAGCGCTCGACAGCGATGCCGCGCATGCGGTGTTGAGCGCCGCCGGACACCGGCCGGCGCGACGGCGTACCACCTGGCCGGCGGGGCTCAGCGAACGGGAGGTGGAGGTGCTACGGCTGCTCGCTCGGGGGCTGTCGAATCCGGAGATCGCGCGCAGTCTGGTGGTGTCACCGCGTACGGCGGAGCACCACGTACAGCACATCTACACCAAGATCGGCGTCGCCACCCGAGCCGGCGCCGCAGTGTTCGCGATGCAGCACAGCCTGCTCACCGAGGCTTAGCCCAGCGCGTCTAGTGCCGCTGTGATCAGCTTCCGCGCGTCGGCCCCGTAGACGGCATGCTCCGACAGCTCCTGGAACGCCTTGGCGTATTCGGCGATCTCGCTCGGCGCCGTGACGCTCACCTGGGCCGACAGCAGCTCCACGTGCACCACCTCGTCGTCGTACATGTGGAAGCCCTCCCTTGGCAGTGCGCCACGGGCCGTCGTGAATGGGATAACGCCGAGCGCTACCGACGGCAGGGTCATAGCCATGAGCAGATGGCCGAGCTGCGCGGCCATCGCATCGGTGCTCGCGATCTGGTACCGCAGCACCGCCTCCTCGACCAGGAACGAGAACCGGTGGTTCCCTTCGTGCAGCACATGCGAGCGGGCGAGCCGAGCATCGGCCGCCTCCGCTGCGTCGTCGGGTAGACCGCGGAACGCCCTGATCGTGGAGAGCACGGCATGCGAGTAGTCGCGGGTCTGCAGCAGCCCGGGGATCAGGGTCGAGTGGTACCAGCGGAACACCCGGGTCCGCTCGTAGAGCGGCACGTACGACTCCTGGAGCCGCCGCATGCCGCCGCGCTCCATCCGACGCCACTCCAGATACATGTTGTCGGCGATCCGCGACGCGGCGATCAGGTCGGGCACCTGGTCCGCCGCGCCGCACACCTCACACCACGCCCGGATATCGGAGTCGGACAGCGACGTCTTGGCGTTTTCGATCCTGCTGCACTTCGACTCGTGCCACCCGGCTGCGCGGGCCAGCTCCCGCTTGGTCAGCCCAGCGTCCAGCCGGATCTCTCGCAGGCGGTCAGCGATCGCCTGGCGGGCGGCCTGGGCACTGGAGGACGAGGAGACGGGCGGCACGAGTCCAAGTCTCGGGTAGTGGTCAGGCGGGCCGGTAGTCGGCGTGATCGATTCCGCGCTCCCAGACAGCCTCGAACGACGAGACGCAGAGCTTAGCGATCGCCGGGTCCTCCGTCACCTCGTGAGCGACGAGTTGCCCGTCACCGGCGAAGTGGTGCAGCCGCACCATGCGTTCGTCGAACACCCAGAAGTCGTTGCAGGGCACACAGAGGTCTGACGCAAGCTGCCGCGGCAGCCACCGCACAGACTCCCCGGCGGCGATGTTCTTGAAGGTGCCGCTGTGCTCGAAGCGGATGTACTCGGTGACCGGCTCCGACACCACGCGGGCTCGGCGCACCACCACGCCTCTGGCGACGGCGTCGGCGACCTGCTGATGGAATTCATGCCACCACGAGGCGCGGTCATCTGGGTCGAGGCGATGCCCGGCCTTCCACGCCGCGAATCGCTCCACCTCCTCGTCCACGGTGTAGACGTCGCGGGTCTCGAGGTGGATCGCGGACCGCTCGCAGGCCGCGATCAGCTCATCGAACGACAGCGCGGTCTGCGACATCACACGCCTCCCTCACGATCGACGCCATCCGACCTGGCAGCCGGACCACGGTCTCGGTCTCGGGAATGGAACCAATCGCCGTGATCTGCGCCAGCGTCTCAGGCTTCGTAACCTTCCAGCCCTGAAACACCAGCTCGCCGGTCTCGTCGTCGTACCACACCCCCGGGCAATTGCCGTAATCGCTGCTGGGATCCTTGCCGAAGAACGTCAGCGCCATAACGGACTCCTCAGTGGACGCTGTGGACAGTTCCGATCGACTCTGCGGGAGTGATCATCCGGATCTCAAGCAGAGTGCGGAAACTTGCACGGCGATCTGCCAGCGACGCGCTCAGGAGGGAGAATCAGGGCATGCGGATCACACTCGTGCAAGGTGACATCACCGAGCAGCAGGTGGACGCGATCGTGAACGCGGCGAACTCGTCGCTGCTGGGCGGCGGCGGCGTGGACGGCGCGATCCACCGGCGTGGCGGTCCCGCGATTCTGGCGGAGTGCCGCGAGCTGCGGGCCGGTCACCTCGGCGGTGGACTGCCGACCGGTGAGGCCGTAGCCACCACCGCCGGCAACCTCCCCGCCCGCTGGGTGATCCACACCGTCGGCCCGGTCTACGCCGTACGCGACGACCGCTCCGAGCTGCTCCGGTCCTGCTACCGCAACGCCCTGCGGATCGCCGACGAGCTCGGTGCCACCACCCTGGCGTTCCCGCTGATCTCCGCCGGGGTGTACAGCTGGCCCTTCGACGACGCCGTACGCACCGCACTGCAGACCATGGAACAAGCCGATACCCAGGTCGCCGAAGCGCGGCTGGTGCTCTTCGGAGAGCGCGCGTACGCCGACGCCGACCGGGTCCGGCAGAGCCTCTGACGAAGCCTCAGCAGATACGACGGCGCCCTAGCCGGTACGCAGCGCTTCGAGCAGCCGCAGGTCGCCCGCGGTCTCCAGTACGTCGAACGGGATCCGTCCCCACAACGCGAGGTGCAGGTCGCTCGCGGTGCCGACCGCCTGGGCGTCGATCTTGTGCGGCTCGTGGATCACCGTGCTGGTGTCCAGCAGCGAGACCCCGGCGCCCCGGATCCGGATCAACCATTCGTGATCCACGTCGGAGCCGACCAGTTGCACCAGGCCGCTGCGGTCGGCGGGGCCGCGACGCCTGCCGCCCGGCAGCCAGGTGTCGAGCACCTCGGCCACCCCGTCGACGGCGAGCTTGGTCTCGATCGGCTCGGTGAGCCCGGTGGCGACCTGGGCGTCCCACCGGTGGATCGCGGTCTCGTGCGCCATCCGCCGGTGCCAGAACACCGCCTTCTTCGGCTGCGGCGCCCAGTTCCACGCGGACTGCTCGGCGTCGAGCCGGTCGAGGGTGGCGAGCAGCTCGGCGTACCGCTCGTCCCACCAGGCGAACACCGCCTCGTCGGACGGCTCCTCGTGGGGCGGCCGCTCGGGACGGCTGGTGACGCCACGCGGGACGTGGCTGTTCACCCACTGGTAGACCCAGCCCAGGTGGCCGACCAGCTGTGCCACGGTCCAGTCGGGGCAGCTCGGCACGGGCTCGTTCAGTCCGTCCGCGGAGACGGCAGCGCGGAACGCCGCGCCCTCGTGCCGGAGCGCGGCCAGCCAGAATTCCTTACCGGGCTTTTGACTCATGGCTGCCTCCTGAGACGGCTCCCCGTGGGCGGGGCCGTCGGGTCCCAGCCTAGGCTGACGACGTGCGTGAGGTGAACGCTGGGACGCTCGGGGCATATACGACACTTCGGCTAGGCGGGCCCGCAAATCGGCTCATAGAAGTGGACAATGCCCACGAAACGGTACGGCTGATCCGGGAATCCGACGGCAAAGGTTTTCCCGTACTGCTGCTCGCGGGTGGGAGCAATGTGGTGATAGGGGACGCCGGATTCCCCGGCACCGCCGTCGTGCTCCGCTCCACCGGCGTCTCCGTCCGGCGTTCGGGGGACGGCCAGCTCGAGATCACCGTCGCCGCGGGTCAGACCTGGGACGACGTGGTCGCGCAGGCCGTCGCGGAAGGCTGGTCCGGCATCGAATGCCTCTCCGGGATCCCCGGCTCCACCGGCGCCACCCCGATCCAGAACGTCGGAGCGTACGGCCAGGAGGTGGCCGAGACGATCACCTCCGTACGGGTCTTGGACCGGCAGACCGACGAGGTCACGGTGATGCCGCCCGGCGAGTGCGGGTTCTCGTACCGGCACAGTGTCTTCAAGCACCACGACCGGTGGGTGGTGCTCGAGGTCGGCTTCCGGCTCGCGGCCAGCCCGCTGTCGGGCCCGATCCGGTACGCCGAACTGGCCCGTACCCTCGGCGTCGCGGTCGGGGACCGGGTGCCGCTCGCCGAGGTGAGAGAAGCGGTGCTGGGGCTGCGTCGTGGCAAGGGGATGGTGCTCGACGACGGCGACCCAGACACGTACAGCGTCGGGTCGTTCTTCGTGAATCCGGTGCTGGACGCCGCGGCACACGCCGACCTGCTGCGGCGCTGCGAAGCCCGGCTGGGACCGGATGTCGCACCGCCGGCCTGGCCGGGCGGCGACGGCGGGGTGAAGACCAGCGCAGCGTGGCTGATCGAGCGCGCCGGATTCGCCAAGGGCTACCAGCGCGACGGCGTCGGGATCTCCGGCAAACACACCCTCGCGCTCACCAACCGCGGCTCGGGCTCCTCGAAAGCACTACTCGAGCTCGCCACGGAAATTCGCGACGGGGTACGCGACGCGTTCGGCGTGACGCTGCGCCCCGAGCCCGTGCTGGTCGGCGTGACGATCTAGCCCGGGGCCGGCGAACCAGCCGGACCGGCCCGGTCAGCGGTTGATGGCTACGCCGTGGACGCCGGGCAGGATGAGCAGGTCCTCGCCGATCTTGGCGAGCGAGACGTCCACCTGCGGCCGCGCGACGACGACGAGCTCCTGACCGCCTTCGCGGTACTGCACCCGCAGCACCCGGCTGCGGGGCAACGCCGCCTCCACCTCGGCCTCCACATCGGAGAGGGCGGCGTCGGTATCCAGTGACAGCGTGACCTCCATCTGGCGCCGTCGCGGCAGGTAGTCCTCCTCCACCTTCTTGATCGCGACCAGCACGATCAAGGCGAGCCCGGTCGCGGCGACGGCGGCGACGTACGCGCTGAGGCCGACGGCGAGGCCGAGTGCCGCCGCGACCCACAGCGACGCAGCGGTGGTGAGCCCCCGGATCGAGATGCCTTCGCGGAGGATCGCACCGGCGCCGAGGAAGCCGATGCCGGTGACCACCTGCGCCGCGACCCGGGTCGGGTCGGTGTGTATCGCATGGGCGCCCGCGGTGGTGAACACCGCCGCGCCGAGCGCCACCAGGGTGTGCGTACGCAGTCCCGCCTGCTGCGCCGACAGCTCGCGTTCGAAGCCGATCGCCGCGCCCAGAGCGGCCGCGACCACCACCTGAACGACCACCTCGACCATGCGGCCGACCCTACGCGGAACCCTCCGGCGGCAACGGCCGAACCGGGCCCCGGTGCAGCACCGTGTTGCTGGCCTGGGCGAGCGGGCGCACCACCAGGCGGTCGATGTTGACGTGGTACGGCCGGGTGACGCACCACGCGACGCAGTCGGCGATGTCCTCGGCGACCAGCGGGGCGTCGACGCCTTGGTACACCGCGGCCGCCCGCTCGGCGTCGCCACCGAACCTGACCAGCGAGAACTCGTCGGTCTCGACCAGCCCGGGGGCGACCTCGACGACACGTACCGGGCGGCCGTTGAGTTCCAGTCGGAGGGTCTCGGCGAGCCTGGTCTCGGCGCTCTTGGCCGCCACGTACCCGCCGCCGCCGGGGTACGTGGCGTGGCCGGCCGTCGAGGTGAGCAGCACGATCGTGCCCCGTTCCGAGGACTCCAGCGCCGGCAGCAGCGCCTGGGTGACCCGTAGCGAGCCGATCACGTTGGACTCGTACATCCGCTGCCAGTCCTCGACCGGGGACGACTCGACGGGGTCCAGGCCGAGCGCGCCGCCGGCGTTGTTGACCAGTACGTGCACCGGCCGGCCGAGTGCGGCCACCTCGGCGGCGAGCGACGCCACGTCGGCCGCGACGGTGACGTCGCAGCGGATCGGCGTACCCCCGATGTCGGAGGCGAGAGATCGCAGGCGCTCGAGGCGGCGGGCGGCGAGCACCATGTGATAACCCTCTTTGGCGAGGCGGCGGGCGGTGGCGGCGCCGATGCCGCTGGAGGCGCCGGTGACGACGGCGACGGGCTGTGAGGCATTGACCATGCAGACGATTCTGCTTCACCGGCCGCGGACGTGACATACGTCACCAGTGGGTACGGGTCTGGGAAGAGCGGGCAAGTCCGCTGATGTTGTGAAGTGCGGTGCGACAGCATCGACGGCTGTCCGGCGAGGAGCAGACACGTGCGATCAGGCGAGTTACGGCGCAGCGGCGCCACGGCGCTTCACCGACCGCGCCGGATCGCCACCCTCTCGATGCACACCTCGCCCCTGGAACAACCCGGTACGGGCGACGCCGGCGGCATGAACGTCTACATCGTCGAGGTCTCGAAGCGGCTCGCGCAGGCCGGCATCGAGGTGGAGATCTTCACCCGCGCGACCTCCAGCGACCAGCCGCCGTGCGTCGAACTGGCGCCGGGCGTGACTGTGCGGCACGTGATGGCCGGCCCGTACGAAGGGCTGGCGAAAGAGGACCTGCCGGCGCAGCTGTGTGCCTTCAGCGCCGGGGTGCTGCGCGCCGAGGCCGCCAGAACCCCCGGGTGGTACGACCTGATCCACAGCCACTACTGGCTGTCCGGGCAGGCCGGCTGGCTGGCGAAGGAGCGCTGGGGAGTGCCGTTGGTGCACACCCCGCACACGCTGGCGAAGGTGAAGAACGCGCTGCTCGCCGAGGGGGACACGCCGGAGCCGCGTACCCGGGTGATCGGCGAGGAGCAGGTGGTCGCCGAGTCGGACTGGCTGGTGGCGAACACGTACGCCGAGGCGTCGCAGCTCGCGGACCTCTACCAGGCGCCGCAGAACCGGCTGTCGGTGGTCGAGCCGGGCGCCGACCTGGCCCGGTTCACCCCCGGGTCGCAGGCCGAGGCGCGGCGCGAGTTCGGGCTGCCGGACGACGAACTGGTGCTGCTGTTCGTGGGCCGGATCCAGCCGTTGAAGGCGCCCGACGTGATGGTCCGCGCCCTCGCGGCGCTGCGCGACCATACGCCCGGTCGCGGCGGCCCTGCCGGAGCGGGGTCGGGCACGGGTGCCGATCCGGTCCTGGTCGGCTCCGGGCTCGACGCGGGGCGGCGGGTCACGGCGGTGGTCTGCGGCGGGCCCAGCGGCACCGGGCTGGAACGCCCCACCCGGCTGCAGGAGCTGGCCGGCTCGCTCGGCATCGCCGACTCCGTACGGTTCCTGCCGCCGCAGCCGGCCGACCGGCTGGCGCAGCTGTACCGGGCCGCAGACCTGCTCTGCGTACCGAGCCACAACGAGAGTTTCGGGCTGGTCGCCGTAGAAGCCCAAGCATGCGGTACGCCCGTGGTCGCCGCCGCGGTGGGCGGGCTGGTCACCGCCGTGAACGACGGGGTGAGCGGCGTACTGGTGGACAGCCACGACCCGGCCGACTGGGCGGCGGTGCTGGAGTCCCTGCTGCAGGACCCGGACCTGCGCGCCCAACTGGCCGCGGGGGCGGTGGAACATGCGGCGAACTTCTCGTGGGACCGTACGGTGCATGGTTTGCTGACCGTGTACCGGGACGCCTTCGCCGCCAACCAGGAGCGGCAGTTCGAGCTGGTGTCCTGACCTGGTGGAGCTGAGGACCGTGACGCCCGAGACCGTAGCCAAGCTGATCGAGTCCACGCTGGACGAACGCGAGCTGGAGTGGGACCACACCGGGCCGCTGTCGTACGTCGTGACCCTGCCCGGCACCCGCAAATACCAGACCAACTGCAACCTGATCGTCGGCGAGCACGCGTTGCGGATCGAGGCGTTCGTGATGCGCCAGCCCGACGAGAACCGGGAGCAGCTCTGGGCCTGGCTGCTGCAGCACAACGCCACCATGTACGGCGTCGCCTTCGCCATCGACAAGGCCGGCGACGTGTACGTCACCGGCCGCGTCTCCCTCGAATCGGTCACCGCCGACGAGCTGGACCGCCTCCTCGGCTCCGTCCTGCGGTACGTGGACGACAGCTTCAACACGATGCTCGAGATCGGCTTCGGCACCTCGATCCGCCGCGAGTACGAGTGGCGCGTCAAGCGCGGCGAGTCGCTGGCCAACCTGCAGGCCTTCAAGCACCTCTTCGAGCCGAGCTCCGGCTCCGGGCCGGACGCGTCGCGCTCCTGACCCCGGAAGACCCTCAGGCCACGGCCGGCTCCGCGGCGACCGGGCGGGTCGCCTCCCTCACCGGGGCTGCCGCCACCCGCTCCCTCTCGGCGGTACGCAGCAGCGCGGCGCGCCGTTCCCGGGCGGGCCCGGTGACCAGGTGCCCGATCGCGGCGACCACCGCGACGCCGGCGCAGCCCAGCCACAGCGCCGTGCTGCCGAAGTGCTGCAGCACGTACCCGCCGAGGATGGGGGCGCCGAACGCGGCGCCGCTGAACGAGAGCGAGAAGACGCCCTGGTAGCGGCCCCGCAGCGCGGCCGGCGACAGGTCGGCGATCAGCGTCGAGTTGGTCGGCGACTGCAGCATCTCGCCCACCGTCCAGACCAGTACGGTCATCGCGTACCACAGGGCGGTGTCGGCGTACGCCGTGAGCCCGAACCCGAGCGCGACGACGACCGTGGCGACCGCCAGCACCCCGGTACGACTACGCCCCTCGATCCACCGCGGGATGAACAGCTGGCCCGCGACGATCAGGATCCCGTTGAGTGCGATCACCCAGCCGAACGTCGCCGCGGAGAGCCCGTCGTGCTGCATCGCGACCGGAAGCGTGGAGATGTGCTGCATGAACACCAGCGCCGACAGCGTGGTCAGCCCGACGAACGCCATGAACGCCCGGTCGGTCAACACGGTCCAGGTGCTGGTCGCCGGCGCGTCGTCGCTGACCGTGGCCGGCTCGGTCGGCCGGGTCTCGGGCACCTTGAAGAAGATCACCAGGCCGGTGAGCAGCGAACCGGCCGCGTCTATCAGGAACAGCAGCAGGTAGCTGACGCCAGCGGTGAGCCCGGCGAGAATCGCGGCGACCGAGAACCCGACGTTGATCGCCCAGTAGTTCAGCGAGAACGCCCGCAGCCGGTCCCCGGCCGGCACGATGTCGGCCATCATGGCGCCGAACGCGGGACGGGTCAGGTTGCTCACCACGCCCACCAGGAAGGCGAGCGCCGCGATCAGCACGCCCTGGGTCACGAACCCCAACCAGGCCAGCGTCACCGCACTGGCCAGGTGCCCGGCCAGCAGCGTCGCCCGCCGCCCCCACCGGTCGGCCAGTACGCCACCGATCAGTACGCCGACCGCGTTGCCGGCGCCGAACAGCCCGAACACCAGGCCGGCGAAGCTTGCGGAGAAGCCTCGTACCTGCACCAGGTAGAAGGCCAGGACGATGATGACGAACGAGGACGCCCGACTGATCAACGTGCCGGTCCAGAGGTACCAGAAGGTGCGCGGCAGTCCCCCGACGTTGTCCGTCATCCACCGCCGTACGGGTCATCCGGTTATCGCGGTGTCGCTCGTCACGTGGCGTACCCGTTGGACGTGTACGACAAGCTGAACGTCCCCTCGTTCCCGAAGTACGCCGAGACCAGCTTCGCCGGATCCGTGGCGAGCAGGCCGCGCTGCAGGTCCGAGCCGTCGTCGTGGTCGTCCCAGCCCCACGGCGAGTTCGCGGAGTTGTCCGCCCCGTTGTCGCCGCGGAACGTACCCCAGCTGGCGAACGTGATCGGGTCACTGCGGTGCGCCCACAGCCCGCCGCCGGCGAAGATGTCCACGAGCCGGTACTTGACGAACCGGTCGTTGCCGCTGGACGGCACCTCGGCCGTGGTGGCGTCCGGGTAGTAGACGACACCGTCGCCGAGGTCCGCGCCGTTCCAGGCCTTGCAGCCGTGACCCTTCGCCTCCTGGAACGTCGTCGGCCGCGCGTACCCGCCGTACGACTGCATGATCACGGTGCCGTCGACCGACTCCCGGCCACTGGTGTACGTACTCCCACTCGGGGTGAACGAGAAGAAGTCCGAGTGCGCCACCGTCACCATCGCCTCGAACTTTCCGTAGTACGTGCCGTCCCGCCGTACCGTCAGCAGGACGCCTTCCATGTCGTTCTCGTGCGAGTCCGTCTCGCCACAGAACGGCCAGTCGCACCAGTCCCGAGGGTGGAAGAACCCGTACACGATGAACCAGTGCGTGCTCGTCGTCACCACCGAGTACGACACCGCCCCGGTGAGCCGGCTCAGGTCGTCGTCCTGGTGCTCCCAGTTGTTGAGCGCGTCCCAGTCGCCGTCGAAGTCGATCCGGCTCAGGTAGTCGGCGTCGTAGTCGGTCGAGTCGGTGTCCTGGTAGTGCACCGGCGCCCACCGCGCCGCCAGCTCCGCGTTCGTCGCCGCCATCGCCGGAGTCGCCGTCGTGACCGCCACCCCGGCCGCCAGCGCCAGCCCGCTCGCGGCCGCCGCCAGATATCTGGGCCACCGTGTGTTCTGCATCGCGCCTCCCCATTTGTACGGATGGCGCGAGATTAGCGAGGATCATTCTCACCCGTCGATACCGTACGGACTGTCTGTTCTCCCCGGGTTTGGCAAGCCGGTCTCCCAGGGTTTGGATAGCCGGCCGGCCAGGCCGCGCCGGCTCCGTGGGCGTGCGGCAGGATGAAAGGCATGAGCCTAGGGACCCTGGTGCTGCTACGGCACGGCGAGAGCGAATGGAACGCGAAGAACCTGTTCACCGGCTGGGTGGACGTGGACCTGAGCGCTCGCGGTGAGGACGAAGCCCGCCGCGGCGGCGAACTGCTGCTCGAGCACCGACTGCTCCCCGACGTGGTGCACACCTCCGTCCAGCTGCGGGCGATCCGTACCGCCGAGATCTCGCTGCGTACCTGCGACCGGCACTGGATCCCGGTCCGCCGCCACTGGCGCCTCAACGAGCGCCACTACGGCGCCCTGCAGGGCAAGAACAAAAGAGAAACCCTCCAGCAGTACGGCGAAGACCAGTTCATGCAATGGCGCCGCTCGTACGACACCCCGCCCCCGCCGCTGGCCGACGACGCCGAATGGTCCCAGGTCGGCGACCCCCGCTACGCCGGCCTCCCGCCCGAGCTGATGCCGCGCTCAGAGTGCCTCAAGGACGTGGTCGCCCGCGCGTTGCCGTACTGGTACGACGCGATCGTCCCCGACCTACGCGCCGGCCTCACCGTCCTGGTAGCCGCCCACGGCAACTCATTGCGCGCACTCGTGAAGCACCTGGACCAGATCTCCGACGCCGACATCGTCGGCCTCAACATCCCCACCGGCATGCCCCTCACGTACACCTTCGACGACCACTTCCGCCCAGTCACTCCCGGCGGCACCTACCTCGACCCCGAAGCCGCCGCCGCAGCCGCCGCCGCCGTAGCCTCCCAAGGTCGCTAACCCCCCCGTGTTTTCCACAGGTCATCCACAGGGGGGTGGGCGGAGGTGGTTCGCCGGGGCTCTTTGACTCCAGACTCGGGCTCGTGTCCGATGAGTTTGAGTGGTTGGTCAGCACGCAGGAGCAGGTGCTGAGCTGGCGGCAAGCGCACTCGCTTCTCACCCGGGACGTGGTGAAAGGCCGGGTTTGCACCGGTCGATGGCAGCGCCCCTGCCGCGGCGTAGTGGTTGCGCACAACGGGCCGCTGACGGCAGAACAGCGGGAGTGGGCCGCCGTGCTCGCGGCCGGACCTGGCGCACTACTCGCCGGGGCAACCGCCGCTCGACTGTGCGGACTTCGCCGCTACGAGCCCGAGGCGATCCATGTTCTGCTTCCAGCCAACCGCAGAGTCAACCGGAAGACCGTGTTCGGTGAGCTGCCTGTTGTGCCGCACCGGTCAACCGTCATGGGCCCGACCGATGCCCTGCAGAGCGGACGACCGCCGCACACCACGATCGCACGGTCGCTGGTCGACGCCGCGCAGTGGGCACCTCACGACCAGGCGGCCCGGGCGATCGTCGCAGCCGGGTTCCAGCAACGGCTTGTCGGACTCGACGAGATCACAGAAGTCCTGGATCGGATGCCACGCGCCCGTAGACGCGGTCTTGTGCTGGAGACTGCGATCGACGCAGCCGGAGGCGTGCATTCACTCGCCGAGATCGACCTGGCCAGACTCTGCCGCCGCCACGGCCTGCCGCCGCCCACCCATCAGAAACACCGCAAGGACGCCAAAGGCCGACGCCGGTGGCTGGATGCGTACTGGGCGACGTGGCGGCTGCACGTGGAGGTGGACGGCGCCCACCACACGGAGGTACGCGAATGGTGGGCAGACATGCAGCGCCAAAACGCGCTGTGGGTGGAAGGCGACCGCATCCTCCGCTTCCCCACCTGGACCCTCCGCCACCACCCCGATACCGTCGCCCACCAACTCCACACCGCCCTAACCGCCGCCGGCTGGTCTCCAACAGCGATCTTGGAAACCTAGGTGTCAATACGCCACCCAGACCTCCAAGATCGCGAGGGAAACGAGCTAGAGGGCGAGGGAATTAGCGGGCGAGGGTGGCCACCTCTTGTTCGGTGAGGAGGCGGGAGCGGGTGAGGAAGCGGAGGCCGTACGGGGCTTCCAGGGAGAAGCCGCTGCCCCGGCCGGGCACCACGTCGACGGTGAGGTGGGTGTGGGACCAGTATTCGTACTGGGAGGCGGACATCCAGAACGGCACCGGGTCCGCCACTCCCGGTACGGACAACGACTCGAGCAACACGTCGGCGTCGCCGGTCAGGAATTCGCCGGCGGGGTAGCACATCGGGGCGCTGCCGTCGCAGCAGCCGCCGGACTGGTGGAACATCAACGGGCCGTTGCGGTCGGCCAGGCGGCGGAGCAGCTCCGCCGCCTGGTCCGTGACGGCCACGCGGGACACGTGGTCCATCGCACCCCCTCCGAGGCGAGGGCCGGCCCAGCCGCCTGACCGGGCCGGCCATTGGAGAGATCAGAAGAAGCCGAGCTTCTGTGGCGAGTAGCTGACCAGCAGGTTCTTGGTCTGCTGGTAGTGGTCGAGCATCGCCTTGTGGTTCTCGCGGCCGATGCCGGACTGTTTGTACCCGCCGAACGCGGCGTGCGCCGGGTACGCGTGGTAGCAGTTGGTCCACACCCGCCCGGCCTGGATCCCGCGACCCAGCCGGTACGCCGTGTTCATGTCCCGGGTCCAGACACCGGCACCGAGGCCGTACAGGGTGTCGTTGGCGAGCTTGAGCGCGTCGTCCACGTCGTCGAACTTCGTCACCGAGACCACCGGGCCGAAGATCTCCTCCTGGAAGATCCGCATCCGGTTGTGGCCTTCGAAGACGGTCGGTTCGACGTAGTAGCCGCCCGAGAGGTCGCCGCCGAGGTCGGCGCGGTTGCCGCCGGTCACCACCCGGGCGCCTTCGGCCCGGCCGATGTCGATGTACGACAGGATCTTCTCCAACTGGTCGTTGCTCGCCTGCGCGCCGATCATCGTGGAGTCGTCGAGCGGGTTGCCCTGCGTCACGGCCTCGGTGCGCTTCACCGCGTCGGCGAGGAACTTGTCGTAGATCGACGACTGGATCAGCGCCCGGGACGGGCACGTGCAGACCTCGCCCTGGTTCAGCGCGAACATCGTGAAGCCTTCGAGCGCCTTGTCGTAGAAGTCGTCGTCGGCGGCGGCGACGTCGGCGAGGAAGATGTTCGGGCTCTTACCGCCCAGTTCCAGGGTCACCGGGATGATGTTCTGGCTGGCGTACTGCATGATCAGGCGGCCGGTGGTGGTCTCGCCGGTGAACGCGACCTTGGCGACCCGGTTGCTGGAGGCGAGCGGCTTTCCGGCCTCCACCCCAAACCCGTTGACCACATTGAGTACGCCTGCCGGCAGCAGATCGGCGATCAGCTCGACCACCTTGAGGATCGACGCCGGGGTCTGCTCGGCGGGCTTGAGCACCACCGCGTTGCCGGCCGCGAGCGCGGGGGCGAGTTTCCAGGTGGCCATCAGAATCGGGAAGTTCCACGGGATGATCTGCCCGACCACACCCAGCGGCTCGTGGAAGTGGTACGCCACCGTGTCGTCGTCCAGCTCGCCCAGTGACCCTTCCTGGGCCCGGATCGCGCTGGCGAAGTAGCGGAAGTGGTCCACGGCGAGCGGCAGGTCGGCGGCGAGGGTTTCGCGTACCGGCTTGCCGTTTTCCCAGGTCTCGGCGACGGCCAACGCCTCCAGATTGGCTTCCAGCCGGTCGGCGATCTTGAGCAGGATGTTGGACCGCTCGGTCACCGGCGTACGGCCCCATGCCGGTGCGGCGCCGTGGGCGGCGTCGAGCGCCAGCTCGATGTCGTCGGCGGTGCTGCGGGCGACCTCGGTGAACGGCTTGCCGTTGACCGGGGACGGGTTGGAGAAGTATTCGCCTTTGACCGGTGGTACCCAGTCGCCGCCGATGAAGTTGTCGTACCGGCTGGCGTACGAGGTCGGACTGCCCGGCTGCCCGGGTGCTGCGTAAACCGTCATGAGGAAGCTCCCGCGACGCGTGGCCTCCGCCTTCCGGAAGCCGATGTGCGGACGCTAGTTACGGGTACGTTGCGGCAAGGTTGCAGCGGCGCTTCTGGCCCGGCCCGTCGAGTCCGGATCCACCCAGGCCAGTTCGGAGTCGAGTTCGCGTGCCTGGGCGGCGGCGACGGCCCGCTGGGGCGATCCGGCCGGTGCGGTGTCGCGTAGCGCCTGCCACATCTCGAGGTCTTCCTCGCCCCAGGTCGCGTGGGTCCACGTGGCCAGCAGCGAAGGGTCGTCCGAGTCGAGTACGGCGGCGCGCAGCTGCTGCTCGATGACGGCGCGGCGACGGCGTACCCCCGGGGCTTCTGAGAGGGGCAGCAGCGGGCCGGCGTAACGGCGCAGGGCCGAGGGGACGTCGCCCTGCTCCAGGGAGCGGAGCACCGCCGTGCAGTCCGCGTCGACCTCGGCCGACAGCCGGTACGGGCGGGACGACAGCAGCGGGCCGAGCAGCCGGCGCAGCCGGGACATCTCGGCGCGCAGCGTGATCGGGTTGAGCTCGTCGCCGTAGAGCTCCAGGCCGAGCTGCTCGCCGGTCATCCCCGCCGGGTGCTGCAGCAGGATCGCCAGGATCTCGCTGTGCCGGCGACTGAGCCTCAGCGGCCGGCCGTCGCGTTCCAGCAGGCCTTCGTCGCGGCCGAGCAGTTGCAGCCGCCCGGCGGTGACCTGGCGGGGCACCCACAGCCGGGACAGCTCCGCCTCCATGGCGTGCGCGGTGGCCTGCACCAGGGCGAGGCTGAGCGGGTTCGCCAGCTGGTCGCCGCCGGTCAGGTCCACCATGCCGAGCAGCTCTCCGGTGTCGGGCGCGTGCACCGGCGCGGCCGAACAGGTCCACGGCTGCACGATGCGGCTGTAGTGCTCGGCAGCGAAGATCTGTACGGCGTGGTCGACGGCGAGCGCGGTGCCGGGCGCGTTGGTGCCGGCGTGCGCCTCGTCCCACACCGCCCCCTCGACGAAGTGCATCCGTTCGGCGCGACGGCGTACGCCCTGGTGGCCCTCGACCCAGAGCAGCCGGCCGGCCGCGTCGGAGATCGCGAGCAGATGACGGCCGTCGTCGGCGTACCCGCCGAGCAGGTCCCGGACCACCGGCAGGGTCTTGGCGAGCGGGTGTTCGTCGCGGTAGTCGGCCAGTTCGTCGTCGAGCAGCGACACCGGCGGCAGGCTCGCGTCCGGGTCGACGTCGGCCCCGGCGGAGCGGCGCCAGGAGTCGACCACCACGTCGCGCAACGGCTCCGACGAGCGGCCGGACGTCACGAACGACTCGTGTGCCCGGCGCAGCACGGTGGAACGTTCGGCCGGATCCGTGCCGACGTCGAGCGCGAGCCATGGGCTGGGCACGTGACCATGGTCACGTGCGAGGTCGGCATCGACAAGGTGCCGTACGTCCCGAGTCCGGTCACCGGGCGGCGAGCTGCGATCAGCGGTCCGCGCTGCCGAATGTCGGTGACCGGCGTTAGCCTGCAGAAATACCAATCGCTGGGCATCACAAGGGAGTGAGTCCGATGGCAACTCGCCTCAACCCGTACATCAGTTTCGCCGGCAACGCACGACAGGCGATGGAGTTCTACAAGGACACCTTCGGCGGCACCTTGGCGCTGAGCACCTACGGTGAATTCGGGCAGCAGGACGCCCCCGAGGCGGACAAGATCATGCACGGCCTGCTCGAAACCGACAGCGGATACACGCTCATGGGAGCGGACAACCCTCCGGGGATGGGACGAAGCTCTCCAGTGGCGGCACCGTGTCGGTCCCGCTCGAGAAGCAGATGTGGGGCGACGAGTTCGGCATGTGCGTCGACCAGTTCGGCATCGCCTGGATGGTCAACATCGCGCAACCGCAGGCCTGACCCACAGAGCGCGCTACGCGGTCTCGCCGGTGACCAGGTAGACGATCTGCTTGCCGGCGTTGACCGCGTGGTCGGCGTAGCGCTCGTAGAAGCGGCCCAGCAGGGCGGCGTCGATCGCGGCCTCCACCGAGTGTTTCCAGTCCCCGAGTACGACCTCGAACAGCCGCCGGTGCAGCGCGTCCATCTCGTCGTCGTCCTGCTCCAACTCGGAGGCCCGGGTGACGTCCCGGCTGGTCAGTACGGTGGTCGCCTTGTCCGCCATCCGGTACGCCACCGCCGCCATGTCCCGGAACACGTCGACCAGCTCCGTGGGCACCGCCGACTCCGGGTGCCGCATCAACGAGATCTTGGCGACGTGCGTCGCCAGGTCGCCCATCCGCTCCAGGTCGGCGGCGATCCGCAGCGCGGTCAGCACCATCCGCAGGTCGCTGGCGACCGGCGCCTGCCTGGCGATCACGTCGAAGGCCCGCTCCTCGACCCGGTGGTGCAGCGCGTCGACCTTCGCGTCGTCCGCGATCACGATGTCGGCGACGGGTCGGTTGGCGTCCAGCAGGGCCTGGGTGGCCTCCTGCATGGAGTCGCGTACCGACCTGCTCATCGACACCAGAAGCTGGCCCAGCTCGGCCAGATCTGACTGGAAAGCTTCCCGCATCCGTGCTCCTCGTGACCTGGTCATGCCCACCTCAGCCCCGACGCTATCGTCCGTACGGCATCCGTCCGATGAACAGCAGTGAACGAGATCTGGCCTGGCGATGAACTTTGCCGGCCGACATTCCGTTATGTCCCGTTTTTCGCGTCACCTACCGGTAACCCGACTTACGATCGGCTCGTGGACGTCGCCGGAGTCTTCTCCGTGGGAGCCGCGGTAGGCGCAGCGGTCGGTGTCGCCGTGGGCGCACTCACGGTCGGTGCCGCGCTGCGGCGTCGTACCCCTGAAAGATCTTCCAGTCCGGGAGGACCGATCGCAGCGCAGACCCATCCGTTGGACGGACTCGCGCGACACGGGCTGGGCATGCTCCGGGCCGGGGTCGTGGTGCTCGACGCCAGCGGCGATGTCATCTTCGCCAACTCCAGCGCCGGGCAGCTCGAGCTGGTGCAGGAGGTCGACGGGCGTACCAGCGTGGGCCACTCGGTGCTGCGCTCCATCGCCGCCCGGGTACGCCGATCCGGCGAGGCCCGTGACGTGGAGCTGGAACTGCCCCGCAGCGGCGGCCGGGAACCCCTCGGCGTACGGGTACGGGTCGTCGCGCTGGACAGCGACCACGTCGCGATCGAAGTCGAGGACATGACCGAAGCGCACCGCGTCGCCCGGGTACGCCGTGACTTCGTCGCCAACGTCAGCCACGAGCTCAAGACCCCGGTCGGTGCGCTGCAACTGCTCTCCGAGGCACTGATCGACGCCACCGACGACCCCGAGGCGGCACACCGGTTCGCCGAGCGGATCCTGCACGAGTCGACCCGGCTGGGGCGGCTGGTCGCCGAGCTGCTGGAGCTGTCCCGGTTGCAGGGCGGCGAGCCGCTGCCCGCGCCCGAGCTGGTCGCCGTCGACCGGATCGTCAACGAGGTGCTCGACCGCAGCCGTACCACCGCGTCGGCGAAGGAGATCACGGTCCAGATCACCGGCCGCCGGGGCCTCAAGCTGTACGGTCACGAGCGGCTCCTGGTGACCGCGCTGGCCAACCTGGTGGACAACGCGATCGCGTACAGCCCGGAGCGGACCACGGTGACGATCGCGCCGGAGCGTACCGGCGACCGGCTGGAGCTATCGGTGACCGACGAGGGCATCGGCATCGCGGCGAAGGACCAGGGACGGATCTTCGAGCGGTTCTACCGCGCCGATCCGGCCCGCTCCCGGGCCACCGGCGGCACCGGGCTGGGGCTCGCGATCGTGAAGCACATCGCGACCAACCACGGCGGCAAGGTGACCGTACGCAGCGCACTCGGCAAGGGCTCGACGTTCACCCTCCGGTTGCCGGTACGCCCGTCAGGCGCCAACGCCACACCACGAATCTCCGATAAACCCCAGGGATCGGACGATCCCACAACCACAGATGTGAGGCTGTAAGTGACGCGAGTGCTGGTGGTGGAGGACGAGGAGTCGTTCTCCGATGCCCTGTCGTACATGCTCCGCAAGGAGGGCTTCGAGGTTTCCGTCGCCGCGACCGGCACGGAAGCGCTCACCGAGTTCGAGCGCACCGGGGCCGACATCGTGCTGCTGGACCTGATGCTTCCGGAGATGTCCGGCAGCGAGGTGTGCCGCCAGATGCGGGCCACGTCGAACGTACCGATCATCATGGTCACCGCCCGGGACAGCGAGATCGACAAGGTGGTCGGCCTGGAGATCGGCGCCGACGACTACGTCACCAAGCCGTACTCGCCGCGGGAGCTGGTGGCCCGGATCCGGGCCGTACTGCGCCGGCACAGCGAGCAGCCGGAGCTGGTGCAGGCCACCCTCGAAGCCGGCCCGGTACGCATGGACGTGGACCGTCACGTGGTGAGCGTCGACGGCGGCGCGGTGGCGTTGCCGCTCAAGGAGTTCGAGCTGCTGGAGATGTTCCTGCGCAACGCGGGACGGGTGCTCACCCGGGGTCAGCTGATCGACCGGGTGTGGGGCGCGGACTACGTCGGCGACACCAAGACGCTCGACGTACACGTGAAGCGGTTGCGGTCGAAGATCGAGCCGGAGCCGTCCACCCCGCGCCACATCGTCACCGTCCGCGGCCTCGGCTACAAATTCGAGCCCTAGGCCCGCGGACCCAGGCCGGCGTCGACGTGATCGATCAGGCGTTGTCCATCCTGCAGCAGGGATATCGATTACCACGACCGCACCTCGGACGGTGCCTGATCGACTATTCCCCGATTCGCTCCTCACGCAGCTCCGACACGACTTCCACCGAGTCGCGAGCAGCGCGGTCAACGTACAGCCGGTCAGCTCACCGAGCCGGTCGCCTTCGGCGCGTACCCGCCGCTGCGTCCCGGCGACCGCCTGCCGAAGCGCCGCCGGGCCGGGATGCGCAAGAGCAGCGAAAACCTCCACGGCGATACGCGACGCCACCGCGTTTCCCTCGCCGCTGCCCATCCCGTCGCGACCACGACGAAGGGCCGTCGCTGGTCCACGTACAAGGTGTCGAAGTTGGCCCGGTAGCGGCGGCCGATCTCGCTGCCGGCCGCGATCCGCGCACTCAACCCGCCAGCGGTCAGCTCAAGCACGCCGGGCGGCGGTGGCCGGGTGCACGGCGATCAGCCCCTGCTCGAGCCGGGCGGCGCACAGCTCGGCGAGCTTGCCGTACGCCTCCTTGCCGACCAGGGCGGTCAGCTCGGGCTCGTACTCCTGGTAGAGCGGCCGGCTGCCACCGTGGGCCTCGGGAGACGAGGTGCACCACCAGTGCAGGTCGAGCCCGCCCTCACCCCAGCCGCGCCGGTCGAACTCGCCGATCACCGACAACAGGATCCGGCTGCCGTCGGGCCGTTTCACCCACTCCTGCTCCCGGCGTACCGGCAGCTGCCAGCACACGTCCGGTTTGTAGTCGAGCGGGTGTACGCCGTCCCGCAGCGCCTGGCCGTGCAGCGCGCAGCCGTACCCGCCGGGGAAGTCTTCCCGGTTGTGGAAGATGCAGGCGCCGTCCACGATCGCGGTACGCCGGGCCGGCTTCCCGTCCAACTCGTCCATCTCCGTGTACGCCTCGAACCGCCGCTGGTAGTGCTGCCAGGTCTGCCTGGTCAGTTTCTTGGCGGCGTGCCTGACCCGCTTCTCGTCGTCGCCGTCGGTGAAGAACGCCCCGTGGCTGCAGCAGCCGTTGGCGGCGCCGCCCTTCACGATCCCGTGGCAGCCCTTCGCGAAGATGCACGACCAGCGCGACAGCAGCCAGGTCAGGTCGGCCCGGATCAGGTGCTCGGCATCAGCCGGGTCGACGAACTCCAGCCACTCCCGTGGGAAGTCCAGGTCCACCTCGTCGACCGCGGGCTTCGCCGGCTTGCGCTCATTTGGCACCCGGCTAGCGTACGCCCGGGTGCTTGTGGAAGAGCCGGATAAGGCAGCATGGGCGACGTGACCGATGAAGACATCTCCACGATCGACTCGCTCCGCGCGCTGGCGCTCGAGCACGGCTTCGAGTACCGCGACGCCGACCCCGCGCTGGTGGACCGGTGGGGCACACCGCCGTTCGCCGCGATCGGCCACCGCCGGGCGCTGGACGTGGCGACCGGCGAGCGCGACGGATTCGAGGTGGTCGCGTTCCGGTTCGTGGTCGGCGAGGCGGCCCGCAGCGCGGACGCGGCCGCGGGGTACGGCGGCGGCCTGAAGCTCAAGCTCCCGGAGCTCTACGACGCGTACCTCGTGGTGGCGGCCGCGCTGCCCAGCCCGCTGCCCCGGTTCGCGCTGGTGCCGCACGACGACGCGGTGGACGAGGTGCCGTACGGCCTCGGGTTCGAGTGCGAGGACGAGGATCTCGCCGAGCGCTACGAGGTGTACGCCGCCGACGCCGACACCGCCGGCTCGGTGCTGCACCTCGACGCCGTCGCGAAGATCCGCAACCACCGTACGGTCGACTGGCGGGTCGAGGGGCGCGACGTGATCGCGGTCGACCCGCTGCATTCGCTGGAACGTTCGGTGGACGAGGTGCTCGCCACCGTCGACGCCGTGGTGGGCATCGCCCGCGGCATCGGCACCGACGCGTACGCGCGTTACAAAGCACCTGCGGCGTATCCGCCACCGGCGTAGCGGTTACGGCGGCGAGCCCACCGGGATACGGTGCAGCCATGCGGCTCGGGGTGCTCGACGTCGGCTCGAACACGGTTCACCTGCTGGTGGTGGACGCGTACCGCGGCGGTCACCCGTGGCCGGCCTCGTCGGAGAAGACCGTGCTGCGGCTCGCCGAGCAGATCCTGCCCAACGGCGAGCTGTCCGAAGCCGGGGCCGACGCCCTGGTCGAGGCGGTCGCGGGCGCCCGCGACCACGCCGAGGAACTGAACACCGACGACATGCTCGCCTTCGCCACCTCGGCGGTACGCGACGCGAGCAACGTCGCCGACGTGCTGGCCCAGGTGCACGACGCGACCGGCGTACACCTGGATGTGCTCTCGGGAGACGACGAGGCGCGACTGACCTTCCTGGCCGTACGCCGGTGGTTCGGCTGGTCCGCGGGCCGGCTGCTGGTGCTCGACATCGGCGGCGGCTCGCTGGAGCTGGCATCCGGCATCGACGAGCTGCCCGACCTGGCGCTGTCGCTTCCGCTGGGCGCCGGCCGACTCACCCGGGAGCGGCTGCACGGCGACCCACCCCCCGCCGAACAGGTCGAGGAACTCACCGAGTACGTGGAGAAGACGCTCCGCGCCGCGGAGGACGACCTGCCCGCAACGAAGGACCTCGACCGCGCCGTGGCCACCTCGAAGACCTTCCGTACGCTCGCCCGGCTGGCCGGCGCGGCACCCTCGGGCGCGGGGTTCCGGGTGCCCCGCAAGCTGACCCTGCGCGGCCTGCACCAGGTGCTCGGCTTCGTACGCCGGATCCCCTCGGACGGGCTCGCCGAGCTGGACGGGGTGAGCCCGCGGCGGGCGCACCAACTGCTCGCCGGCGCCGTGGTCGCCGAAGTGGTGATGCGGCGACTGGACCTCGACGAGCTGGACATCTGCCCCTGGGCGCTGCGTGAGGGCGTCATCCTCCGCCGCCTCGACTGGCTGGACCGCGCCTGATCTGTCCGTTCCGTCGGGTGTCACGCATCGATCGTGACCGCACCGCTACCCTGGGCGGGTGACCTCTTCCTCCGAGGCGGACACCGCACGGCACGTGCCCGTCCTGCTGTCGTCCTCGTCGGTGTACCCGGAACCCACCACCGCCGCGTTCGAAGTCGCGGCCAACCTCGGGTACGACGGGGTCGAGGTGATGGTCTGGACCGACGGCGCCAGCCAGGACCCTCGTACGTTGTCCCGGCTGGCCGACCACTACGGCGTACCGGTGCTCGCCGTACACGCCCCGTGTCTGCTGATCACGCAGCGGGTGTGGAGCTCGGATCCGTGGCAGCGGCTGCGGCGCGCGGTCGAGATGGCCGACGAGCTGGGCGCGCCGACCGTCATCGTGCACCCGCCCTTCATCTGGCAACGGGAGTACGCTCGCGCGTTCCGTACCGGCCTCGACGACCTCGCCGACGAGTACCCCGAGATCGCGGTCGCCGTGGAGAACATGTACCCGGTACGCGTCGGCAAGAAGCGGGAGTTCGTGCCGTACTCGCCGCACTGGGATCCGACGACGGTGGGCTACCAGCACTACACGCTCGACTCGTCGCACTGCGCGGCGTCGCGGAGCGACTCGTTGGCGATGGCCGAGAAGATGGGCGACGCGATCGGTCACGTACACCTGGGAGACGGCAACGGCGGCGGCGTCGACGAGCACCTGGTGCCGGGCCGGGGCACCCAGCCGTGCGGCGCGATGCTGGAGCACGTCGCGGGCAACGGCTTCACCGGCGCGGTGTCGGTCGAGGTGAACACCCGCAAGGCGGGCAGCCGGGAGCGGCGTGAGGCTGATCTGGCGGAGTCACTCGCGTTCGCCCGCCACCACCTAGCCATCGAAGCCACTCACGCCTGACCGCGTCTAGTCAGAACTCGCCGTCCTTCGCGCCACCGATGAACGCGCCCCACTCGGCGGGCGTGAACACCAGCACGGCACCGCCGGGATTCTTCGAGTGACGCAGGGCCACTGATTTGTCGCCCAACATCGCGACCTCGACACACGCACCGGAGCCACTGCTACGTGTGCTCTTACGCCATGTCACGTTGGCCAGGTCTGTCTCACTCATGGGTGCACTGTAATCAGGCTGCGCCGCCGACTAGTCGAACTCGCCATCCTTGGCACCACCGATGAACGCGTCCCACTCGGCGGGCGTGAACACGAGGACGGCACCGCTGGGGTCCTTGGAGTCGCGTACCGCCACCGCCCCATCGCCCAACACTGCGACCTCGACGCAATTCCCTTGGCCGCCACTACGAGAACTCTTCCGCCACACCGCGTTGATGAGGTCGTGCGCCACGTCTTCTCACCCCTCGTTCGCCGCTCTCGCGATGAGCCTCAACGAGTCATCCGGGCTTAGCGCCAGGGCTCGCAGGTGCTCGAACGCCAGGGTATATCGACGCACGGCGATCTCGGAGTCTAGGAACAGGTCACCCGCCATGTTCTCGAGGTAGACAAGATCCGTGTCCGCAGCATCGGGGAACTCAAGTAGCACGAACGCGCCAGGCATGCCGGGATGCCCGCCCTTGTCGAAGGGGATCACCTGGAACGTGACATGAGCCTGTTGACTTGCTTCGAGGATGTGCAGAAGCTGCGCGCGCATCACACCGCGTCCACCGACCTGGCGCCGTATCGCCGCCTCGTCGACGATAGCCCAAAGCCGCAGCGGCTCTCCTTTCGTGAGCGCCACCTGCCTTGCAAGCCTTGCATCCACATATCGCTCAACCTGCTCCGTGCTGGCCCATGTCACCACGCCTTTGACGACTGCCCGCGCGTATTCCTCCGTTTGCAGAAGACCAGGCATGAGCAGTGACTCGTAGTTTCGAGACGATCTGGCTTCTGCCTCGAAACTGATGAACGCGGTGTAGATCTCCGGAAGCTCGGACTGGTACTGACGTAGCCACCCTGGATACTCGGCGGCCTGGCTGAGTTCCAGTAGGTCTACTCGATTGGCACGATCCACATCGTAGAGGTCGAGCAAGGCGAGCAGCGTTCGGCGCTGCGGCCGTGAGCGTCCTGTCTCCAGGCGGTAGAGGGTCACGTTGTTGATGCCGGTGCGCTCGGTGACCGCCTCGCGGCTCAGCTTCGCGACCTTCCGCAGTCTGAGGAGCTCGGAGGCGAGCCTGCGCAGGCGTGCGGTCGGTGGGTTGCGGCGGCTAGCCATGGGCACTGCATTTCATTTGCATGACTCCCTATTGCAAATCTATGGGGTTTCGCATCCCGTTCGCGTGGGCAAGCACTTTAGCGAACCCGTACGACTTCCGTCGACTTCATCGGGAATTGCATTTCATTTGCAAGGAGGAGCCGCGAAATTCGTATGGTGCAATCCTTGCGTGGCTTCTACGTTCGTTCCATGGACGACGTGAAGCGCTTTGCGAGCCAGCTCGAATTGATGTACGAGTTGGGCCGGCAACTACAGGCCGTACCCCTGATAATGCGCAAGCACCAAATCATCGGTGAGCAGCAATTGTGCAAGTGCGGCCGGCTGCCGGTGCGCAGCCTGCCCGACCTCGGGCTGCGTTGCGAGGTCGCGTCCGCCCACTGGGCCGCCGTCCACGAAGCGATGCGCCGCATGGTCCGCCACACCGACGCCCGCCCGATCGGCCGCGCCACCGTCCCGCGCTCGTGACTCTGAACGGATCTTGGACAGTTTGGGTTGCCAGAGCAGCCAGAACTGTCCAAGATCGGGCGGCGCGTTAGACCGAGACGGGGGTGGCGTCGGCCTCGGCGCGCTTGCGGGCGCGGTGCGCCGCCACGTGCGACCGGGTCGCGCAGCGTTCGGAGCAGAACCTGCGGCAGCAGTTGGACGAGGTGTCGAGGTAGACGTCCTGGCAGCGCTCGTCGGCGCAGATGCCGAACCGGGAGCTGCCGTACTCGCACAGCCACACCGACAGGCCCCACACCGCGCCAGCGAGATACTCGGCGCTGACCGAGGCTCCGCGGCCGGTCACGTGCATGTGCCAGTCGCGGGCGTCGTGCCCGGAGATCCGGGGCTGCACCGGGTACGCCGCGAGCAGCGCGTTGAGTTCCTCGACGACTTCTGCGTCCTTGCCGGAGACACCGAGCTCGAAGACGTCCCGGAGCCGCTTTCTGGCACGGCGCAGTGCCGTCAGGTCGCGCTCGGAGGCCTCCTCCGCCCACCAGGTACGCGCCCCGAACAGGGTCCGGAGATCATCGAGCTCTTCCAACGGCGCGTTGACCAGTTCGATCGCTTGCTGTGCGTACGCCTCGAAGTCCACCCCTTTACCGTAGCCAATCGAGCGCCACAAGCGGATATCCCCGGGGGGTCAACGAGGGTTCGTACGCAGTCCGGCCCGCCCCCTTGACGCAGGGCCGGGCCGGAGTCGAGCGGTCAGGACTGCCGGACGAACCGGCGGAGGCCGACACCGGCGATCAACAGGATCACGGCGATGCCGATCAGCCGGCCGAGCGAGGTGCCCGTCACCCTCGGAGGCCGGTCTGATCTGGCGCGGCAGGCACGACGCCGCCGTCGCCCGGCATCCGCTGACGCCGCCGCCGGACCCTACGCCGAGCCCGCTGCGGACTGCCCGGAGCAGGCTCGGCGGGAAGAGCTAACCGTGGCGGTTTAGGCTCGCGGCATGCTCCGTACGTTGATCCTGGCCGCTTCCCGCAGCGAAGCACTCGAGCGGCTCGTCGAGACGGCGCCGTTGTCCCGCGACGTGGTGCGCCGGTTCGTCGCCGGCACCACGCCGGACGACGCGCTCCGGGTCACCCGCAGGCTCGTCGGCGAGGGACTGACCGTCACCCTCGACCACCTCGGTGAGGACACCACCCGGCCCGGGCAGGCCGAGGCCACCAAGGACGCGTACCTCGCGATACTCGCCGCGCTCGGCACCCAGGGCCTCACCCCCGCCGCCGAGGTGAGCCTCAAGCTGTCCGCACTGGGTCAGCGGTTCGACGAGAAGCTGGCGTACGAGCATGCCCGGGCGATCTGCCAGGCGGCCGGCAACGCGCACACCACCGTGACCCTGGACATGGAGGACCACACCACCACGGACTCGACGCTGGAGATCCTGACCAAGCTGCGCAAGGACTTCCCGGGTACGGGTGCCGTGGTGCAGGCGTACCTGCGGCGTACCGAGGCCGACTGCCGGGAGTTGGCCCACACCGGCTCCCGGGTCCGTCTCTGCAAGGGGGCGTACGCCGAGCCCGAGTCGGTCGCCTACCAGTCCAAACTCGACGTGGACCGCTCGTACGTGCGGTGCCTCAACACGCTGCTCGCCGGCAACGGCTACCCGATGTTCGCCACCCACGACCCCCGGCTGATCGGCATCGGCGAGGAACGCGCCCGCTGGTACGACCGCAACCAGGACAGCTTCGAGTTCCAGATGCTGTACGGCGTCCGCCCCGACGAGCAGCGCCGCCTTGCCCGCGCCGGCTACACGATGCGGGTCTACCTGCCGTACGGCACCGAGTGGTACGCGTACCTGGTACGCCGGCTCGCCGAACGCCCCGCCAACCTGGCGTTCTTCCTGCGCGCCCTGCGCTCCCGAGGCTGAGCCATGACCGACCGACCACGCATGCAGCTGACGGCCACCGTGCTGGACGCGCCCGACCCGGTCGCGCTGGCCGACTTCTACCACCGGCTGCTCGGCTGGCCGGTGGCGCGAAGCGAGGCGACCTGGGCGAAGCTCACCGCCCCCGGCGGCGCCGCCCTGTCGTTCCAACTCGAACCCGAGTACGTACCACCCAGCTGGCCGTCGACGTCAGACCGGCAGCAGATGCAGCTGCACCTGGACATCGAGGTCGACGATCTGGTGGCCGCCGCCGCCCACGCCGAGTCCATCGGCGCCACCCTCGCGCACTTCCAACCCCAGGACGACGTACGGGTCTACCTCGATCCGGTCGGCCACCCGTTCTGCCTCTGGGTACGCACCTAGGGCAGTACGACGACCTGGGCGGCGTACACCAGGCCGGCGCCGAAGCCCATGATGAGCGCGAGGTCGCCGCGGTGCGCGGAACCGTCGGCGAGCATCGCGTCCATCGCCAACGGCACCGACGCGGCCGAGGTGTTGCCCTGGTATTCGATGTCACGGGCGATCGCCACCCGTTCGGGCAGTTTCAGGCCGCGGGCCAACGCGTCGGTGATGCGCATGTTGGCCTGGTGCGGGATGAAGGCGTCGAGGTCGTCGACCGTCAGGCCGGTTTTGGCGAGCGTCTCGCGAGCGACCGGGATCATGGAGTACACCGCCCAGCGGAAGACCTGCTGGCCGTTCATCTCGACATAGCCGGGCTCGCCCTTGGCGACCAGTTCGAGCCAGTTCTTGTTCTGCCGGATCGCGTCGCCCTGCTCGCCGTCGGCGCCCCACACCACCGGCCCGATGCCGGGCTCGTCGGACGGCCCGACCACGGCGGCGCCCGCGCCGTCGGCGAAGATGAACGCGGTCGACCGGTCCTCGGGGTTGAGGAACGTGGACAGCTTCTCCGCGCCGATCACCAGGACGTACTCGGCGGTGCCGCCGCGGATCATGTCGTTGCCGAGCGCGATGCCGTGGCAGAAGCCGGCGCAGGCGGCGCTGATGTCGAACGCGGCGCCGGTCGTACAGCCGATCTGCCGGGCGATCTCGACCGCGCCGGCCGGCGTGTTCACCGGGTACGTGCTGGTCGCCTCGATGACGCAGCCGACCCGCTCGGGGGCGATGCCGGAACGCTCCAGCGCCTGCCGTCCCGCCGCCACCGACATGTCGATCAGTGACTCCTGGTCGGTGGCCCAGCGCCGCTCGATGATCCCCGACCGGGTACGGATCCACTCGTCGGTGGAGTCGATCCGTTCACAGATCTCGGCGTTGCCCACCACCCGCGACGGACGGTAGGAACCGATACCCAGAATCCGGCTGTACGGTGCCCCACCAGCCACTGTCATCCGCGCAGTCACACCAGCCAGCCTAGTAGCGGCGGACCCGGCGCACCGGTCCTCGTACGGTCGGTGACAGTTGCGCCGGCCACCCGGGCTGGGCCTACGGGTGGCCGCACCGCTACCCTTAACAGGTTCGTCTATCGACTTTCCCACGCCAGCGGTCTCTCCGGCCCTGAGGCCGAGCGCTGGCGTGGCTGGTGATCCGAGGGGTTCGTATGGGTTCGGTGGTCAAGAAGCGGCGCAAGCGGATGGCGAAGAAGAAGCACCGCAAGCTGCTGCGCAAGACCCGGGTTCAGCGTCGCCGCCTCGGCAAGTAACCCACGGCCCGGCACTGCCGGGCACCAGCGACGCGAGCTCGCAGACTCGAGGGATAGCGCCATGCCAGCAGAGGCCACCGAATCGAGGACCGTACTCGTCACTGGAGTAAGCCGCTATCTCGGCGCTGTGGTAGCGGCCCGGCTCTCCGCCGACCCTGCCGTCGAGCGGGTCGTCGCCGTGGACACCACCCCGCCGCAGGGCGAGGCCGCCGCGCTGCTCGCCGCCGAAACCACCACCCAGACCAAGCCGGTACGCCGTCGCCGCAAGGCCGACCGCAGCTACGGCGACAAGATCGAATTCGTACGCGCCGACATCCAGAACCCGCTGATCGCGAAGGTGATCGTGGGTTCGGAGGTCGACACCGTGGTGCACATGGCGATCCAGGTCTCCGCCGCCCGGTCCGCGGCGCGCCCGGCGGTCAAAGAGCTCAACGTGATCGGGACGATGCAGCTGCTCGCGGCCTGCCAGAAGGCGCCCGCACTGCGCAAGCTGGTGGTGAAGTCGTCGGTCGCGGCGTACGGGGCTTCGCCGCGGGATCCGGCGATGTTCACCGAGGACACCTCGCCGCGTGAAATGCCCCGAGGTGGGTACGCCAAGGACATCGTGGAAATCGAAGGCTATCTACGCGGCTTCTCGCGTCGGCGGCCGGACGTCGGGGTGACGGTGCTGCGGTTCGCCCCGTTCATCGGCCCCCGGGCCGACACCGCACTGACCAGGTACTTCTCATTGCCGGTGGTGCCGACCGCACTCGGGTACGACCCGCGGATGCAGTTCGTGCACACCGACGACGCCCTCGAGGTGCTGCACCGCTCGGTGACCGAGGAGCATCCCGGCGTCTACAACGTGGCCGGCGAGGGCGTACTGCTGCTGTCCCAGGCGATCCGGCGGGCGGGCCGGCTGCCGGTCCCGGTGCCCGAGGTCGGGCTGTCGACCGTGGCCGGGTTCGCGAAGCGCAGCGGGCTGCTGGACTTCTCCCTCGACCAGCTCGACTTCCTGGTCCACGGCCGGGTGGTCGACACCTCGCGGCTGATCGGGGAGTACGACTTCCGGCCCCGCCGTACCGTCGACGCCTTCGACGACTTCGTACGCGGGCACGACCTGAGTTCGGTGATCAGCCCGGACAACGTGGCCGCGGTGGAACAGTTGGTGGTCGACCAGTTCCGGCAGGCCAGGCAGGCCTTCACGTACTCGGCACCGTCGTCCGGGAGGGAGCAGTGATGTCCGGCGAGGTGATCCGGCTCGACAACTCCAAGCGCAACGGCTCCCGCAGAGCCGAGGCCACGGATCCGACGGCGCCGACCGCGCGGATCGCGCCGCGCGACGTCCGCGGCCGTCGTGCCCGGCGGCCGGTGATCCCGCCCCCGGACCAGCTCGACCCCCCGACGCCGGAGAGCCCGCACCCGGCCACCGAAGACTCCGCCGCTGCGAAGCCAGCCACCGCGGAGCCCGACGCCGCGGCGGCGACCGGCCCTTCGCGGGCCAACGGTGACGGGCGGCGCGGCGGTGGTGCGCGGGAGACCGTACCCACGCTGAGAGTGGTGGACGGCACCACCGCGAGGCGGCCGACCGCCCCGACCGTGCAGCCGGCCGAGCCGGACGAGTGGGACCGGCGGGTCGCCGAGCTGCTGGCGTTCCTGCGCCGCCGGCTCACCGGGGACTACCAGGTCGACGAGTACGGGTTCGACCCGGAGCTGACCGAGCACGTGCTGCTGCCGGGCCTGCGGCTGCTGTACCGGCACTGGTTCCGGGTCGAGGTCAGCGGGATCGAGAACGTACCGACGGACGGGTCTGCCCTGCTGGTGGCGAACCACTCCGGCACGATCGCGCTGGACGCGGCGATGCTGAGCGTGGCGGTGCACGACGAGCACCCCGCCGACCGGTATCTGCGACTGCTCGGCGCCGACTTCGTCTTCAGTACGCCACTGGTTGCCGAGATGGCCCGCAAGTCGGGTGCGACGCTCGCCTGCAACCCGGACGCCGAACGTCTGCTGCAGTCCGGCGAGCTGGTCGGAGTGTTCCCGGAAGGCTTCAAGGGCGTCGGCAAGCCGTTCTCGGAGCGGTACAAGCTGCAGCGGTTCGGCCGCGGCGGCTTCGTGTCGGCGGCGCTGCGTACGGGTGCCCCGATCGTCCCGGTGTCGATCGTCGGAGCGGAGGAGATCTATCCGCTGATCGGCGACCTCAAGCCGCTGGCCCGGCTGCTCGGCCTGCCGTACTTCCCGGTGACTCCGCTGTTCCCGCTGCTCGGCCCGCTGGGGATGATCCCGCTGCCGAGCAAGTGGCTGATCGAGTTCGGCGAGCCGATCGACACCGTCGGCCTCGCCGCCAACGCGGACGACCCGATGGTGGTCTTCAACCTCGCCGACCAGGTACGCGAGACCATCCAGCAGACCCTCTACCAGGTGCTGCTGCGCCGCGACGGCATCTTCGGCTGAGGCCCGCCGCGACTTCCGGGCGTTGCCGCTAAACGCTTCGCAGGTCGAGTACGTGCCACCGCTGCCGTTCGGCCTCGCCGGTGGACCACCAGAGGAAGTCGCCGCGCCCGCGGACCGTACTGACGGTGTCGGAGACCAGCACCAACCTGCCGGTCTTCGCGTCGAACAGCCACAGCTGCTGGTTCTTCCCGGAGCTGTTGCGGGCTGAGACGGTGACCGGCTCGAACCGGTCGGCCAGCATCACGTCGACCACCGCCGGATTCACGGCCTGGCCGTGGGCGCCGGGGACCTGGCGGCGTTTCGACCCGTCCGGCCGCATCACCGCCAACCGGGTCACGCCCCCGGAGCCCAACGTCACCACCCGGCACCAGGCCGGCCCGCAACTGGTCATCTCGCCGTTCCCGGGCGGCACGGTCACCGTACGGCCGGTGTCGACGTTGTGCAGCTTCACCGGATCGGTGCCGGCGCCGCCGACGCTCACCGCCCACGGCCAGCGGGTCAGGGCGTACGCCCCGGTGAGGCGCTGGGTACGGACGGCGCCGCCTTCCAGCGGCATCGAGCGCACCTCGGTGACCTTGCGGCTGGGCTGCGCCGTCCAGTAGAGCCGCTTCCCGACGATCTGCAGGTCGTACTGGGAGCCGGAGAAGACCGCGTTGCCGGTGTCCCCGGTGAGCTTCCGTACGCCGCCGCCGGCCACACCCGCCCGCCACAGCGTGGTGCCGGCGCGGCCCGATTCGCCCGGCATCGACTCCACCCAGGTGATCGTCCTGCCGTCGGACGCGATCGCCCCGAAGCCCGGCTGGGCGTCCGGGTCCATGGTGTGCAGCACCCGCGGCTTGTGGCCACGGCGTACGAGCAGCAACCGCTGTCCGCCGTCCGACGCGGCCGACGTACCGACCGAGGTGGTCAGGTTCAGGAACAGCACCGGCCGGTACGGCGAGCTGTCGGCGTACTCGGTGAGCTTGGCCTTGGGCCAGACGGCGGCGAGGCGGTTGGATCCCGGGCCGGACCTGGCGGACCCCTCCGGCTGCGGCGTCGGCGACGCCAGCAGCCACCCGCTGACGGCCAGCGCCACCAGCAGTCCGATAGCGGCGGCGACCGGGCGGGTCGCCGGGTGCCGATGCCGACCGGTCACCGGGTCAGCCGACCGCCTCTGCGGCGGCGGCGAAGTGCCAGCGCGCCCACGACCGCACCGGCGACCGCGCCGGCGCCGACCACTCCGGGCACCGCGACCTTGGCCGCCTTCCGACCCGTACGGAAGTCGCGGATCTCCCAGCCGCGGCGCTTCGCCTCACGGCGCAGGTCGCTGTCCGGGTTGACGGCGATGGCGTTGCCGACGGTGGTCAGCATCGGAAGATCGTTGAACGAATCGCTGTACGCCGAGCACCGCGACAGGTCCAGCCCCTCCTGCGCGGCGAGCGCCTTCACCGCCTCGGACTTCGCCTGGCCGTGCAGCAGGTCGCCGATCAGGTGCCCGGTGTACACCCCGTCGTCGACCTCGGCGACGGTGCCGAGCGCCCCGGTGAGCCCGAGTCGGCGGGCGATCAGCCGGGCGACCTCCACCGGCGCGGCGGTGACCAGCCAGACCCGCTGGCCGGCGTCGAGGTGCAGCTGTGCGAGCGCCCGGGTGCCGGACCAGATCCGCTCCTCCATCAGCTCGTCGTACACCGACTCGCTGAGCTCTTCCATCTCGTCGGCGCGACGGCCGGCGATGAACGCCAGCGCCGCCTGCCGGGCGGCGGCCATGTCGCCGGCGTCCTCGCTGGCGAGCAACCGGAACTTCAGCTGCTGCCAGCCGAACCGCATCAGGTCCTGGGTGGTGAAGTAGTTGCGGGCGGCGAGACCGCGGGCCAGCCAGTAGATCGACGCGCCCCGCATCATCGTGTTGTCGACGTCGAAGAACGCCGCGGCACCGGAATCGGCAGGTACGGCGAGCGCCTGCTCCAGCTCGGGCGCCGCACTGCCCACACCGTCCTCGGCGGCGGCCTTCTCGGCACTGGCCGTATCCGCCCTGGCGGCTTCCGCGCTCGCCACACCGGCCAGGTGCGCACGAGCGGCTCTTACCCGGGCGCGGCGCCGGAACCAACCCCACATGGTCTATGAGCGTACGGTGCGTCCGCTGCCGCGGAGGTACCCGGTCAGCCGTCGAGCAGGTCGCCGATGATCTTGCCGAGCTCGTCGAGGATCCCGGAGGACGGCGAGTTGCTCGGCGACGGGTTGGCCACGCCGGTGCTCGGGTTGATCGGCAGCAGGCCGCTCGGCGACGGGTCACCCGGCCGGGTGGCGCCCCGGCTCGGCGAACCGGACGTACCCGGGTCGTTGGAGGTGCCGCCGCTGCCTGTCGTACCGGCAGCCGGGTTTCCGGGGTCGGGTGCTGCCGTGCAGTGCTGCGGCACCGGGCCGAGCGAGTCGGCGTACCCACCCGCGTCACTGGTGCAGAGCAGTGACTGACGCAACCCGGCCGAGCGGTCGGCGGCCTTGTCGAGCAGCTCGAGCGAGGCCAAGGCGCGCCCCCGGGACTCGCCCTGCAGGCCGGTGACCAGGTCGACCACCTTGCGCCGCTGGTCGGTGACGAAGGTGTCCACCGTGGTGAGGACCTCGGGATCCCGGCGCGCCACCGCGGCTCCGGTGAGCAACCGGACTCCGCTGCGCAGATCGGTGTCCATGTCGTCGAGTGCGCTGCGTAGCGCGTTGGGGTCGTCCGCGACGGCCTGCGCCTCCCGCAACCGGGTACGCGCGAACCCCAGATACAGCTGACCCTTGTTGACCTCGGACCCGGCCAGCGCCAACTGCGCGCGCTCGGTCTGCCGCTTCACCGGGTAGAGCGCGTCTCCCGGAATCGCTTCACCGCTCGCGCTGGAAACCCCCGACAGGGCGAGTACGCCTGCCGCGGCTCCCGCGGCGACGGCCAGCTTCGCCCTGCGGCGGCGCGGCGCCACCGCCGGCTCGATGTCGTGACTGTGCTCGGCAGTGGTGCCGATGCCCTGGGTGTGGGCGACCGCGAGCAGTCGCTGCCGTAGCCGCCGCCGATACGCCGGATCCACCGTCACCTGATCGGCCACGGCGGACATCTGGAGCGCACTGGTATGCGCCACGGCGACGAGTTCGGTCAGCTCCTCGTCGTGTACTGAGCGGGTATGGCGCCGTGGCGCACCCTCAGCTTCGTCGAGGAGCTGCGCGAAGCGTTCGGCTCGCCGGCGCCCCATTGGGTTAGGAATCACCGCACGCACCTCCTCCTGCGTTATGCCCCTGGCGGTCGGAGATTCGGGCCCGCCCGCCACGACCGGTCCAGGTCGTACGACGAGCGGTGGTTCCGGACCTGCCCCACAGATCCGGATCGATGAATCTCGACCGCACATTGAGCAACGCGGTTGGGCCTGGCCGGGTTACGGCCGATGGAGCCCGAGTGGCGGCAGTTGCCACATCTTCCCCGGTACGTGTGATACGTCCCACCTTGCGTTCACCCGTAGTCACGGCGTGAACCCTTCGGGTAGCAGTCGGGCTAAAGCCCGTACCGCCCGGTACTGCAGAGCCTTGATCGCTCCCTCGTTCTTGCCCATCGCCCGAGCGGTTTCCGCCACCGAGAAACCCTGCAGGAACCGCAGCACGATGCACTCCTGCTGTTCGGAGCCGAGCCGCTTCACCGCCTCGAGCAGGGTCTGGTTGGTCAGCTTGCTCACCACGGCCGCCTCGGGGCTGCCTTCGGGGCCACGCTCTTCACGGTCGGCGTCGAGCACCTCGGAGGTCGACATCTCCAGTCGGTAGCGCCCCGACTTGAAGTGGTCGGCGACCAGGTTGCGGGCGATGGTCACCAGCCAGGCGCCGAGGTCACGGCCCTGCCAGGTGAAGCTGTTGATCCGGCGCAGCGCCCGCAGGAAGGCCTCCTGGGTGAGGTCCTCGGCGAGCGTGCGGGAGCCGACGCGGAAGTAGACGTACCGGAAGACCGTGTCCAGGTAGCGGTCGTAGATCTTGCCGAATGCCTCGACGTCGCCCTCCTGGGCGCGCTGTACGAGGCGCCAGACCTCCGACGAACCGACCGCCTCGGCAGGCCGGTCGGGGTCCTTGTCGGCCTCGTGGTCGGGATCGGTGTGGGGGCCGGGGGCCGACCCGGGGCCGGGGTCGGAGCCGGTACGCGGCCTAGGGCGGGCCGGTCGAACCGTGGTACGGGTGGAGGCGTCCTGGCCACGCAGGACGGCGGCGAGCATGACACGCAGTTCCTCGAAGGCTTCGAGGGGCGGACTGAGGGAGATTCCGGGCGCTGCGTACCCAGTCACCAACACCCCTCCCCTCGACCAACCCTGCCGAAGTCGCCCCATGGCCCTTGGGCGTACTCACGGGCTCGGAGGGCTAGACGACATGCTCCGCCTTCAGGCGCGCAGCCGTCAACGGCGAGGTGGTTCGGCGGTGCTTCCACTGGCACAGCAGCCTCCTCGGGCGAGGGGTGTCGGGGTTCCCAAGGTCCTGGCAAATCCGACGATTGGATCGTATGACGGACCTGCCTGCTTTGCGTAGGTACTCAACTACTATGCGCGAATTGTGTTCGAGCGGCTACCTACCGTGTCGCACATTTTGTGCGTCTCTTCCGCAAGCAGGGCAGTCTCACCTGTTCGGGGGATGCAGTTACACCGATTCGTACGGGTACAGCCCCAATTGCGACGACACGCACAGCCTGCGACATGGAATCCCGGCCGACCGGACGACTTCAGGTGTCAGAGAAGCGCCCCGTGGGTGTCCCCGAGGCGTCCCGGTATGCCAGACTCGCTTGCCGTGCAGCACAACGTGAGCGACCCCGGAGCGGGTACGGCCAACCTCGCAGAGTCAGTGCGCCGAGCCGCCGAACACAGCGGCGACCAGCCGGCGCTGCGGTTCCGCGATCAGGTGACGAACTGGGCGGATCTCGACGCCGAGGTGGACGCCGTCGCGCGGGGCCTCGCGTCGGTGGGGCGTACCGGCGGGGACCGGGTCGCGCTGGCGCTCGGCAACGTGCCGGACTTCGTACGGTGCTACTTCGGGATCCTGCGGGCGGGGCTGGTGGCCGTGCCGGTCAACCCCGCGTACCGCGCCCGCGAGCTGGCTCACGTGCTCGCCGACTCCGGCGCCTCGACCCTGATCGCCAACGGCGCCGTCGCGGCGGAGGTCGCCGGCCTGCGCGCCGAACTGCCCGCCCTGGAGCAGGTGTACGTCCCGGGCGGCGCCACCGATGACGCCCTCGACCTGGCCGAACTCCCCGTCGACGGCGATCCGGTGACCCACGGGTCGGGCGGCGAAGACCTCGCCGTACTGCTCTACACCTCGGGCACGGAAGGCAAGCCCAAGGGCGCGATGCTCAGCCACCGGGCGATGCTGGCCAACCTCGACCAGCTCGACCAGATCCAGCCGCCCGTGCTGCGGTCCGGCGACGTGGTGCTGCTCGCCCTGCCGCTGTTCCACTCGTACGGGCTCGGGCCGGGGTTGCACGCGATCGCCCGGCACGGCGCGGCCGGCGTACTGGTGGAGCGGTTCGACCCTGCGGACACACTGGAGTCGATCCATCGGCACCACGTGAGCGTGGTGATCGGCGTACCGCAGATGTATCTGGCGTGGTCGCTGCTCGACGGGGTGGGTGAGGCGTTCGAGAGCGTACGGGTGGCGGTGAGCGGGGCCGCTCCGTTGGAGGAATCGGCCCAACGCCGCTTCCTGGAGGCGACCCGCCACCACGTCTTCGAGGGGTACGGCCTGACCGAAGCCTCCCCCGTCCTGGCCAGTACGTTGCAGAGCCCGGTGCCGAAGCCCGGCTCGGTCGGCCGGCCGATCCCCGGCGTCGAACTCAAGCTGATCGGCGTCGACGGGCAGCCGGTCGACGTCGACGAGGACGACGAGGAGAGCAGCCCCGGCACCGACCCGGGCGAGATCTGGGCCCGCGGCGCGAACCTGTTCTCCGGTTACTGGCCGGACGGTCGCGACGGCCCCGACGCCGACGGCTGGTGGCCCACCGCGGACATGGCGTACGCCGACGAGGACGGCGACCTGTTCCTGGTCGACCGGCTGCGGGAGCTGGTGCTGGTCTCCGGCTTCAACGTGTACCCGCGCGAGGTGGAGCAGGTGCTCGCCGGCCACCCGTCGGTGCAGGAAGCCGCCGCGCTCGGGGTGCCGCACCCGTACACCGGGGAGACGGTGAAGGCGTACGTGGTGCTGCGGCCGGGTGGGCACGCCACGGTGGACGAGCTGATCTCGTACTGCGAGGAGCACCTGGCCCGGTTCAAGTGCCCCACCTCGATCGAGTTCGTGGAGTCCCTGCCGCACTCGATCACCGGGAAGGTACGCAAGTCGCTGCTCCGGGACGGGCTGCCGCAGTGACCGAACACTTCGTACAGCTGCTGACCCGGCCGGGCTGCCATCTCTGCGAGGTGGCGTACGAGGTGATGGAGCGGGTGGCCGCCACCTCCGGGGTCGAGTGGGAGACCGTCGACGTGTCCAAGGACACCGAGCTGGAGCGCGAGTACGGCGACCGACTGCCGGTGGTCCTGCTGGACGGCAGGGAGCACGGCTACTGGCGGGTCGAGGAAGCCCGCCTGCTGCGCGACCTCGGAGCCATCCCGCCGGCCTGACCGCCGCCCCACCCGGCCGCCGCGCGAGCGGGCTGGCGTCAGAACGGCACGGGTACGCCGCGGGGCAGGCGGACCAGGCGGGTGCCGTACTGCTGGTGGAGCCGGGCGGCGTCGGCGAGGAAGTCCGGCCAGTCCAGCCGCGCTACCGGGCGTGGCGGGGCGGCCAGCGGCCGCAGGAAGTTGTCGTGGTGGCACGGGATCAGCACCTTCGGCCGCAACTTCCCGGCGAGCCGTTCCAGGTAGCGCGGCGTCCCCTGCCGCGCCGCGAGACACGCCACCAGTACGTCGACCGGCTGCTGCCGGCGCAGCGGTTCGTCCTCGATACCTGCGCTGGTGTGCAGGTGGACCGACCGTCCGCCGAACTCGACCCGGTACGCGTACACGTCGCCGCGGGGCCAGCGGAAGGCGGTACGGGGCAGGCCGCGGCCCCGCAGGCCGATGACGTCGACCCGGCCGGCGTACGGGACGGTGCCGTGCCGCGAGGCGATCGCCTCGACGGTGAACGGGCCCACCGTAGTGCGGTGTCCGTCGGAGACCTCGCGTAGCTGGTCGGCGGCCATGCCCTGCCGGCGGCAGATCTCGACGGTGGTGTCGCTGCCGTACACCACGGTGCCCTGGTGGGCCTTCGCGAGCGGGGCGACGTCCATCGCGTGGTCGAAGTGGGTGTGCCCGACGAAGATCGCGGACACCTCGCCGAAGGTCTGGCGTACCAGCGGGACGTCGGGGCGGGCGGGGCGGAGGAACAGCGCCGCCGGGCCGGGGTTGCTGGCGTACGGGTCGACGCAGATCCGCTCGCCGTCGTACTCGAGGACGAAGCCCGCGCAGCCGGTCCAGGTGATCCGGCCGCCCACCGGTTCCGGGGCAAGCCAGCCCGGTTCAGGGAGCTGGCTGGTGAATACCTCGGGTGACGCCGGGGCGCCGTCCGAGCCGGTCAAAGCCAACATCGACATGCAGGTCAGACACATACCCGTCATCATGGCCGATGGTCGCGCCGACTGGCGGGAATCAGACATTGCCGGGGTGGCTGCACGAAAAGTGGCCTAGGTCACAAAATGCCGGAAATGAATGTGACGCAGTGTGATCTTTTGAGCCGTCGGCCGCCGATGACACGGCCCTGCGACACGCCGCTGTTTTACGCCGATGTAACACGTGTCTTGCTGGTATAACACCCAAATTCGGGCAGCCTTCCGGCCGCTATTTCACGCTCGGCCGAACCTCCGGGACGAGTGACCACATAGCGTCGCCGATTTCGCCGGGATTCCCTGTCCACATGGTGAAACCGCTGCTCAGGGCCGTACGATCATTCGAAGTGGATCTTGAGCCCTGCTAGCTTCGATTCACATGTCGGCAACAGACCCCTCCCATACCGGGGGCCTCGCCGGTACGCCGGAACCCCCGTCGTACCAGACTCCGGGCCCGCAAGACGGTGCCGAGCTGTGGCGGATGGCCCGAGACTCACAGACCCTCGATCTCAACTCTCCGTATATGTATCTGCTCGGCGCCTCGCACTTCGCCGAGACCTCCGTGATCGCCCGCGTCGGCGGCCACCCGGCCGGATTCGTCTTCGGCTACCTGCGGCCCGACGCCCCCGACACGCTTTTCGTCTGGCAGGTCGGAGTCGACCCGGAGCACCGTGGCAAGCGGATCGCCCACGGCATGCTCGCGGCGCTCGTGGACCGGCTGACCCCCCGCTATCTGGAAGCCAGCGTCACCCCGGACAACGCCGCCTCGGCGGCGCTCTTCACCGGTTTCGCCCGCGCCAACGGCGTACCCCTGGAAAACAGTGAGGTGCTCTTCGCGGCGAGTCAGTTCCCGGCCGGGACCAGCCACCAACCCGAGGTGCTGTACCGGATCGGCCCGTTCGACCGGGTGCCCGACACCCGGTGACCGACCACCACCCGAGACGATCAAGGGGAGCAGATGAACGTCTTCGAGACACTCGAATCGGAAGTACGCAGCTACTGCCGTGGCTGGCCCACCACCTTCACCACGGCCAAGGGCAGCCACATGTACGACGAGCAGGACCGCAAGTACCTCGACTTCTTCGCCGGCGCCGGCACCCTCAACTACGGCCACAACCATCCATTGTTGAAACAGGCGCTGATCGACTACATATCCGGTGACAACGTCACCCACGCGCTGGACATGCACACCGTCGCGAAACGGGACCTGCTGGAGACCTTCGAACGGCTGATCCTGCGGCCGCGGGGGCTCGACTACAAGGTGCAGTTCCCCGGTCCGACCGGCGCCAACGCGGTCGAGTCCGCGCTGAAGCTCGCCCGGAAGGTGACCGGTCGGGAGACCGTACTTTCGTTTACGAATGCATTCCACGGCATGTCGCTGGGCGCGCTCGCGGTGACCGGCAACTCGATGAAGCGGCGCGGCGCCGGGGTGCCGTTACAGCACTCCATGCCGATCCCGTACGACGACTTCCTCGACGGTCAGACCCCGGACTTCGTCTGGCTCAACGCGCTGCTGGAAGACAGCGGCAGCGGGCTGGACACCCCGGCGGCGATCATCGTGGAGACCGTGCAGGGCGAAGGCGGCGTCAACGTCGCCCGGTACGAGTGGCTGCGCGGCCTCGCCGACGTCTGCCGCCGGCACGACATCCTGCTGATCGTGGACGACGTACAGATGGGGTGCGGGCGTACCGGGCCGTTCTTCAGCTTCGAGCCGGCCGGGATCGTGCCGGACATCGTCTGCATGTCGAAGTCCCTGTCCGGGTACGGCCTGCCGTTCGCGCTGACCATGTTCCGCTCCGACCTGGACGTGTGGGAGCCGGGCGAGCACAACGGCACATTCCGCGGCCACAACCCGGCGTTCGTCACCGCCACCGCCTCGCTGAACGAGTTCTGGAGCGACGACAAGCTCGCCGGGCAGGTCACGGCGAAGGGCGAGCGGCTGGCGGCCGCGCTCGACGACATGGTGGCCGAACACGCCGAGGCGGGCGCGTACAAGCGCGGTCGGGGCATGGTGTGGGGCCTCAGCTTCGACGATCCTGGACTGGCGGGAAAGGTGTGCGCCGCGGCGTTCGACCGGGGCCTGCTGCTGGAGACCTCCGGCCCGCTCGGCGAGGTGGCCAAGGTGCTGCCGCCGCTGACGGCCAGCCGGGAGGAACTGGACACCGGCATGCAGATCATGGCCGAGTCGGTACGAGCCGCCCGCGCCGCCTGAACCCCGCCCCGAGCGAACACCCTGAGGAGACTTCGATGATCGTACGTACCCTGACCGACATCGTCGGCACGGACCGCGACGTGGACGCCCCGACCTTCTCCAGCCGCCGGCTGGTGCTGGCCAAGGAGGGCGTGGGCTTCTCACTCCACGACACCATCCTGTACGCCGGATCCGAGACCGTGATGTGGTACGCCAACCACATCGAGGCCGTCTACTGCATCGAAGGCACCGGCGAGCTGATCGACCACGAGACCGGCGAGAAGTACGACGTCGCACCGGGCACCATGTACCTGCTCGACGGCCACGAGCACCACACCCTCAAGGCGATCACCCAACTGCGCATGGTGTGCGTGTTCAACCCGGCGCTCACCGGTCGCGAGGTGCACGACGAGGACGGCGTGTACCCGCTGATCACCGAGCCGCCGGAGGTTGCCGAGGGGGTGACGGTATGAGTGCCCAGGCCGTCGAGGTCGAACCGGGCGGAACCCCCGACCTCGTCGCGACCGAGACCCCGGACCGGTATCCGACCCGGCGGGTCGCCGAGGTGAAGCTGCTGCCCCGCGAGGAGCCGACCGTGTGGGGCCAGCCTTCCGACGGACCGTTCGACGCGGAGACCCTCGCCGGGTTCGACGCCGACGGGTTCCTCACGGTCGAGGACCTCATCGACGCCGCGGAGGTGGCGGCGTACGGCGCGGAGATGCGGCGGCTCGCGGTGGACCCGCGGTTCATGGCGGACTCCCGTACGGTGGTCGACCACGACACCCAGGAGGTGCGCTCGATCTTCGAGGTCCACAAGATCAGTGAGGTGTTCGGCAACCTCGCCAACGATCCGCGGCTGGTCGACCTGGCCCGGCAGATCCTCGGCTCCGAGGTGTACGTCCACCAGAGCCGGGTGACTTTCCGGCCCGGCTTTTCCAGCAACGACTTCTACTGGCACTCCGATTTCGAGACCTGGCACGCCGAGGACGGCATGCCCGGGATGCGCGCGGTCGGGATCTCCATCGCGCTCACCCCGGACCTGGTCTACAACGGCGGCCGGATGATCATGCCCGGGTCGCACAAGACGTTCGTACCGTGCATCACCGAGAGCGCGTCCGACCGGTACGAGTGGTCCCTGGCCGGCCAGGAGATCGGCATGCCGGACGCGGAGCACGTGAGCACCCTGGCCAACCGGCACGGGATCCGACTGTTCACCGGGCCCGCGGGATCGGCCACCGTGTTCGACTCCAACTGCATGCACGGGTCCAACGGCAACATCACGCCGTACCCCCGCTCGAATGTGTTCATCGTCTACAACAGCGTGCAGAACACCCTGGTGGAGCCGTACGCGGCCACCTCGCGCCGGCCCGACTTCATCGCCGCGCGGGACTTCACGCCGGTCACCTGCTGAGCAGCTGATCACCGGGTACGGGGGCGCGGCGGGACCGCGCCCCCGTACTCGTGTGCGGTCTCAAGATCGCGATTTGTGCACGGCTTCACAAGCGCATACTCTGATTCACCGCGGCTAGCACATGCCGCCATCCGGTCGGGGGTCGGGTCGGTAACTCTTCAGCAGTTATTCCTAATTTTCCGGGACGAGTCAGTAGTGAGCGATCGCAGTAGCGACACGGATACCACGGGTACGCCCCCGGTGCCGGATCTTCCCGAGGCGACCATCGCCCGGCTTCCGGAATATCTCCGTGCCCTGCACCACCTGGCCGAGGCCGGCCACGACACCGTCTCCAGCGAAGCGCTCGCCACCGCCGCCGGCGTCAACTCCGCCAAGCTGCGCAAGGACCTCTCCCACCTCGGGTCGTACGGCACCCGCGGCGTCGGGTACGACATCGAGCGGCTCACCGGGCAGATCGAGCTGGTGCTCGGGCTGACCGGCCGGCGGGCCGTCGCCCTGGTCGGCATCGGTAACCTCGGCCACGCCCTCGCCGGGTACGCCGGATTCGCCAGCCGCGGTTTCCACGTCGCCGCGTTGTTCGACGCCGACCCGACCCGGATCGGGGAACAGATCAACGGACTGGTGGTGCAGGACCTGTCCGCGGTCGCCCAGGTGGTCGCCGCCGAAGAGATCAGCATCGCCGTGATCACGACCCCGGCGCACGCCGCCCAGGCGGTCGCCGACGCGCTGGTCGACGCCGGGGTGACCAGCATCCTCAACTTCGCGCCGTGCGTACTGAGCGTCCCCGACGGGGTCGACGTACGGAAAGTGGATCTCGCCATCGAGCTGCAGATCCTGTCGTTCCACGAGAACCGGAAAGCAGCCGCGCTCAGTTCGGTGGTGACGTCCCTCCCGATTCAGGGTGACCGCCGTCGTAGCGGTCGCGGTGGTACCGATGGCATCCTCGACGAGGAGGCGGTCGGAAAATGAATGCGCTGGTGGTTGGCCTGTCGTACCGCACCGCGCCGGTCCCGCTGCTGGAGCGGATCGCGGTGCCCCCGGAGCAGGTTCCCGAGCTCACCGAACGGTTGCTGTCGAGCCCGTACGTCGGTGAGGCGGTGGTGCTCTCGACGTGCAACCGGATCGAGGTGTACGCCGGGGTCACCGCCTTCCACGGTGCGCTCAACGACATCGCCGACGAGCTGGCCGTACGGGCCGGGGTCGACCGGCAGACGCTCGCCGAATACCTGTACGTGCACTACGACTCGGATGCCGTACGGCATGCCTTCCGTACCGCCGCGGGGCTGGAGTCGATGGTGGTCGGCGAGGCGCAGGTGCTGGGCCAGCTGCGCGACGCGTACGGCATGGCGGTCGAGCAGGGCAGCCCGGGCCGGCTGCTGCACGAGTTGGTGCAGCACGCGCTGCGCGCCGGCAAGCGGGTACGTACCGAGACCGGGATCGACCGGGCGGGCCAGAACATGGTGACCGCCGCACTGCAGGTCGGCGCGGCACAGTTCGGGGCCGACCTGGCCGGCCGTTCCGCGCTGGTGATCGGTGCCGGCGCGATGGGCGCCCTGTCGCTGGCCAACCTGCAACGGGCCGAGGTCGGTGACCTCTACATCGCCAACCGCGGCATCGAGCGCGCCGAGCGACTGGCCAGGGCGTACGACGCCGTACCGGTCGGGCTCGACGACCTGCCGTCGGTGCTGAGCCGGGTGGACGTGGTGGTCAGCGCGACCGCGTCGCCGGGTCACGTACTGGAGCCGGCCGGGATTCCGGACCGCGGCGGCCGCCCGCTGCTGCTGCTCGACCTCGCGCTGCCCCGCGACATCGACCCGCTGGTCGCCGACCTGCCCGGGGTGACCCTGATCGACATCGCACTGCTCAGCCAGGCCGTCGACGAGGTGACCGCCGACGACCTGCGCGCGGCCGAGGCGATCGTCGCCGAGGAGCTGGCGAACCACCTGGCCGAGCTGCGCGGCGGCGAGGTGGCGCCCACGGTGGCAGCGCTGCGCGCCCGCGCCGACGAGCTGGTCGGTACGGAGCTGCGGCGGTTGCGTTCACGGCGGCCCGAGCTGGACGACGTACAGCGGGAAGAGGTGGCGCGGACCGTACACCGCGTGGTGCAGCGGCTGCTGCACCTGCCGAGCGTACGGGTCAGGGAGCTGGCCAACGAGCCCGGCGGCGCCAGGTACGCCGACGCGCTGCGGGAGCTGTTCGGCCTCGACCTGGACGCCGCCTCCACCGCCGAGACCCTCCGCGCGGACCCGCTGGAGGACGAAGCGTGACCGACACCTTCATCCGTCCCTTGCGGCTCGGGACGCGTGGCAGCGCGCTGGCAAGGGCACAGTCCACCGAGGTCGCCGAACAGATCGAGAAGACCTGCGACCGGGCCGTGGAGCTGGTCGAGATCGTCACCAACGGCGACCGCTCGTCGGCACCGGTGGCAACGCTCGGGGTCGGGGTGTTCGTCTCCGCGCTGCGGGACGCGCTGCTGGCCGGCGAGATCGACGTCGCGGTGCACTCGTACAAGGATCTGCCGACGGCGGCCGCGGACGGGTTGACCATCGCGGCGGTGCCCGAGCGGGCGGACCCGCGCGACGCGTTGATCGCCCGCGACGGGCTCTCGCTCGCCGAACTGCCGGCCGGCTCCAAGATCGGCACCGGATCGCCCCGCCGGATCGCGCAGCTGCTGGAACGCGGGTACGGCCTGGAGTGCGTACCGCTGAGAGGGAACGTCGACACCCGACTGCGGCGAGTCGCCGACGGCGAGCTGGATGCCGTGGTGCTGGCGGCGGCGGGTCTGGCGCGGCTGGGCCGGATCGGTGAGGCGACCGAGCTGCTCGACCCGATGCTGATGCTGCCCGCTCCGGCACAGGGCGCGCTCGCGGTCGAGTGCCGTACCGGCGACGCGGCGCTGCTCGAGCGGCTCGCCGACCTGGACCACGCGGCGACGCATGCCGCGGTACGCGCCGAGCGGGCCCTGCTCGCGGCGCTGGAAGCCGGCTGCAGTGCCCCCGTCGGAGCCCTGGCCGAAGTCACCGAAGACAACGAGATGTACCTGCGCGGTGCCGTCATCGCGGTGGACGGCTCGGACGCCGTACGCCTGTCCGGCACCGGTACGCCATCCGACGCCGAGGCGATCGGCAGGCGGCTCGCCGCCACGCTGCTTGACGAAGGCGCGGATTCACTCATGGGGAGTACGAGATGACCCGTCGTAAGACCGTTGGCCGGATCAGCTTCATCGGGGCTGGACCGGGCGATCCCACGCTGCTCACCCGCCGGGCGCTGGACGCGATCAGCGTCGCCGACCGGGTGGTGTACGACCGTGCGATCCCGGCCCCGCTGCTGTCCGCGATCCGCGACGTCGCCCCGCCCGAGACCGAGGTGGAGCCTGCCGAAGGCGCGCCCGGCGACGTGGCGAAGGTGCTGCTCTCGGCGGCCCGCTCCGGGTTGCACGCGATCCGCCTGGTGGCCGGCGACGTGTACGGGTACGACTCGGTGACCAAGGAGGTGCAGGCGGTCGCGCGTACCAACGTGGCCTTCGAGGTGGTGCCGGGCGTCAGCCACGCCGCCGCCGTGAGCGGCTACGCGGGGATGCCGCTCGGGGCGGTACGCATCGAGGTCACCGCCGAGGACCTGCACCACCTCGACTTCGACGCCCTCGCCGGCGCCGTGGCACAGGCCGGCGCCGCGATCACCGTCGACTCCGGCGGCCTCGGCTCGGTACGCGACGGCCTGCTCGCCGCCGGGGTCACGTCGACCACCCCGGTCGCGGTGACCGGCGACGGCACCGGCGACACCCAGTACACGATCACCTCCACCGTGGACAGCTTCGTCGAGGCAGCCCTCGGCTTCGCCGGCCGGGTCGTGGTCACGGTCGGCGACGCGGTCTCGTTGAAGCCGAAGCTGGGCTGGTGGGAGAACCGGCCGCTGTACGGCTGGAAGGTGCTGGTGCCGCGTACCAAGGAACAGGCGGGAGCGATGAGCTCGCGGTTGCGGGTGCACGGGGCGATCCCGACCGAGGTGCCGACCATCGCGGTGGAGCCGCCGCGCACCCCCGCCCAGATGGAGCGGGCGATCAAGGGCCTGGTCGACGGCCGGTACGCCTGGGTCGTCTTCACCTCCACCAACGCGGTACGCGCGGTCTGGGAGAAGTTCACCGAGCACGGCCTCGACGCCCGGCACTTCGGCGGCGTCAAGATCGCCTGCATCGGCGACGCGACGGCCGCGGCCGTCAAGGCGTTCGGCATCGTGCCGGAGCTGCTGCCGAGCGGCGAGCAGTCCAGCGAGGGTCTGCTGGCCGACTTCGCGCCGCACGACGAGGTGCTCGACCCGGTGAGCCGGGTGTTGCTGCCCCGCGCCGACATCGCCACCGAGACGCTCGCCGCCGGCCTCACCGAGAAGGGCTGGGAGGTCGACGACGTCACGGCTTACCGGACGGTGCGTGCCGCGCCGCCGCCGGCGGAGATCCGGGACTCGATCAAGAGCGGCGGGTTCGACGCGGTGCTGTTCACCTCGTCGTCCACCGTACGGAACCTGGTCGGGATCGCGGGCAAGCCGCACGCGCGTACGGTTGTCGCCTGCATCGGGCCGAAGACGGCGGAGACCGCTCGGGAGTTCGGGCTGCGGGTCGACGTACAGCCGGACCACGCGAATGTGCCAGAGTTGGTGGAGGCCGTCGCGGCGTACGCGGTCGAGCTGCGCGAGAAGCTCGCCGAGATGCCCCAGAAGCAGCGCCGCGGCTCCAAGGTCCAGGGACCCACAGCACTCCGATTCCGGTAGGAGTTCGAGATGACCTTCCCGACGGTACGGCCACGCCGGCTACGCCGTAGCCCCGCGCTGCGGCGGCTGGTCGAAGAGACCCGGATCCACCCGGCCGAGCTCGTGCTGCCGCTGTTCGTACGGGAAGGTCTTGGCGAACCCAAGCCGATCTCCTCGCTACCCGGCGTGGTGCAGCACACCCGGGAGTCGCTGCGCAAGGCGGCGGTCGAGGCGGTGGAGGCCGGGGTCGGCGGGCTGATGCTGTTCGGCATCCCGGCCACCAAGGACGCGATCGGCTCGGGCGGCAGCGACCCGGACGGGATCCTCAACGTCGCGCTGCGGGACCTGTCGGCCGAGGTGGGCGACGCGACCGTACTGATGAGCGACCTGTGCCTGGACGAGTTCACCGACCACGGCCACTGCGGCGTACTCGCCGCTGACGGCACCGTCGACAACGACAAAACCCTCGACCGGTACGCCGAGATGGCCGTCGCCCAGGCAACGGCCGGTGCCCATCTGCTAGGCCCGAGCGGGATGATGGACGGCCAGGTCGGCGCGGCCCGTACCGCACTGGACGCGGCCGGGTTCACCGACACCGGGATCCTGGCGTACTCGGCGAAGTACGCCTCCGCGTTCTACGGCCCGTTCCGGGAGGCGGTCGAGTCGTCGCTGCAGGGGGACCGGAAGACGTACCAGCAGGACTCGCCGAACGTCCGTGAGGCGCTGCGCGAGGTGTCGCTGGACCTCGCCGAAGGCGCCGACATCGTAATGGTGAAGCCGGCGTTGGCATACCTGGACGTGATCAGCGCGGTACGCGACGCGGTCGACGTACCGGTCGCCGCCTACCAGGTCTCCGGCGAGTACGCCATGCTCGAAGCTGCCGCCGCCAACGGCTGGGTGGACCGGGAGCGGGCGATCCTGGAGACGCTCACCGCGATCAAGCGGGCCGGCGCACAGGTCGTCCTGACGTACTGGGCGGTCGAGGTGGCCCGCCACCTGCGCCAGCGCTACTGAGGCTGACCCAGGCCGTCCGCTCAGAGCACGGCGTCGGCGAGCCGGTCGACCTGGTCGAGTGAGGCGACGGTGGGGTCGAAGTAGAGCTCGGAGATGCCGGCGTCCTCGAAGGCCTTGACGGCGCCCCGGATCGCCTCTTCGGAGCGAAGCGCGCCGTCGGCGATCCGGTCCGCCCACTCCCCGAGATTGGCGTAGTAGTGCCGGAGGTACCCGCGGGAGTCCGGCTCGGTCTCCGTACCCAGGGAAAAGTAGGTGAGGGCAGTCACGGCACGCTGGATCGCCTTGTCGCCGGTGCCGCCGAACATGATCGGCACCCGGTTGTCGTGGGTCGGCGCCGGGGTGATCGGGTTGTCGCCACCGGCCACCGGCTCGCCGCGCCAGGCGCGGTGCAGCAACTCCAACCCGGCGTCGAAGTCGGCGCCGCGCCGGTGGAAGTCCCGGCCGGTCACCTGGTAGTCGTCTTCCCTGCTACCCGGGGCGAGGCCGAGGGTGAACCGGCCACCCGAGATCTGGTCGATGCTCGCCGCCACCTTGGCGAGCACCGCGGCCGGGTAAACCGGCGCCAGCAAGATGTTGGTCATCAGCCCGATCCGGCTGGTCACGGCCGCCGCGGCGGCGAGCGTGGTCAGCGAGTCATGATTCGGGTACGCGATCCGGTCGATGGTGACCAGCCCGCTGAAGCCACGCTCCTCGGCCCGCTTGGCCCAGTCCACGAGGAGGGTGCCCGGCGTACCGGGCACCGGGTTCGGTAGTCCGATTCCAATGCGCATACGCCCGACACTAGTGTCCGAGTGGTGGACCCGCAGCGGATGCGTGAGCTGGTCGGCGCCGCCCGGGTGGCTCGACTGGCCACAGTCGACGCCGCGGGCCGGCCGCACCTGGTGCCGATCTGTTTCGTACTGCTCGGCGAGATCGTCTACAGCGCGGTGGACCACAAACCCAAACGCTCTGCCCGCTTGCGGCGGATCGCCAACCTCACCGCCACCGGGCACGCCAGCATCCTGATCGACGGGTACGACGAAGACTGGACCCGACTGTGGTGGGTGCGTCTCGACGGCACCGGCCGGGTGGTGTCCGATCCCGCGGAAGCGTCCCGGGCGACCGCTGCCCTCGTCGCGAAATACCAGCAGTACGCCGCACACCCGCCCGAGGGACCGGTGATCGCCGTGGCGGTGACGAGCTGGCGCGGCTGGCAGGCCGCCGGCTGAGCCGTTGAGCAGTCGGGCTAGCGGCTGAGCCGGCCGAGCAGCTCCGGGACCTCGATCTCGTACTCGTACCATTCGCGGTCGGCGGAGAAGCCGAGCACGGTGTTGACCCGGGCCATCTGCTCCATCTCGAGCGTCTGCCAGGTCTGTACGTCCACCGTCTGCGGTTCGTTGTCGCGCAGCGCCAGCAGCATCCGGGCCTTCATCGCCAGGCCCAGGCCGTACCCGCGGTGGGCGGGCACGACGAGCGTGTCGTACTGGTCGGCCCGCTCGGGGCGGTGCGTCGGCACCACCACTTCGGTGAGCCCGGCGACCTGCCCGGTCTGCTGGTGCAGCGCCACCGCCACGTGCGCCCGCATCCCCCGCCGCCGTACGGTGTCCAGGCTGGCGCGGAGCCGGTTCGCCTCGATCGAGACCCACTGGTCGGTGTCGCGATCGTCGTGCTCGGGACGTAGGTTCAGCTTGGCGCGGGCGTACGGCTCCAGCAGGTCTTCCGTCGGCCCGCCCGGGAAGTACGCGACGCGGTAGCCGTTGGCCAGCTGGCGCGCCAGGGACTCCGTACGGGCCCAGTCCACGGTGTCGAGCTCCAGCCGGTGCCGGATCTCCACCAGCGTCCGGTGGAACCCGTACGTCTCGTAGAACTTCACCGCGGTGTCGGCCATCACCTCGACCATCAAGGTGCGGCGGTGCTCGGCGTTCGCCCGCCATGCCGCGGCGGTCAGTAGCGCCCGACCGGCGCCGCTGCGCCGGGCTTCGGGCCGTACGAACAGATTCAGCACCGCCGTGTCGCCGGTGACCAGCAGGATGGTCGCGCTGCCGAGCACCTCGCCGTCGGACTCCGCGAACCAGACCACCCGCCGCTCGCCCGGCATGTTGATCGCCAGGTATTCGCGAAGGTGGTCGATCCGCCAGGTCGGTTCGTCGGGCAGGTCGCAGGCGAACGCTTCGTTGGCCACCGAGAGCCAGGCCTCGAGGTCCGCCAATGGCGCAGTCCCCGGCTCCCATTCACGCACCTGCACCTGTCCTGCTTACCCGACGCGGTGGTCCGAACGCGATAGGTGGCCAAGCACAAGTTTTTCAGAATGCCCGATTAGCGGGGTGAATACCCTAAAGCGAGGGTCGTGGTTAGGGATCCGCTACAGGGGCTAGCCGCCGTTACGCGAAGCGCGGCCGTACTGGTCCGCGGCGGCGAAAACGCTCTGCAGGTATGCCTGCAGATGGTTGTACGACAGGATCGCGGCGCTCCAGCCTTCACCGGTCGCCAGATCGCGGCCGTCCGAGCAGAGGTACCGGCCGGCGGCCAGCGCGGCGTCGTCGATGTCGTACGGGTCCGCCCGGCCGTCGCCGTCGCCGTCGGTGGACCACTTGCCCCAGGTCGACGGGATGAACTGCATCGCGCCGACCGCGTGGTCGTACGCCGGGTCGCCGTCCAGCTCCCCGTTGTCGGTGTCCTTGATCGTCTTGTTGTCGTGGTTGCCGTCCAGCGGCGCGCCGATCACCGGCGGGTTGGACCGGCCGTCGGTGAGCAGTTGGGCGCCGTGGCTGCGCCCGTGGTTGGACTCCACGTGGCCGATCCCCGCGAGCGTCGGCCAGCTCAGGTGACAACCCGGGTCGCTGCGGGCGAGGGCCAGCTCGGCGTACCCGTACGCCTGCAGGGCCACCTTCGGGATGCCGAGCTGGTCGAGACCGTCGGCCCACTCGGAGAGCGCGTCCTGGGGGCGTTTCAGCTGGGCGCCCGGCGACTGGCTGGGCTGGCCACTAGGGACGGTCGCGGGCGGGGCGTCGCCCTCGGGTGCCTCAGTCGGGTTCCCGGGCGCGGCGCTGCTCGGCGACGCCGCCGGCCGGGTGTCGGCGCCGGAAGGTACGACGTACAGGCCGGTGTAGATCGCCGCGCCCAGTACGGCCAGCAACGCCAGGCCGTGAAGCCCGAGTCTGGCACCGGGCCGCCGCATCGCTTCGCTGGTACGCCGCGCGGCCTGGCCGGTGCCACGGTACGCCGCAGCACCCGCGGCGGGCAGCCGGGTGAAGCCGCGGACCACAGTGCTGAAGGCATGCCGGACGAAGCGCATTCTGCCGAGTATTACTCATCGGGACGCCGTACCCAACATCGGATCTTGGCATCCTCCCCCTGTCAGGTAGCCGACCGCCAGCAAGTTTCTCAAAGCCGGCTGAAGGATCGTCGCAAGTTGGCCGAATGCGTTGATCTTAGAGCCAATCGGCGGGGTGGCCCCGACCGTTTCTCTGATCCCCCCGAGGTCACGGTCAGGTCAAGATGGATCGACTCGTCAGCGGAGTCGGAGGTTTGCCCGTGACGCCCCCGCTGCATTTACCAAGCGGACAGGTCACCTTCCTGTTCACCGACATAGAAGCCTCGACCAGGCTCGCCCAACTGCTGGGCGACGGTTACCGCCCCTTGCTGCAACAGCACCGCTCGATCCTGCGCCACACCATCGGCGTGTACGAAGGCGCCGAACTGCTGACCGAGGGCGACTCCTTCTTCGTCGCATTCCCCGACGCGAGTGGCGCGCTGCGCGCCTGCGTCGACGCCCAGCGCGCGATCTCCGAACACCAGTGGCCCGGTACGGCGGCCCGGCCCCGGGTACGCATGGGCCTGCACACCGGCCACGCCGTCCCGTACGCCGGCGAGTACGCCAGCTACGAAGTGCACCGCGCGTCCCGAGTGGCCTCGGCCGCCCACGGCGGTCAGGTGCTCTGCTCAGCTGCGACCGCGGCGAACGCCGACCAGCTGCCCGACGCCGCATCGCTGCTGGACCTGGGGCTGCACCGGCTGCGGGGCTTCGACGACCGGGAGCGGCTCTACCAGTTGGTCGCGCCCGGACTGGAACGCGAGTTCCCGAGACCGCGCACCCTGGGACCCGCATCGCACAACCTTCCCGCGGCGTCCACCAGCTTCGTCGGCCGGGCCGCCGAGCGCGCCGAGCTGCGTGCCCTGATCAGCTCGCACCGGCTGATCACCGTGGCCGGACCGGGCGGCGGCGGCAAGACCCGGCTCGCGATCGAGGTGGCCGGCGACATGGCCAGCGCGTACCCGGACGGCGTCTGGTTCGCCGACCTCGCGCCGACCACCGACCCGGCGCTGGTCCCGGTCTCGGTGGCCTCGGCGTTCGGCCTGCGGCCCGAGCCGGGCCGACCGGTCACCGACACCCTCGCCGAGTACGCCCGGCAGCGCCGCTGCCTGCTCCTGCTGGACACCTGCGAACACCACCGCAACCGGGTCGCCGCGATGGTCAGCCAACTCCTTGCCGGCTGCCCCCAGTTGAGCGTGATAGCGACCAGCCGCGAACCGCTGGGCCTGGCGGGCGAGGTGGTGTGGCGGATCCCGCCGCTGTCGGTGAACACCATCGGCGACCGCCGGCACAGTGACGCCGTGGCACTGCTGCTGGACCGCGCCACCGCCGCCCGCGGCGGCCACCCCGACACCTCCGCACCCGAGCTGGCGCAGCTGGACCGGATCGCCCGGCGGCTGGACGGCCTGCCGCTCGCACTCGAACTCGCCGCCGCACGGCTGCGCGTACTGTCCACTTCCGAGCTGGCCGGGCGGCTGGACGACGTACTCGGGGTGTTGGACGCCGAGGCCGAGGTCGACGACATGCCGCTCGTGTCTGGCGAGGCCGGCGACGTCGGCGCCACCAACGGCCGGCACAGCACGATCACCACGACGGTGGACTGGTCGTACCGGACGCTCGGGAGCAAGCCGGCGCGGTTGCTGCGGTGGCTCGCCGTGTTCTCCGGACGGGTCCAGCTGTCCGCCATCGAACGGCTCTTCGGCGAGCAGTGTCTCGGTCCGCTGGCGGTGCTGGTGGACAAGTCGCTGGTGCAGGCCGAAGGCGGGCCGGGACACACCACGTACCGGATGCTCGACACCATCCGGGCGTTCGCCGGGCGGAAGCTGGCCGAGGACGGCGAGGAGCCGGAAGCCCGCAACCGGCACGTGGAGTGGTGCCTGCAGGCGATCGAACGCGCCAGCACCGGGTCGGACGGCGTACCGGTGACCCTGTCGATGTACGCGTTGGACCCGCTCGCGGAGGAGGTACGGCGGGCACTGCACTGGTCGGCCAACGGCGGCTCCGTACGGTACGGCCTGCGCCTGGTCACCGCGCTCGACCAGTGGTGGCGGGAACGCGGCCTCGCCCGCGAAGGCCGGGTCTGGCTGTTCCGGCTGTACGAGCGGATGGCCGACACCGCGGTCGAGGTGTCGCCGGCCGACCTGGCGATCGCGTACCGGGTCCATGCCCTGCTGGCCGGCACCGACGGCGAACACGCCGAGCAGCTGCGCTTCAGCCAGCGCGCCGAACTCGCCGCACAACGGGCCGCCGACCCGGCACTGCTGGTGCGGATCCTCGCCGACCGGGGGGAGATCCTCGCCGGGATGGGTGCGCCAGCTCAGGCCGAGGCGGTGTGCCGCAGCACCATCCGGTACGCCCAACAGCACCACGCCGAGGCCCAGGCCATGCCCGCCGTGTGCTGTCTCGCCCAGCTGCTCTGGCAGCGCGGCGAGCTGGACGAGGCCCGGGAACTGCTGATCGACGGCGAGGCACTCGAGGCCGGCCAGCCCGCCTGGCGCGGCCGCCGCCAGATGTCGTTCCTGCTGGGACTGATCGCGCTGGCCGACGGCGATCTCGCGAACGCGCGTACCCACCTGGTCAAGGCGTTGCGCGCCCGGATGGTGTACGGCTTCCACTCCGGCGTCGTCGAAGGCCTGTACGCGATGGCCGCCTGGGCCGGCCTGCAGGACGAGCACGACCGGGCGGCCCTGCTGTTCGGCGCCGCCGACAACCACCGCAGCACGCTGCGGGTCTCCACCGGCGGGTACGCCAACCTCGCCTCCGCCGAACAAGCCCGCGCCGCCGAAGCACTGGGTCGCCGGTACCAGCAGCGGTACGATGCAGGCGCCCACCTAGGGCTGGCCGAGGCGGTGGAGATCGCCGTCTCAGCACCCATCAGACGCGCAGCCGTGCAACTCGCCGGCTGACCGCAGGCACCATCGCAATCACCCCGCCAAGACCCCGCGGGACCGGAGCCCGGTCTCGTCCGGGTCGTCGACCGTCCGTGGGGCGGGAAATGGTCCGACCCGGACGAGACCGTCAGGACGTCTGGCGGGGTGCGCTGGGTGGGCTCTCGTGGTGCAGCCGGTCGAGCGCCGTCGCGACGTACGTGTACGACCTGCCGGCCTCGACGGTCTTGTCTTCGTACTCGGTGGCGCCGTCGGCGCGGACCGTGCCCAGCAGCCAGGTCGCGTCGTCGGGGCCGCACCCGGGCACCGCACCCCCGTCGAACCGGTAGACCGCGTACGAGGTCGGTACGCTGCCCTCGGTGGGGCCGAGGATCAGCTTCACCTCGTTCTCCCAGCGCTCCAGGGTGGTGATCACCGGGGACGGCGGTGCCTGGCCGCCGCGTAGGGGCGACACCGGGTAGAGCGCCGGGCGGGAGTACTGCTCGGCGACGAGCTGGTCGACGGCGCCGAGCTTGTTCGATCGCAGCGACACCGCGCTGAAGTAGACGTCGCCGGCTACCTGCGGGTAGTCCCGGTTGAAGGTGACGTGCCGACTCAGCTCGGCCGGGTCCAGCCAGGCCCCCGACGAGCCGACCTTGTACGCGGCCTGGCCGACGTACAGCTGCACGCCGGTGCCGGCGACCACGTCGGACCACCAGGGGACGAGCTTGGCGTAGTCGGCCACGGTGAACCCGATGTTCCAGTAGACCTGCGGGTTGATGTAGTCGACCCAGCCCTGCTTCACCCAGGTACGGGTGTCCGCGTAGATCGCGTCGTACGACTGCAGCCCGTTGGTGTCCGAGCCGAGCGGATCGGTGGCCTTGTTGCGCCAGATCCCGAACGGGCTGATCCCGAACTTCACCCACGGCTTCGCCTGGTGGATCCGGTCGGACAACTCCGAGACCAGCAGGTTGACGTTGTCGCGGCGCCAGTCGCCGACAGTGGAGAAGCCGCCCCCGTAGCGCGCGTACGTGTCCGCGTCGGCGAAGTCCTGCCCGGCCGCCGGGTACGGGTAGAAGTAGTCGTCGAAGTGCACGCCGTCGATGTCGTAGTTCTCGACCGCGTCCATGATCGCGTCCTGGACGAAGGCCCGCACCTCGGGGATGCCGGGGTTGTAGTAGAGCCGGGCGCCGGCGGCGTCGATCGGGTACGGCACCACCCAGTCGCGGTGCTGGCGTACCGGGTGGTTCGGGGCGAGCTTGTCGATGTCGACGCCCGCCCCGCCGGGCGCCGGCATGCTGACCCGGTACGGGTTGAACCAGGCGTGGAACTCGAGGTCCCGCTTGTGGCTCTCGTGCACCAGGAACTTCAGCGGGTCGTACCCGGGGTCGCCGCCGCGGACCCCGCTCAGCCACTCCGACCACGGCTCGTACGGCGACGGCCAGAACGCGTCCGCGGTCGGTCTGACCTGGACGAACACCGAGTTCAGCCGATACTTCTGCGCCTCGTCCAGCAGCCGCAGGTACTCCGCCTTCTGCTGGACCACGGGCAGGCCGGTACGGCTCGGCCAGTCGATGTTGGCCACCGACGCGATCCACATCGCGCGCAGCTGCCGCTTCGGCCTCGCCGGATCGGTCGGGCAGTCGGCGGACGTACCGACCACGGCGGCGAACCCGGGCCGGGTCGGCAGGATCAGCCCGGCGAGCGCGCCCGCTCCGGCGATTCCGAACAGTTGACGACGGGTGGGCCCGGCCATGGCAAGCCTCCGAGGGGGTGGCGGAAACTTTCGACTGCTGGCCCAGCCTAGGCAATTTCTCGCCGATCGGTAGCCCTCGATGCCCCGGAAATTCGCCTGACCCGGCTGGCCCGCGGACTAGCTCGCAAGCTGATCAGGACCGCGTTCAGCCTGGTGATGCCGCGCTGGGGCGGCTGGACCAGCGACATGGAGCTCAGCCACGCCGTCGTCACCGGCTGCTACCCGGAGTGGGACGCACCGCTGCGGCAGGCGATTGAGCAGGCCCGTGCCCCGCGCGGCTCCGAGGTCCCCTCACTGCTCGCGTTCGGCGAGAAGATCTCCCGGGAGTACGCCGTCCAGGTCGACGTGAAACCCCCGGTTATCCAGCACCCACCAGGCGCGGGGCCGGCACCAGATTGAGCCGCCCGACCGCCTCGCCGACGTCCTTCGCCCACAGCCACAGCCGGTACTCCGGGTCGATCCCGAAGTAGTCCTCCGGTCCGTGCAACGCCCGGGTGCGCATGTCGACGCAGTACCGCTCCCGCCACGAGAACTCCTCGCCCGGATCCAGCGGCACCTGGTTGACCTTCTTCCGGGTGATCTGGAACAACCGCTCCACCATCCGGTACTCGTACGCCAGCAGCGTGTGTACGTCGGCCCAGATCCCGAGCCCGGCCGACCGCGCGTTGGCGGCAGCTTCGATCAGCAACGGCAGATCCGAGGCACCCGGGACCGACGGGTAGATCACGAACGGGGCCGCCCAGCCGTTGGCCACCAGGTCCAGGTTGAACGTGGGCCGCTGGTCGCGCGGGATCGCCCGCAACTCCGCAGGCGTGTACTCCGGCGCCACGTACGCCAGCAGCCGGTTGTGGCTGTCGAACGGGCTGTCCGCCATCCGTACGAAGATCTTGCGTTTCCTGCCGTCCGGTCTGGTCAGCCGCTGGTCGATGTTCTGCTTGCCGAACGCGGAAGCGGCCAGCCCCTGGTGATAGTGCAGGCTGCCCGCGCCGCCGCTCTCCAGCTTCGGCAGCAGGAACTCCGCCAGCGGCGCCTCGATCGGCGCCTTGCCTTCGTGGATCCACACCGCGAGCTGCTTGAACTCCTGGTCGATGGCCGCGGCCCGTTCCTCGCTCCGCGCCGTCACTTCCGGGGTGTCGACCGACAGCATCCGAATCGGCATCCGTACGTTCGGGGTGTCGCCGTCGGTCACGTCCACCAGCGCCCTGGCTCCCAGGGCTGGCAGGTTGGCGCCGGCCGGCGACCAGAAGATCTGCACAGCTTCGATCACGATCGCCTCCGAGGGGTGAGAGCTCGCAGCCCAGTGCAACACCGCCAAGCGGACATGCACCCTCGTTACGTCTGGTAATCGACAGATCACAACGCTGCCCGGCTCGCTCGCGCCCGTTTTGTCGTACGGGACCGGCAGAATCCTCGCGCTAGAGTCCGGTACGGGAGACCATGAGGTGGTGGATCCGATGAGCGCACAGCCAGTCGAAGCGGCACACCTGCCCAAGTGGCTGCGCAATGCCCCGGCCCACGGGTGGACCGTCGAAGACGTCCTCAACCTGCCTGAAGACGCGCCCCGCGTCGAGTTGGTGGACGGAGAGATACGAGTGGTCCCCTCGCCGACGATTGGTCACCAGAGAGTCAGTGGCCTCATCTGGAACTGGCTGCGACTGAACGCACCATCCGAATACGACGTGATATTCGCGGTGGGTGTCGCGATCAACTTCCGCAATACCCGCGAACCCGACGTGCTGCTGCTACAGCGAGACCAGGTCGAAGACACCCGCCATTTCATGCCTTCAGACGCGGTCGTTCTCGCGGTGGAGGTGGTGTCCGACGGTAGCAAGCGGGTCGACCGGATCAAGAAGCCCCGGGAGTACGCCGCCGCCGGCATACCGCACTACTGGCGGGTCGAGCTGAAACCGACGATCACCATCCACGCGTACGAGCTGCGGGGCGAGAGCTACACCCAGGTCGCGGAGGCGTCGGACGAGCTCGTGTTGGAGAGGCCGTTCGAGATCAGGCTGCCGATCGCCGACATCACTCCGTGACGACAGGCACCCGACGGACCGCCCGATAGCCAGGCCTCGACCACGGGCTGCAACAATGACCACGCTGTGACCGAGAATCCTCCCCTCGGCGGCGGCGCCGACGCAGGCGCCACCTCCGCCCAGCTCTTCTCCCGCGCCCAGGTCGTCACCCCCGGCGGGGTGAACTCCCCTGTACGCGCGTTCCGCTCCGTCGGCGGCACCCCGAGGCTCATGGCCCGCGGCGAAGGCCCGTACGTGTACGACGTCGACGGCGACCGGTACGTCGACCTGGTCTGCTCCTGGGGTCCGCTGCTGCACGGCCACGCCCACCCGGCGGTGGTGGCTGCCGTGACCGAGGCGGCCGCGAAGGGCACCAGCTTCGGCGCTCCGACCCCGGGCGAGGTCGAGTTGGCCGAGATGCTCGTGGCCAGGACGCCCGCCGAGCAGATCCGGCTGGTCAACTCCGGCACCGAGGCCACGATGAGCGCGATCCGGCTGGCCCGGGGTGCGACCGGCCGCGACAAGGTGATCAAGTTCGCGGGCTGCTACCACGGGCACGTCGACTCGCTGCTGGTCGCCGCCGGCTCCGGCGCGGCGACGCTCGGCCACCCCGACTCGGCCGGCGTCACCAGGGCCGCGGCGGCCGAGACGATCGTCGTCTCGTACCACGATCTCGCGGGGGTCGAGGAGGCGTTCGCGGAGCATCCGGGCGAGATCGCCGCGATCATCACCGAGGCGGCGGCCGGCAACATGGGCGTGATCGCGCCTCGGGACGGCTTCAACCAGCGGCTCGCCGCGATCGCCCACGAGCACGGTGCGCTGCTGATCCTCGACGAGGTGATGACCGGCTTCCGGGTCGGCCCGTCCGGCTGGGCCGGGCTCGATCCGGTGGACGCCGACCTCTACACGTACGGGAAGGTGATGGGTGGGGGGCTGCCGGCGGCGGCGTTCGGCGGTCGCCGGGAGATCATGCAGCGGCTCGCCCCGCTCGGCCCCGTCTATCAAGCCGGCACCCTCTCCGGTAACCCGCTGGCGACCGCCGCGGGACTCGCCACGCTGCGACTGTGCACCGGCGAGGCGTACCAGAGACTCGACGAAACGGCGCGCACGGTGGCAGCGGCGGCGACGGACGCGCTGACCAGGGCCGGGGTGCCGCACCGGCTGTCCACCGCGGGGAACATGTTCAGCGTCTTCTTCACCGCCGAGGACGTGCCCGACTTCGCCGCCGCCCAGAAGCAGGACACCGAGGCGTACGCGGCGTTCTTCCACGAGATGCTGGCCCAGGGCGTCTACCTGCCGCCGAGCGCGTACGAGGCATGGTTCCTGTCCACCGTGCACGACGACGCGGCCGTCGAGCAGATCGCCACGGCGCTGTCGAAGGCGGCCGCAGCGGCGGCGAGGAGGACGGCGTGACCGTCGTACACATGCTGCGGCACGGCGAGGTCGAGAACCCGAACCGGATCCTGTACGGCCGGCTGCCCGGGTTCCACCTCTCCGAGCTCGGCGTCGCGATGGCGAAGGCGGCCGCCGCGGCGGTCGCCGAACGGGACATCGTGCACATCGTGGCGAGTCCGCTGGAACGCGCGCAGGAGACCGCCGCCCCGGTGGCGGAGCAGTTCGGGCTGCCGGTCCACACCGACGACGAGCTGATCGAGTCCGCCAACTGGTTCGAGGGCAAGCGGGTCGGCGTCGGCGACGGCGCACTGCGCGACCCGCGCAACTGGTGGGTGCTGCGCAACCCGATGCTGCCGTCGTGGGGCGAGCCGTACGCGGCGATCGCGACCCGGATGTTCCGGGCGCTGCAGTGGGCGCGACAGGCCGCCGAGGCGGGCGGCGGCGAGGCGTTCTGCGTCTCGCACCAACTCCCCATCTGGACCCTCCGCCGGTACGTCGAGCGCAAGCGGCTCTGGCACGACCCCCGCCGGCGGCAGTGCGGCCTGGCCAGCCTCACCTCGTTCCATTTCGACGGGCCGACGGTCACCGGCATCGCCTACTCCGAGCCGGCGGCGACCCTGGTGGCGAAGTCCGCGACCGCCCGGAGGGCTAAAGGTGCGTAGCGCCGTTGCGGTGCTGCTCGGCGTACTCCTGCTGTCGGGGTGTACGGCGAGTCGCGACGCGGTCGACACCGGCCCCGCCCAGAACCGGTACGTCGCGGGCAACGGCGACTCCGAGACCTTCAAGCCCGGTGACCGGGTCGCCGCGCCGAAGGTCACCGGCACCCTGCTCGACGGCACGTCCTTCGATCTGCACAAGCTGCAGGGCAAGGTGGTCGTGATCAACTACTGGGCCTCGTGGTGCGCGCCCTGCCGCCTCGAAGCCCCGGAACTGGCCAAGGTCCGCGCCGCCACCCGGTCCGACGGGGTGGAGTTCGTCGGGGTCAACATCCACGACGAGAAGGACAAGGCGCTGGCGTTCGAGGACAGCTTCGGGGTCGACTATCCGAGCCTGTTCGACCCGCCGGGCCGGATCGCACTGAAGTTCCGCGCGGTGCCGCCGAACACCATCCCGGCCACCATCGTGATCGACCGCGACGGCCGGATCGCCGCGGTGTTCCGCAAGGGTGTGCTGCGGGAGGAGTTGCAGCCCGTGGTGCGGAAGATCGCGGCGGAGTCCTGATGTTCGCCGGTGTCGCCGAGTCCGGCCCGCTGCTCGCCGCGATCGGGGTGAGCGCGCTCGCCGGGTTGGTCAGCTTCCTCTCGCCGTGCATCCTGCCACTGGTGCCGGCGTACCTGTCGTACGTGACCGGGCTGGGCGGCGCGGACCTGGACGCGGCAGCAGGCTCCAGCGCAGAGACCGCGGCGGCAGCCGGGAGCGGTGTGCTCACGCGGCGGCGGGTGCGAGGCCGGGTGGCGGCGGGGGTGGGGCTGTTCGTCGCGGGCTTCACCACCGTGTTCGTGATCCTCAGCGTCACGGTCAGCACGCTGGGCCGGGCCCTGTTGCTGCGGCAACGCGCGATCGAGATCGGCGCCGGACTGCTGATCATCCTGCTCGGCATCGCCTTCCTGGGCGCGATCCCGGGACTGCAGAACGAGTGGCGGTGGCGCCGGCTGCCGGCCGCCGGGCTGGCCGGGGCACCCGTACTGGGCGCGGTGTTCGCCCTGTCCTGGACTCCCTGTCTGTCACCCACGCTCGCCGCCGTGCTGGGGCTGGCCGCCGTTTCGGGTTCGGCGGTACGCGGCGCCGTGCTGGCCACCGCGTACGGGCTCGGGCTGGGGGTGCCGTTCGTGCTCTTCGGGCTGGGATTCCGGAGGCTGCTCGGGGTGTTCGCCGTGATCCGGCGGCACAGCGTCTGGGTGACCCGGATCGGCGGCGCGATGCTGATCCTGCTCGGCCTGGCGCTGGTCAGCGGGGCATGGCTGGACTTCATCAACTGGCTGCGCGCCACCGTCGGACCCGGGGAGGTGGGCATCTGATGGTTGCCACCGACGCGACCAGGCTCTCCACCGCTCCCGAGCCGCCGTCCCGGCGCGGCACCGGCCGCGGCACGGTGCCGACGCTGCGGCGCTGGTGGCGCCAGTTGACGAGCATGCGTACCGCCCTGGTGTTGTTGTTCCTGCTGGCGGTGGCGGCGGTGCCGGGATCGGTCTTCCCGCAGCGCAACCTGAACCTCGGCCGGGTCACCGACTACTTCGCCGAGCACCCCCAGGCCGCGCCGGTGATGGACCGGTTCTGGCTGTTCAACGTGTACGCCTCACCCTGGTTCGGCGCGATCTACCTGCTGCTGTTCGTCTCCCTGGTGGGCTGCCTGGTGCCGCGGATGCGGCTGCACCTGCGGGCCATGCTGCGGCAGCCGCCGGACGCGCCGAAACACCTGGGCCGGCTCCCGCACCACGCGGCGCCGGGCTCCCTGGACAAGAGCTCCGCCGAGGCCGCCGATCAGATCGCGGCCGGGCTGCGCCGGCGCCGGTGGCGGGTCGCCGTCCGCGACCACGACAGCGGTGTGACCGTGAGCGCGGAGAAGGGCTTCCTGCGGGAGACCGGCAACCTGCTGTTCCACTTCTCGCTGCTGGCGATCCTGATCGGGGTCGCCTGGGGATCCGCGTACGGGTGGTACGGCAACCGGCTGCTCGTACAGGGCGAGGACCAGGCGTTCTGCAGCACCCTGCAGCAGTACGACGACTACGGCCTGGGCTCGCGGGCGAGCGCGGCCGACCTGCCGCCGCTGTGCATGGAGCTGCGCGACTTCGAAGGCCGCTACCTGCCCAGCGGCCAGCCGGAGTCGTACACCGCGAAGACCCGCTACACGCTCGGCGACTCGCCGCCGAAGGACTACACGTTGCGGGTGAACGAGCCGCTGCGGCTCTCCGACGGCAACGTCTACCTGGTCGGCAACGGGTACGCGATGGTGATCCGCTACACCGACCGGTACGGCCACTCGCAGACCACCGTGGCGCCGTTCCTCCCCGTCGACGGCCGACTGACCAGCGAAGGTGTGGCGGTCTTCCCCGACGCCAACGTCAACCCGAAGACCGGCAGGCGCGACCCCGACCGTCAGGTCGGCTTCGAGGGCCTCTACATGCCGACCATGCCGAGCGACAAGCAGGGCGCGATGGCCGGCCACTCGGCGTTCCCGACCGAGAAGAACCCGGGGCTGGTGCTCTTCGCGTACCGGGGCGACCTGGGGCTCGACGCCGGGATCCCGCGCTCGGTCTACTCACTGGACCCGGATCAGCTCAAGTCCGGCCGGCTGAAGAAGATCCGCGAGACGCCGCAGGTGATGCACCCCGGCGACACCTGGAAACTCGACGACGGTACGAAGGTCGAGTTCGTCGGCACCCGCAAGTGGGTCACCCTGCAGATGCGGTACGACCCCGGCGCGCCGGTGGTGCTGGGCGCGGCCGTACTGCTGCTGGTGGGCCTGCTCGGGTCGCTGACCGTACGGCGGCGGCGGGTCTGGTTCCGCCTGTCCCCCGACCCGGGGGCCGGGAGCGCCGGGGCGCAGCGCACAATCGTGGAGGCGGGGGGCCTGGCACGCAGCGAGTACGCGGGATTCACAGCCGAGTTCGACCGGCTCGTCTCGTCGGCTACCCAGTCGTCAAAGCCCGAGGAGGCTGACTGACATGCAGTGGGCGCAGCTGTCCGATCAACTGCTCACCGCCACGGTGCTGCTCTACGCCCTGGCGATGCTCGGGTACGCCGTCGAGTACGCCTTCGGCGCCCGTGGCGCGGTGAGCCGCTCGGTGGCTCGTACCCTCGTCGCGGTCGGAGCCGGCGGGGGCGCGGACCGGGACGACACAACGGAGCCCGAGCGGGCAGACGCCGAGTCAGCCAACGCGGAGCCGGCCCGGCCGGGACTGACACCGGAGCAGGCGGCGCTCGCGGGCAAGGCGGCATTGGCGCTGACCGCGCTCGGGGCGCTGACCCAGGCCGGCTGCCTCCTCGCCCGTGGCCTGGCCGCCCACCGGGTGCCCTGGGGCAACATGTACGAGTTCGTGATCGCGATCTGCCTGGTCGGGGTCCTCGCGTGGCTCGTGGTCGCGTTCACCAGGCCGGTACGCCACCTCGGCGTGTTCGTGACGGTCACCGTGGTGCTGCTGCTCGGCGTCGCCGCGATCCGGCTCTACACCGATGCCGGGCCGCTGGTGCCTGCGCTCAACTCGTACTGGCTGAAGATCCATGTGACCGCCGCGATCGTGGCGACGGGGATCCTGTTGACGGGGTTCGTGTCGGCCGCGATGTTCCTGATCCGGGACCGGTACGACCGGATCACCGCCGAGCCGGGCAGCCGCCCCGACGGGCTGCCGTACGGCCGGCTGCGGTTCCCGGTGACGTTGGGCGACCGGTTGCCGGACGCGGAGACGCTGGAGCGGCTCACGTTCCGGCTGCACGCGCTGGCGTTCCCGATCTGGACGTTCGCGATCATGGCGGGTGCGATCTGGGCCGAGGAGGCGTGGACCCGCTACTGGGGCTGGGACCCGAAGGAGACCTGGGCCTTCATCAGCTGGGTGGTGTACGCCGCCTACCTGCACGCCAGGGCCACGGCCGGCTGGCGGCGCAGCACCGCCGCGTGGATCGCGGTCGCCGGCTGGGCCACCATGCTGGTCAACCTGTTCGTGGTCAACCTCGTCATCTCCGGCCTCCACAGCTACTCCGGCGCCTGACCTCGGCGCCCCGCGCCCGGCCGGTCCAGCCGAGGGGCCGGTCTAGCCGAGTTGCACGGTCACCGCCAGCGGGAAGTGGTCGGAGGCGGTGACCCGGGGCATCGCGAAGTGCGAGAACGACAGGTCCGGGGTGCCGAAGATCCAGTCCACGCGATGCGCGGGACGGTCGGTCGGCGACGTCAGCAGTCCGCTGTGGCCGGTGGTGTCCTGGGCGCTGACCAGCCCGGCGTCGTGGAACCGCGCCACCTCGTTCGAGCCGGGCCCCGAGTTGAGGTCGCCGGCGATGACCGCGGGAGCCTTCGAGTGCCACGCGCCGAGCAGCACCTTCAGCTCGGCGAGCCGCGTAGGGGTCTCCCGGTCATGGTGCGCCAGGTGCAGGTCGAACAGGTCCAGCGTGCGCCCGGATTCCAGCTCGACCGTGGCCCGGGCGTACGAGCGGCGCATCGTACTGGTGCCCTGGGGGAGGGCGCCGGTGGCGACCCTCGTGATGCGTACCCGGGACAGGATCAGGTTGCCGAACTGCTCGTCCGCGGCCGGTGCGTAGACGTACGGCATGGCGAGCCGGCGGGACAGCCACTCGGCGCCGTCGAGCGTCCCGCCGATCGGCCAGCCGCGGCTCACCTCCTGCAGCATGATCACGTCCGGCCGCTGCTTCTCGAGGGTGGCGGCGATCGTCTCGGGGTCGATCACGCCGTCGGCGTTGCGGGCGTAGTGGATGTTCCAGCTCACCAGCCGCAGCGAGTCGGCCTTCCCCTTCGCGGGCGCGGCGGGCGCGGGCGTGGTCGCCAGCATCACCACCGGAGCCAGCAGCAGTACGGCAGGCAGCACCGCCAGCCGCGCCAGCTTGCCGCGCCGGGCCGCCCGGTCGCCGTCCCGGGTGCCGTGAGTGTGCCGCGGCGGCGTCGGCGGGGCGAACGGACGCTCCCCCAGCGCCAGCGCCGCGAGCAGCACCGCCGCCGCGATCGGCAGCGCCTGGTTCGGGAACGGCAGCGGCACCTCGTAGTGGATCTGGTAGAGCAGCACCACCAGGACGAAGGACATCCCGGCTGTCAGCCCGGCGACCCCGAACCCGGCGGCGCTGCGCCGGCGTACCCGGTGACGCAGCGAGACCGACCGCAGCTCCTCGTCGTCGTCCACGGCGGTGGCCCGGTCGAGCTTCTCGGCGGCCGCCAGTTCGGCAGGGTCGAGCTCCTCCTCGAGCTGGCCGTCGGGCCCGCCTTCGCCTGACCGGGCCGCACGGTGCCCGGACCGGGCCTTGTCCGCGCCTGGGCGCGCCGCGGTGGCGAGTAGCCGGGCCAGCACCAACGCCGCCCCGACCTGGGCGACGAGTACGCCGATCGCCGCGAACACTCCGGTCACCAGGATCGCAACGGTCACCCCGCCGACGAGCAACGCAGCGGCGCCGTACCCGCGGGAGTCCGGCCACCGGCCCGAGCCGCCGGGCAGCGCCGTACGGCTGAGGGCTTCGACGGCGAGGAGCGCCCCGACGAGCAGCAGCGCGGCGGCGTACACCAGGCCCAGTCCGGACGCCGAGGCGACGAAACCGGGACTTCCGATGATCAACAGTGACAGGGCCAGATAGCCGCCGAGCAGGCCGACCCGGCCGACCGGATGCGGGTCGGGGTGCAGCAACGGCCGGGCCGAGACCATCGTCAACAGCAGCGCCGCGCACTCCACCAGCACGATCAGCCAGGCCACGATGCCGGGCCGCCACACCGGGTCCCAGGTCAGCAGCACGGTACGCAGCGCCACGTCGACGGCACCGCCCAGCACCAGGCCGGTCACCGCCGGCACCGCACCGTCCCGCGCGTACGCCGCCTGCCGCAGCACCAGCACCAACGCGGCGAGCGCGACCACCACGGTCGCCGTACCGACCAGGAAGCCCGGCGTCGCCTGCGCCACCAGCCGCAACACCACCAGCGCCACCACGGACAGCGCCGCTGCCCGGCGGGCACCGACCCCGGCGACCAGCGTGCCGAGCAGCACCGGCAGCGCGAACACGACCAACGACGTGATCGCGGCTGTCCACACCCCGCCCTCGGCCACCACCCGGTCCAGCAGCGGGCCGCTCATCCGCAGCGCTTCGGCGGTGACCAGCCCGAGCACGGCGACCAACGCCATCGGCGTACGCGACTCGGGCGCCCGGCCGCGCGGGGCGGCCGACCGGACGGCGGTGGTTGCTGTCATGGCTCGGGACACTATCCGCTGCGGCATGTCGACAACATCGTCCGGCGCCCGCGCCGTGTCACAGAACGGCCCGAATCGCGGCATCCAGCGCCTGCCCCACCTCACCAACCTTCAGGTGTACGCCGTCCGAGACCGTGAGCCGTCCCCCGGTGATCACGTGCGACACGTCCCCGGCACTGCCCGCGAACACGACGGCGGCCACCGGCTCGGCGCCCCCGGCGAGCCGCACCGAGTCGAGCCGTACCGCCACGAAATCGGCGACGGCGTCCACCGCGATCCGCCCCGCGACCGCGCCGAGGCCGGCCGCGTGCGCTCCGCCCGAGGTGGCGGCGTGCAGCAGGGAAGCCGCCGTGTGGTGACCCCGCCGCTCGGTGGCGAGCCGCTCGTTCAGCTCGACCGCCCGGGCCTCCTCGAACAGGTCGATCACCGCGTGGCTGTCGCTGCCCAGCGACAGGTCCGCACCGGCCCGCACCAGCGCCGCGGCCGGTCCCACGCCGTCGGCGAGGTCCCGCTCCGTCGTCGGGCAGAAACACACCCCGGTACGCGTGCCGCCCAGCAGCCTGACGTCGTCGTCCGTGAGATGCGTGGCGTGTACGGCGGTCACCGTGGAGCCGATCGCCCCGGTCTCGTCGCACAACTGCGCGGGCGTACGGCCGTGCACGGCCAGGCACGCCTCGTTCTCTTTGCGCTGCTCAGAGAGGTGGATGTGCAGCGGGGCCCGGCCGGAAGGCGCCACCGGGCCGGCTCGGGCTGCCGCGGCCGGACCGGATGAGTCCGGCGTGGGCGCCGGGCGCTGCGCGGCCCACTCGGCGACGACGCGCATCGCGGCGGGTGGGCAGCCGCGTACCGAGTGGATGGCGGCGCCACTTGCCGGTCCTGCGCCCGCGCGGGCCGTCCACGCCGAGACATCGCCGTCGGTGAACCGCAGCTGCGGGCCGGCCAGCGGCGTACCGTCCACATCGGACTGCAGATAGCAGGTGTCGAGCAGGACGAGCCGGATCCCCGCGTCGGCGGCGGCGGCCTGCAGCGCGTGGCCCATGGCATTCGGGTCGTCGTAGCCGCGTCCGCCGGGGGCATGGTGCAGGTAGTGGAACTCGACGACGGTGGTGATCCCGGCGAGCACCATCTCGGCGTACGTGGCGGCGGCGAGTGCCCGGTACCGGTCGGGATCGAGGTTCGCCGCGACGGCGTACATCTGCTCCCGCCAGGACCAGAAGTCGCCCCTCCCCGCGTGGGTACGCCCCCGCAGCGCCCGGTGGAACGCGTGCGAATGCGCGTTGACCAGTCCCGGGATCACCAGCCCCGGCAACCGGGTGGCGTCCGGCGGTGGCGTCGCGCCGGCGGTGACCTCCGTGATCCGGTCACCCTCGGTCGTCACCAGTACGTCCTCGACCAGCCCCGCGTCGTACCCCAGCCAGGCCCGCTCGGCGTACCAGGCCGTCATCTCGCCAGGTCCTCGAGCACCGTGGCCAGCGCGTCGGCTCCGGCGAGACAGTCGGCCGGCTCCGCGTACTCCTCGGGCGAATGCGAGATCCCCGTCGGGTTCCGTACGAACACCATCGCCGTCGGCACGTGAGCCGCCAGCACTCCCGCGTCGTGCCCGGCCCCGGTGCCGAGCCGGGGCACCGGCCGTCCCGGTGAGCCCAGCAGCGCCGCGAGCCGGTCCCCGAGCGCCCGGTCGAACACCACCTCCCCGCTGTACGACTCCCGGCTCACGGTCAGCCGGGTGCCGTCCCGGTTCGCCCGTTGCACGCTGGCCTGCTCGATCTCGGCCACCACGCCGGCGAGCGCCTCCTCCGACGGCGCCCGGGCGTCGAGCCAGGCGCGTACCCGCGACGGGATCGCGTTGGTGCCGTTCGGCTCGCAGAGCACCCGGCCCACCGTGGCGAGGGCACCGGCCAGCCGGGCCTTCTTGCGGGCGGCGAGGACGGTGTTGGCGTACGTCAGCATCGGGTCGTGCCGGTCCTCCAGCCGGGTCGTACCGGCGTGGTTGGCGGTGCCGGTGAACTCCAGGCGCCACCGTCCGTGGGGCCAGATCGCGGTGCCGACCGCGACGGGTGCGTCCAGGTCCGCCTGGGCGCGGCCCTGTTCGACGTGCAGCTCGACGTAGACGCCGATGCGGCGCAGCGCCGCCTCGTCGCGGCCGAGCCGGGTCGGGTCGAGACCCGCATCGGACATCGCGGTCTCCAGGCTCACCCCGTACTCGTCGGTGAGCCGCCGGGCGGCCTCGCCCGAGACGGCGCCGGACAGCAGCCGGGAGCCGAGACAGGCCAGCCCGAACCGGCCGCCCTCCTCCTCCGCGAACGCCACCACCGCGATCGGCCTCGCCGGCTGGAAACCCCGCGCCCGCAGCGCGTCGACCGCGGCGAACCCGCTGATCACCCCGAGCGGCCCGTCGTACGCCCCGCCGTCCGGTACGGAGTCCAGGTGACTGCCGGTCACCACGGCACCGTCGGCGGGCGTACCCCACCAGGCCCAGAGGTTGCCGTTGCGATCGGTCTCCACGGCCATCCGCCGGGACCCGGCCGCCGCCACGAACCAGGCCCGGCACTCCAGCTCAGCCGGCGTGTACGCGTACCGCCGATAACCCTGGGTGGGGCCGTGACGCCCGATCGGCGCGAGCTCCGCCCACAGTTCTTCGAAACTCACTCGCTGACAGTAGCCGGCCGCCCGGCCAGCACCTCGCGGGCGAGCAGTGTCCCGGCGGCGGCGCCCACCGGCATCACCACGATCGCCAGCAGCGGCACCAGGCACAGCAGGTACGCCGGGATCCCGAACCCGAGCGTCAGCGCCTTACGCGTCCGCAACGCCCGCTGCCGGTCCCCCAGCCGCAGCCCGCGCCGATGGAACGGTACGCCGACCAGCTCCAACGTGAGGATCCAGCCGCCCACACAGGCCCCGATCACCGGGATCACGGTCTGCCCGATCACGGGCACGAACCCGAGACAGAACAGCGGCACCGTGCAGGCCACCGAGATGGCGACCAGCAGGATCGAATCGCGCAACCCCCGTACGAACATCCGCAGCCAGGACGCCCGGTACTCCGCCGGCCGATCGCCGTGCCGGTCTTCGATCTGCTCGGCGATGTACTCGTAGAACGGCCCGCCGATCAGCAGGGTGAGCGCGCCGAAGGTGACCACGCCGACGGCGACCACCGCGATCATGATCACCGCGGCCACGACGCCCCGCAGGGTGTCCCGGCCGTTCGCCGACCAGTCGTCCGCGAACGGCGTCGACCAGGTGACCAGGTCGACGACCCAGAAGGCGAGCAGCACGATCACGCCGACCATCAACACCATCGCGATGAACGCCGGCACCATGCCGAGCAGCCACAACCGCTTGTTGCGGGCCATCACGGTCCAGCCCTCGCCGAAGAGTCTCATGCCGGCAACGAAGTCACGTACCGCGGGTTTCACGCCGCGCAGCCTACCTGCTGCTCGGGCACCGGCAGTTAGACTCCGCGCGAGGTGAGGTGGGTAGATGTCGGACGAGGAGCACATACCGATCGGGCCGAAGCGCCGGTACGACAAGGCGCCGGCGTCCGTGAAGGTCGCCGTCTCCCTGATCTACATCCAGATGATGTTGCTCGGCATCGGCGCGCTGGCCGTCAACGTCACCCTCGCCCGGACCCCCGGCGGTGAGACCGGCCGCTGGCCCTGGACGGCGGTCGTCCTGGGCGTCGCGGTGCTGTACGGGTTCCTGGCGTACCGGCTGTTGCAGGGCCAGGAGTGGGCACGGGTCGCCACGATGGGGATCAGCCTGGTCACGGTCGGCCTGCTGGTGATCTTCTTCCAGCCGGTGTTCTGCTTCCTGATCCTGTTCAGCCTGATCGTCTGCGCCGGCCTGATGACGCAGGAGGCCCGGATGTTCTTCGCCGGGCTCCAGGACACCTGACCCCAGGTCAGGCCAGCGCGTCGGCGTGGTCGGGTACCTGGGTCTGCATCTCCCTCGGGGTGCGTTGATAGCCCCGGGACGCCGGCCGCGGCGGCAGCGCGAGCGGCGGTCGCTGCACCTCGTGGTACGGCACAGTGGACAGCAGGTGCGCGATCATGTTGATCCGCGCCCGGCGCTTGTCCTCGCTCTCCACCACGTACCAGGGCGCCTCGGGGATGTCGGTGTGTACGAACATCTCGTCCTTCGCCCGGGAGTAGTCCTCCCACCGGCTGATCGACTCCAGGTCCATCGGGCTGAGTTTCCACCGGCGCATCGGGTCGTCCAGCCGGGACCGGAACCGCTTCTCCTGCTCGGCGTCGCTGACCGAGAACCAGTACTTGCGCAGCAGCACCCCGTCCTCCACCAGCATCCGCTCGAAGATCGGGCACTGGTGGAGGAACCGGTGGTACTCGTCCATGCTGCAGTAACCCATCACGCGCTCCACCCCGGCGCGGTTGTACCAGCTCCGGTCGAACAGCACGATCTCGCCGGCCGCCGGCAGTTGTTCGGCGTACCGCTGGAAATACCACTGGGTGCGTTCCCGCTCTGTCGGGGCGGGCAGGGCGACGATCCGGGCAACCCGCGGGTTGAGGTACTGGGTGACCCGCTTGATCGCGCTGCCCTTGCCGGCCGCGTCCCTGCCCTCGAAGATCACCACCAGCCGTACGGCCTCGGCGCGTACCCACTCCTGCAGCCGCACCAGCTCGGCCTGCAGCCGGAACAGCTCCTTCTCGTACGCCTTCCGGGGCAGTCGGCCCTCCGGTCTGCGCTGCTTGCCAGCCATGATCGTCAGTCCGCGAGGCGGATGCGTACCCGGCGGTTCTGCCGGCCCTTGTTCTCGACCTTGACCACGGTGACCCGGCCGATCTGCTTGGTCGACGCGACGTGCGTACCCCCGTCGGCCTGGACGTCGAGACCGTTGATGTCGACGATCCGGATGTCCTCGACGCCCTCCGGGATCAGGTTCTGCTGGGTACGGATGATGTCCGGGATGGCGAACGCCTCCCCGCGTGGCAGGATCCGGGCGTCGATCGCGCGGTTCGCCTCGACCTCGGCGTTGACCAGCTCCTCGATGGTCTGCTTGAACCCCTGCGGCACCTCGGGCAGGTTGAAGTCCATCCTCGCCTCGCCCGGCTCCATGTTGCCGCCGGTCACCAGCGCACCGAAGTCGCGGAACACCACGCCCCCGAGCACGTGCAACCCCGAGTGGGTACGCATCAGCCGGCTCCGCCGGTCATCCTCGATCGCGCCGCGTACCTGCGTACCGACCGGCGGCAACGGGTCGCCTGCTTCCGGGATAAGGTAGAAGTCATCCCCCTTGCGAGTCCCCACGATCCGGGTCTGTACACCCTGCCACAGCAGTACGCCGTAGTCCGGCGGCTGCCCGCCGCCGCCCGGGTAGAAGGCCGACCGGTCCAGCACGATCCCCTGCTCGGGATCGGCGGCGAGGACCGTACAGTCCCACTCCCGCAGGGTCGGGTCTTCCCAGTCCAACCGGTGCGTACGGCCATGCTGATGTTCGATACCCATGGGCCCAACCTAACGCCTTCAGGGCAGTGCCGACGGCAGGCTGATAGTCCCTTCGGAGGGCATGTCGAGCCGACACGCCGAGTGTCGGAAACTAGCAGCGAAATTCTTGGAGAACGGGTTGCGGCACCGCGACGGCCGAGAGTAGAACTAAGTCCACGTTCTTCGGAAGGTTCGCCGGAAGGAGAACGGGATCGGATCACTCAAGAGCCCATGTCGAAGGCGCAAGCTTTCGAGCTACCGGTGACGCGGAGAGCGGGTTCGGGGGTGGTTCGTGAAGACCGAGAGCGTCACCCTCGATCGAACGAGGCCCCGCAAACTCATACTTTGCGGGGCCTCACCCTTTATAGCGAACCGCTGACGCGGATGCCGAATCCGACACGCGTCACCCACCATGGTTCGTGACCAACCCCACCCAGGTCAACGGTCAGACCCTGCTGAGTCACCAGAAAACCCCGCTCAGTCACCTGAGACACGGTTCAGCCGCCCAGGAACGACGAAATCCGGCGGCGCAGGTCGTCGCGGTGATACCAGAGGACGCCTGGCTCGTCGTACACGTGAAGGGTTGACGACGGAAACGCGGCCGCGAGGCGCGTGGCGACCTCGGCCGGGTGCAGGTCGTCCCGCCGGCAGCCCAGCACCAGCACCGGCGCGGTGACCCGCCGCAGCGCCGCGACGTCGTCGACCGCCACCTGGTCGGCGAGATCCGCCACCGGCTTCGCCCACCCACCGGTGAGCAGCACGGCGGTCCGCTGCGCGACGTACGCCCGCGCCGCGGCGGTGTCGCGAAGCTCGGCCGGCACTTCGGCAGCCATGAGTTCGCCGACCGCCTCACGTGGCCCGCTGGCGATCGCCTCGGACAATGCGAGAGTCCGAGCCCGCGCCGGCTCGGCACGCGGCACGTCGAGCACCGCGGGCAGGAAGAACACCAGCTTGTCGAACCGGTCCGGCGCGTCCACCAGCAGCCGGCACAGCGCCCCCGCGCCCAGGCTCACCCCGAGCGCCCGCGTGGCGCTCGTCTCGTCGGCGACCGCCGCGACGTCGGCCGCCAGGTCGGCGTACCGGCCGCGCGCCGGAAGCTGAACGAAAACCTTCTTCCCGGGTACGCCGCTGCCCAGCGGCCGGGTGTCCGGGATCCCACCGCCCAGCCCGGGAACGAACAGGGTGACTGGGGAGTGGGAGCCCGTGACCAGGTATTCGAGCGAGGCTCCGTCAAGCAGCCGCAGCAGCCGGGTCGGCAACGAAGGTGCCGACTCCCTCGATGCCTGACGCCCGGGACTCGGCACCTTCGGTCACCAGCCCGCGGTGCCGCCGGACGCCTCCTTCAGCGCCGGCCGCACGTCGAGCAGGTACACCGCGGCGGCGGTGACGCCGATCAGGCCGAGGATCCCGGTGGGCGACGACAGCACGATCAGCGTGAGGAACACGCCGCCGCCGGTCAGCAGCAGCCACAGCCCCTTCGACAACGTGCCCACCGCGCGGAACGCGTCCGGCCGCTGCAGCAGGCAGTGTACGAACGCCGCCACCTCGATCGCGGCCGCGAAGATGAACAGCACCAGGTTCAGCCAGCTGAGTACGGGCGTCACGAAGTCGATCGCTGCCAGCGCATCCATGGCTGCAAGGGTACGGCGCGATAGCTGACCAAAAGGTCGTGGCGCCCTCCCGGTGGGAGAAGCGCCACGACTTGTGCTGTGAGAGTTACCCGGTAGTTGCTCCGGGCAGTTACTTGGCGGCGGCCTTGGTGGCCTTCGGAGCGGCCTTGGTGGTCTTGGTCGCCTTGGGCGCGGTCGCCTTCGGGGCGGCCGGCTTGGTGGCGGGCTGGGTGTCGCCGATCACCTTGGCGCCGCGGGTCGCGAGACCCTCGTACACCTCGGTGGCCTGCTTGGTGGCGGTCTTGAGCTGCTTCTGGGCGGTCTCCACGATGCCGTTGACGGCGTCCTGGGCGTTGGCCCGGAACTTGTCGGCGTCGGTGCTCCGCTTGGTACGGGCCTCGTTGATCCGGCCCCGCAGCTCGGTGACCCGGGTCTTGACCCGGCCGCTGATGGTGTCGAGCTCGGTCTGCACCTTGCCGCGCAGGTCCTTGGCCTCGGCCTGCACCTTGACCGGCAGGTCCTTGGCTTCGGTCTCCACCTTGCCCCGCACCTCGGCGAGGTCGATCTTCTTCAGCTGCACCTCGACCCGGTTGCGCAGCTTGGTCGCGGTCTCGGGCAGCTTCTTGAGCTGTTCGTAGGCGAGCTCACCGGCGCCGGCGACGGCGTACACGGCCTTGGGGTACTTGTTCTTCTGGGTGGTCATGACAACTCCTTCTTTTCGCGGGTTTCGGGCTTTGCCGGGGCACGCGTCGCTGTGCGTACCGCTTTCTTGACGGCCTTGCGCACCGTCTTCTTGACTGCCTTGCGGGCGGGACTCGGGGGCGGCTCGCCCGTGGCGTACGAGCTCGGAGCGGCGTTGCTCCCATCGGCTGCGTCGGGGATCGTGCTGTCCGAGCTTGCTTCGACGGGCCCGTTGGATGACCCGCTGGTGAGGTTCGCTGTGTCCTCGTCGTTGGTGCGTGCGTTCTCTCGCCGGAACGCCTCGTAGATCTCGATCAGGGTCTTCTTGTGCCGGTCGGTCAGATCGGGATCGGCGGCGATGGCGGCGAGTACTCCCTGGCCCTCCCGCTCCGCAAGCAGTCCGGCGCGCAGGTACATCAGCGGGGTCGAGACGCGCAGCGCGTTCGCGATCTGCTGAAGCACTTCGGCACTGGGTTTGCGTAGCCCGCGCTCGATCTGGCTGAGGTACGGGTTGCTCACACCTGCTTGCTCGGCGAGCTGTCGAAGGGAGATCCGGGCGTTGTTGCGAAGCTCCCGGATGAACTCTCCGAGGTCACGTGACGCTGCCATGACTTCACCGTAGGCACGGTTGCTAACTATTGCAAGCGAATTGCTAACAAGAGTGCGCCAGGACACACGTCCATGACATCAGCCGTACGCGACAGCCACGTCAGCTGAGTGTTACCACTACGTCAACCGTCCTAAACAACCGCGCGGTGCACGATGGGGAACCATGGACGCTGTGACGGATGCACCCACGCAACAACTCCTGCGGTACGCCGCTGTAGCCTTCGCCGTGGCGCTGCTGATCCACGGCGCCGACCATGCCCACCGCGGCATGGAGGTCGTCAGCTCCCAGATCCAGTGGGCAGGCAACACCCAGGCCGTGCTCGGAGTCATCACCGTGGTGCTGGTGTTCCTGCGGCATCGTTGGGCGCCGTATGCGGCGATCGGGATCGGCTTTGCCAGTGCGATCGGCTTCACCGCCGCGCACCTGCTGCCGAGCTGGGGCGTGTTCAGCGACTCGTTCCTGACTCCCGCGGCGGGGGCCGGCGTCACCTGGTTCTCCTGGCTGACCGCGCTGCTGGAGATCGCCGCCGATCTCGCGTTCGGCTGGGCCGGCCTGACCGCGTGGCGACAGACTCGTACGGCAACGCCGACAACGGCGTGAAGGATGGTTAGGCGCGCAGCGCGCTGGTCGTAGCCGTCCTGCTGGCGCTCGCCGGTTGCACCCTGATCGGCGGCAAGCCGGAACACCCCGCGGTGACGTACGACCTGCGCCGGCCGCCCACCCGCGCCGACGTGGGCATTCCGACGGGGAGAAGGTCGTGGTCGACGAAGCCAACGACGGCTGTCCGGTCACATTGCTGCTGCCAGAGGGGCGTCGCCTCAAGACCAAGGTCAACCTGGTGACGTTCGACAGCTTCGGCGTTCGCATCGGACTGCCGCAGGTAGGCCTTGGTCTCGCAGAAGCCGACAACGGTGTACGACGTTCCTGCCACCTCGAACGAGTCACCGACGGCGAGATCGACTTCCCGCGCCGCGGCCTTCGTATCACCGCGGATCCCGATGCTGACCGTGGCCGGGTCGGTGTCGAAGTCGACCCGGTGGACGAAGGCGCTCCCGCCACCGGGCAGTGCCCGGCTCGGGTCCTCGCCCTGCTGGGACGCGTACAGCGTGACGTCCCCGTGCTGCGAACCGGCGCAGGCGTCGCCGCCGATGTCGCAGCCCACGAGGAGGGCCAGGAGCGCCACGACGCAACCCAGTGAAGCCATACGCGTACGCCTCATCACAGGATCTCCCCCGTCCATGCAGGACTCACGAGCGACATCACAGTGCCATCCGCGGCCCCTGCCCAGGGTCTTTGCGGGCTCCTTACAGAACTCTGATCTGTGGCGGTAGCGCTCGGGAGCCCCCGTCAGGCGGTAGCGGGCTCCGCCGTACGGATGCCGAGCATCGTACGGGCCTCGGCGACGGACACCGGCGGCCGCTGCGCGAGCCTGGCGAATCCGGCAGCGCGGGCGACCAGCTGCATGTTGCTCTCCAC
>WNFV01000402.1_pt1 | contig 87085 bp, 102 predicted proteins | sample 5400101 | NCBI WGS metagenome assembly WNFV01 (sample SAMN13153361, study PRJNA577476) | soil metagenome | isolation source: 115 cm soil or saprolite under grassland replicate 1 | place: USA:California | collected 2016-06-15
GGCGGCGACGACCGCGGACGGGAAATTTCGCGGCTTGATCGAGCAGCGGATTGTGGTACTCGAGTTCGCGCGGCGCGTGCTCGAGTCGAACTGACTACGGGCTGAGCCGGAACGGCGGGTACTGATCCGTCACGAGGATGAACGCATAGGCGATCACGCGATTGCCCCAGCGCCCGACCCCGAGCACGAAATCGAAGAGGCCGCGCGGATAACGGCCGGTGAAGAGAATCGCGAACCAGGCGATCACCACCGCTATGAATGCGGCGATCGACAGGAAGAAGAGCACGACGTAGTGCGGGATCGCGAGCAGCCACTTCACGATCGGGAGCCAGCGGTTCAGCCCCTCCTTTGCGTCCGGATAGGCGAATTCGAGCGTGACCGACTGCTGCTCGTCCGTCGACGGATAGCGGTCGTCCATCAACGCGAGGTAGACGCCGACCCGGTTCGAGAACCTGAGCAGCTCGCGGTTCCAGTCGAACCACCAGCGCGGGTACTTCTGCCGAAACACGATCATCAAGAGCGGCGGCAGGAACAGCAGCCCTGCCGCGCCGGCGGCGAACCCGGCTCCGCGCCCTCCCGCGTCCCAACCCGCCTCCTCGCCGCCGATTGTGGCCGCGACGATCAGGATCGGGATCGCGACGATAATTCTGAACGCGGTCGTCAGCCGATTGAGATCCCGATCTGGGTACTCGACCGAGAACTGCACGGGATACCGGTCGCCACCGGTCACCTGAGTGTCTGACTCCATTGCCGTCGAACCTCCCTTGCGCTGCGGCCGCGTGGACCGGGGCCGTCGAGCGAGGATCTCACATCGAGGCGCGGGGCTCAGGCGCCGGAGAGCAGCGACACGACCGGGGCGAGCGCATCCATTGATTCTTCGCGGACGCCCAGTACGAGAATCCGTGGCGCCCGCGGGCGTCGAGCAGCTAGTCGGCGATCGCGTCGACCGAACCGATCAGGACATACGGGCTGCCGCGCGGGGGCTTACGCCGAACCTGAACGGCTCGCCATTCGGCAGCCGTTACGCCGCTGCGTTGACGCGCCGGCTGAGGCTCAGCACCTTGAAGCAGCGGTCAATCGCGCCGCCGTCGCCTTCAACGCGGGCTCGGCCCCATTTGACGGCGTCCCGCAGCTCGAGCTCGCCGGTGGCGAGGCCGAAGAACGACTCCATGTCCGTCTCGACGACGAGATCCGCGTCGTCGGCTGCGCCGACACTCGCCTCGAGCGCACCGTCGACGATTCGGGCGCTGAAGACGTCGTCGTCCACATGGAGCACGTACGTCTCGGTGAGGCCCCGCGCGATTTCGGCGTTGAAGAGGGCCGGCAGTGCGTTCACGCCCCACTCCGGATAGAGCTCGTCGTCGGGGCCCGGCGGGCCGAGCGAGCGTGCGCCCCAGCGGGCGAGCGCGTACATCGCCTCGTTGAGGCCGGAGCCGTACTCCGTCAGCTCGTAGACGGTCGCCGGCGCGGGCGGCGGCAGCTTCCGCTTCTGGACGACCCCGGCCTGCTCGAGGTCGCGGAGCCGGGCGGCGAGGATGTTCGTGCCGATCCCGGGGAGGCCGTTCGTCAGATCGGTATAGCGCTTCGGGCCGTGGAGGAGCTCCCGGACGACCAGGAGCGACCAGCGGTCTCCCACGAGCGAGAGCGCATGGGCCATCGGGCAGTACTGGTCGAATTTCTTGCCCATCGTTCGTCGTCAGTGTAGCCGGTTCTCTTCCGGATCACAAGGAGGTACTTGCAAAGCGCAAGTGGATCCTGTAGCCTCGCAAGCCTTCCCTTGACTACTGAAAGGACGACACCATGATCGCAGCGGCTCGACGGAAGTGGTTCGCTTTGGCGCTGCTCCTCGGCGTCCAGTTCATGGTCGTGCTCGACATCGCGATCGTGAACGTCGCCCTTCCGTCCATCCAGACCGATCTCGGGTTCTCGCAGGAGAACCTCCAGTGGGTTGTGAGCGCCTACGCGCTCCTGTTCGGCGGCTTCCTCCTGCTCGGCGGCCGCGTGGCCGACCTGCTCGGGCGGCGCCGGTTGTTCGTCGCCGGGCTCATCGTCTTCACCGCCGCATCGCTTCTCTCCGGGCTTGCCTGGGGCGAGGGCGCGCTGATCGGCGCGAGGGCACTCCAAGGGCTCGGCGCGGCGATGATCACGCCGGCCGCGCTCTCGATCCTCACCACGACGTTCGCGGAAGGAAGGGAACGGAACGCCGCGCTCGGCGCGTGGGGCGCGGTCGGCGCGTTCGGCGCCGTTGCGGGCGTCCTGCTCGGCGGTGTGCTGACGGACGCGCTGAGCTGGGAGTGGATCTTCTTCGTCAACGTCCCGGTCGGCATCCTCGGGCTCGTGCTGGCACCGATCCTGTTGACGGAGAGCCGCGACGCACGCGCGAAGAGCTTCGACGTGCCGGGCGCCGTGTTCGTCACCGGTGGGCTCGTCACGCTCGTCTACGCGATCACGCAGGCGAACAACTACGGCTGGGGCTCAGCTGCGACGATCGGCCTCTTCGCCGGAGCGCTCGTGCTCCTCGCCGCATTCGTCGGCTGGGAGTTGCGCACGGCCGAGCCGCTGATGCGGTTCGGGATCCTCCGGCTCCGGACGGTTACCGGCGCAAACGTCGCCGGACTGATCCTCGGTACCGCGATGTTCGCGATGTTCCTGATGCTGACGCTGTACATGCAGCAGGTACTGCACTACTCCGCGATGAAGACGGGCGTCGCCTATCTGGCCGTGGCCGGGACGGCGATCTTCTGGTCCGCGCTCGCCGCGCAGCTCGTCACCCGCGTCGGCGTGAAGCCCGTGCTCGTCGTCGGGATGACGGCGCTGTCGGCAGGGCTTCTGTACTTCACGCAGGTGTCGGCCAGCGGCTCGTACGTCGGTGACCTCCTGCCCGGATTCCTGCTGATCGCGGTCGGACTCGGCTTCTCGTTCGTGCCGATCTCAATCGCGGCTCTCGCCGGCGTGCAGCCCGCCGAGGCCGGGCTCGCTTCGGGCCTGATCAACACGTCGCAGCAGATCGGCGGCGCGTTGGGGATCGCCGCGCTCACGGCGGTTGCGACATCGACGACCAACGACGGAATCGCGTCCGGGACGGCCGTCCCGGTTGCGCTCACCGACGGTTTCCAAGCGGCGTTCATCGGCGCGGCGGCGATCGCGCTCGTCGGCGTCCTCGTCGCGTTGTTCGTGGTGCGGCGCGAGGACCTCGTCGCGGTGCCCGAGGCAGTCGAAGCACAGCCCGTGCTGGAGGCTGCGTAGTAAGTGCTTCGCCGGGGCCGCCGCTCGGCGGCGGCCCCGGCGCCTTGTCAGCCAGTGGAGGCGGCCGCAAACTAGGCCGCGTGACCTTCGACACGGCCGAAACGCTGTACGCCAAGAGCGGCGACCTTCACATCGCCTACCGGGTCTTCGGCGACGGCCCGGTCGACTTCGTCCTCGTCCCCGGCCTCACCTCGAACCTCGATCCCGGCTTCAGGGCACCGGACGAAGTGAGCGAGTTCGAGGCACTCGAGCGCGTCTTCCGCTGCATCCTCTTCGACAAGCGCGGCACCGGCCTCTCCGATCGCGTCGAAGGCGCGCCGCCGCTCGAGGAGCGGATGGACGACGTCCGCGCGGTCATGGACTCGGCGGGCTCGAGTCAGGCCGTGATCTTCGGCCGAGCGGACGGCGGCGCGATGAGCACGTTGTTCGCCGCGACGTATCCGGACCGGACGGTCGCGCTCATCCTTGCGAACCCACTGCCGCGGTTCACCCGAGCGCCCGATTACCCATGGGGGCCGACGGCGGAGGAATTCGAGCACGAGACGACTGAGGCTTTGCGTCTGTGGGGAACTCGCGAGCAGGCCCTGCAAATTGCGAACCGAGTGGGCCTGGAGAAGGATGAGGCGACGCTGCAGGCGCTGGCCCGGCGAATGCGCCTCGCTGCGAGCCCTGGGGCCGTCCGGGCGCTGCGCCGGATGAACGCCGACATCGACGTGCGCTCGGTGCTCTCGAGTGTGCGCGTGCCGACCCTGATCATCTCCGATCGCGGGAAGGCCGCGGCAGCCAGCTATGTCGCGGAGCGGATTCTCGACTCGGAGTATGTCGAGCTCGACGCAGCCGTCTTGACCGAGATCTTGCCGAGCGTCGAGACGTTCGTGTCGCGCGCGGTCGACGAGTCGAGGCGCCGCGCGGCTGAGCCGGATCGCGTGCTCGCCACGGTGCTCTTCACCGATCTCGTCGGTTCGACCGAGAAGGCCGCCGCGCTCGGACCGCGCTGGGCGGAGTTGCTGCGCGAGCACAACGCACGCATCCGACGCGAGCTGGCCCGCCACTCGGGGCGCGCCATCGACACCGCTGGCGACGGCTTCTTCGCGAGCGGGTTTGACGGCCCGGCGCGCGCGATCCGATGCGCGTGCGCAATCCGCGATTCCATGACCGACCTCGGACTGCCCATCCGCATCGGGGTACACACCGGTGAATGCGAGCTCGTCGACGACAAGCTCGCGGGACTCGCGGTCGTGATCGGTTCGCGCGTGGCCGCATATGCCGGCGCGGGTGAGGTGCTGGTCACCGGCACGGTCAAGGATCTCGTTGCCGGGAGCGGCATCGACTTCGAGGCGCGCGGTACGCGCGAGCTCAAGGGCCTCGGCGGATGGCCCGTCTACGCGGTCGTAAGCGCTTGACGGTGGCGGTTTCGGGGCTGCCGGGCGCGGCAAGGGACTATTCGAGCGCGGCGACGGATCGGAGGTGATCGTGTCGAGGATCGAGGGATACAGCTTCGGTCGGGTCCTGGTCGACGGCGAAGAGCAGACACGGGATGTGATCGTGCTGCCCGATCGGGTCGTCACGAATTGGTGGCGCCAGGACGGTCACGCGCTCGTCCTCGCCGACCTCGACGGTGTGCTTGACGAGCTGCCCGAGCGCCTGCTCGTCGGCACGGGTGCGTACGGGCAGATGAGGCCCGAGCCGGAGATGACAGCGCAGCTGCGCGAGCGCGGTGTCGAGGTCGATGCGCTGCCAACCGATGAGGCCGTCCGCCGCTACGGAGAGCTCGACCCGCGGCGAACAGCAGCCGCGCTCCATCTCACCTGCTGATGGTCGACTTCGCCATCGAGAGCGGCGCCTTCGAGCACGCCCAGCCCATACCGAGCAAGTACACCTGCGAGGGTGAAGATCTCTCGCCGCCGCTTCGCTGGGTAGACGTCCCGGACGGGGCACGATCACTTGCGTTGCTCGTCGACGATCCCGACGCGCCGCGCGGGGTGTTCACGCACTGGATTGCCTGGGGACTCGATCCAAGCGCAGGCGGCCTCGACGAGGGCGAGCACGCGCCCTCCGAGGGGCGAAACGACTTCGGAACCGACAGCTATCGAGGGCCCTGCCCTCCGCCGGGACATGGACGTCATCGCTACGTGTTCCGCCTCTATGCCCTCGACGGTGAGTTGGAGCTCGCGGCCGGCGCAAGCAAAGAAGAGCTGGAGCGAGCGATCGACGGACATGTGCTGACGTCCGCCGAGCTCGTCGGTACCTACGAGCGGTAGCTATTCGGCGGCACCGGCCGCTGCGTCGGCCAAGAGTCCGGCGACGTACCATTCGTCCAGCGGATCGAAGCTGTCGTACGCCTGGCCGACGACGGCAATCTCCTCCAACTCGTGGGGGCAGACGATCAGGTCGGCCTCCGCGCGCAGGCGCGCGAGACCGCGAACGTGACCGACCGGCGTTGCGGCGATCAGTCGCGCCACGTTCTCCGCCCGAGCCCAGCGACAGGCGGCGGCCAGCGTCAGCCCGGTGATCAGACCGTCGTCGACGACGACCGTCGTCCTACCGGTGACGGTCAGCGTCTCGTGCTCGAGCCGTGTCTCGAGCACCTCCGCCCCGCGACGGGCGTGCTCGACCGCGGCATCGACCTCCTCCTCGGGTACGCCGTGCCCCTCCCGCAGGTAGGGCGGGCCGTGGGCGGTCGTTGCGCCGAGCCGCAGGCCGTGTGCGTTCACGCGCTCGACGTCGACCGCCGTCAGCGAAGCGTCGAGCCGACGCGCCACCTCCACCGCGACCGCGACGCCGCCGCGTGCGACGCCGACGACCACGGGATCCTCGAGCTCGAGCGCAGCAACCGCATCGGCGAGGGCGCGCCCGCCCTCGGCTCGATCGCGAAAGAGCGGCGGGATCCATCGGACGATACGCATCGTCACGCCGACACTCCGTCGGCTCCGAGAAACGCCGCCAGGCTCGCAAGCGCCTCGTCGAGCCGCGACGTGTCGCCCCACGCCCCGAGCACCTCCAGCGTCCCTGTCTTACGGTCGAAGCGCGGCTCGACCCGGCCGACCAGGCGGTCGCCGACGAGGATCGGGAGTACGTAGTAGCCGTACTCGCGCTTCGCCGGCGGGACGTACATCTCGAGCCGATAGTGGAAGCCGAAAAGCGCTTCCGCGCGTGCACGATCGTGTACGAGCCGGTCGAACGGAGACAGCAGCGTGACGCGGTCGTCGACCGGCTCGTCGCTCACGTCGGGATGTGCAATCCACTCGCTCTTCTCGACCCGGACGCCGAGTGCGCGGAAGCGCTGCTCCGCGAGCTCGCGCTCGGCTTCGCGCAGCGGCACGACGTCCGTCTCGGGATACACGCGCTTGGCGAGATCCCAGAGCCGGTGTCCGGCACGCCTGCCGGCGATGGCGACGTCACCGAACGCGTGCAGCGCGTCGAGCATCAGGTTCACGCGGCGGCTGCCGTACCAGCGGTGACGCTCGCCGCGGCCCTGCTTCGAGCGATCGTCCAGCTCGCGAGACAGGAGCGGCCCGCGCGACTCCAGCTCGCGTAGCACGTAGCGCCGGAACGCGGCCTCCTCCTTCAGGAAGTCGTGGCGCCACCGCTGCCACTTGTAATGCGTGTCGCGGCGGTTCTTCCGCATCAGCGCGCGGATCAGCGGCAGCGATTCGATCGGCCAGATGAATGCGTTCCATTCGAACAACTGTCGTTCGTCCCACAGCAGCTGCTCGAGCTGGGCAGTGTGGAACGGGCCGAGACGGCTCCAGAGGACGAGGTGCTGCGGTTTCGCCACCGCCGCGATCGGGTCGAGCTGGAGGAAGCCCAGGCGGCGTACGGTGTCGAGCACGCCGCTTGCGGAGCCGTCGAGGAGCTGCGCGCGGACTGCGATGCGCCGTGCGTCCTCCTGCGAGACCGTTCGCGTCCCGGGCATGCCGGCGACCGTAGCTGTTGCTCAGCGGTTCCAGTCCGGACAGCACACGTTGCCGCGGAGGACGAAGACCCGCCGTCCGTCGCGAACGCGCGTGATCGAGATCGTGGTCTTCACGTTGCCGCCGCTGCCGAGGACGAAGCGGCCGTCGCGTGAAGACTCGTCGATGTACGAGCCGAGGCGTCGCAGTCGTCGTGTGTCTGCATCGAGGGTCGCCGCCTCGTTGCCCCACTCCGAGCGCACGCCGACGATCAGGTCGCCGTGCTCGAGCCAGGCAACCGGCTGGAGGCCGTAGTAGCCGAAGTGCGCGATCGCCCCCGGCGCGCGCGCGAGGATTGGGCGCAGATCGGAGCCGTCAGGACGCATGGTCCAGATCCCCGGAGCGAAGCAGTCCTCGAAACGGAGCCGCTTCGGCAGCCGCGCGAACGCGATCCGGTCCTTCCCCCAAACGGGAAAGGCGCTGCGGCCGTCGCGAGTCAATCGTGACGGCGCGCCACCGCCGAGGGCGACGACGTAGAGATTGATCCGGTCGCCGCAGATCCCTTGGCGGGTCTGGCGGGCAGCGCGCGCGTAGACAAGCCTACGACCGTCGGGCGAAGGTGAAATGCCGTACTGCGGCCCGCGGGCAACGACCCGCGAGCGTCCCGAGTCGACGTCGATCACAGCGAGCACATTCGCCGTCGCTGCGACGATCCACTTGCCGTCTCGCGACCAGGCGTGCGGGACGAAGACGTTCGCGGTCAGCCGCCGCTCGTGCTTGCCGTCGGTCGAGACGAGGTGGATCCCGTCATCACGGCCCACCGCGATGGTGCGGCCGTCCGGCGAGACGACGCCTCCGTAGCCGGGCGTGAGGCGGCGCGCGTGACGCCCGTCGACGTCGGCGATCCAGAGGGTCGCATTGGCGGGCGTCGTCCCGCGGACGAACACCAGATGTTGCTCGGTCGGCGCGCGGCTGCCGCCGCAGCCCGTTGCAAGCAGCAACACGACCCCGACGCTGATGCGTGCTGCGGTTTGCACCGTTCTACGAGCGCGCGGTGTGGTCGCAGGCGGCTGCGACGAGGCGTCCGAAGACCCCCGTCCGCGTGTCGTAGCGATAGACCCGGATCACGCCCTCGTGCTCGATCAGGTATTCCGCGATCCGCTCGGCGTCGGCGAGCGCCTGACTGTCGGCGTTGCGAACGTTCGAGAGGATCGTCGCCTCGTCCGCGTCGTCGCAGTAACGGCGTACGTCGTACTCGCGTCCGTCGACGAAGGTGTACGCCCAGTATTCGTACTGATCCTGATCCGGGGGATCGAACGCGCTGGGTTCGAACACGTATCGCTTCTCGACGTTCATGCCAATCGTCCAGTTTCCCGTCCGGACCATGGCTGAACGCTCGGGAGGCGGATCCGGTTAGGGAGGAGTTCGAATCGCCGCTCCGGGTACGGCTAGGGCATGGCAGACCTGCAGGAGAAGGCCAAGGACATCGTCGAGTCGATCGAGCACCCGATCGAGACCGCGAAGGCACTCGAGCACGAGGCCGAGGAGGGCGCAAGCGCCCGGACGCCGCTGATCGCCCTCACCGGCGTCACGCTCGTCCTTGCCGTGATCCTCGCGATCATGCTCGCGATCACGATGACGCTCTATTTCGTCTACGGCGGCAGGTAGCTACGCGGCGACGCGGGCGTCGGTCGCTGCCGTGCGGTACACGGCCTCGATCGTGTTGCCGTCGAAGTCGGCGATGCTCGCGGAGTAGTAGTCGCGGTTGCGTTCTCCGCGAATTCCCGGCTCCGCGATGCTCCGGCCTCCCGCCGCCAGCGCTGCGGTATGGAACGCCACGACCGACGCGCGGTCGGGAACTGCGAGCGAGATCTCCAGCGAGCCGGCGAAGGCGGATTCGACAACCCACAGCGAACTGGGTCGCGAATGGATGCCGAGATAGGCGCGCCTGCGGTCCGGCCAGTCGAGGAGAATCGCGAACCCGAGCGGCTCAAAGACCTCCGCGTAGAAGTGCTTGCCGACCTCGTAGTCCCGAACGGGCACTGTGAGATGGTCGATCTCCATGGTCTCGAAGAATAGAACGATCGTGCTTTTCTGTCAAGTCGAATCGGCGGGAACGTTTTCTTCAATGGGTCTATAATCGGACGAACGTGCTGACAAAGGGCGAACGAACCAGACAGGCGATCCTCGACACGGCGGCCGCGCTCGCGACCCAGGAGGGGCTCGAGCCGCTCTCGATCGCGCGCCTCGCGGACGCGACGGGGATGAGCAAGAGCGGCCTCTTCGCGCATTTCGGGTCGAAGGAGGAGCTCCAACTCGCCACGGTGGATCACGCAGCCGCGATGTTCGTCGCCGAGGTGATCGCGCCGGCGCGCGCCGCGCCGCGCGGGCTCGCACGCGTATGGGCGCTCTGCGATCACATGGTCGACTACGCTGAGCGGCAGGTATTCCCCGGCGGCTGCTTCTTTGCGTGCACATCGTTCGAGTTCAACAATCGGCCGGGGCCGGTGCGCGATCGAATCGAGACGATGCTGCGCAGCTGGCTGTCCTACCTCGAGCATGCCGTCGAGCAGGCGCAGCAGGCGGGCGAGCTCGATCCGCAGCTGAGCGCGCGCGAGATCGCGTTCCAGCTGGACGCGTTCGCGCAATCGGCGAACGCGCAGTTCCAGATGTTCCGCGAGCCGCGCGTGTTCGAGGAGGCGCGGCGGGCGATCCACGACCGCCTCGAGAGCCTTCGGCCGGCTCGCGCCGCCTAGCCTCGCTGCTAGCACGCGAACCTCAGTGGTCTCGACCACGGCAACCGGCTCGTCGTCGAAACCGAGCAACTCGCCCCGGCCGCCGACCCGCGGCAGTGGCTCCGCATCGGTGTACAGCCCAGCGGTCGCGGTCTTGTCGCCCCGCGGCACCGCCTCGACGAGCATCCGCCTCAGGTCCGTTCGCGCGTCGCCGAGCTCCATCGGCGGGTTGTCCGCATGACTTCGCACGCGCGGCGACGATAGCGCGTCTTGACTCGTTCGCCACGAGCTTGTTTCATAGGCCACCTGCGGCGCTCATCCGGCCAGCTATCAAGGGAGACGCAGAGATGCCGAGTGTTGAAGCGCCAAGCCGTCGCGACGATGATGTCGTCGAAGATTTCCGTGACGAAGGCGTTGTGAGCCTCGAACCGCCGGTCCGGGAGGCGCTCGAACGCGTTTCTCCGGAGCCGAGCAGCAGGTGGAGGATCCTCGCCTACAAGTGGTTCGTCCTGATCCGCAGGACCGACTAGCAAGCGTGCAGCACGACCTCCTGGATGCGCCGCGGGTGGCGCCGCTAGAGCCACTCGCGGACCGAGGGCTGCGCTGGCTCGGCTCCAACCTCGACTGCTTCAGCCCTCTGGGCGGCACGGACGAGCGCGAAGACGCCGAGAAGCACAAGGCGTTCATCGAGCTCGCGCTGCTGATCTGGCGCCTCAGGCGCGAGCCGAGCCTGTCCGGAAACGCCGAGCTCGAGCGACTGCTCGACTTCGTAGGCGCGGTCTTCGCGATCGAGCCCTTCCGCGAGCGGCTCGTCCGCGTCGACGACCTGTTCATCACGTACGCGCTCCTGTATGCCGTGCTCCACGAGGCCGGCCGCATCGACGACCCGCGCGAGCTACGACGGATGCAGCGCTTCGTCGACGGCTCGACCGTCCAGATCTCCGAGCGTTCCGCGCATCGCGTGCTCGAGGTACGTCAGGTTCTCGACGCCGCGGGGCTGCGTCACACACTCCCCTCCTACCGTGCGCTCGCCTCGCGCACGATCCTCGTCCAGCCGATCACGCTCGTGCGTGCCACCGAACACGACGCGTACAGCATCACGCACGACGTCTTCTACCTGAGCGACTGGGGCTGCTCGCCAGTGCGCGGGCTCTCGGACTCCGCCCTGCGCCGCACAGGGCGCACGGTCGACGCCCTCCTGGGCATGCACGTCTACGCTTGCCACTGGGATCTCGTCGGCGAGCTGCTGCTGGCCGCACAGTTCCTCGGCGACACCGACTCAGACGTCTTCCGGTGCGGTCGACAAGCGCTGCGAGACGCGCAGCTCGAGGATGGTGCGGTGCCCGGGCCGGCGTACGACCCGGGCGAAGCCGACGCTCGAGACCCCGACGAGCGGCGGGAGTACGTGTTCAAGGAGTGCTACCACCCCACGCTCGTCGCCACCCTCGCCGGCGCTCTCTGCGATGACTGACCTCGGCGAGCTCACGGATGCCCTCCGGTGCAGCCGCGCGTGGCTCGCTACGGCCGGCTGCCATCCGAGCGCCTCGCTGAGGCATGCACTGCAGGGCCTGCTCGGCGTGTGTGCCTGCGACCGCGCGCTCGGCGAAGAGTCTGCGTCCGCCCAGCTGAGCGACCTGGTCGACGCAGGACTGGCGAAGCTCGGGCACGAGGCCGAAGCAGGAAGCTTCAATCCGTACGCCCACGACCCGAAGCTGCTGCTCGTCTGCCTCAGCGTCTTCGAGCGAGAGGGACACAACGCGCCGGCGATCCGAACGTTCGCGGATTCGATCGCGGGCGCGCTCGCCTCGCTGCCTCAGATCCCGGCCCGGCAGGCCGGCGTGGCCGCCGTTCTGGACGAACTCGGCTACCCGGGGATCAGCGCGGCTGCGCTCCCGGTGCCGGACGAGCCGGATTTCGACGCACTGCTGCGCGGCGGGCCGGAAGCTGTACGCGCCGCCTGTTCGTCGGTCGCGGCGGCAACACACTTCGGCGCTCGACGGATCGACGTCGTGCGCTTCGAAGCGCTCCGCCGAGCGCTGCCGATCGTCCTGCTGCAATCGCTCCGTTCCTACGATCTCGACACGGCCGCGATGCTCGTGCGGACGAGCAGGTATCTCCGGATGCGCAGCTCGGGTCGGATCCAGGAAGGGATCGCCTTCCTCGTCGATCAGCAGAAGCCCGACGGCAGGTTCGGTTTCTTCGCCGTCGAGACGTCCGCGCTTCTGCGGTCACAGGAGCTGGCGGGCTTCGACGAGGTGCTCACGCTCTACCTGCCGGTCACGTCGACATGCGCCTGGGCCCTCGCCGAGGTGCTGAGCGATCAGTGCGTGCTCTTCGCACGCCCCCGTCGACGGGCCGCTTCCGAGTCGCAGGTGCCTTCGTACATCAGCTAAGGAGGAGCAAATGACTGGTCAGCAAGCAGCGGTCGTCGAGGCGGACGAGGTCGAGGCTCCCGGACGGATGCTCGAGCTTCTACGCGACGAGGACGTCGTGAGCGTGGAGAGCGAAGTCCGCACCCAGGTAGCCGAGCTCGGGAAGGAGCTCGAGATCGAGTCTCGCGAGATCATCATCTTCGTCCACAGGAAGTTCATCATCGTCGCCTACAAGTGGTAGCCGGTTCCTAGCTGCGCTAGAGGCGGTTCGCGTAGCCCGGCCGCAGCGGGAGTTATCCACAGGTTCCGCACGTGTGCGACGGGGTGTGCACGTGCGGTTCGTAGCGCTCTTGCGCGCCGTGCGGTCGTTCGCTAGAGCTGCATGGTGCACGCGATCGACGTCTTCGTCGTCGTCAGCGGAACCTTCAGCATCGTCGCGACCATGCCGCTGATGTATCTCGCCTTCCGCAGCTCGCGCGAGGCCCAGGAGTTGCACCTCCTTCAGATCGAGGTCGCGGAGCTGATGGAGGAAGTGCGCGAGATCCAGGACGAGATCCACGACGACCAGCGGCGTGCGACGCACGAGCTCGTGCGGACGAAGGAGACGGTCGAACAGGTCGCGCGCGCCGCGTCCAGCCGACGCCGGTGGCCGCGCGTCCGGCTGGAGCTTGCGCGGCCGGAGTGACGGCGTTTGATTCGCGACGCCCTGGCACTCGGCACGCGCGAGTGCTCGATCTCGAAGGTCGGCGCAAATCTGCCCAAACGTGCAGCGTGACCTGAGATGATGCGCACAAAGGAGGCCCGCCCATGTCGACCAAGGAACTGATCCGAGTACTCGACGAGGCGAACGTCGACTACGACCTGCTTGCGCACGCGCACACCGAGAGCGCGGCCGACGAGGCAGACGCACTCGGACTCTCGCCCGACGAGGTCGCGAAGACGCTCGTCGTCACCACCCCCGACGGCTACGTCCGTGCCGTCGTACCGGCTTCGTGCCGGATCGACCTGCACAAGCTGCGCGAAGCACGCGGGAGCGGCGGCCGGCACAGCGTGCACCTCGCGACCGAGGACAGGCTGCGAGAGGATTACTCGGATTTCGAGCTCGGCGCGGTACCGCCGGTCGGCGGCACGCGAAAGGATCCGGTCGTCGTCGACTCACGTATCGCAGAGCGGGACTCCGTCGTGATCGAGGCCGGTTCACACGAGCAATCGATCCGGCTCAAAGCCTCGGACCTCGTTCGTGCCGCGAACGCACAAGTCGCGGATATCTGCGAGGAGTAGACCCCAACGGCTCGCGAGGCCGGAGCGACCGTCTCGAGAATCTGCGTTTTTCTTGCCACGCCGCTCTCAGACGCGAGATTTCGCAGCCAGCCCGTCGCGTTCGTGCCGTTCGAAAGCAAGCACACCTAGACTCGCGAATAGGAGACAAATGTGACGTCAGATCGTAGAGTCCGCATATGTCCCGGATCTCTGCGGCTCCGGACGGCGAACTGGGCGCCTGGCTGCGCTTTCTACGGGAGCAGTCAGGGCTCTCACAAACCCAACTCGCGTCCACAGTAGGAACAGATAGACGCAACATTCGGCGCTGGGAAGTCGAGGGCCACGACCCGGGCGGATCGATGCTGATGCAGATCCTGTCGGCGCTGGGCGTGAGCATCACTCCCGCGCCGCCCAACGAGATGCCTCGGGCCGTGAATGCGGAGCTCGCACGCCTCGAGAGCCGCCTCGCAGCCGCGGAAGACCGCGCCGCGAGGAGGCACGACGAGCTCGTCGCCCGCTTGGAGGCCCAAGAAGCCGAGCTGAGAGCGCTCGCTACTCGGGTCGGGACGGCGAGCTCGCGGCCCGAATAATCGCGTCTTCGAGGCGGCGCAGCAGGCTGTCGGCCTCCTGCAACGCCGAGCGGATGCGGTTGATGTCCACGAGCCACGCGCCTTGTGGGACACCACGCACCTCGAGCGCGTTCAGCAAGCTCTCCACGAGCTCTTCGCGCTCGGCGGCCTCAGAGACCCTGATCGCTTCCTCGGCTGCGCCCTGAGTGTGCCCTTCCCTTTCGCGTGAACTCCGGTGTGTCGCGGATTTGCGATCCATAGCCCCTCTCGTTCGAGAGATGTCACGGGATGCCCTAAAGGCATCGGGCGTTTCGGTTTCCAACTTGAGGGACATATACGGCTGCAGAAGTGTCACACAAAAGCCGCAGCCGCATCACACCGCGGACGGCGCGCCTCCTTTCGACACTTGCGGCCGCCGTCTTTGCCCTCGCGCTTTCCGCACCTGCCTTCGCCGTCGATTCGCCGCTCCCGAGCGCGTCGGTTTCCGCGGGAGCCGGGCCCGCGCAGGTAAGCGCAACCGTCGCTGCCGAGCCGACCCCGACTGCGACCGTGCAGGTCTCGACTGCCCCGTCGACGGCCGTGGCGGCTTCGACCACCGCCCCGTCAACCCAGGCTCCAGCGCCGACGCCCACCGCGTCGGTCAAGGTGCAGACTCTGGCAGCTTCGGCGACCGCGAGCACGGCTCCGGCCGCAGCGGTCACGACGCGGGCGCCGGTGCACACGGCGGCAACTCCTCAGCAGTCGGCTCCGTCAGTCACTTGGGCTTCCGCACCCCGTGCGTACAAGGCGAGTCGCCGCACGACGTCCGGGGTCGCCGCAGCGCAAGCGGCACAGCACACCGTTTCGAAGAACCCGGCCCCTCGCCGGGCTGACGCGCCTCCGCACGCGCGCGCGATCAACGCGCCCGCCACGTCTCCGGCGGCGGCGCACACTCCGGCCAACGCGACGGCAGGGAGCATGCCGCAGGCTCCGCTGTCTCCCGCGTGGCCGCAGGTGCCGGCGGGGACGATCGATTTCGGCGGATCCGCCTCCGCCGGTGCATCGTCCCCGCTGCTCCTGGTCGCATTGATTCTCGGTTTCCTGCTTCTCGCCTTGCCCTCGCTCGGTGCGCCACTGCCGATGCGCCCGCGCGAGCTACGCGCGGCGAGGCTTCTCTTCCGGCTCGAACGCCCCGGCTAGCCGCACTCACGCGGACATAGCCGCCGGTGACGCCTGCGCGCGCACCGGCCACGAGCGCTCGAACCGATCCAAGAAGGGAAGTCGATTCCATGAAACGCACATTCATCGCCGCCGCGCTTGCAGCGTTAGCGACGGCGGTCGGAGCCGGCCCTGCATTGGCCGATCCCGGACAGACGGTCGGACAGGCCGTCGGGACGGTGCAGGCGCAGGACACGACGGTTGCGCCCAGCGCCGCCGTCGCGGTTCCGGTAACCGCGAATGCTCCCGTGTGTGCCGCCTCGAACGGCTGTGGCGGCGACGCAACGGGCGGCGCCGCGGCGGCAACGCCGACCGCGAGCGCCTCGCCCGCCACGACGTCCGGTCAGTCGACCACGCAATCGGCCGGAACTGCGCAGGCGAGCAAGACGACGGTTGCGCCGTCCGCCTCGGCATCGGCGCCCGTCACGGCGAATGCACCCGTGTGCGTCGCCTCGAACGGCTGTGGCGGCAACGCCACGAGCGGTGGCGCGACGGCTACGTCGCGCAGCACGAGCCCGTCCGCGAGCTCCAGCAGCCCGCAGTCGGGTACCCAGTCGGTCGGCACCGTGCAGGCCAGCACTACGACGGTGTCGCGCACGGCCGCCGCTTCGGCGCCGGCAACGGCGAACGCACCAATCTGCGTCGCCTCGAACCGCTGCGGCGGAAACGCCGCAGGTGGGGACGGCACTGCAGCCGCCTCCGGCCCGTCCGGGACGGCGGGCGGCGGTGGCGCTCAGACGGCCGGACAGTCGGTCGGCACCGTACAGGTGTCGGACGCCGGCGTTTCGCCCTTCGCAGCTGCTGAGACTCCCGTTACGACCAACACACCCGTCTGCGTACTGTCGGACGGGTGCGGTGGCACCGCAACGACGCCTGGGACAACCGCCACAGCCGGCGGTACCCCGGGCGCAGGCCCCGCAGCGCCGGCTGGTGCCGCGGGACCGACCGTTGGCGTGCTGGGAGTCGAAGCGACCCGGACGCTGGCGGCTGCAGGCACACCGCCTGCCGGTCGCACCGTTGAAGGTGGCACGACGCCCGTCAACCGGATTGCCGGGCCTCTCGGAGTCCGCACACCTCCACAGCTGAATGTCGTGCGCCGAGTCGGGACGCTGCCCTTCACGGGCTTCGCCCTGATCGAGGCGCTGTTCCTCGCGCTCGCGCTGCTCCTAATGGGCGGCGCACTCCGAAGGAGGTGGTCGCCGGAGACGATCTGATCGGCGCGAGCGGGCGCCGGTCCCTGGCCGGCGCCCGCTTCTGTTGCCGAGAGGTGCCTGGATGACGCAGTTCCTACGCAAACATGTCGTCCCCTTCGTCGCGGCGGCGCTCTTGTTGCCGGCGATCCCAGGAGGTGCCGCAAAGCACAGGAACGCGCGCCTGGAACAGGGCCTCGCCGCGGAGGTGAACAAGTTCCGCGCCGCGCACGGCCTCCCGCCGCTCCAGATGTCGCCCGAGCTGAAAGCCGCGGCCCAGGCGCACTCGCTCGAACTCGCGGAGAAGGGGTACTTCAGCCACGCGTCGAGCGACGGCGGATCGTTCTGGGAACGCGTGAAGCGCTTCTATCCAGTAGGCGAATCGCAGTTCTGGTCCGTCGGCGAAAACCTCTACTGGTCTTCCGAGGAACACTCAGCGTCCTTCGTGATCAACCGCTGGTCCACCAGCCCGGAGCACCGCAGGGTCCTCGAGCGCAAGAAATGGCGCGAGATGGGCGTCTCGGCCGTCTGGGCTCAACGTGCCCCAGGCGTGTACGGCGGTCGCGACGTCGCGATCGTGACCGTCGACTTCGGCGTGAGGAGGTGATGGCCGCCGGCTAGAGCTTTCTGAGCAGCCCGATCGACGCACACCGGAACAGGGGCCGCGGGCTCTCGAGGTTGCCGCGGTCCCTGGCCGGCTCTGCCGCTGCATGCGGAGGGCTCCGCTCTCCTTTATTGTTCTGCGCGGATCGCCTAGTACCGAGCAGGGCGACGGCCGTATAGTCGCCCGGTGGCGGCCCTGCTTTCGCTCGAGAAGGTGACGCGGCGGTTCGGTGGGCTCCTCGCGCTCGATTCGGTCTCGCTCTCGGTCGAGAGCGGACAAATTGCGGGACTGATTGGTCCGAACGGGGCCGGCAAGACGACCGCGTTCAACGTCATCACGAGGCTCTACAGCCCCGATGAGGGGTCGCTCACGTTTGACGGGCGCGACCTGCTGCGGCTGCCGCCGCACCGGATCGCCAAGATCGGGATCGCGCGGACGTTTCAGAACGTCGTCCTCTTCGCGAACCTGCCCGTCCTCGACAACGTGCTCGTCGGAACGCACGCCCGCCACGGGTACTTTCGGGAAGGCGCAGCGCACCGGGACGCGTCGGACGCGCTCGAGTACGTCGGCCTGTCCGCGATCGCAGCGCGACCAGCAGCCGGGCTGCCGTTCGGGACGCTGAAGCGGATCGAGCTCGCCCGCGCGCTCGCGCTGAAGCCACGGCTGCTGTTGCTCGACGAGCCGGCCGGCGGTTTGAACCACGAGGAGGTCGGCGAGCTCGGCGAGACGATCCGCCGCATTCGTGACGACTTCGATTTGACGATCCTGCTCGTCGAGCATCACGTGAACCTCGTGATGTCGATTTCCGACTGGGTGCACGTCCTGAATTTCGGCGAGAAAATCGCCGAGGGTCCGCCGGCGGAAGTGCGCACGAATCCACGCGTGATCGAGGCCTACCTCGGAACGAAACATGCCGCTGCTTGAGCTGGAAAACGTCGAGGCGTCGTACGGCCCGATTCGCGCGCTGCACGGGGTCAGCCTCACCGTCCAGGAGGGACAAGTCGTCGCCGTGCTCGGAGCGAATGGCGCGGGAAAATCGACCACGCTGCGCGCGATCTCCGGCCTCGTTCGCCGCCGCGGGAACATCAGATTCGATGGCCGCTCAGTCGCCCGCGCCCGGCCGGAGAGCATCGCGCGCGACGGGGTCGCGCACGTGCCGGAGGGACGCGGGCTGTTCGACGACCTGTCGGTGCACGAGAACCTGCGCATGGGCGCATACGCACGCAAGGGCGAGATCGAGCGCGTCTACTCCTACTTCCCGTGGCTGGCCGAGCGGGGGTCGCAACAGGCAGGCACGCTCTCCGGCGGCGAGCAGCAGATGCTCGCGCTCGCGCGCGCGCTCGTCTCCCGCCCACGGTTGCTGATGGTCGACGAGCCGTCGCTCGGCCTTGCGCCGATCGTGGTCGAAGAGCTGTTCCGGATCGTCGCCGCGCTGAACAAGCACGAGCAGCTGACCGTGCTCGTCGTCGAGCAGAACGCGGAGGTCGCACTATCGATCGCCGACCGGGCGTACGTGCTCGAGACGGGACGGGTCGCGGTCGAGGGGACCGCGGACGAGCTGCGCGCGCACGAAGGCATCCGGAAGAGCTACCTCGGCTACTAATGCTTGTCCTCACCGTCAGCGAGTTCGCACAGCAGGTCGTCTCCGGGCTGGCGACCGGAGCGATCTTCGGCAGCCTCGCGCTCGCGCTCGTCCTCATCTATCGCGCGACCCACGTCGTCAACTTCGCGCAGGGCGAGATGGCGATGTTCACGACGTACATCGCGTGGGAGCTGATGCACCGCGGTCTTTCGTACTGGCCCGCATTCGCGCTCACGCTCGCGATCGCCTTCGCCGGGGGGGTCGCCGTCGAGCGCGTACTGATCCGACCGGTCGAGAACAAGCCGGTGCTCACGATCGTGATCGTGACGATCGGACTCCTGATCGCGCTCAACGGGCTCGCGGGCTGGATCTGGGGCGCGGAGGTGAAGGCGTTCGACAGCCCCTTCCCAAACAGGACATGGGACATCGCCGGTGTGGCCGTCTCGACGCAGGACGTCGGCACGTTCGTCGTCTGCATCGCGACCGTTCTGGCGGTCTACGTGTTCTTCAACTTCACGACGCTGGGCCTCGCGATGCGCTCGGTCGCGATCAATCCGACGGCCGCGAGGCTCGTCGGCGTGCGCGTTGGCTGGATGCTGGCGCTCGGCTGGGGCCTCGCGGCGGTGCTCGGCGCGATCGCGGGGATGATGGCGGCGCCGACCGCGTTCCTCGATCCGAACATGATGCTTGTGATCCTCATCTACGCATTCGCAGCGGCGGTACTCGGCGGGATCGACTCGCCGGTCGGCGCTGTGGTCGGCGGGCTCACGCTCGGCGTGATCCTCAACCTGCTCGGCCGCTACGTCGACTTCATCGGCTCGACGCTGCGTCTACCGAGCGCGCTTGCCGTCCTGCTCGTCGTGCTCGTCATCCGGCCGCAGGGGCTGTTCGGACACGCGGTGGTACGGAGGGTCTGATGCGACGAACGCTCACCGCCATCAATTTCGTCGTCGTCGGCGCGCTCGTCCTCGCCTTCGCGCTTCTCCCTGGGCATGTCAGCGAGCTGACCCTGCAGCGGCTCACGTACGTGGGGATCTACTTCATCGCGCTCGTCGGGCTCAACATCCTCGTCGGCCACAGCGGCCAGATCTCGCTCGGCGGCTATGCATTCTTCGGGATCGGGGCGTACACGACGACGCTTCTGACCCTTGGCCGCCCCGGCATGGAGCTGTTCGGCCACAACCCACCGGGCTGGCTGCCGCTCGGCGACGGGATGCACGCGATCTTCACAATCCCGATCGCCGGGCTGATCGCGGGCCTCTTCGGCTACGCATTCGGCCTGCCGGCACAACGGCTCGCCGGCGTATCGCTCGCGCTCGCGACGTTCGCGGTCGCGGTCTCGTTCCCGCAGATCCTGAAGAAGTTCGAGAACGTCACGGGAGGCGGAGGCGGGCTCAACCTCAACCTGCCGGAAACGCCCTTCGGCTTGGACGTCTCCGTGCCGCATTGGCTGTACTACGAGGCGTGGACGACGGCGGGGATCCTCGCGCTCGTTGCGTGGCTCTTCCTGCGCGGACGCGCGGGACGCGCGCTGGGTGCACTACGCGACGGAGAGATCGCTGCCGTCTCGTCGGGGGTCAACCCGACCGCGTACAAGACGTTCGCCTTCGGGATCTCGGCCGCCTACGCCGGCGCCGCCGGCGGCCTGTTCGCCGAGCTCGTCACATACGTCAATCCCGACACCTTTCCCGTCGAGCGGTCGATCATTCTGCTCGCGAGCCTCGTGCTCGGCGGCCTGGGGTCGATGTATGGCGCGCTGCTGGGAGCCTTCGCGATGGAGTACCTTCGGATCTGGGCCGAGAACCCACCGTTCATCGACAGGGACGTCTCGAACCAGGCGCCCGCGGTCACGTTCGGCGTGATCTTGATCCTGGTCATGTTTCTCGCTCCGAACGGGCTCGCGGGCTTGCTTCGGCGCGTCGCGCGGGCGATCATTCACCGTCTGGAAACAAAATCGGTGGCAGTGAGCCAATCCAGGAGGGCAGAGGCATGAGGAAGGCGCTCGTCGCGATCATCGCGACGGCGACGCTCGTGGTCGGTGCGTCCGGGGCGTCCGCGATGACGCGCACGGATGCGGCATCGCCGGGCGTTACGAGCACCAGGATCACGATCGGCGGGACATTCCCGCTGAGCGGGCCGGCATCGCTTTACGCGCCGATCCCGGCCGGGATGAAGGCCTACTTCACATTCATCAACGCCCGCAAGGCGAAAGGCGACGGGAAGCGCGGCGTCTACGGCCGCCAGATCGTCTGGAAGTACTACGACGACCAGTACAACCCGTCGAAAACCGTCGAGCTCACGAATCAGCTACTGCTCCAGGACAACGTCTTCGCGATCGTCGGCTCGCTCGGCACCGAGCACAACCAGGCGATCCGACCACTGCTGAACCAGCGTAAGGTGCCGCAGATCCTCGTCTCCACCGGCGCCAGCTTCTGGGGGACGCAGGCGAGGCAATTCCCGTGGACGATCGGTTGGCAGCCCGACTACATCTCGGAGGGCACGGCGTATGGCAAGTGGATCGCGAAGAACGCGCCGAACGCGAAAATCGCGATCTTCAGGCAGAACGACGACTATGGAAAGGACTACGTCAACGGCATCAAGGAGGGCCTCGGCAACAAGGCCTCGCTGATCGTCGGGGAGCAAACATACGAGACAACGGATACGAGCTACGCGTCCCAGCTGTCACGGCTCAAGGCGACAGGCGCGGACACGTGGATCCTCATCACGACACCGACTCCCACAGGGCGTGCAATCGCAACCGCGAAGGCGCTCGGCTGGCGGCCCGCGACGATCGTGCTCAACTCCGTTGCCGCGGTCGACGCAATCATGCCCGCCGTCGTTCGCGCTGTCGGCGCCGATTTCGTCGACGGCATGGTGAGCTCGGCCTACCTCAAGAACCCGGCAAACGCGGCGTACGCGAAGGATCCGTTTGTGCGGACCTACTACCGGACGATGCACAAATACGCCCCTGGGGTCGACGCGCGCAACACGTTCTACTACTACGGCTTCGCAAAGGCATACGACACCGTTCGGCTCCTCTACCTCGCCGGGAAGAACCCAACGCGTGCATCCCTGATGGCTGCGACGAAGAAGATGAATTGGGTGAATCCCTATGCGATCAAGGGCGTTCGGGACAAGACGAGCCCGAGCGACGCGTTCCCACTCTCCCAGTTCAAGCTGATCCGGTACCACAACGGCACCTGGTCCGAGTTCGGCCCGCTGATCAACGGCCGCTAGGAACGAAGGCGTGGGGCCGGTGCTCGCCGGCCCCACTTCCCCACGCTACGGTTCGTTGCGATGCCTGAGGCCGTGATCGTCTCCGCTGCGCGGACGCCAATCGGGCGGGCGCGCAAGGGTTCGCTGGTCGATGCCCGGCCCGACGACCTGGCGGCGTTCGCCGTCGACGCGGCGCTGGCGCAGGTGCCGGACCTGCCGCGCGAGGAGATCGTGGACGTGATGATCGGCTGCGGGTTTCCGCAGGACCGGCAGGGGATGAACCTCGGACGGCGCGTCGCGCTGCTCGCGGGGCTGCCGGAGACGGTGCCCGGCACGACCGTGAACCGGTTCTGCGCATCGTCGCTGCAGACGATCCGGATGGCGTTCCATGCGGTGCGGGCGGGCGAGGGCGACGTGTTCGTGGCCGGCGGCGTCGAGTCGATCACGCAGGTGGACGGCTATCCCAAGGACTCGGAGGAGCTGCATCCGAAGCTGTTCGGCGACGACGCGCCGATCGCGAACGTGTACATCCCGATGGGCCTGACCGCCGAGAACGTCGCCGAGCGCTGGGACGTCTCGCGCGAGGACATGGATCGCTACGCGCAGCGTTCGCAGGAGCGCGCCGTCGCGGCGCAGGACTCCGGCTTCTTCGCGCGGGAGATCACGCCGTGGGACGGCGTCGTGGCAGACGACGGCCCGCGGCGCGGATCGACGCTCGAGAAGCTCGGAGAGCTCGAGCCCGCGTTCAAGCCCGGCGGGAAGGTGACGGCCGGGAACTCGTGTCCGTTGAACGACGGCGCGGCTGCCGTGGTGGTGATGTCGGAGGGGCGGGCGCGTGAGCTCGGGATCGGGCCGCGCGCGCGGATCATCGCGTCGTCGGTGAGCGGCGTCGAGCCGGAGATCATGGGCGTCGGCCCCATCTCGGCGGTGCAACGGGTGCTGAAGCAGGCGGGGATGACGATCGAGGACGTCGACGTGATGGAGCTGAACGAGGCGTTCGCCGCGCAGGTGCTCCCCGTGTGCCGCGAGCTCGGCGTCGATCCGTTCGGCGAGAAGCTGAATCCCCATGGAGGCGCGATCGCGCTGGGCCATCCGTACGGCATGACGGGCGCGCGCATCATGTGCACGCTGCTGAACGATCTGGAGACCGTGGACGGGACGATCGGATTGGAAACGATGTGCGTCGGCGGCGGCCAGGGAATGGCCATGCTCGTCGAGCGGCTCGCTTAGCCACGTCCTCAGCGGCGCCCTGTGGACAAGGTGCCAGGTACGTGCCAGGTATGTGCCAGGTACGCGGTTAGACCGTTCGGGACGCGAACCAGCGGACCCAGGCCTCCTGCTCAGGCGTTTCGACGGCGCGGACGTCGTAGTTCTGCCGCACCCACGTCACGGCCTCCTCGGCGGGGACGCCCGCGAGCGTCGCCATGCAGGCGAGCACCGTGCCGGTGCGGCCGAGGCCGCCGACGCAGCCGACCTCCACGCGCTCGCCGGACTCCCCGCGGGCGAACGCGTTGCGGATCTGGGCGGCTGCGGCCTCCGGGTCGCGCGGCAGGCCGAAGTCCTGCCAGTCGATCAGCTCCGCCGGCCACGTCGGCGCCCAGCGCGCGTCCATGTAGAGGCCGAAGTCGCACTGCTCGAGCCCGCGTTCCGCGAGCGGGGACGCGCGCACCGCGGTGCCGTCCGGGAAGACGACGTTCAGGCGAACACGAGGTACAGGACCTCGCCGACGAGCGCGGGCTTCTCCGAGCCCTTGATCTCGACCTGCACCCCGACTTTGTAGAGCACGCCTTCGCCCCGCGGCTCGCCGCTGAGCAGCTTCGCGTGCAGGCGCACGTCCGACCCGGAGGGCACCGGGGAAGTGAAGCGCACCTTGTCGATTCCGTAGTTGATGCCCATCCTCGCGCCCTCGACGTTCAGCACCTCGGAGAGCAGCATCACGACCATCGACAGCGAGAGGTAGCCGTGTGCGATCGTGGTTCCGAACGGGCCCTGCGCCGCGGCCTGCGGGTCGACGTGGATCCATTGGTGGTCGCCCGTCGCGTCCGCGAAGAGGTCGATGTGCCGTTGCTCGATCGTGTGCCAGGAGCTCGAGCCGAGATCCCGCTCGCCGCTCTGCAACTCGCCTGGAGTGAGTGTCGTCGTCATGAGCGGTTTCTACAGCATCGCTTCCGCCTAGCTCGCGGCAAGGCGGGCCGAGCGGCCGCCGGCTTTGGCCATCTGCTCGACCATCCCCTCGGGTGCCACACCGTCGGGGAAGCGCTCGCGCAACTGCGCCAGGAAATCCTCTGCGTCCCACCGGCCGTCGCGCGCAAACAGCTCGCCGGCGTCCCAGCCGCGGAGCAGGTTGACCGCCCCCCCGTAGACGAAGAAGCACTGGCCGGTGACGTTCTGCGCGGCGTCCGCGGAAAGCGCGACGACGATCGGCGCCATGTTCGCGGGATCCATGGCGTCGAACCCTTCCTCGGGGACCGGAATCTCGCCGAAGGCGGCCTCCGTCATCCGCGTGCGCGCGTTGGGCGCAAGGCAGTTGACCGTGACTCCGTAGCGCCCGAGCTCCTGCGCGGCGATGATCGTGAAGCCGGCGATCCCTGCCTTCGCGGCGCCGTAGTTCGCCTGACCGACGTTGCCGAAGACGCCGGACGGGCTCGAGGTGTTGATCACGCGGCCGCGCACGTCCTCGCCGGCCTTCGACCGCTCGCGCCAGTGCGCCGCGGCGTGACGCGTCGGCGCGAAGTGCCCCTTCAGATGGACGGCGAGGACGGAATCCCACTCGTCCTCGGTCATGTTCACGAGCATCCGATCGCGTGTGATGCCGGCGTTGTTGACGAGGACGTCGAGGCGGCCGAAGGTGTCCACGGCCTGGCGCACCATCCGCTCCGCGCCGGCGAAGTCGGCGACGTTCTCGCCGTTCGCAACGGCCTGCCCGCCGAGCTGCTCGATCTCCGCGACGACCTGCTGGGCGGGCGTCGCGTCCTCGCCCTCACCCTCGAGCGTCGCGCCGAGGTCGTTGACGACGACCTTCGCTCCAGCGCGCGCGAGTGCGAGCGCATGCTCGCGGCCGATGCCGCGGCCGGCGCCGGTGACGATCGCGACCTTCCCGTCGAGAAGTGGCATCGGGTTACGGTTCGTACCATGCGCGCGGCGCCCGCGTCAAAGCTCTACGTCGAGGAGCACGGCGAGGGCGAGCCGCTGCTCCTGCACCAGGGCCTCGGCCAGGCGATGTGGGCGTGGCGCGAGCAAGTGGCGGTCTTCGCGGAGCGGTTCCGGGTCATCGTTCTGGACACGCGCGGCACCGGGCGATCGCCGACAGCGGACGGGCCGTATGGGATTCCGGAGCTCGCCGAGGACGCCGCCGAGATCCTCGCCGGCCGGCGCACACACGTCATCGGGCTCTCGATGGGCGGTTACGTCGCGATGACGCTCGCGCTCGCGCGTCCGGGGCTCGTCCGCTCGCTCGTCCTGATCGGCACCGGCGCCGGCGGGCCGAATCGGGTCCCGCGTCCGGACCACGTGCGGAAGGTGTTCGCCGACGCGATCGGCCTCCCGCCCGAGGACTACGGACGGCTGACGATGCCGTACACGTTCGCGTCGGGCTGGACGGAGGCAAATCCGGAACGGTTCGAGCAGATCCTTGCGGCGCGGCTCGAGCGTCCGACGTCCTACGAGACGCTCACTGCGCACGCGGAAGCGTGTTACGACTACTACCGACGAGGCGTGGAGGTCGAGCGCATCGAGGTGCCCGCGCTCGTCGTGCACGGCGACGAGGATCTGATCGTGCCGGTGGAGAACGGCCGCGCCCTCGCGGCGCGGCTGCCGAACGCGCGCTATGTCGAGCTACGGGGTCGCGGCCACAACCTGCCGCTCGAGGAGCCGGAGACGATCAACGAGCTCGTGCTGGAGTTCCTCTCATGAACGCATACCGCACCCCGGACGAGCGCTTCGCCCGGCTTCCCGGCTATTCGTTCGAGCCGCACTACGTCGAGCAGGACAGCCTGCGCATGCACTACGTCGACGAGGGCGAAGGCGATCCCGTGCTCCTTCTGCACGGCGAGCCGACCTGGGCCTACCTGTACCGCAAGGTCATCCCGCAGCTGAGGGGCGTCGCGCGCGCCGTGGCGCCGGACTACTTCGGCTTCGGGCGCAGCGACAAGCCCGTCGACCGCGACTGGTACTCCTACGACCGCCACTCCGCGTCGCTCACGCGATTCGTGGACGAGCTCGACCTCCGCAACGTCACCGTCGTGATGCAGGACTGGGGCGGGCCGCTGGGCTTCCGGCTCGCCGTCGAGCGTCCCGATCGCGTCGCGCGGCTCGTGGTGCTCAACACCGGCCTCTACTCCGGTCGGCCGCCCGGGGAGGCCTGGCTGCGCTTCCGCGACCTGGTGCGCCGCACCGGCACCGAGTTCCGGCCCGGCCAGCTGATCCGCATCACCTGCACGACCGAATTGCCGGACGACGTCGTCGCCGCCTATGACGCCCCCTTCCCCACGCCCGAGTCGAAGACCGGCGTCCTGATGTTCCCGGAGCAGGTGCCGACCGAGCCCGACCACCCGTCGGCGCCGCCGATGCTCGACGTGCGCGAGCGGCTCCGCTCGTGGACGAAGCCGGCGCTCGTCTTCTTCAGCGACTCCGACCCCATCTTCTCGCCCCGAGTCGCCGAGCGCTTCGCTGAGCTGATTCCAGGCGCGGAGCTCCAGCCTCCCGTCGCCGGCGCGGGACACTTCCTCCAGGAGGACGCCGGCGAGGAAGTCGGTCAGCGCATCGCGGCCTGGCTCCAGACGTCCACGTCCGTGTAGACCTTCTCGCCCTTGAACAGCTTCTGGCCAGGATCCCACGGGAAGAAGATCACGACGCGCCAGGCCAGCTGGTCGCCGCTCGGCTCGTAGTCGAGCCAGCGCGCCTTGTGCGTACCCGTCACACGCGCCTCCTCGCAGACACCCTGCGGGCCGATGACGATGTCCGTCAGATCGAAGTGGATGTCCGGGAACGCCGTCAGCAGCTCCGTGTAAAAGCGGGCCGCGCCCTCGTGACCCTCCCAGCGATGGCCGGTCTGAGTGAGCTCGTAGACGCAGTCCTCGGTCAGCGTCGAGATCAGCCCCGGCAGATCCCGGGCGTCCTCCGCGATCGAGTGCTTCTTCCACAGCTCGCGGACGGCGTCGTAGTCGACCGGCTCGCGCCGGATCAGCTCGATGACCTCGTCGCGCTCTACGTGTTCCTGTATTGAGCCCATAGCTCCTCCATCGTCTTCGTGCGGATATCCGCATGCAAGAGATCGTACGGCGCGATGTTCACGGCGCGTACGACCCAGTCGTCACCGACGTCGAGGATGTTGATGCAGGCCGGAGCCTGCTCGAAGTTGCCCAGGAAGGTTCGATCGCCCGTGAGGGCATGCGAGATGATCGCGCGGTTGACTCCGCCGTGGAGGACGGCGAGCAGCGTGTCCCACTGCGGGTCCGAGAGCAGCCGGTCGAGCGCAGAGAACACGCGGTCGAGCAGCGAGCCGATCGTCTCGCCTCCGAGGAACCGAGCATCCTCCGGCGCCACCGGGGGAAACGCGTGCAGAAAGGCGGCTTCCACGTCCTCGAGCTCGGCGAGCCGGCCGCTTTCGATCTCACGCAACTCCGGCCACTCCTCGGGCTCGAGCTCCGGCGCGATCAGGCGCGCGGTTTCGACCGTCCGTCGCAACCCGCTCGTGATCACACGGTCGAACTGGACGCCGCGGAGAGTTTCCGCGGTCCGACGTGCCTGCTCGAGCCCTTCGGGAGTGAGGCGGACGTCGTCGGGACGAACCGGTCGCCCGTTCTCGAAGTAGGAGACGGCAGCATGGCGGAGCAGGTAGATGCGGCGCCGCGTCACTCGTACTTCTCGAGATACGCGGGATTCGAGATGCGCAGCTTCGCCGCGACGTGCTCCTTCAGCCTTGCCAGATCGACGTCCTCTCCCGCTCTGATGCGGTGCGCCAACTCCCGCAGCTCGACCTCGCTCAGCGCATCCCCCGGCGACTCGAGCTCGCGCCGCGCGATCCCGAGTGCGTTCATCGCCACGAGCGTGCGGAACTTGGCGCGGTGGTCGGGCGCGTTCGCCAGCACCTCCTCGGCGAGGAACTCGAACACCGCCTCGATCAGCTCGGCGGCGTCCGGCCGGTCGCCCATCAGGCGGCCCGCTCGATCAGGTCGAGCAGCTCGTACTCCATCTCCGCGGCCATGCGGCCGAGCACCGCGTACTCGACGCTGCGGTCCTGCCCGTTGAGATGGCGGCGCGACTGCGTCAGGCAGCCGATCGCCCACTTCACGTTCCCGAACACCTCCCACACGAGCAGCTCGTCCAGCGCCACGGCACGTCCGCTCAGCTCGTTGTAGCGCTCGAGATACGGCTCGACGTCGCCGACACCGCCAAGTCGCCGCCCGTCCGCACCGAATCGCCACGCGCGCACCAGCGGCCACGACACGTCCTCGACCGGGTCGCCCACGTGGGCGAACTCCCAGTCGAGGACGGCGACGAGCCCGTCTGCGTTCACGGCGAAGTTCCCGACTCGGAAATCTCCGTGCACGAACGTCGCTCGCCGAGACTCCGGCAGGCGCTCGCGGACCCACGCCAGCCCGTACTCGATCGCGGGATGCGGCTCGCCGACGGAGTCGAGCTCGTCGTAGAAACGGGAGATCGCATCGCCGCGCGGCAGGAACTCCAGCGGCTCGATGGTGTGGACCCGGGCCAATTGCTCGGCCATCTGCACCGGTAGCGCCGGCGGCGGATCGCGCACGATCCGGCGGCCAATCGTCTCCCCGTCGACGAACTCCATCGCGAACGCCTCGCGCCCGCCGAGCTCGCCGAGATAGGCGACCGGCCGCGGCGCGGCGACGCCCGCGACGCAGGCTGCCGCGAGGACGCGATATTCCTGCTCCAGCGTGAGCGTGTCCCGGTGGATGACGCCGACGCCGGCGCGGCGCACGAGCAACGCGCGGCCGTCCTCCAGGTCGACCGCCCATGCCTCCTTCGAAGCGCCGCCTGGCACGAGGCGGAGCGACACGCACGCCGACCCGAGTCGCTCCTCGAGCTCGGCCTGCCAGTCCGTCACGCCGATTGGCCGCCGTCCACGACCAGCGTGTGCCCGGTGACGTAGTCCGATGCGCGCGAGGCGAGGAAGACGACAGCGCCCTTGAGGTCGTCGGTGCCGCCGAAGCGCCCGAGCGGGATCCGCTCCGCAAGCTCCGGGTGCTGCTCGAGCACGAAGTTCGCCATGTCGCTCGGGAACCACCCGGGCGCGATGGCGTTCACGTTGATGTTGTGCCGCGCCCACTTCCACGCCAGGTCGCGCGTCAGCGAGATCACGCCGCCCTTCGTCGCGTGGTACGGCAACGAGTTCGCGATTTCCGCAGGTGCGCCGTGCAGGCCGGCGACGGAGGCGATGTTCACGATCTTGCCGCCCCTCTGCCCGATCATCACGCGGCCCACCGCCTGGGCGCACAGGAACACACCGGTGAGGTTGACGTCCACGACCTTCTGCCAGCCCTCGAGCGGCATGTCCTCCGGCGGCGACCCCCAGACCGTGCCCGCGTTGTTCACGAGGATGTCGACGCGCCCGAACTCGTCCACGGTGCGCTGCACGAGCTCGTCGACGGAGGCCTTGTCGCTCACGTCGCAGCGCAGCGCGATCGCGCGCGTCGGCATTGCAGCCGCAGCTTCCTCACACCGTTCGACCTTTCGCGCACAGAGCACGAGCTCGGCACCGGCTCCGGCGAGCCCCTCGGCCATCTGCCGCCCGATGCCGCTGCCGCCGCCGGTCACGATCGCCACCTTGCCGCCGAGGTCGAAGAGACCGCTCACAGCACGAGCTCCGCCATCGTCCGTACCGCTTGCACGTCTCGGGTCGCGACCAGCAGCGTCGTCGCGCCGGACTCGCGCCACGCCTCGAGCCTGTCGGCGATCCGTTCCTTCGGGCCGACCAGCGCGACATCGTCGACAAGCGCGTCCGGCACCGCCGCGATCGCCTCCCGCTGTTTGCCCTCCAGGAAGAGCTCCTGCACCCGCTCCGCTGCCTCCTCGTATCCGTAGCGGCGAACGAGCGCGTTGTAGAAGTTCGCGCCGCGCGCGCCCATGCCGCCGATGTAGAAGCCGAGCACGGCGCGGACGACGTCGCGTCCGGCGTCGACGTCGTCCGTGACGACCACCTGCACCGACGGCGCGATGTCGAAGCCGTCGCGCGCCTCGTAGTCGAACGCCTCTCGTGCGCGCTCGGGCGAGAAATAGATCGGGAGCCAGCCGTCGGCGATCTCGAACGCGAGCTGCACGTTCTTCGGGCCGAGCGCGGCGAGGTAGATCGGGATCTCTTTCCGTACCGGCTGCAGCAGCAGCTTCAGCGGCTTCCCCAACCCCGTCGCCCCTGCGCCCGCATACGGGATCTCGTACTGCGAGCCGTGGTGCTCGAGCCGCTCCCGGCGCAGCACCTTGCGCACGATCTCGACGTACTCGCGCGTCTTCGTCAGCGGCTTTCCCCACGGCTGGCCGTGCCAGCCCTCGACGACCTGCGGCCCGGACGTCCCGAGTCCGAGCAGGAAGCGACCGCCGGACAGCAGGTCGAGCGTCGCGGCGGTCATCGCCGTGTTCGCGGGCGTACGGCCTGGGATCTGCATGATCGCGCTGCCGACCTTGATCGTCGACGTCGTCGCGGCGAGCCAGCTGAGCACCGTGACCGCGTCCGCCCCCCACGCCTCCGCAGCCCAGGCGGAGTCGTAGCCGAGCCGCTCTGCCTCCTGCGCGAGCTCGATCAGCTGGAGCGGAGCCGTCCCGGGCTGGGCGTACCCCATGTAGAAACCGAGACGCACGCCTGCGATGCTAAACCGCGTGAGCGTCACGGAACTCGCTCCCCCGCCGGGCTTGGCGGAACTGCGGGCGCGGTACCGCGCATTCATGGAGACGCACGTCTACCCGAACGAGGCGGCGATCGGGCGCGAGGACGACGCCGCGCTCGAGCTCGCGGAGTCGCTGCGGGCGCAGGCGAAGGGGGAAGGGCTCTGGGCGCCGCACCTGCCGCCGGAAGCCGGCGGGACGGGCAGCGGCTTCCTCGCCTACGCGTACCTGAACGAGGAGATCGGGCGTTCGACCTGGGCCCAGTACGTCTTCGGCTGCCAGGCGCCGGACGCGGGCAACGCGGAGATCCTCTTCCACTTCGGAACCGACGAGCAGAAGGAACGCTGGCTGGCGCCGCTCGTGGCCGGCGAGATCCGGTCGTTCTTCTCGATGACCGAGCCGGAGGTCTCGGGCTCGGATCCGACTGCGCTGCGGACGCGGGCCGTGCGGGACGGCGACGACTGGGTGATCGACGGGCACAAGTGGTTCTCGAGCAGCGCCGAGGGCGCGGCCTTCGGGATCGTGATGGCGGTGACCGACCCGGACGCGCCGCGACACGCGCGGGCGACGCAGATCATCGTCCCGGCCGACGCGCCGGGGGTCGAGATCGTCCGCGCGGTTCCGGTCTTCGGACACGCCGGCCGCGGGTGGTCGACGCATTGCGAGGTGCGCTACACCGGCGTGCGCGTGCCGGTCGAGAACACGCTGGGCGGCGAGGGCGCGGGATTCCTGATCGCGCAGAAGCGCCTCGGCCCCGGTCGGATCCACCACGTGATGCGCTGGCTCGGCCAGATGCAGCGCGCGTTCGAGCTGCTCTGCAGGCACTCGCTGGAGCGCGAGGCCTTCGGCTCCCCGCTCGCCGACAAGCAGACGGTGCAGAACTGGATTGCGGACTCCGCCGCGGAGATTCAGGCCTGCCGCCTGATGACCCTCGACGCGGCGCACAAGATCGACGCCGGCGACGAAGCACGCGTCGAGGTCTCGCTGATCAAGTTCTTTGCCGCGCGCGTGCTGAACGACGTGATCGACCGCGCGATCCAGGTGCACGGCGCGCTCGGCCTCACCGACGACACGCCGCTCGCCGCGATGTACACCCACGCCCGCGCCGGGCGAATCTACGACGGTCCCGACGAGGTGCACCGGATGGTCGTCGCGCGCCGCATTCTCAGGTCGTTCTCGGAGGGCGACGGCTGGAAGTTCTCGTGAACCGGCGCGTCACGCTGGCGGCGCGCCCGGAGGGCGAGCCGAAGGAATCGGACTTCGCCCTCGACGAAGAGGAGATCACGAAGCCCGGGCCGGGCGAGGTTCTCGTCCGCCTGCTGTGGGTGTCCGTCGACCCGTACCAGCGCGGACGCATGAGCTCGGCGCGCTCGTACGCGAAGTCGCTCGAGCTCGGCGACGTGATCACGGCGCAGGGAGTCGGCGAAGTCGTGGAGTCGAACGCCTCGCGCTTCGGCCCAGGCGATCTCGTCCTCGGGCAGCTCGGCTGGCAGGAGTACGCGGTGGCACGCGGCGGAACGCTGCGCAAGCTTCCGCCCGGGCTCGACCCGGCTTCGCTCGCGTTGCATGCGGTCGGCATGACGGGGATGACCGCGTACTTCGGGCTCTTCGACGTCGGCAAGCCGCTGCCCGGAGACACGGTCGTCGTCTCCGGAGCCGCCGGCGCGGTCGGCCACGTCGTCGGCCAGCTGGCGAAGCTCGCCGGGTGTCGCACCGTCGGGATCGCGGGCGGGCCGGAGAAGATGTCCGACCTCGCAGAGCTCTACGGCTATGACGCGGCGATCGACTACAAGGGCGACGACGTGCGGGCGGCGCTGAAGGACGCGTGCCCGCAGGGCGTCGACGTGTATTTCGACAACGTCGGCGGGGAGATTTCCGCCGCCGTGCATCCACGTCTGAACGTGGGCGCGCGGATCGCGATCTGCGGGCAGGTCTCGCAGTACAACCTTCCGCGCCCCACGCCGTCGTTTCACCCCGGGACGCTGATCGTCTTCCGCGCACGGATGGAGGGCTTCCTCGTCACCGACTACGCGCACCGCTTCGACGAGGCGACCGCGCGGCTCGCGCGCTGGGTCGCGGGCGGGCAGATCCGCTGGCGGGAGGACGTGACGGCCGGTCTCGAGAATGCACCGCTGGCGTTCATCGGGATGCTCCGCGGCGAGAACCGCGGCAAGACGCTCGTCGAGGTTGCGCAGCGATGACGACGTCGGAGGCCGGCCCGCTGACGCTCGAGCTGCTCGCGTGGATCTCGAGCCGTCCGCGGACGTACTCGGAGACGATGGAGGTCTGGGGGAGCAACTGTCCGCGTCACCCGGTCTGGGAGGACGCGTTACTCGCAGACCTCGTTCAGGTGGTGCAGTCCGAGGTCGTCCTCACGCAGCTGGGCCGGGCCACGCTCGGCGCTCGCGGGTCAGCAGCGAAACCCGCCGAGTAACGCTGCTGTCTCTCGTTGCAAACCCTCGAGCACCCTCAACCGTGCCTGGCACTTGGACCGGGCTGGAGTGGACGTGGCTGGAGGAGCTGTAGAGGCTCGCTCAAAGCGGAGGGAGCACTCCTTCCTTGCCCGGCACGCGCGGGCCCGGGATGCCCGGGTAGCGGAACTTCAGCGGCTCGCGGCCGGGCTGCACGATCCACGCTTGGCCGACCTCGTCGTCTGCCGCAGCGAGCATTACCGCCGCAGCGACGTCCTCCGGCCGCAGGAGCGGGAAGCCGGCGGCCTCGAAGGCCGAGCGGCCGACCTCGTCGATCATCGGCGTGTCGACGAAGCCGGGATTGACCATGTTGATCCGGATCCCGCGCTCGGCGAGCTGCGGCGCAACGGAGCGGACGAAGCCGACGACGGCATGCTTCGTCAGCGCGTACAGCGGATCGGGCTCGGTCGCGATCAAGCCCGAGAGCGATGCGGTGACGACGATCGAACCGCCGTCCATGACCTGCGCCAGGCGGCGCACGCCGAAGACGACGCCATCGACGTTGACGCCGACAATCCGCCGGTACTGATCGTCGTCAACGCGCGCGACGTCGGCCTCGCCCGTCACCACGCCGGCGTTCAGGCACGCGAGGTCGACGGCACCGACCTGCTCCCACGCATGCGGATCGGAGACGTCGAAGCCGTCGACCACGTCGAGCACCTGCACGTCGGCGCCGCCGCGCTCGAGCACGGCAACGATCGCGGCGCCGATCCCCGACCGGCCGCCCGTGACGAGCGCCCTACGGAACGAGGACAACCTTGCCCACGTGCTTGCGCTCCTCGATCAGGCGGTGCGCATCGGCGGCGTCCTCGAGCGCGAAGGTCGAGCCGACGAGCGGATGCAACTCGTCGCGCACCCACATCCCGAGCAGCTCGCTCGCGCACTCCCGCACGAATTGCGGCTCGAGCTGCATCAGGCGGCCGAGATAGACGCCCTGCACGCCGATGTTCCGCCCGACGAGCAGGGCGGGGTCGACCGTCGGCCAGGAGCCACCGGCGAAGCCGATCGCGATCAGCTGCCCGCCCGGCTTCAGCAGTCGCAGTGAACGCTCGAAGACGTCGCCGCCCACCGGATCGACGACCACGTCGGCGCGAACCTCGTCGACATCGCCGTATCCGAACGTCTCGTCCGCACCCGCTTCGCCCGCGTACTCCCGCTTCTCGACGGTGCTTGCCGTGGCGACCACGCGCGCCCCGAGTTGCTTTGCGATCTGGATTGCCGCGGTTCCCACACCGCCGGAGCCCGCGTGCACGAGCACTGTCGACGCGCTCGTGACGCGCGCCTGGCGGACGAGCGGAATGTACGCCGTCAGGTAGGTCGTGAGAAACGCCGCGCCGGCGGCGAACGACGCGGTCTCCGGAAGCGGGAAGGTCCACGCCGGATCCACGGCGACTCGCTCGGCGTAGCCGCCGTTTCGCGTCAGGGCGAGTACGCGCCGGCCGTCGAGCTCGCCGGCGATCTCACCGCCGAGCACGACGGGAAGGTCGGGCGGCTGCGGGTAGTTCCCGGCGCGCATCAGCACGTCGGCGAAGTTGATGCCTGCCGCGTGCACCTGCGCAACGACGCCTTCGGGCTCGGGGACCTCCTCGACGCGAAGCGCCTCCGGACCGCCCGTCGCGCGGAGCAGTACGGCCTTCAAGCCGAGGACGCGGCGACCGGCGTCTCGACGAACTGCTCGCGCAGCGCCGTCTTGCGGAACTTGCCCACCGCCGTCTTGGGAATCTCGGTGACGAACTCGTACCGATCCGGCAGCCACCACTTCGCGAACTGCGGCGCCAGGAACTCGCGCAGCTCCTGCGGCGTCGCACTCTGTCCCTGCTTGAGCACCACCACTGCCAACGGCCGCTCGACCCACTTCTCGTCCGGAATCGCGATGACCGCCGCTTCCGCGACGGCGGGATGCGCCATCAGCGCGTTCTCGAGCTCGACGGACGAGATCCACTCGCCGCCGGACTTGATCACGTCCTTGGAGCGGTCCTTGATCTGCACGAAGCCGCGCGGGTGCATCGCGACGATGTCGCCCGTCTTGAACCAGCCGTCGTCTGTCCAGCGATCCGCTTGCTCGGGCGTCTCGAAGTAGCCGGCGGCGACCCAGGGGCCGCGAATCTCGAGCTCGCCCATCGACTCGCCGTCCCAGGGAAGGATCTTCCCGTCGTCGTCGCGGATGCGGAGCTCGACGAACGGCAGAGGCATTCCCTGCATCGCGATGTAGTCGAACTGCGTCTCGTCGTCCGCGTCGGCGAGCTCGCCCGGAAGCATCGCGACGGATGCAACCGGCGATGTCTCGGTCATCCCCCATCCGTGCACGACGCTGAGGCCGTGGCGCTGCTTGAACCCGGCGATCATCGCCCGCGGCGCGGCCGAGCCACCGACGAGCATGCCCTTCATACGGGAGAGGTCCCATTTGCCCGGATCAGCATCGAGCATCTGCAAGATCCCGAGCCAGATCGTCGGCACGCCCGCGGTCCACGTCACGCCCTCCTGCACGAAGGCGTCGAGGAGGCTCTCGGGGTCGAGGTGCGGGCCGGGGAATACGAGCTTGGAGCCGATCATCCCGGCGATGTACGGATAGCCCCACGCGTTCGCATGGAACATCGGAACGACCGGGAGGATCACGTCCTGCTCGGAGATGCCGAGACAGAGCGGGTTGCCGGCGGCGACGCCGAGCGTGTGCAGCACCGTAGAGCGATGCGAATACACGACGCCCTTCGGCATCCCCGTCGTGCCACTCGTGTAGCACATTGCGGCCGCAATGTTCTCGTCCAGCTCGGGGTCGCGCCAGTCGTCCGGGCTCGCAGAGGCGAGCAGCTCCTCGTACGAGTCCTCGACGACGAACACGTGCTCGATGGCCGTGTCGTCCTTGAATTCCTCCACGAGAGGCAGAAGGCTGCGGTCGACGATCAGCGCCCGGTCGCCGGCGTGCTTGGCGATGTAGCCGATGTCGCCCGGGTGCAGGCGCAGATTCAGCGTGTGGAGCACGAAGCCGCCCGACGGGATCCCGTAGTACGCCTCGAGATGCTGATAGTGGTTCCAACAGAGTGTCGCGACGCGGTCGCCGCGCTCGAGGCCGAGCTGCCCGAGCGCCGCCGCGAGCTGCTTGGCGCGGCGCGCCATTTCGCGATAGGTGTAGCGGTGGAAGCTCCTGTCCGGCAGCCGTGTGACCACTTCCTTGTCGGAATGGAGGGTCTCCGCGCGCTGGAGGATGTGCGGCAACGTCAGCTGGAAATCCATCATCAGACCTTGCACTGCAGCTCCTTTTGTCTGGCCGACCTGCAAACTGTAAAGCGCCCGCGCCGCGCTTACCAGCGCGCTAGGCGCCCTTGTCCCTTGCTTCGCTTCGCTCGCGCTCGGGGGGCGCGCCTTCGGCGCGCCATTGGATGGTGCTCAAGGGAGCTCCGAACTTGCGGAGCGCTTGCGGGCGGCACGGCTTTCGCCGCGCCGCCGGTGAATGCTGCGCACATCAAGCCTCTAGGCGCCGAGGACTCTGCGCACGATCAGCCGGTCCCGGAGCCGGTCGGGCAAACGGTCGACACGGGCGCGGAGCTTGGCGTCACGGCCGACGAGGTAGCGCGTCCGCGGTTTCCGGGCTGTGAGCGCGTGTTCCACCGCATCGGCGACGGTCTCGGGCGGCGCCCCGGCTGAGCCGCGTGCCACAGCGAGTCTGCGAAAGGCGTCGATCCGCTCCCCGTACAGCGAGCGCGCCTCCGGCGGCGGCTCCGGCCGCTCTCGCGTCCAGATCGGCGTCCTGATCGTCCCCGGCTCGACGATCGACACGTGGATTCCCCACGGCGCGAGCTCGATCCTCAGTGCGTCGGTCATCGCTTCGAGCGCGAACTTCGACATCGCATACGCGCCGAGAAAGGGAAGGGCGTTGAGCCCGGAGATCGAGCCCATGTTGACGACGCGCCCGCGCGAGCGCCGCAGCGCCGGGAGGGCGAGCTGCGTCATCCGCAACTGGCCGACGACGTTCACCTCGAGCTGACGGCGCAACTCGTTTGCGGGAAGGAACTCGAGCGGGCCTGCGACGGCGACGCCCGCGTTGTTGACCAGGCCGTCCAGCTCGTCGAGCTCGAGCTGCGGCGGGTCCGTGACGTCGACGAGCATTTCCTCGGTGCCTTCCGGCGCCGACCCCTCGCGCCGGACGCCGGAGAGCACGCGCCAGCCGCGATCGCGCAGCCTGACCGCGCACGCCGCCCCGATCCCGGAGGACGCGCCGGTGACGAGGACGGTCTTCAATCCAAGAGGTACGCGGCGATCCGCGCGCGATGCTTGGACGCGTAACCCTCGTGCGCCTGGATCCACAGCGCGCGCTTGTAGTACTCATGCAGGACGTGCTCCCACGTGAAGCCGATCCCGCCGTGTACCTGGATCGAGCGCTCGCAGGCATCGACCGCGGCGTCACCGCAGTAGGCCTTCGCGGCCGCGCACGCGACGTCGGCCTGCTCGTCGCCTTCGGCGACGCACCAGGCGGCCCAGTAGGCCAGCGAGCGCGCGAGCTCCGTCTCGACATAGGTGTCCGCCAGCTGATGCGACACGGCCTGGTAGGTGCCGATCGGCTTCCCGAACTGCTCCCGCGTCTTCGCGTACTCGACGCCCATGTCGAGGGCCTTCGCGGCGATCCCGACCGCCTCGAGCGAGAGCGCGGCCAGACGCTCGTTGAACGGCCGTGAGGCGTCGAAGAACGATTCGCCCACGAGCGCGCGTCCCGCTTCCTCGAGGAGCACCGCCTGGTCGAGGAAGCCGAGCTCCGCGACCTCCTCCCGAGCCCAGCCGCCGTCAGCGAGCGCGCCGCGCGCCTCGCGCCGCAGCAGCTCCTGCTCCTCGGTGAAGGCGAACTGCATCAGCGTGACCGGGGAAGGCCGAGCACGCGCTCGGAGATGATGTTCCGCAGGATCTCGCTCGTCCCGGCTTCGATCGTGTTGCCGCGCGAGCGCAGCTGCTGGTGCCGCCAGTAGCCGTCGTCCTCGCCGCCGAGGATCTCCATCGCAAGCTTCGTCAGGCGCTGGTTCTGCTCCGACCAGTGCAGCTTCGAGCCCGAGCCCTCAGGCCCCGGGATGCCGGTCTGCATCAGCGTGGTCAGCGAACGGTTGTTGGTCAGTTTCAGCGCCTGCAGCTCGATCCACTCCTGTGCGACGCGGTCGCGGATCAGCGGATCGTCTGCGGCGCGCCGCTTCGCGAGCGCGACGAGCTTCATCACCTGCAGCTCGAGCGCGCCGCCGAGCGCGAAGCCCAGCGTGCCGCGCTCGTGCAGCAGTGTCGTCATCGCGACCTGCCAGCCGCCCCCGATCTCGCCGAGCAGGTTCTCCCGCGGCACCTTCACGTCGGTGAAGAAGATCTCGTTGAACTCGGCCTCGCCCGTGATCTGCCTCAGCGGGCGCACCTCGACACCGGGCGCCTGCATGTCGACGATCACGTACGTCAGGCCGCGGTAGCGGGGGGCCTCGGGCTCGCCGAGGCCGACGAGGATGCAGTAGCTCGCGCGGTGCGCGTACGACGACCAGACCTTCTGCCCGTTGACGAGGAAGTGGTCGTCGCGCGGCTCGATGCGGGTGCGCACCGCGGCGAGGTCGGAGCCGGCGCCGGGCTCGGAGAAGCCCTGGCACCAGATCTCCTCGGCGGTGAGCATCTTCGGGAGGTAGCGCCGCTTCTGCTCCTCGGTGCCGTGCGCCATGATCGTCGGGCCGGCCATCCCGAGCGCGATCACGTTCATGTGCTGCGGCGCCTCGTGGCGCGCGAACTCTTCGAGGACGATCGCCTGGTGCGTGTACGGCTCGCCGCGGCCGCCGTACTCCTCCGGCCACGTCAGCCCGGCGTAGCCGGCGTCGTACATCTTGCGGCTCCACTCGACGCCGGGCTCGGCGGGGAGATTCGCCCGCAGCCAGGCGCGCACCCCGTCACGAAATGCCGCCTCGTCGGGAGAGTCGCGGAGATCCACTCCGCTTAGTAAATCACCGTCCCGAAGCCATGTCGCCGCGCAGTGTCATGCAGGTCGAAGACGCCTTCGCGATCAAGCGGCCCTGCTCGTCCTCGAGATCGCACTCCGCCATGCCGACCGTGCGTCCCCGCTGCACGACGCGTCCGCGCGCAGTGATCCGGCCGGTCCAGAACGGGCGCAGGAAGTTGATCTTCAGCTCGAGCGTCGTGAACGACTCGCCCACCTCCAGCGTCGAGAAGAACGCGGTTCCCATCGCGGCGTCGGCGATGTCACAGAGGATGCCGCCGTGCACCGTGCCCATCGGATTCGAGTGCCGTTCCTCGACGTCCATCCACATCAGGGATTCGCCGCCTTCGATCCTCTTCACCTCTATGCCGATGAGCTTCGCAACGGGCGGCGGAAATTTCACGGACTCGCCGCCCAATGTGGAGGTGCCGGCTTGGCCGGCGCGTCCACCGCGAGCGCACGGTCTCCGCGCGAGCCAGCAAAGACAGCCGGCGGAAATCTCACAGCAGCACCACGGAGCGAATCACGTCGCCTCGGCGCAGGTCTTCGAACGCATGCTCGACGTCCTCCAACGCGATCGTCTTCGTGACCATTCCCGCGAGGTCGAGCTCTCCGTCGAGCGCCCACTGCGCGAGCTTCGGGAAGTCGTGCGCGGGCCAGTGGTCGCCGCCGTGCGAGACGAGGATCCGCGTCCGCTTGTCGAAGAAGGGATTCAGCTCGAGCTCGGTGCGCGCCTCCGGCTGCGGAAGGCCGATGTAGACGAGCGTGCCGGCGTGGCCGAGCAGGCCGAGCCCCTGGCCAACGGTCTCCGGCCGGCCTACGACGTCGAAGACGAAGTCGAGCCGTTCGCCCGGGCCCGCGTGAGTTGCGCCGAAGCGAAGCGCGGCGTCGACCTTCCGCGCGTCGAGGTCGATCGCATAGATCTCCGATGCGCCTGCGATGCGGGCGCCCTGCACGGCGGAGAGGCCGACAGCGCCGCAGCCGATCACGCCCACGCGCGCGCCCTCCCACACCTTGGCGGTCTCGAGCACCGAACCGACCCCGGTGGCGACCGCGCAGCCGATCAGACACGCCTGTTCGGCTGGAAGGCTGTCGCCGACACGAACCGCGGCAGATTCGTGCACGACGGTGCGCGTCGCGAACGTTCCGAGCTGCAGCGTCTGGAACAGCTTGTCGCCGTTCAGGCGCAAGCGGCGCGCGGCGCGCGGCGGCGTTCTGCAACGGCGCTCGTCGCCGCGCGCACACCAGCGGCATTCACCGCAGGGCGAGCGCCAGCCGAGCACGACGCGATCACCGACAGACAGCGCGACGCCGTCGCCGACGGCCTCGACGACGCCCGCACCCTCGTGACCGAGCAGCAGGGGCAGCGGGTGTCCGAAGCCGGTGTTCGTGACGTGCAGGTCGGTGTGGCAGACGCCGGTCGCCTCGATCCGGACGACGACCTCGCCCGGGCCCGGGTCGTCGACCTGCAGCTCGGCGAGCTCGAGCCGTCCGAGCTCCCTTACGACGACGCCGCGATCCAAGACTCGTCGAGGTCGTCCGCGCTTCGCCCGCCGATCAGCGCGAGCGTGAGATCCGTCTCGGCAGCGAGTTGCGTCAGGACGGCGGCCACGCCGTCTTCGCCGCCGACCGCGAGTCCGTACACATAGGGGCGTCCGATGAGCACCGCGTCGGCACCGAGCGCCACAGCCTTCAGCACGTCGGCGCCGGTGCGGATGCCGCTGTCCATGAGCACTGCGATGTCCGGAGCCGCGGCGTGCACCTCCGCGAGCGCATCGAGCGCGGCGACGGCGCCGTCGACCTGCCGGCCACCGTGATTCGACACGATGATCCCGTCACAGCCGCCCGCCCGCGCGCGTCGCGCGTCGTCCTCGGTCAGCACGCCCTTCACGAGCAGCGGCAGCGCTGTTTGCTCCCGTAGCCACGCGAGGTCGGCCCAGGTCAGCCTCAGGTTCGGAAACGTCGCAAGCATCATCGCGGCTGCGGAGAGGACGTCCTCGTCCGGCGGCCGGTCGAGCTTCGCGCAGAAGACGGGGTCGGTGAAGAACTGTGCGCAGCCCTGCCCGCTCAGAAACGGCAGGTACGCGTTCCGCAGGTCGCGCGGGCGCCAGCCGAGGGTCAGCGTGTCCAGCGTGACGACGATCGCGCCGTATCCGGCGGCCTCCGCGCGCCTCACGAAGCTCTCGCAGATCTCGCGGTCGTTCGCCCAGTAGAGCTGGAACCAGCGCTGTGCATCGCCCATCGCCTCGGCGATCTCCTCGATCGAGTGCGAGGCCGCGCTGGAGAGCACGAACGGGATCTTCAGCGCCGCCGCCGCACGCGCGGCCGCGAGTTCGCCCTCGGCGTGCGCGATCGAGAGGACACCCACCGGCGCGAGGAAGAACGGCACCGGGGAGGGCGTGCCGAGCACGTCGACGGAGAGATCGCGCTCGACGTTGCCGGTGAGCATGCGCGGGCGAAGTCGCCGCCGCTCGAATGCTTCGAGGTTCGCTCTGATCGTCGACTCGCTCCCGGCCCCGCCCGCGATGTAGCCGAACGGCCCTTCGTCGAGCACCTCGCGGGCCTTCGCCTCCCAGGCGTCGGCGCCGATCGGCCAGGTCGACTCGCCGCTGATGTAGATCTCGTTCTGAACCTGGCTGCCGTCGATCCGCATGCGGCGATCCTACGCTCGGGCTAAAGAATCCAGGGTCGAGGGGGATCATGAAGCTGATGGCCGGCACGTCGAAGCACGAGCTCGAGCGCCTGTACCTCGATCGGTACACGCATTTCGTCCGCGTCGCTGCCGCGATCGCCGGCGACGAGGACCGCGCGGTCGACGCGGTGCAGGAGGCGTTCGCCACGGCGCTCCGGGTCCGGCGGTCATTTCGCGGAGAGGGTCCGCTCGAGGCCTGGGTGTGGCGGATCGTCGTCAATGCGGCGCGAAGGAGCCGCCGGCCGCCGGAGGACCTACCGATCGACCACGTCGCGGTGAGCGACAACGGCGCGGATCCCGCCCCGGTGCGGCGCGCGATCGCGGGCCTGCCCGAGCGGCAGCGCCTGGTGCTCTTCCTCCGCTACTACGCCGATCTCGAGTACGGCGCCATCGCAGATGCGCTCGAGATCGCGCCCGGCACCGTCGCGGCCACGCTCCACGCGGCACACACGTCCCTGCACTCGGCGCTCGAGGAGGCACGACCATGATCGACGACACGCTCGTACGGAACGAGCTCGAGGCGCTGACGCCGCCGCCGCCACGCACGCCGGACTGGGACGACGTCGTTCGTCGCGCGCAGCCCGCCCTGCGTCAGCGGCCGGTCGTGCTGGGTCTCGCCGCGGCCGTCGCGGTCGTCGTCTGCCTCGCGGCGACGGCTGCCGTCACCGGCGGCTTCGACCGCTGGCTGCGCGGGCAGCCGGGCAAGCCGGCACCTCGCGAGGAGCAGCAGCGCTTCGAGACCGTGAACGGACGGTCGTACGCTGCGTTTCCGACGACGACGAAGCTCCGTGAGCTGCTCCGCACGGAGGTCGCGGGAAAGAAATACGTGCTGTGGGGCTGGCGCAGCGGCAAATCGCTCTGCCTGCGACTGGACGGCCTAGCGTTCCGCCGTAGCTCCCAGGGGTGCGCTCCGGCGTCGTTCGTGGCGCGGACGAGCGCGCCCGTCGTGCCGATCGTCGGAAACTCCGCCTTCTACGGAGACCTGGGCATTCGCCCACTTGCATACGCGTCGTTCGGGCTCGCGGCGGACGGAGTCTCCCGCGTCGACGTCGAGAAGTTCGACGGCCCTTATCGTGCGACGCTCGGAGGAAACGCCTATCTCGTCGTCGACGACGGTCCGACCAGCCCGAACTGGGGACAGCGCGTAGTCGCCAAGACCGAGGCAGGTCGCGTGACGTCCGTCGCCCTCGCCGACTCGTTCGGGCACGTCACCCGGCGAAGCGCGCGACCAGGCGGGCCGAGCCGCGTCGACGCGGCGATTCACCATCCGACGGTCGGCTGGTTCATGCGGCACGAACGCCGCGGGTTCTCGATCGAGCAGCTCGAGCTCACGCCGGAGCAGCGCCGTCTGCTGCACAACCCGTCGACAATGGGATTCCTGCGCCTGGTGAAGCCGGACCCGCAGAGCGACATCGTCGTCGGGCTCTCCGGCCTGCTCTGCCTCACCGCGGTGACGAGCGTGGAGGGGGGTGGCATTGCCTGCTCGACTCCGAAGGAGGCATTCAGCCGAGGGCCGCTGTGGTGGGGAGGGACGGGCGGCGGCTCGGAATACTTCACGGTCTACGGCGTCGCCGCCGACGGCGTGAAGCGCATCGTCATGTTCACGGCCGGCCGGCAAAGCTACTCCGTTGCCTTGAAGGACAACCTCTTCGTTGCGCGCGTCCCGCGAGCACAGCTCCCCAGCAAGCTCGTCGCCTACGACCGAACCGGGCGCGTCGTCGGGATAGCCGCCCCGTGGTTCGGCACCTTCCCGGTGCCGGCGAACGCGGAGGCGCCGCTGCACCCGGTGCTCATAGTTCGCGGCCCCAACGGCGCCACGTTGATGCTCCGAGCCGGCCGGCCTGTGCGCGGCTTCCGCTGTTGGCGCCTGGAGCCGAGCGCGGCACCGGTTTCGAGCGACTGCGAACCGCCGATTCACGGCGGCCACGTGCGGCTCGACCATGTGCAACCCGTGGGTCGAGACGTCTTCGTCTTCGGCCACGTCGACCAGTCCGTGATGCGTGCGCGATTGCGCTTCGAGAACGGCGACACCGTCTCGGTGCCCCCGAAGGACGGGTACTTCGTGCTCGCGATCCCGCGCGCGCACCTGAGTCGCGAACAGCAGAAGGCGTGGGTCCTCGGCGTCTACCACGAAGGCGACCGCTCGGAGCGCCAGGGGCTGGGGTTCTTCTACAAGGTCAGGTGACGACCACGCCGGCGCCGCCGCGGCGCGGGTCGCCGTGCGCGGCGAGCTCGCCCTCGCGAACCTCCACCGCGTTCGCGCCGCCGAAGAACAGGTCGCGCCGCCGCCAGCGCGTGACCTCGAAGTCGTCGAGCTCGGACGTGTCGTAGCCGGGCTCCGCGTGGACGAGGCCGTCCTCCCAGTGCACGCGCGGAGCCTCGACGGCCTCGTGCACGTCCATCCCGTTCGCGAGGACGTTCACGACGATCTGGAAGATCGTGCCGCGAAGCCTTGCACTGCCTGCGCTGCCGATCACGAACCGCGGCTCGCCGCGCTCGAAGCAGATGCTCGGGGCCATCATCGACGTCAGGCGCTGACCCGGCTTGTGCCGGCCGGCGAGGTCGACCTCGCCGAGCATGTTGTTGAGCTGGATGCCCGTCCCGGGGACGAAGACGCCCGATCCCGAGCCGGTGGAGCAACTCACCGAGACTGCATTCCGTCGCTCGTCGACGACGGAGATGTGCGTCGTCATCGACGGGGCGTCCACCGCGCCCATCAGGCGTCGCGCAAGGCCGCCGCGGTAGAGCTCGCTGAGGAACGAGCGTCCGCGTGCGTCGGCCTGATGCCGAAGCGCTTCGACGATCGCGCGCTCGTCGTAGCGGCCCCATGCGTCCACCAGGCGCAATCCGTAGGCGATCAGCACGCCGCCGCTCGAGGGCGGAGGGTTGGACTGGAACTCGTAGCCGCGGATCGTCGCGCTCACCGGCCGGCGACGGATCACGCGGTAGCCCGCGAGGTCCTCGGACGAGATGTTCGTCGCCGCCGCCGCGATCGCGGGCGCGAGCTCCCCGGTGTACAGCGACGACGCGCCGTGCTCCGCGATGTGACGAAGCGTGTCGGCGAGCTCGGGAATGCGAACGTGCTCACCGACGTCGACCGAGTAGATCGCCTGGCCCTCAGGGCGGAAGCGCAGGATCGGATCGAGCAGCACGTGCAGCGCAGCCTGCGGCGGCGTCAGCTCAACACCCTCTCGGGCCAGCGCGATCGCGGGCTCGATCAGCTCGGCCCAGGGACGCGAACCGAACTGCCGCCACGCGGTCTCGAGGCCGAGCGGGACTCCCGGCACGGCTGCTGATGCTGAACCGATCAGGTACGGGACGACCGCACCGCTCGAGAAGTCGATGTCGAGCGACTCCATCGCCGCCGGGTCGGCGCCGCCTCCCGGGACGGTGACGAAAAAGTCGAGCAGTCGCGTCGAGCGGTCCCGTGCGCGGTGAATGAGCATGAAACCGCCGCCGCCGGGCCCGGTGAGCGGCGACTCGGCGATCCACGAGGCAAAGCAGGCGGCGACCGCCGCGTCGACTGCATTGCCCCCGCTTCGGAGCACCTCGGCGCCGACGTGGGCGGTTACCGAGTGCCCGGCGGCTATCGCTCCACGCATACTGGAGCCCAGTATGCGGAACCGAGCGCCGATCTCACGCGTTCTTCCCGTAATCAAGCGGGAGCTCGCCTCGCGGCGCGGCACCCTTGCCGCGGCGAGCCTGTTCACCGCGGCCGTGGTCGCCGTCGCCGTCACGCCGAAATTGCTCGGCACCCGCGTCTTTCAGGCGTTCGATGCCCTCGGCGACGCCCAGCCGGCCTGGCTCTGGCTGGCGGCGCTGCTCGTGGTGGTCATGCTCGTCGCCTCGGCGCAGGCCTGGCGCACCGTCGTGCAGTCCGTAGGTGGGAACGTGTCCCGCGCCGACGCTTCGGCCCGGTACGCAATCGGCTCGACCGTGAACACGTTCGCGCCGGCGCGACTCGGCGACGTCGTCCGGATCGCGCTCTTCTCCCGCGTGCTCGGCCGTGAAGACGGGACGTGGACGACGGTCGGCGTCTACACGACGATCGGCGCGGCGCGGGCATTCTGGGTCGGCGTCCTCGTCGTGATCGCGATCGCAACGAGCGCGCTGCCGGCATGGGCCGCGCTCGCGTCCGCCGTCTTCGTCGCGGCGGCGGTCGCAGCCGCCCTGATCGCACGCCGGCGCAACGGCAACTCGCACCTGGCGCACTTCTTCGACGCCTACCGGGAGCTCGGCCGGAATCCCCGCCGCGCCGCTCCGATCGTCTTCTGGGTCGGCGTTGCCACCCTGGCTCGCGTCGGCGCGGCCACGGCGATCGCGTCGTCACTGGGGATCAGGCATTCGCTCGCGGCGGCATTGCTGATCGTCCCGGCTCTCGAAGGCGGCTCGCTGCTGCCGCTCGCACCCGGCGCCCTGGGCGTGTCGAGCGGCGCTGTCGTGCTGGCGCTGAAGAGCGCGGGGATCGGAACGACGACGGCGCTGACCGTCGGCATCGGCTTCCACGCCGTCGAAGCCGCGGCGGCAGTCGTGGGCGGGATCGTCGGCACGCTCGTGCTCGCGGGCGAGCAGAGACCGATGGCCCGTCATGCCGCAACCGTGCTTTCCGGTGCGTGCGCGATCGTCGTCGTGGCCGGGTCACTCGGGGTCGGCTTCGACATCGCGTGACCTACCGCCTCCTCGTCCGCACCGGCCATCCCGACTTCCTCGATCTCCCGTGGGAGAAGCCGCTCCAGAAATGGAAGTCCGAGCGCCTCGTCCAGGTCCAGCGCGGCATCGGGCGGCACGTCGTGCGCTTCGTCGACTACGACGGAGCGCTGTACGCGCTGAAGGAGTTGCCGCCGCGGATCGCGCAGCGTGAGTACCGGCTGCTGCGCACGCTCGCCGACACCGGCCTGCCGTCGGTGGAACCGGTCGGCGTGGTGGGGCAGCGCGAGCACTCGGAGGAATCGATCCTGATCACGCGCTACCTCGAGTTCTCGCTGCCGTACCGGTTGGTGCTGCAGCGCAAGGTCCTGCCCGCGCCGCTTCCGTTCCTGCTCGACGCGTTCGCACAGCTTCTCGTGCGGCTGCACCTGCTCGGGTTCTTCTGGGGGGACTGCTCGCTCTCGAACACCCTCTTCCGCCGCGACGCGGGGGCCCTGTCCGCGTATCTCGTCGATGCGGAGACGGGCGAGCTCCACGAGCAGCTCTCCGACGGGCAGCGCATGCACGACATTCAGGTCGCGGAGGACAACGTCGTCGGCGAGATGTACGACCTGAGCGAGGAGATCGGCGAGGTCGCGCCCGAGAGCCCGTTCGAGGTCGCCGAAGACATCCGGGCGCGGTACGAACGGCTGTGGTCCGAGCTGACGCAGGAGGAGACTTTCGGGCCGGACGAGCGCTACCGCCTCGACGAACGGCTTCACCGCTTGAACGACCTGGGGTTCGACGTCGAGGAGATCGAGCTGATCCGCGACGGCAACAGCTACCGCCTGCGTGTGCGTTCTCAGGTCGTCGAGCCGGGGCACCACCGGCGGCGGCTGCTCGCGATGACCGGCTTGCGCGCGCAGGAGAACCAGGCGCGTCGACTGCTGAAGGACATCGACGACTTCGGCAAGGAGCTCGAGAAAGACGGCGCGCCGGCCGTTTCCGAATCAGCGCTCGCGGGCGCCTGGCTGTACGAGGTGTTCGAACCGTCGATCGCGGCGATCCCCAAGGAGCTCTTCGGCAAGCGCGAGCCGGCGGAGCTGTACCACGAGCTGCTCGAGCACCGCTGGTTCCTCTCCGAGCCGAAGGGTGTGGACGTCGGCCGCGGCGAGGCGCTCCGTTCGTACGTGGAACGGCTTCGCTCGCTGCCGGACGAGCGGCGCGCGATCGTCGGCGAATAACTTGTCCCTCTCTATGAAGGAGGGCCGGCTGTCAAGGGTGGTTTGTTCTCGGTTGCCTCCGTTTTGAGTTGTGAGTCGGCTCATCTCTCTATCGCACCGTTGTTGGTGATGAGTTGGTGGGAGTCGCTCCGGTAGCGCAATTCGCTTCTGGGCCGTCAGGCGGCCAAGGGACAAGGGGCGCCTGCCGGAGCGAACGGTTGGTTGGTGGTGAGCATGTGCCAGATCGCCTCGCTGAGTTTGCGGGCGATCGTGAGCGCGGCGAGTTTGCTGCCGCGTTTTTGGCCGTGGCGGGCGCGGTGGCGCTCGACGATCGGTTGGTAGCGGCGGTCGCGGCTGGCGGTGTGGGCTGCTTGGATCAGCGCCCAGCGTAGGTAGGTGGGTCCGTTTTTGCGTAGCGGCCCGCGCCGGTCTGTGTCGCCGGACTGGTCGACCCGTGGGGTGAGGCCGGTGTAGCCGATCAGTTTGCGTGGGCTGGGGAAGCGGTTGATGTCGCCGATCTCGGCCGCGATCGTGTAGGCGAGCACCCAGCTGATGCCGGGGCATGTGAGCAGCAGCGGCAGGTAGCGGTGGTCGGCGCCGAGCCGGCGTAGCTCGCGCTCGCAGGCGTCGATCTGCTCGTCGAGGACGTCGATCAGCGCCAGCGTCGCGGTCGTCGTCGAGCGCCAGGGCTCGGGCAGCTGCAGCCGCTCGAGCATCCGCCGGCCGCCTGTGCCGAAGAGGTCGCTGTGCGGGTTGGCGGTCCCGTGCGCGATCAGGATCGAGTGGACGCGGTTCTTGAGCGCGGTGCGATGCTTGACCAGGTGCAGACGGAAGCGGGCCCGCTCGCGCTCGGCCCTGTTGGCCGGGTCGGGCAGCCAGATCTCCGGGACGAGGTCGCGGCGGCGAGCTCGGCCAGCACCCAGCAGTCGATCTTGTCCGTCTTGCAGGCCAGCGGCGCCAGCCCCTTCGCCTTGACCGCGTCCGCGATCCGCACGTCCCAGCCGAGCCGCTCGAGCCGGTCGTGGACGAAGCGAGCGCCATTCATCGACTCGATCACCGCCAGCACCTCGGCACCGCCCAGTCGCCGCACCAGCCCGGCCAACCCGTCCGCGTCCGGCGGCACCGCGCCCCGCTCGACGAACTCGCCGTCGGCGAGCCGAGCGTCGAAGTCAAGACGCTTGCGGCTGAGATCCAATCCGACATACAACATGTCTGGGCCTCCCTTCGTCTCTTGAGGACGCGCGGAGTTTCCCTCCGCGGGAGGCCCTCCTTCATCACACTCGCTTCGCATTCGCTCACGCTCGGGGGCGCGCTTCGCGCGCCATTGGTTGGGGTTCGTGGGGAGCTCTGATACATGGAGGCTCGCGAGCGGCACGGCTTCGCCGCGCCGCTGGTGATGGGCTGCGGGAAACCCCTAGGCCTGACGCCGGTCGAAGGCAAGGCGTTGCTTCGCATTCGCTCGCGCTCGGGGGCGCGCTTCGCGCGCCATGGGTTGGTGCTCCTGAGGAGCTCTGGTACATGGAGGCTCGCGAGCGGCACGGCTTCGCCGCGCCGCCGGTGAACGGCCTTGCGAATACGGAGGCAACGTTGCGCTGGACCGCAAATTTGTGCAGGCTAGGCGGCCTAGTCGATGGCGGGAGGGACGTTGAGCCGGGTTTCGGACATCCTACGAGGCAAGGGCGGCAAGGTCTTTCAGGTCGAGGGCTCGATTACGGTCTTCGAGGCCATCAAGGAGATGGTCGAAGCGAATGTCGGCGCGCTGCTCGTGACCGACGGCGGCGAGATCGTCGGAATCTTCACGGAGCGCGACTACCTGCGTCGCGTCACGCTCCAGGGGCGCACGGACAAGGAAGCGCTCGTCCGGGAGATCATGTCCTCGCCGATCATCTACGTCACACCCGACACGTCGATCGACGAGTGCATGGCCCTGATGACCGAGAAGCGAATCCGGCACCTGCCGGTGATGGACGGGGACGAGCTCGTCGGCGTCGTGTCGATCGGCGACCTGGTCAAGTTCCAGTCGAAGGAACAGAGCTTCCAGATTCAGTACCTCACCGAGTACATCGGCGGACGCTGACGCCTTAGACTCGCCTGGTGAGGCGAGGGCGCTCCGTCAGGGGAGGATGGTGGCTGGCCGCGGGCATCGCGTCGGGCACGGCGCTCGGCGTTGCAGGTTCACGTCTGCGCGCGCGGAAGCCGGTTGTTCCGGCACCTGCGCCTGCGCCGCTGCACGAAGCCGAGCCGGTCGCGTTCACCGCAGCCGTCGCGGATCGTCCGTCGCGTTGGCGGCGCGCTGGGCTGGTCGCCGGGCTGCTCGCACTCGCCGCGCTCGGCGCGGGAATCGCAACTCTCGTCGCGCGCGACAGCGCCGGCACCGCACCGGCCACTGCGGCCCGGCCGGCGCCGACGACGCACGGCGTGCTCAGAGCGCGGACGACGCGCCAGCGGCCCCCGCGCACAACCGCCCCGCCCGCGCGGACCGCGTCTCCCCAACCCAGGACGCGGCCTGCAAGCACCACCGACTTCGTCCCCGCCCGGGTCTTTGCCTGGCCCGCAGCCCCGGGCGCCGACGCCTACCTGATCCAGTTCTTCCGCGACGACCGGATGGTGCTCGAACGGCGCATCGCCGAGGCGCACTTCACGTTGCCGTCCGCGTTCCGGCTCGTGCGCGGCAAGTACCGCTGGCTCGTCTTGCCCCATGCCGACCGCCGGTACGGCCGGGCGGTCGTGGACTCTCGATTCTCGATCGGGCGCGGTTAGGCCGCCAGGTCGGCGACGAGCGAAGGAATCCGCTCGAAGTCCCGACCTACCTCCACGCGGTAGAGGTCGCAGACCCGGACGAGCTCGCCGAGCGCGTGCAGATGCGCCTGCGACGAGTGCTGCTCCGTGAGGAGCACGTTCGGGGCGAGCTCGAGCAGCGCCTCTTCCGGGCTCATCGGCGTAACCGTCGTGTCGCTCTTCCCGCCGATGCGCGGGAAGAGAACGACCGCCGGCTTCGACTCGGCGACGAACGCCGAGCCGTACACGTCTTCCGCACGAAGCCGGTGCTTCGACCACCCCGGCTCGGGCGTGCAGGACGCGAGCTCTGCGAGCTCGGGAAACCACGCGGCCGTGCTACTAGCGACGTCGACCTCGTCCGGGAACGAAAGGACCGTGACGCCGTCGCCGTTCCGATGCAGGAACAGCATGTCGTCGCCGAGGAAGCCCAGTCCAGCGCGGGCGAGCGCGACTGCAAGGGTCGACTTGCCGGCTCCGCTCGGTCCGGCTATGAGCACGGCCCGCCCGTCGACCGCCACGCCCGCGGCGTGCACGCTGAAAAGGCCTCGCCGCTTCAGCAGCTCGACGAACGGGAGGGTGAACATCGGCCGCGAGAGCAGCCAGAGATTGCCGCGCTCACCGTCGACGACGGAGATGCGGACCGAGCCGCTGCCGGCGTCCCCGTCGACGCGCACACGTCCCTCGTAGTCGATGTAGAGGCGATCCTCCTCGTCGAAGAAGGAAACCTCACCGGCCGGAGGGTCGTACACGGGTCGCCCCTCCGTCGCAGGCCGGCAAACATCGTGCGCGTCCGCCGACGTGACGACCTGAAAGTCGAAGCGCAGCGCACGGTCGTCTCCTTCGTCCACTGCGAAGTGGCGGAGGCGCCCGGCGACGGCCGCGGCAACCGCCTCCTCGCCGCTGCTCACCGCGAGCGAAACATCGTGGAAGTCGAAGAAGCGAGTGCTCATCCGGCGCGCGCGATCGCATAGGTCTCGGTGAAGACCGGTCGCGGGTCTTTGCGCTCGAGGAACGGCTCTCCCTCGCGCACGAGCCAGCAATGCCCTTCGAGGTCCTCGAGGGGGCGGCCGATACCGAAGACGAGCCGGACGTCGAGTCCGGCGCGTCGCAGGAAGTAATAGAGCGTCACGCCTCGCGTCAGGCAACCCGGCCGTACCAGGGGCAAGCCCGCAGCAAGGACCTGCTCCACGCGCGCCACGAGACGGCGGATCTCGTCGCCGCTCGGCTCGGGCCGCGCGCGCCGAGGCTCGAGCAGGCGCTGAACGCGGGCGAGGTCGAGCCGAAGCAGCGCCGGGACCGATGCTGCGACGAAGAGGACTCGCAGCGAGAAGAGGGTGCGGCCCGCGCTAGCGAGCGGCGGTGCCATCGACAACGAGCCTCTCCCCGGCCAGCTCGTCGAGAAGCTCACGGGCGTCCGACTCCACGTCTCCGGGCGGAGCGTCGTACTCCTCGCAGAGCGCGGAGACGATCTCCGCAATCGACCGGTCGCCGTCGCAGAGGGCCCAGATGCGAGCGCCGACTTCGTCGAGCGTGTAGTAGCGGCCGCTCTCGGGATCCAGCAGCAGCAGGCTGTCGGCAGCCTGCTGTGCGAGAACACGCGCACTTCGGCGCGGGGTATCCACGACGTCCATGGCGATGATTGTCGGCCCTTCTTAGAAGCTGAAGCGGGTCAGCGCCCTGAGCAGACCCAGCTTCGTCAGCGTCGGCTTTGCATACGTTCGGCGCATTGCTACTCCCTTCCTTCGCAGTGGGGTCAATCATTCGCCGGAGCCGGTGGAGCGACAACTAGCCTCTTTGGGGGGAAAGCGGGTAGTTGGCCGGCGGATCAGGCGTCGGCGAGGGCCGGCCCCACTCCGCCTCCCTTGCGCAAGCGGCCGAGGTCGCGAACAACCTCGGGCGCCCTCCAGGCACAGAGCGGGACGAAGCTGCCGACACCCGTGAGCACGAGGATCCCGAGGCGGGCCCAATCCTGGAGATCCGCGCCGGAGAGCAGGAAACGCACGCCCAGCGCGCAGGCCAGCATCCCCAGAGCAGCCTCGGCGACGCCGGCGACCGCCCGCGGAAGCGCAAGGACGGAGACACCGAGCGCGCGGGCCGTCAGCAGGGTGTAGAGCGGCACGACCACGACGTTCGCCGCGAGGTACCCGGCGGCGACTCCCTTGACGCCCCAGTGCAGGCCGACCGCGAAGCCGGCGAGGCTGGCGAGGAACGCGACGACCGAGAACCGAAGCAGCGTCGTCGTCCGGCCGAGGACGGGCAGGACGATCGAGTTGACGGCAGCCAGCGACTGGAGGAGGCCGACGAACGAAAGAATCTGGAGCAGCCGGATGACTCCCGACCAGCGCTCGCCGAGCACGACCGGCACGAGCTCCGGCGCGACGACGGCGAGACCGAGCATTCCGGGGAGGAAGATCGCCGCGACCAGCCGCACGACGCGCAGCCACGCCGCCGCGATCCGCTCACGGTCGTCCTGGATGCGAGAGAGCGTGGGAAACAGCACGTGGCGAATCGGATCGACGATGCGGTTGAAGGGAAGGAGTACGAGGTTGTACGCGAGCGCGTAGGCGCCGAGCGGCGAAGCGCCGAGGAAGCGTCCGATCAAGAGGTTGTCGACGTTCCGATGGACGTAGAAGAGCAGCCGCGTCCCGAACATGCTCGCGCCGAAGCCTCCGAGCTCGCGCAGGCTCGTGCGCGAGAAGACGAATCGCGGCCGCCAGGACGAGAAGACCCAGAGCAGCGCCACTGAGGCGACCGCCGTTGCGAGCTGCTGCGCCACGAGCGCCCACGGTCCCTTCCCCCACGCCGCGATGCCCACCGCCACGGCGGCACCCGCAAGGGCGCCTCCGATGAACGAGATCTCGAGCGACCGGAAGTCGAGGGATCTCGTCAGCACGGCGATCTGCGTCGAGCCGAGCGCTGCGATCATGAATCCGAGCGACAGCACAAGGAACAGCGGCCGGACCTCGGGCTCACCGTAGAAGGAGGCGATCGGACCCGAGAGCCCGATGCCGGCCAGAGTGCAGAGTACGCCGAGCACGGCGTTCGTCCAGAACACCGTCGAGTAGTCGGCTTCGACGACGTCTCGGCGTTGCACGAGCGCCGCGCCGAGTGCGAGGTCGAACACGAGCAACGCGAGGCCCGAGAAGACGAATGCCATGCCCGCCAGGCCGTAGTCCCCGGGCGTGAGCAGGCGCGCGAGCACGAGCACCGTGCCGAGGCGGACTGCCTGGCCGGCGGCTTGCGACCCCAGCGTCCACCCCAGACCGCGGCGTACGGAGCCGAGGAGGTCGGTGTTGGGCGGCGCCTCCACGGACCGAGTCTAGGAGCCGCTCGGCTCCGCTTCTACGCCCCGCAAGTCGAGCTGTCGCGGGGGCCTAAGGGTTCGTGCAGCTCTTCGCGCCGTTGTTGTACTTGTCGAGCGCGTTCTTCAGCAGCTCGGCGACTGCGCGCTGCGTGGACGTCAGGCTGTAGGTCCCGGAGGGGCCCGTATAGACGATGCCCGTGACCGTTATTCCGCCGACGGTGACCGTGCCTCCGCTCAGGAACGAGTCCGCGTTCGTCACCGTCGGCTCGATGCACGTGCTGTTGCCGTTTGCGAGGTTGAGCTTCGCGGCGAGGAGTTGTCCCGCGAGGCACCCCACCGCGTCGTTCGCCTTCGAGCCCGAGCAGTTCATCGAGTCGAAGACCGCGAGCGCATCTGCGGTGGTGGCGACCGTGTAGTTGCCGAGCTTCAGCCCGAGCGTGATCGCCTCCGGATGGTTCTTCCAGTAGCCGGGCGTCCGCCTCGGCCCGATGTCGTTGTTCGTGACCGTGCAGGTCTTCGTCTGGCCGAGTGCGATCGTGCCCGTGCAGCCGATGAACGTCGCGGAGTACCCCGATGGGCCGGTCTCGGTGACAACGAAGCTCCCGGGCGTCACCTCCTTCGTCGTGCCAGGCGATTCCGCGCCCGGGAATGAGTTGCCGCCAGTGGCGGTGACCCCGCTGATCATCATCGTGAACTGCGAGGCGGTCGCTTGGCCACCGTCGTTGTTGATGACGTGCTTGATCACGGTGAGGTGCGCGGGCATGTCGTTGTTGGTCACGGTGCAGGTCTTGGTCTCGCCGAGCGCGATCGTGCCGCTGCAGCCGGTCGAGAACGTGACGTCGTAGCCGGCTGGGCCGGTCTCGGTAACCGAGTAGCTCCCGGGCGTCACGATCTTGTTGGTGCCCGCCTCCGAGCCTGGGAACGAGTTGCCGCCGGTGGCCGTGACCCCGCCGATCGTCATCGTGAACTGGGACGCGGTCGCGCTGCCGCCATTGTCGTTCACGACGTGCTTGATGACGATCAGGTGCGCCTCCGTGTACTGGTACCCGTAGCCGTACCCGTAGCCATAGCCGGCCGTGGAAGCGGCGACGCCGCCGTAGCCGAGACTCGACAGCGAAACGAGTGCAGCCGCAACCAGCAACGCTGCAACGACGCCGCGGTAAGGATGGAGCTTGGCGCTCGCCGCCGCAGTACGACGGCGCCAAATGGTCAACCGGCGACCCTTCACTCACCCTCCTGGTCAGACGCACTATGACCGCGCTCTCGTCACCTTTCAAGGGGCGAACGGCAGTCGCGGGCCGGACTGCAGCCGCATCAGCGCGACAACGGCGAGCACGACGATCGGCACGAGCAGCAGCGCTCGGGTCCGGCCGGAGATCTCCGGCGCGTCCCGGCGGCCGTCGACGAGCAGCGCCGCGCCGCAGAGAAGTCCGGCGATCGTCACTGCGGGAAGCTCCCAGTCCCAGTCGACGCCGGCGTGGATCAGATAGGCGACGTAGCCGGCGGCCGCCGTCGCGCGCAACGGGTCACGGCCGCGCCGCAGCGCGAAGAGCGGCGGGAGGAGCGCGGAGAGGAGCAAGGCCAGGCCGACGACGCCGAGCTCGGCAAGCGTCTCGAGGTACAGCGTGTGTGCGTCCCTTGCGTACGAGTCGACCGTCCGCCAGTCGAGCCAGAACTCGTCGAACGTGCCGGCGCCCGAGCCGAGCACCGGGTTCGCGGTGAACTCACGCCAGGCGACGTGCCAGTAGTGCGGGCGGTTCTGCCCGATCAGCTGCTCGACGAGGCTCTGCTCGGACGCTTGGTGCATCAGCATGACGCCGATCACCAACCCGACCGCTGCGGCTGCGGCAACGAATAGGAGCGGCCGCGGAATGCCCGGCGCGAACGCGAGCAGCACCACGAGGCCTGCCGCGAGCGCGACCATCGCGGCGCGGCTCGAGGTGAGGTACAGCGTCGGCACGAGGATCGCACCGCAGGCGGAGCAGGCAACGCGTGCGATCCGCCAGGGCGTCGCCACCCAGAGGCCGGCGGCGAGAAGGAGGCCGATCGCCGCGTAGATGCCGAGGCCGTTCGCATAGCCGAGCGGCTCGAAGAGGAGGTTTCCCTGGATCGGGACGGGGCCATGGCCAAAGAAGATGTGCGTACCGAGCCCGTAGCCGCAGATCACCGTCACGCCCGCGAGGGCGCCGGCGAGCAGCTGTGGCAGTGCCGCCCGGTCGACTGAGAGGAGCACGGCCGCCATCGCCGCGAGGTAGACGACGTCGCGCTCACCTTCGAGCAGCGACGTCCCCGGGTGGAGCGACCACTGCGACGAGACCGCGGCCCACACTGCGAGCGCTGCAAGGGCGGCGAGGACCCAGCGCTCGACCGGGGCGAGCGCGATGCGGGGTCGCCCGATCAACGCCGCTGCGGCGAGGGCGAGAAAGGCGAACGTCGTCAGCCGCCAGGCACGCGGCAAATACGCGCCGCCGGAGATCCCGTCGGCGGCGAGCACGAAGAAGCTGACGATCGCAGGCAGCCAACGCGCGAGAGCGCGGGCCTCCAACGCCCGCAGCGCCGGGATCACCGTCCGCACTCCTGCGTGCGTCATGCGACCGCGGTCACGTGATAGTTGGCGAAGATCGTGCCGGGTCGCGGCTCGCGGAGCGTCGCGAAACGCCGGTCGACGGCTTCCGCCCCACCGTTGATCGCAGAGACCAGCGCGCGCCCCACTGGTGCCATGTGTGCCCGTCGTGCCAGCAAATTGACGTAGATCGCGACGAGCATCCCCACGCAGGCGGTTGCACCCGACCCAGGGGCCACGGTCAGCGAGCTCCACTCGCCGTTCTCGTTGAAGAGCCGATCCAGCCCGGCGTGCGTCCAGCGCCAGAGGTCGACCGGCGCCGGGTGGTACACCATCACGCCGTGCGTCGAGGCGAGGGCTCGCCCACCGGGAGCGAGCACGCGGCGCAATTCTCGTACGGCCCGTGCGGGATCCTCACTGTGCTCGAGGACCTGTGTGCACAGAACGAGGTCGTAGCTCGCGTCCGGCACGGGCAGGTTTTCGACGGAGCCCTGGAGGTCGGCGGCCGAGTCGGCGCCGATGTCGACCCCGACGTACTCGGTCGCCGAGTTGAAGAACGGGCGGTACGGCTTGGGACCGCAGCCCACGTCCAGCACGCGGTAGCCGGACGGGTGCCGGGCCGCCGCCGCGTTCCCTTCGCGGCGCAGCCACGCCGCGAGCGGAGCGCGCACGGCATACGTCGTCGCGCCTCGCCGCGGGTCGCGGTGCGGATCAGCCGTCGGCACCGTCCGCCCAGGCAGCCGCCGCGCCGACCAGACCGAACCCGAGCCAGGTCAGCGCGTCGAGTGGGATGCCTGCGACGAGGCCGACGCCGTTCCAGACGCCTGCCGCGACGAGCAGCCAGAGCAGCCCGATCACAGCCGGCACGAGCGCGTCGGGAGGTGCGCGCAAGGTCGCGCGCATGGCGAGCGTCATTCCCGCCGCGACGAGCGCGAGCAGGCAGAGCGCTCCAAGCAGTCCCAGGTCGGACAGCGTCTGCAGGTATGCGTTCTGCACACCCCATGCGTGCTCCGGCGCGGGGAACGCGATCTGCGGGGCTTCGGGGAAGCGCCGCCGGGCGTCACTCAGGTAGGGCTGATAGTTCTCGAGCTCCTCCGAGCCCTGCCAGCCCACCCCGACGAGCGGATGGTCGAGGAAGATGCGCCCCCCGATGTACATGAGCAGCGAGCGCTCCTCGTAGCTCTCGATGCCGTGACCGGCCTTCGGATTCGAGCCGATTCCGAACGCGCGCGCGGTCCGCACGAGCTCCCCGCCGGCCGCACCGCACATGACGAGACCGATCGCCCCGGCCGCGCCGGCGACGATTCCGAGGCTGCGCTCGTGTCGCGAGCCCCGCCCGAGCAGGAAGACCGCGAACGCGATCGCAAGCGCCGCACTCGACAGCGCGGCGAAGTCGTGAATGCCGACGAACGACGGCTCGCGCTGCAGCGGCCGCCTTCCTTCGATCTCGTTGACCACGCCCGCGAACTGGAGCACAGCCCAGCCGCTCGCGAGGGCGCTCCAGCCGGCCGCCGTCCAAAGCAGGGGCGGCAAGTCACCACGGCGCCGCAGGAGGAGGGGCATCGCCGGCGCGAGCAATCCGTACTCGCAGAACTTCGCCGCCGTGACGGCATGCGTAAGGAGGTGGTAGTGCTCCATCCGGACGAGCGGATGGTCGAGGAAGATGCGCCCCCCGATGTACATGAGCAGCGAGCGCTCCTCGTAGCTCTCGATGCCGTGACCGGCCTTCGGATTCGAGCCGATTCCGAACGCGCGCGCGGTCCGCACGAGCTCCCCGCCGGGAAGAGGATCGGGAAGGCGGCGGCCGGCACGAGAGACAACGGCGCGAGCGCAAGGGCGCTTGCGGCCCGCGACCTGCCGGCCACCGAGACTGACCTAGCGGACACGAACGCGATAGCCGACCGTTCGCGTCCCGCCGGGCCCGATCACCCGCGCTTGCAGGACCGCTGAATCGCCACGAAACCTGGGGGCCCAACGATACGTCCGGCGAAGCACTCCGTCGAACGCGAACCACCCGAGCGTGTCCGCGACCCTCCCCCGGACGATCACGCGTACAACCGCCGTCCCACCCACCCCGCTCCCGGACGCGTTGACCATGTGAACCGCGAAGTGCCACGGCGTGCCCACAGCGGCCGCGTGACCGTCGCCTGCCAGCGCGGCGCGGAACCGCGGTTCGCCCGTCACACCGCTCACGCGGACCCGGAAGCGCGCACTGCGCGAGACGCCCTCGGCGATCACCGTCGCCTGCAGGACCGCGCCCGAGCCGCCGAGGGTCGTGGACCACCAATACGTGCGCCGCAGAACTCCCGTGAACCGGAACCAGCCGATCGTGTCGACGACCCGCCCTGACGAGAGCACCCGGACGACCACCGTGCCGCCGACCGGGCGACCCGCCGGGTCGACGGCCTTGACCACGAAGTGCCAACGCCGACCCGGTTGCGGCGCGTGATCGTCGGCGGCCACCGTCACGCGGAAGCTGGTCGACCCCGACGTCGTCGCCCCCGCACCGCCCGCCAAGCTCGCCGCCGCGACGGCGACGACCATCAACGCCCTCATACCGAGATTGTGGCGCACGATCGTCCGAACGAAAACGCCCTGAAGGAACGGCGCGAGGCGGCTCCTATACTGGCGTTCAGATGCGATCGCCGGTCTTCTGGCGCCGTTCGTCCACGGCCGCCGGCGTCTACCTCTCCGCCGTCCTCGGTTTCCTCGGCAGCGTCGTCGCCGTCCGGGAGCTCGGGATCTACGACTTCGGCCTGCTCTCACTCGTTCTGGCGGCGTCTGGCTTCTTTCAGATCGTCGCCGACGTGACCGTCGAGGAAGCCGTCGTCAAATACGGCTTCCGCTACGCGGCCCGGGAGGATTGGGGTCGGTTCCGCCGCCTCTTTCGGGCCGGGCTCGAGCTGAAGCTCGCGGGCGCCGTTCTGGGTGCCGCGGCGATCGCGCTGCTCGCGCCGTTCGCCCACGCGATCTGGGGACGCGGCCTGGCACTGCCGCTGCTGATCTCGGCGCTGATCCCGCTCGCCCAGGCGCCGGAGGGAATTGCGTCCGCGGCGCTGATCGTGCACGGCCGCTACGACGTGCGGGCCGCGTTTCTCGTCCTGACGATGGCGCTGCGGCTCGGTGCGATCGCGATCGGAGCGACGTTCGGCGTGACCGGGACCGTCATCGCCCTCGTCGTGGCCCGAATCGTGGCCACGGCGGCGATCGGCGGCGTCGGGATCGTCGCGCTCGGCCGCTTCCCTCGCGGGCGGAGCGAGCCGCTCGGAGACGACCGCGCCGGCTTTCGCCGCTTCGTCGTGCACTCGAGCCTCGGCTCAGTCCTGAGCCCGATGCGCGGCCTGCTCGGAACGCTGCTCGTCGGCGCGGTGACGGATCCGCAACAGGTGGCGTACTTCCGGGTCGCACAAGCCCCCGAGGCGGCGTCGGCCTCGCTCACGGCGCCGGCGCGGCTGATCCTCTTCGCCGAGCAGACCGCCGACGTCGAGCGAGGCCGAGGCGACCGTGCCTATCGGGCCGTGCGGAGGTACATGCTCGGAGCCGCCGCAATCTCCGCCGCGGTTCTGCTTCCGCTGATGCTGTTGATGCCGGCCCTCGTGCGCACGATCTTCGGAACGCGCGCAGGGCCTGCGACGGACGCTGCGCGGATCTTCCTGCTCGTCGCGGCGATTCAGGTCGTCTGGGGATGGACGAAGTCGTTCCCCATCTCGATCGGCCGGCCCGAGCTGCGCCTGCTCGCGCAGGGCGCCGAGATCGTCGTCCTCACGCCCACCCTCGTCGTCCTCGCCTCCGCCTACGGGGCAACCGGCGCCGCCGCGGCGTTTGCGATCGCAGCCGCCGCCTTCGCGGCGGTGTGGACCGTGCTCGCGGTACGCCTGAGGCGAGACCGGCGAGCTTTTGCGATTGCAACGAGGAAACCCATCGGATTCGGTAGTGGAACATCGTTTCCAGATGAACCACAATGAGGACGTGCGGCTTAGCTCGGGTCGAAGTGGGCGCAAATGAAGGCTGTCGTCGTTTCCGGTCTCTGGCCGCCCGACGTCGGTGGCCCTGCGAGCCATGCCCCCGAGGTCTGTGAGTGGCTGATCGGGCACGGCCACACGGTCAGCGTCGTCACGTTCGCAGACCGCCCTCCCGACCCGAAGCCGTATCCGGTCCACTGGATCTCGCGCCGCCTCCCGCCGGGCGTCCGCCATGCACGCGCCGCGCTCCTCGTGAGCAGGCTCGCGCGCCGCGCCGACGTCGTCTACTCGATCGCGATGCTCGGCCGCACGAGCATCGCTGCGGCTCTTGCGGGCAAGCCGCACGTGATCAAGCTGACAACCGATCCGGTGTTCGAACGTTCACTTCACTGGGGGCTCACGCAACCGGACTTGCACGCGTTCCAGGACACGGGCGGACTCCGGATCGACGCCCTTCGCCGAGTGCGCGACCGTGCGCTGGCCAGCGCGGCACGCGTCCTGCTTGCGAGCCGCGCGCTGCACGAGCTCGCGCTCAGCTGGGGCGTGCCACGGGAAAGGGCCGAACTGCTTCCCAACCCGATCGCAGCGCCCGCCGATCTCGGCTCCGCCGAAGAGCTGCGACGCCGGCACGCCATCAAGGGGCCGACGCTCGTCTACGCCGGCCGCCTCGTTCCTCAGAAGTCGGTCGAGGTCGCGATCGAGGCGGTACAGCGCAATCCCGGCGTGACGCTGCTCGTCGCCGGTGACGGCCCTGAGCGCGAGGCGCTCCAGCGGTACGCACGCGGGATCGGCCTCGACGGGCGGGCGCGCTTCGTCGGTGCCCAGCCGCGGCAAACGGTGTTCGAGCTCCTGCGCGCCGCGGACGCTGCGGTGCTCTCTTCGAACTGGGAGAACTTCCCTCACGTCGCGGTCGAGGCGCTGTCGGTCGGCACGCCCGTGCTCGCGACGGCAGCGGGTGGTGTGAGCGAGATCGTCCGCGACGGCGAGAACGGCTTGCTCGTTCCGGTCGGCGACGCCCGCGCGCTGAGCGCGACGATCGGCAAGTACGTCGGCGACGAAGGGCTGCGGTGCAGCCTTCGCGCGAACGCCGTCGAATCGGTTTCGGAGTACGCACCCAGCGAGGTGCTCCACCGGCTGGAGCGGTTGCTCACGGAGGCGGCATGTCAGCCGTGAAGCCGCGCGTCCTCCTTGTCGGTCGTACGCGATACCGGCTGCCGCTGAACCCGAGCTTGATGCGCAAGTTCGACGCACTCTCAGACCGGATGGAGTTGCGCGTCATCGCCAGCGCCGTCGCCGGCCCCCGCAGCGACGACTCCGTGTTCAGGCTCGTGCCGCCGGTCCGGCCGCGTGCCCTCGACGGGCTGTCCTTCCACCTGGCGCTTCCGGTCCGCGTCGCGCGCGAGCTGCGGCGGTTCCAGCCCGACGTCGTCCTCGTCCAGGGCGCGCATGAGGCGGCAGGCGTGCTGCTTTCGCGTGCGTTCGCGCGAAGCGGCACGCGTGTCGTCGTCGACGTCCACGGGGATTGGCGTGTGGCCACGCGCTTGTACGGGTCGCCCGCGCGGCGCGTGCTGAACGCGCTCGCGGACAAGCTCGCAGTGCTCGCGGTGCGGCGCGCCGACGGACTGCGCACCGTGTCCGAGTTCACCTCGACGCTCGTCCGCGAAGCGGGCGCCGAGCCGACGGCGGTCTTCCCGGCGTTCGTGGACGTCGAACGGTTTCTCGAGCGCCCGCCGGAGCCGCTGCCGACGCGCCCGGCCGTCCTCTTCGTCGGCGTCCTCGAGCGCTACAAGAACGTCGACGGTCTCGCCGCAGCGTGGCGCGTCGCAGCCGCGCGGGTGCCCAGCGCCGAGCTTCGCATCGTCGGAACCGGCTCGAGGAAGAAGGTCGTGGAGAAGCTCCTGCGCGACCTCCCCGCTCAAACGAGGTGGCTGCCCGAGCTCTCGGCCGACGAGGTTGCCGCAGAGCTCGACCGCGCGACCTGCCTCGTCCTGCCCTCGCGGCGTGAGGGGATGGGCCGGGTGGTGCTCGAGGCGTTCTGCCGCGGGCGGCCGGTGCTCGGGACACGGGCCGGCGGCATCCCGGATCTCGTGCGCGACGGCGAGAACGGCGTGCTGATCGATCCTGACGACGTCGACCAGTTCGCGGACGCGCTTGTCCGCCTCCTCTCGGATCGCCCGTGGGCGGAGCGCCTGGCCGCCGGCGCCCGGCTAGCCGGGGAGCGGCACAGCGTCGACGCGCGCCGCTACGCAGACTCCGTCCTCGAGCTCGTCACGGCGGCCACTCGACCGGTTACCGCACCCGCTCTGCCCGCGCTGGGCGACTCATCCTTCCGCTAGAGGCGCAGAGGATCGGCATGCGAATCGTGTTCATCACCCAGCGGGTCGACCCGGCGCACCCGGCGCTCGCCGCGACCGGTCCGAAGGTCGCTGCACTCGCGGCGCTGTCTTCGGAGGTCGTCGTGCTCGCCCTGGGCGCCGAACAGAGCGCGTTGCCGGCGAATGCGCGCGCTCGACTTTTCGCGGGGCCGAACAAGGCCTCACGCGGGATTCGCTTCGAGACCGCGCTCGCGATCGAGCTTGCCCGCAAGCCTCGCCCGGCGGCGGTCGTCGCACACATGTGCCCGATCTACGCCGTCCTGGCGGCGCCGCTTGCGCGCGCCTTCGGCGTCCCCGTGCTGCTGTGGCACGCGCATTGGTACGGCGGGCCGATGCTTCGTGCCGCCGAGCGCGTTTCCAGCGCCGTGCTGACGGTCGACCGGCGGACCTTTCCCATTCCTTCGAAGAAGGTTCGGTCGATCGGCCACGGCATCGACGTCTCGGAGTTTCCTCGCCGCGAGCGGGAATCACACGGCGGCGTCCGCGCGCTCGCGCTCGGGCGCTACTCGCCGGCCAAGGGATACGACACGATCTTGCGCGGGCTGCGTCTCGCGCTCGACGGCGGCCTCGACGTGTCGCTGGAGATGCACGGGCCCGTGTTGAGCCGGCTCGAGGCGGAGCATCGGGCGCGGGTGAAGGAAGCCGTCCTCGAGCTCGGGCTCGAGGAGCGTGTCCTCGTCAACGGCTCCGTACCGCGAAGCGCGGTGCCGGCCCTGTTCTCGGAGTACGACCTCCTGGTCAACAACATGCGCAAGGGATCGCCCGACAAGGTCGTCTTCGAGGCCGCGGCGAGCTGTCTGCCCGTGCTCGCATCCAATCCCGCTTTCGACGGCTTCCTCGACGACCAGTACCGTTTCCCGCGCAGCGACGCGGGCGCGCTGGCAGAGCGGTTCGCCGAGTTCATGGCGCTCGACGAGACCGGGCGCACGGAGGTCGGCCGGGAGCTGCGCCGCCGTGTCGTGGAAGGACATTCCGTCGAGCACTGGGCCGAGCAGGTGCTTGCGGTCGCGGGCAAGCGCTGATCAGGTCGAGGGTGCGAACGAGCGCCTGCGCGCGAGCTGCAGTGTCGCTGCGCTTGCAGCCACCGCGACCAGGAAATCCCAGGGCACGCGGTACCGCGTCTCGCCTGCGAACACCATCGCCGTGAGCGTCTGATAGCCGAGCAAGAGGATCGCGAGCGCCGTGAAGCGCCGCGGCAGAAAGCGCAGCCCGAGAATTCCCAGCGCGTAGAGAACGATCATGTAGACGGCCTCCACCCACACCCGAGCCGTGTCGACGAACGTGCCGGCGTCGGGTCTTCCCTCCGTTCGTGTCACGGAAGGCTGCCAGAGCATCCGCGCCGCAACTCCGGCAAGCTTCGCCTTCTCCCACGGATGCTCGCCGACGAAGTCGAGCGCGCGGCGGCGGTAGAACCGCATCTGCGCGCATTCGTCCGTCGCGATCACGCTGCCGGTCTTGCGGTAGAGCTCGCCTGCGTCCTGCGGTGTCGGAGGCGCTCCCGGGATCGGAGGCACGGCGTCGATCCACCTACCGCTTTCGAGCGTGCGCAACGTCGCCGGGTTGTTCGCCTTCCAGAGCGCCCGACCGTCCGTCGTCAACGCGAAGCAACCGACGGAGACGTGGTTGCGGACGACCCACGGCGTCACGACGATCGCGGCCGCGGCCACGACCGCCAGCGCCGGGACCAGCGCGGGCCGCCCAGCGGAAACGAGGACGAATCCGGCGAGGAGGAGCGGCAGGAGGCTGAGACGGACGTTGCCCAACACGGCAACACCGAGAATCGCACCGAGACCTGCACCGGCGGCCAGAGTCGGCCTCTCGGTCACGGCCAGCGCGAGCAGGACCGCGGCCGCGGCGAGGAACTGGTCGAGGATCTCGCGGTTCATGTGGACGTCATGCCAGACGAGGTACGGGTGCAGGGTCGCCGCAACCGCGGCGAGAAGCCCTGCGCGGGGAGAGATCAGGCGCCTCCCGAGCTCGTAGACGAGCAGCGCGGTCGCTGCCGCGACGATGATGTGCGCGACCCCGACCGTGATCCACGAGCGCTCGAAGATCCAGTACAGAGGGACGAGGAAGAACCCGTAGAGCGGCTGCGTATACGCGGACGGATGCTCCGGGATGAAGCCGTACGTGCCGCTCGCGAGAAAGGTTCGCGCGAGGTCGTCTCCCTTGTCGACGAAGGCGGCGGTGACGTCCCCGCGCTCGTAGAGCAAGACGACGAGACGGGGCAAGGCCGCCGCGGCGGCCACGACCGCGTACGCCGCGCGGCGCGTCACGTCGAAGCGCGAACCGATTTCCGAGCCGTGAACACGATCACGTTCGCGAACAGGCGCGGGTGCAGCCGCACGAAGCGCCCGACGACGTACGAGAGCTCGGGGCGCTCGAAGCCGCCGAGCAACGAGAGCAGGTCCTGAGGACGGAAGAGATGGAGGTGCGTCGGGTTGTCCTCCGCCGGGCGCCCGGCGGCGAAGCGCAGCCGGTTCTTGAGCCGGTAGGCGTTCGGCACGGAGCCGGCGAACGTTCCTCCCGGACGCAGAACGCGGGCCGCCTCCTCGACGACGCGCCGCGGCTCACGAAGGTGCTCGAGGAGCTCAGCCGCGACGACGACGTCGAAGCTCTCGTCCGCGAACGGTAGGGGCTCCTCGGCGTCCGCCCACACCGTCTCGATCCCGAGCGTTGCCGCCTCCCGGAGCGCGTCGCGGTCGGCGTCGAGGCCGACGATCTCGTTACCAGGAGCGTAGAACCGCGTCAGCGCCCCGGAGCGGCAGCCGAGGTCGAGCACGCGCTGGCCGGGGCCGCCGACGGCACGACGTAGCGGCTCGGCCCGCTCGGCGCCGCCCCAAACGAAGTCCGGTCTCTGCTCCAGGCGATGGTGATCGCGGTAGCGCTCGCTCAGACGCTGCAGCCGTCCCACCGCTCACGAGTCTAGGCCGAATGCCCGGGGAGGGACCGCGCGCGCGGTCCCTCCCCCAGGCTCGTTCAGTCGAGGTTCAGGAGCCAGGCGCTGAGGCCGTGTGTCGCGGCGAACAGCTTGCGCTCCGACGGAATGATGGTGAGACCCGCAACTTCGACATTCGGCATCCCCGGCGCCGCGAGCACCCAGCTCGTCGTGCCGGCGGCGAGCATCAAGACGCCGAAGTCGTTCGACGCGTAGAGGTCGCCGGTCAGGTCGTCGCGGACGAGGTCCGTGACGGGGATGTCGTCCATGTCGTAGGAACGGTCTGTCCAGGTCGCCGTGTGCGTGGCCGGGTTGTACAGCACCTCGAACACGTGCCCCGGCGTCGTGGGCGTGTTGACGTTGAAGCCGAGATACGAGACCCACGCACGGTTCGGATTCGCCGGGTCGATGTAGATGCTGCTGACGAAGCGGTTCGGCGTCGTCGGCAGATCGAGCCGATCCCAGCTCACTGCGCTTCCGGGCTCGGCGTCGACGTTCTTGGTCGCGAAGACGCGGCCGGTTTGCGTTGCCGCCCAGGCGGTCGTCGAGTCGGTCTTCGTCCGCTCGATCGCCACGACGGACCCGCCTGCACGGTCACCACGCGCAGCGCTGTTCAACGACGGGTCGGCGATCTGCACCCAGTCGCCGCAGACGACGCTGAAGTCGCCCGTCCACGTGTTGCAGTGCTGCTGTGCCTCGGCCATCGTCATGGTGCCGAGACCGTGGGTCTTCGTGCGCCATGCATTCGACGCCCCGGCGAACATCCACTTGCTCATCTTCGGGTCGCTGATGATCGGCGAGTAGAACTGGCCACCCGTCCTGAAGATCGGGTCTGCGATCCAGATCCAATCGGCGATGTCGCCGCTGTCGAAGTTCACTTCCGGCGACGTGTCGAAGAACGAGTGGAAGCGGAAGTTCGGCAAGGCGACGTCGAAGCCGGACTGGCCGCCGTCGCCGATCATCGTGTTCTGCCACTCGACGGGGCTGCCGCCCGTCTCCCACGTTCCGTTGTCCTGCGTCCCGCCCTGCACGATCCTCGAGTTGTGCGGGCTTACCGACAGGCTCTGGAACTGGAGCGTGGACAATCCCTTGTTCACGCTCTGGAGCAGCGATGGGATGCGGGACAGCATCTGCTGGCACCGTGCGAGATCGGCGCCGGCGAGATCCCGGTCCGGGTCGCTGCACCAGGACGAGCGGTCGACGAAGTCACCACTCGACCGCATCACGCCGCCGTCGTTCGACTCGATGAACTGGAATGGGTTGTTCGGATTCGTGACCAGGAAGTGCTGGTCGGGATGAAGCCCGTTCGGATGCAGCGGGTCTGTGCCGTCGAACGTCATGTCGGTCGCGCTCACGCCGGCGTCCGTCGAAAGGACGACGCCGCGCTTGTTGGCGATCGTCTCGCCGTAGGCGTACGAGCCGCCGGTGTAGACGACGTCCGGATGGCCCTTCGGTGAGTAGACGAAGAGGTCGTACCAGCACTGGCCGTCGCACTGGTTGTATGTGGCATAGCCGGTGCTCGCCGTGCTCGGGCTCGTCAGGTCGGTGAACACGGGCACGCCGGTGGCGACATCATCGCTCCGGAAGAGCCGCGAGTAGTCCTGGCCGGCGTTGCCCTCGTGTACGTACATCCGCGTCTTGCCGTTCGCCAACGTGTTGACGGCGATCGCCGCACGGGTCTGGATGACCGCCGCATTCAGCGACGGCTTGATCTGCGTCCATGTCGCACCGGCGTCGTTCGAGCGCCAAACGCCGCGCGCGTACGACGACGCGTAGACGATGTCCGAGTTCGACGGGTCGAGCAGGACGTGACGGACGCCACGCGGCGAGCACGTCGCCGTGTTGTTGAACTCGGCCAGCGAGCCCGTGCAGTCGGCCGCGTTCACGGAGCCGTTGTGGATGAACGTCCACGACGCGCCGCCGTTGGTCGACTTGTAGAGGCCCCACTTCGCCGCGCCCGGTACCGGCCGGGTTACCCCGGAGCAGCAGACGGACGACATGCCGCGCAGCGCGGTCGTCGTCCCCACGTAGAGCGTGTTCGGATCGCCGGGCTTGACGACGATCGCGCCGATGCCCTTGCCACCCAACTCCGGCTTGCCGATCGGTCCCGACCAGGTGTTCCCGCCGTCGGTGGACTTGTACAGGCCGACCCCCGCGACACAGCCGGAGCCGCAGATGTTCGCCTCGCCGGTCCCGACGTAGATCGTGTTGCCGGACGGATCGTTGGAATCGATCGTGACCGCGCCCGCGGCATTGATCCCGAGTGGGCCACCGAGATAGTCCCAGCTCGGCTCGTCGGCGAGAGCATTCTTCGCCCGCCAGATGCCGCCGCCCGCCGGAGTGATGTACAGCTTGCAGTCGCCCGCCTTGCACGAGTCGGCGATCGCGATCGAGGTCGTGCGGCCACCGGCGATGTACGCGTTCGGCACGTACAGGAACGAGTTCCTGAACGGTGTGAACGGGTAAAGCGCCTGGCTCGGGCCGATCGTGACCCACTCGCCCTTGCGGCCCTTCCCCTTCGGGAAGGGTCGGTCCTTGGCGCTCGCGAAGGCCGCTCGCGCGGCGTCCATTTGCGCGACCGAGATCGTGTCACTCGGGTAGGCCCGCGCCAAGAACGCGGCGTCGGCGGCACTCGACGGCCCTTCGCCGGCCATTCCCTGCTGGCCGGGAAGCGCCTTCTCGACCTGCGCGAGGTGCGCTGCCAGCGCTCCGGGCATCTCGTCGCCGGCCGGGCGGTTCTGTACCGACGAACCAGCCCCGCTCAGAGCCGCCGCAACGACCACCACGGCCGTGGCAATCCCAAAGAACGCGCCTGCCGCCACGAGGCGGCCGCGCGCATGCGATCCTCTCATTCTTCTCTCCCCTTTCCTGGACCACCTGCTCGCCCGGTTCCCCCACGAATCACCCGGGCTCGGGCCGGACTTTTCCACAAACGGCTCAGGCGTGCGGCCGCAGCTTGTCGAGGACGCGGTCGACCAGCTTCCGCTCGGCACGCATCGCGATCCCGACCAGGTCCAGCTTTTCCGTGGTGACGTCGGCGACCGCAGCGCGGTTCGCCTGGTCGTGATTCGTCGAGAACAGCTCGGCCGTGAAGATCGCCAGCTCGATCCCGCGCTGCATCGCACGTTCGTACGCCCGGCGGACGCCTGCCGCGTCGGCGGCGAACACCATCACGGGCTGGACGAACATCGGGAGGTACGTGTTTCCCGAGGCGTCCGCGTAGGGCTCGCCGACGACGCCGGGCACCGTGCCCGCGATGCCGCTGACGAGGAAGGCCGTGACGTTCGTCTTCTGCCAGACCGCGAGATCGTCGCGCAAGACGACGGCGATCTTCGTGTCGAACTGCATCGCGCTCACCCGACGAGCCTCAACGCTCACGCACCACGACGAGCTTGTCGACGCCGGATTCGGCGCCCCAGACCTCACCCCCCCGACCGAGAAGCTGGCGCACGTTGGCCGGCGAGCTCGGCAGGCTCACCGTGGCGAACCGTGCGGTGCGAGGGTCGAAGCGGACCAGCGCGTTGGCGCCGAAGTCGCTGAGCCACACGATGTCGCGCGCATCGACGAAGACCGCATACGGCTGAGGGCTCGCGCCCGGGAGCTTCCATTCGCGCCAGCGGCGCCTCCCCGGATCGAACATCCCGAGCTTGCCGGCGTTCCACTCGCTCACCCAGATCCGGCCGCGCGAGTCCGACCAGACACGGCGCGCACCCTGGCCGCGGGTCGGCGGGCGCAGAACCGTCGCCTTTCCCGTGCGGATGTCGATCCGACCCACGTAGCTCCCCGCGAGAGACGCGTAGTAGACGGCGCCGCGGGGCGTGGTCGTGATCCCGTACGGGCCCGCGCCCCGCGGCGCGTCGAACGTCCGTACCCGCCCGACCTTCGGATCGAGCCGCCCGTACACGCCGCTCTGGCCGGTGAACCAGAGGACGCCCTTTCGGTCGAAGGTCGCCGTGTTGAGATTCGCGAACGCGCTTCGACTCGGGAGCGGGAAGCGCCGGACGCTCAGCGTTCTCGGGTCGACGCGGACGATGGCGTTCAGGCCGCCGTCCGTGATCCACGGAGCGCCGTCGGGCCCGACGATCACGCCGTGCGGCGCCGAACCGTCGCCGAGATGTGTCTGCCGGGTGCGTCCGGTGTTCGGGTCGAGCCAGCCGAGGTCACCCGAGCCCTGCGCCGTGTACCAGACTCCGCCGTCGCGCGCGGGCGCCACGTCGTGCGGGTGCGAGCCTGCGGGCACCGAGTACTCGCGCACGTCGAACGCCGCCGGCTCGCCCGTGGCCGCGAGCGGAACCGCCGCGGCAGCCGCAAGCGCCGTTAGTGCTACGACCAGCAGACGGACGACGTGGATCTCGTCAGCTTACGAGTCGGCGCTCTGCTCGGGCGTCGCGTAGCGCACGTCGTGGTGGCTCGCGAGACGGAGCAGCAACTCGTTCAGCGTCCGGCGTTCGTCGGCGTCGAGCGGGCGGAAGAACTCGTCCTCGACACGCTTGGCGATCGCGCGGAGACGAGTCAGCTCCTGCTTGCCGGCAGGCGTGAGGGTCACGAGGTGCCGGCGGCGGTCGCTTGGATCGCGCCGGCGCTCGATCAGACCGCGTTCCTCGAGCTCGTCGAGGACCCCGACCAGGTGACTCCGGTCATAGCCGAGGGCGTCGGCGATCATCGCCTGCGTCTCACGGGGCTCCTCGAGGAGCAGCGCGAGGACGGCGTGATGGTACGGGGTCAACTCGCTCGCCTCGAAGGCCTCCATCGTGCGCTCCTTCAGCGCGAAGCCGAGTCGCTTGAGCAGGAAGGACGCGCTGCGAAGGAGCTCCTTCGGCGGGCCGTGCCGAGGGTGCGTTGCCGGTACTTGCGAGCCTGGAAGAGTCACCGGGAATAAGTGTAGCTCGCCCAAGCGTTTGTACTTGCTATCATGGCAAACTTCAACGATCTTGGGAGGCTATAAGTGGACAACGCCGCGATTGGGGTCGTAGGTGGAAGTAGGCGCTGGCTCGCCCTGAGTGTGATCGTGCTCGCGCAGTTCATGGTCGTGCTCGACATCGCGATCGTGAACGTCGCGCTTCCGGCGATCAAGCGCGACCTGCACTTCTCGCAGGAGACCCTGCAGTGGGTGATCAGCGCTTACGCGATTCTCTTCGGCGGCTTCCTCTTGCTCGGCGGCAGGTTCGCGGACATCTTCGGCCGGCGGCGCCTCTTCGTCCTCGGCCTTGCGCTCTTCACCGGAAGCTCGCTCCTGTGCGGGCTCTCGTGGTCGGAGGGATCGCTGATCGCGTTCCGCGCGGTTCAGGGACTCGGCGGCGCGCTGCTCGCACCGGCGGCGCTCTCCATCCTGAGCACGACCTTCTCCGAGGGCCGCGAACGCAACGTCGCCCTCGGCATCTGGGGAGCAGCCTCGGGCAGCGGCGGCGCGGCCGGCGTCCTTCTCGGCGGCGTCCTCACCTCGTACCTCAGCTGGTCCTGGATCTTCTTCATCAACATCCCGGTGGGAGCGGCAGTGCTGGTGCTCACTCCGTGGCTGCTCGACGAAAGCCGCTCCGAGCTTCGGCATCGGCACTTCGACGTCGCGGGTGCGGCGTCCGTCACCACAGGCGTGATGTTGCTGGTCTACGCACTCACACTCGCTGCGCGGGACGGATGGGCGAGCGGCACGACCTTGGCCATGGTCGCCGCATCGGCAGTCCTGCTCGGCGCCTTCGTCCTGATCGAGTTGCGGTCGGCGGCGCCCGTGCTTCCCATGCGGATCTTCCGCCTGCGGACCGTTGCCGCGGGCAACACGACCGCGCTCCTGATCTCGGCGGTCGGGTTTTCGCAGTTCTTCCTGCTGACGCTGTACATGCAGCAGGTCCTGCACTACTCGGCCGTGCAGACAGGCGTTGCGTTCGCCGCCACGACGCTGACGATCGTCGTCTTCGCGAACGTCGCGCAGAAGCTCGTGACCCGGGTCGGCGTGCGCAGCGTGCTGATCGCAGGACTCCTGCTCACTGCGGTGGCGGAAGGGTTGCTTGCGCAACTGCCGCTGCACGGGCACTACTTCTGGGATCTGCTGCCGGCATTCGTGCTCAGCGGGGTCGGCCTGGCGCTGTCGTTCATTCCCATGACGATCGCCGGCTTGACCGGCGTCCGCGGTGCCGACGCGGGCGTCGCGTCGGGCCTGATCAACGCCAGTCGGCAAATCGGCGGCGCGATCGGCCTCGCGGCCGTAAGCACCATCGCGGCCGCCTACACCAACCAGGGGGGAGGGTTGAGCAACTCGCTCGCCGACGGCGAGCTCACGCACGGCTTCGACGTCGCGTTCTGGGGCCTGACCGGCGTGGCGCTCGTCGGCGCGCTACTCGCCGCCATGCTCCTGGCTCCCCAACAGCGGGCCGCCGAGATCGAAGCGGTCACTACAGACACATTCGAACCAGTCGAGGAGGCAGCCTGATGAACGTCACCGGCAGTCACGACATCGACCGGTCGATCCTGCTCGGACGTGGGATCGACGATCTCCTGCTCCAACTGCGAGGCCTCGTCCTCGTCCGCGACCTGCTCGCCGAACGGGGAGCGACCCGCGCGGAGGTGGACGCGCACACCGACGAGCTCGAGCGCGTCCGGAACCAGCTGATCGGCATGATCGGGGGCGGCACGTCCGATCACGCGTACGGAGAAGCAGCATGAACGTTCTCGTCACAGGTGCAACCGACGGACTCGGGAAGGCGGTGGCGACCGAGCTTGCGAGGGCCGGCGCGACCGTCCTCTTGCACGGGCGCGACGAGGGTCGCGGCGCGGCGACCCTGGCGGAGATTCGAGCCGAGACCGGTGCTGAACGGCTCAGCTGGTATCGCGCCGACCTCTCGTCGCTGGCCGCAGTGCGAGGCCTCGCCGACGCCGTGCGCGCCGACCACGAGCGGCTCGACGTCCTGGTCAACAACGCCGGCATCGGCACCGCGGAGCCCGGCGACGGACAGCGGCTCGGGAGCGAGGACGGCTACGAGCTCCGCTTCGCCGTCAACTACCTTGCGCCGTTTCTCCTCACCCGGCTGCTCGAGCCGCTGCTCGTCGACTCCGCCCCAGCACGGATCGTCAACGTCAGCTCAGCCGGTCAGGCCCCGATCGACTTCGACGACATGATGCTCGAGCGCCGCTACGACGGGGTCCGGGCCTACTGCCAGAGCAAGCTCGCGCTGGTCATGTTGACGTTCGATCTCGCCGACGAGCTACGCGGCCGCGGGGTGACGGTGAACTGCCTCCATCCCGGCACGTACATGCCGACGAAGATGGTGTTCGCCGCAGGCGCGAGCCCGATGGACTCGCTCGAGACGGGTGTCCACGCGACCATGCGGTTGATCACCGCCCCCGAGCTCGAAGGTGTGAGCGGACGCTACTTCAGCCGGCTCGACGAAGGACGAGCGCTCGAGCAGGCATACGATCCCGAAGCTCGGCACCGCCTACGGGAGACGAGCGAACAACTCGTCGAGCTCGTTCGGACGCACTAGCCCCGGGTCTCCGCCGCCCGCGAATCAGCCGCGGCCTCAGTAGTCCCGACCATTCGTCTAGTTCCACAGCCGGCACACCGCCGAGATACTCGGAGGCCTAGGGCAAGCAAGCGGTTCGGGAGGAGCGTGTCGCGATGGTCGTCGGGCTGAAGCTGGTGTCTCGCGTTGGCTGGATTGCAGCATTGGCTGCCGGGGCCTTGCTTGTCGCCTCCGGCAGCGCAGTCGCCGACGCGACCCTCTCGTGCGGCGAGACGATCACCGCCGACGTGACGCTTCAGGCGAACATCGGTGGGTGTTCCGGGGACGGTCTTCTCGTCGCCGGCGACGGTGTCACGGTCGATCTCAACGGACATGCGATCAGCGGTTCAGGAAACGGCACCGGCGTCACGGTCACCGGTGCACACGTGACGATCCAGAACGGCTTGGTCCGCGGCTTCCTCGTCGGCGTCCGTTCGTTCGGCTCCAGCGGCGGCGGGGACTACACGAGGATCTGGCGGGTGAAAGTGACCGCGAACGACACCGGCATCCTCGCGTTCTCCAACTTCGGAACCATTGAAGACTCGAAGATCTCCGCCAACGCCCACGACGGGATCTCGGGCGGCGGAGGAAGCGGTTGGGCGATCCGGGACTCGGAGATCTCGGACAACGGGCGCGCGGGTGTGGTGCTCTTCTCTGCGCTCGACTCGATGGTCGTCCGAAACTCGATCACGGGAAATTCGGGCAACGGGATCGATTTTCGGTTCAGCGTCGACCGCGCAATGATCGCGGACAACGTCGTCGCTCGCAACGGCGGCTTCGGCATCCACGTCATCGACTCGACGACGCAGGTGCTTCGCAACACCGCGCGCAGCAACGGCGACACCGGGATCTACCTCTCGGAAGGCGCGAACCCGTCGGCCGTTCAGTTCTACGTGATCACCGAGAACGTCTCCAACAAAAACGGCGGTTTTGGCATCAGTGCAACCCTCGGAATGATCGACGGTGGAGGCAACGTGGCCAAGGACAACGCTCTGACGCCGGAGTGCATCAACGTCGTCTGCAGCAAGAAGTAACTCGGTTCGGTCGAGAGCGCAAGACCTGACAATCACCTCGCCGTAGGATCATCGCGTGGGAGACGCTTCGGGCGCCGGTGTTCGTCCACATCTGAGAGGGCTGCGTCGCTTCTACTGGCTCGCGGTCGTCCTCGTTTCGTCGGTAGGCGTCTTCCTCTTCTTGCTCAGCGGGGACACCGACCGCCTGTTCGCCTGGACGATCAAGCCTTCACTTACAGCTGCGTTCCTCGGTGCGAACTACTGGGCGGCCATTCCACTCGCGGTGCTCAGCGCGCGCGAGGCGGTGTGGGCAAACGCGCGGCTGACGTACGCGGTCTCGCTCGTCTTCATCACGCTGACGATGGTTGCGACGCTCCTCCACCTCGACAAGTTCCAGTTCGACAACGTCAACGGCTGGCTGTGGACGATCGTCTACGTCGGGATCCCGCCGCTCCTGGTCGTGCTGATCGCACTCCAACTCAGACTGCCGAGCGGTGACCCGCCGCGAAGGCGCCCGATCGAGCGCTGGCTGCTCCCGATCGTGTTCGCGCAACTGCTCGTCGTCGTGACGATCGGGACCGCGCTCTTCGTGGCACCGTCGAGCGCGGACTCGCTCTGGCCGTGGACGCTGACACCGCTCACGTCCCGGACCGTCGGAGCGTGGCTGCTCGCTCTCGCCGCGGGTCTCGCGGCAACGCTCTACGAGCGCGACTGGCTTCGCATCCGCGTCGCGGTACCCACCTTCACGGCAATGCCGGTACTGCAGGCGGTCGCGCTGGCGCGCTACTCCGACACGGTCGACTGGAGCAGCCTTTCGCTCTGGCTCTACCTCGTGTACCTCGCAGGCCTCTTCGCCCTCGGCTGCTACGGACTGTTACGCAGCCGCCCCTGACGCTCGGCTCGGCGAGTCCGGACCGTTGCGCGGGCGCCCTGCAGCCAGGCGCGGGGAAGTCTGCGTCGTGCCGTCGCGAGCGCTTCGCGCAGCGCCGGCGCGGCCCCGTCGCCGTGCACGCCTTCACCGTGTCCGCAGAGGACGTGGCGCGGATCGAATCCGCCCAGCGCCCGACGAGGCGGGGCCAGCCGCAGCAGGGGATGAAGCGCGAGCCGCTCGTCGCCGACGCGCAGCTCGGGAACCGTCACGAGCGCGTCTCCGAGGATGAGCGTGCGCTGCCCGGGCCACCAGAGCGCGACCTCCTTCCACCAGCGCCCGTCGCGTACGACCGCGAGCTCGAAGGGCGCCTGCTCGATCGACGCGTGTGGAACCACGTGGTGCGCCACGCCGAGTCGTGTAGCAAGCTCACTGCAGTCCCGGTTGTGCCGGTCGAGGAGCTGGATCACTCCGGCAGGGTCGCCCGCCGCGCGAGCGCGCTCCTCGACGCCGTCGCCGTCGACCGGATCGACAAGCCAGACGCGGCCGTCCACGACGAGCGCGTGCGAGCAGCGCTGGAGGAACTCGTCGACGATCCAGCCGAATGCGAACCCGAGCTCGTCGCAGAAATTGACCTGCACGTCCGAGTTCTACAGGCCGGTGCCGGAGCTTCCCCTTGAACCTTCTTTCAAGTTGGAGAGCCGCTCCTTGTATTCGTCGGCGCTGATCTCACCGCGCGCGTAGCGCTCGGCGAGGATCGCGTTCGCAGTCGACGTGCGCCCAGGGCCTCTCCAGCCGCGGCGCGCAAAGAGAAAGACCAGCGCTCCGATCAGGATCAGCCAGAAGAGCCAGAGGATCGGCCACCAGGCGTGGCCGTGATGCCAGGAGTCGGCCAGGACCGTTGTTGCGTTCAACATCTCGAATCAGCTCCTTCGTTGTGGCTCGTCGCGCCCCCACCATGCCCGTGGGCGGCATCCGGCCACAACGCCCGTGCGGAGGAACTTCGGCGTCCTCCCCCAGGTGGAAGCGGATCCTTCCCGGGGATGACTCCGGCGCGGGAGGCCGGCGCTACCCTCGGCTCATGGTCGACCGACGGACGCTCGCGATCGATATCGCCCTCGCGCTCGCCGCGTTCGCGGCAACGCTCGCGCTGCTCGGCCACGGATCGAGCCGCGCGCTCGATGGCCTCGGCGTCGTGCTCGCCGCCTGCGCGACCTGGCCGCTCGTCGCGCGGCGCCGGTCGCCGCTCGCGGTGCTGGTCGTGACCACCGTCGCGAGCGCGACGCTCAACGGCCTCGACTATGCACTCGGCCCGCCGTTCGGCCCCACGCTCGCGCTGGTCTTCGTCGCGGCGCACGAGCAGACGCGGGCACGCATCCGAACGACAGCGGCCGTCGTCGTCGCGCTCCTCGCTCTCCATCTCGGCGCGACCGGGATTGCTAACGGCGGCTTCCCGCTCACTCCGCTTTTGTTCGCGATCCTGGTCTGGGGGAGCGCGTGGGTCGTGGGCGACCAGGTGCGGCAGCGCCGACAGCGGCTGCAGCAACTCGAGGAACGCGCACTTCGCGCGGAGCGCGAGAGCGAGCGTGAGCGCCGGCTCGCCGTCGCCGAGGAGCGGATGCGGATCGCGCGGGATCTGCACGACTCCGCCGGCCACGCGATCAACGTCATCCTCGTCCAGGCCGGTGCGGCGCGACTGCTTCAGGCGCGCGATCCGGCGGCCACGCGCACGGCCCTGGAGACGATCGAGGAGGTCGCACGCGAGACGATCGGCGAGATCGACCGTCTCGTCCGCCTCCTGCGCGAGGACGGCGGCTCCGGCGCGATCGAGCTGCCCCCGGGCCTCGCGGCACTCGAGACGCTCGCGGCTCGGCACCGCGCGGCGGGTCTCACGGTCAATGTGGACCTGCACGGGGCGTGGCGGGCGCTCCCGGCCAGCGTCGATCAGGCGGCGTACCGCATCGTTCAGGAAGCGTTGACGAACGCGGCACGCTACGGTCGCGGCGCCGCCGATGTCACCGTCGAGTTCGCGTCCGGCGCGCTCGAGCTCGCGGTGACCAACGGTGTGGGCTGCGCTGCCGACAGCCGCAACGGCGGCGGACTCGGGCTTGCCGGCATGCGTGAGCGCGCCGCGCTGCTCGGCGGCAGCCTCGAGACCGGGACGAGCGGAGACGTCTTTCGCGTCCGGGCTCGCCTTCCCTACGGAAGCGGCGAGTGATGGGCGTGCGGGTCCGCGTCCTCCTCGTCGACGACGACGACCTGATGCGCGCCGGGCTGCGCGCCGTGCTCGCGAGCGACGCGACGATCGAAGTCGTGGGCGAGGTCGCGGACGGCCGCGGTGCACCCGAGCGCACCCGCGCCTTGCGCCCGGACGTCGTGCTGATGGACATCCGCATGCCCGACGTCGACGGGATCTCCGCGACTCGCGAGGTGCTCGCCGCCTCCCCCGAGGTGAGGGTGATCATGCTGACGACGTTCGAGCAAGACGACTACGTCTTCGAGTCCCTCGCCGCGGGAGCGTCCGGTTTCCTGCTCAAGCGCACGAGGCCCGAGGAGTTGATCGCCGCGATCCACACGATCGCAGCGGGCGACGCGCTGCTTTCACCGTCGGTCACGCGCACGGTGATCGACCGGATGGCGCGGCAGCATCCGCCCGCTCGCGCAGATGACCGTCGGCTCGAGGAGTTGACGCCGCGCGAGCACGAGGTGCTCGAGCTGCTCGCCCGCGGCCTCTCGAACGCCGAGATCGCCCGCGAACTCGTCATCGAGGACTCGACCGTGAAGACGCACGTGAAACGAATCCTGATGAAGCTCCGCGTCCGCGACCGCGTGCACGCGGTCATCTTCGCGTACGAGAGCGGGCTCACCCAGCCCGGCCCAAAGCCGGCCGCCTGATCCCGGCCACCCCCTCGGGCGCGATGACGACGCTCAGACACGTTCTGTGGATCGGCGGGCCGAGCGCCGGCAAGACGACCGTCGCGACGCGGCTCGCGCGCCGGCACGGACTCGGTGGTACTCGGCGGACGCGCACACCTGGCAGCACCGCGACGTCGCGATCGACGCGGGTCACGAAGCGGCGACGCGCTGGGAGACGATGACGCACGAGGAGCGGGATGCGAGGCTCGCTGGGAACCCGGCGGGAGTTCTCGAGGTTGAACCTGGACTTCGAGCGCGGGCCGATGATCCTCGACGACCTGCGGCGGCTGCCGCCTGCGCCGCTCGTGATCGCAGACGGCTCGACCGTTCTGCCCGAACTCGTCGTCCAGGGACGCGCTGAGCGCGATCGCGCCGTTTGGCTGCTCCCGACGTTCGAGCGGCACCGCGCGTTTCACGAGAAGCGCGGCATGGCGCACCTCATCGAGTACCGCTGGCTCGTTGCCGAGGAGATCGCGCGGCAAGCGGCGGAGTTCGGCGTCAATGTCCTGCACGTCGACAACACGGTCGGCATCGATGAGGCGTTCGCCGCGGTCGAGAAACTGTTCGCCGACGCGCTCGCGGAGGGGCCCCGCGCGGAAACGCTCGAGGAGCGCCGCGCGTTGCTCCGGTACGCGAATGAGGAGGTCGTGACGCAGGCGCGCGGCTACCTCGCGCGGCCGTGGACAACAGGAGACGAGGCGACGTTCGTGCGGGACTTTCTCTGCGAATGCGGTGACCCTGAGTGCACGGAGGTCGTCGAGCTCGCGGTCGCCGACTACGCGCCGCGCGTCTCAGCGCACGGCTGACGCGTCGAGTCTGCGGCGCATCACTCGTTCGTCTCCCGCGGCTCGTTGGTCCTGCTGGAAGCCCGTCGCGGGAGGTGCATCATGTACTCCGCGCGGTTGAGCGGATCGGCGGTCGTCCGGCGCCGGGTCGGTGCAGTGCCGCTGACCGGCTGGTAACCGACGAAGTCCGATTCGAGCACGCCCTCGCCCCCGGTAAGCGCCGACAGCTGCCGCTGAAGGTCATCTGCCCGCGCCGCTGGCATCACCGTCTCGATCGTGGAGAGGTCCCCCAGCAGCGACAGCGGCTCCAAGACGCCGCCGAGCCGTGCCACCGACGCCAGAAGGGCACCGACGGTTTCCGATGGCGTCTCGATGGTGACTCGGACGATTGGCTCGCAGACGGCCGTCCCGGCACGCTCGAGGGCTTGCATGAGAACGAGCGGCGTGAGCTTTCGAAAGTCGGCGGCCGTGCTGAGCGGTCCCCGTCTCGATGGAGGACCGTCAGGAACGCTGTAGGTGCACTTGGTCATCGTCACGATGCAGTCTGTGACCTGCCAACCGAAGAGTCCCTCCCCCAGCGTGTGGCGGACGTACTGGTCCATGTGCTCCGTGAAGCTTTCGAGCGTCTTGTAGAGGTACAGCGGGACTGTTCGAGGATCGACCTGCAGTCGGAAATCGATCCCGGAGCCGTCAGGCGCAGGATCGATGCGGAGCCCGATCGTGGCGAGAAACGGATTCGATTCCGCGTGGAGGATCTCGATGGCCTCGCCGGTGCCGATGGGTCGCTCGAGGTAGATCGGCGTCGTTTCGCGGAATGTGACGTCGAGGCCGAACTCGTTTGCCAGCGTCGCCTGGATGACTTCCTTCTGGACCTCGCCGTAGAGCGAGACGGAGATCTCCTGGCGGGTGTCGTCCTGCCGGACATTGATCAGCGGGTCCTGCTCGGCGAGCTGCGCAAGCGCGACGCGGAGCCACGCGCGCTCGCCGTTATTGCGGGCGACGACGACGGACTCCAGTGTCGGCGGAGAAAACTGATGCAGCGCTCCATCGCTTCCGGTCTCGCCAACCCGGTCGCCGATCTGTATCTCGCCGAGACCCCAGAGCTTTCCGACCGCGCCCGCGGTGACGGACGGACGCTGGACGGCAGGCCCGCTTTCGAAGACCGCGATCGCGGTCACCTTGTCCTGGAGATCGCGGCCGAAGTGCAGCCGGTCGCGGGTTCGAATCGTCCCCGAGAACATCCGGACATATGCGATCTTCTCGCCGCTCGCGCCGCGTTCGATCTTGAAGACCGTCCCGGATACGGGGCCGTCGGGATCGCCCTGGGATGCCGGCAGCAACTCCGCTATGCCGGCGATCAAGGCCTTCACGCCCGTACCCGTCATCGCGGACCCGAAGAAGACGGGGTGCACCAGTGCTCGCTTCGTCTGAGCCGCGAGCTCCTCGCGAAGCTGCTGATACGGGACACGAGACTCGTCCTCGACGTACGCCGCCAGGATCCCGTCGTCGCGCTCCGCGAGCACCTCGGCCACGCGGCTTGGGAACTTGGAATCGTCCGCGCCGGAGAGTGTGAAGCACGCGGCGCGCGTGCCAAGCTCGCGCGCTGTTCCCATCGGTACGACCGCCGCCGTCAAACGCTCCGAGATCGCCTTCAGTACACGCTCGTCGCCGGCCCCCGGGCGGTCGATCTTGTTGATGAACATCAGCGTCGGAATGCGCAGCCGCTGCAGCGCGCGCATCAAGATCCGTGTCTGCGGCTGCACCCCCTCGACGGCGGTGAGCACGAGAACTGCGCCGTCAAGGACGCTCAGGACCCGTTCCACCTCGGCGATGAAGTCCGGGTGGCCCGGCGTGTCGATCAGGTTGACGTGGACGTCCTCGAGTGCGAACGACGCGACGGCCGACCTGATGGTGATGCCGCGCTGTCGCTCCAGCGTCAGCGAGTCGGTCTGCGTGGTGCCGGCATCGACGCTCCCGACTTCGTCGATGACGCCGGTCTCGTAGAGCAGCCGTTCGGTGAGAGTTGTCTTACCGGCGTCTACATGCGCCAGGATCCCCAAGTTGAGCGTTTTCTGCGACACGCGCCATATCCTCCGAACAGGTCGTAAAGCCCATTTCGATTGACATGAACGCTTGGCGCATCTCAGCTCCTTGGTCGATCGGCGCCGCCGTGGTACTCGTGTGAATCATACGGGCGGGGGGTCAGGTCTTGCGTTGCAACATGCGCCGTTCGTGCGGCTCCTCGTCGCTGCTGGCATGAATCTCGGGAGTTGGGCTAGCCGGGATCGCATGTTGGCGGTGCCCGAGAAGACAAGCCGCTGTGCGTCCGCGATCGTTGCGTGCGAAAAGGCCAAGTCGACATCAGCGCAATTTCTCTTTCGCATCGCGTGTGCATCACCCGCCGCCACCTGCAGATCGCGCTGGGCCTGCTGTGGCTGCTGGACGCGCGCTGCAACTGCAGCCCTTCATGATCGGCACCGGTTTCGCCAGCCAGATCATCGCGCTCGCCGGTGACGGGCAGCCCCATTTCGTCGCCGGCCCGGTCCACTGGGCCGCGAACATCATCGCGGCCGACCCCGTCCTCTGGGACGTGCCCTTCGCAGCGGTGCAAGCACTCCCCGGCCAAAACACCGGCACCGCCGTCGCCGGCGCGCTCACCGGCGGCGCTCCCGGCTGGCTCGGCCGACTCGACACCTCGATCGCCAACTGGACAACACACCACGGAACAACAGTCGTTCTCGCATTGGTCGTCGCCGAAGCGCTAATCGGACTCGCCGCACTCCACCGGAAGAGCCGCGGCCCCGCCCTCGCAGCCGGCCTCGTCCTCGCCCTGGCGATCTGGGTCATCGGACAGGACCTCGGTCAGCTCTACTCCGGCCAGGCGACAGACCCCAACACGGCCCCGCTCATTGGTCTCATGGCTGTGGCCCTGCTCAGAGGTGAACGCGTCCGGGCAGGTAGAAGGCATGCGGACAGTCCAAGAGTTCCGGTCGCCCGGCGTCCAAGACGCCAACGTCAGCTCGAGCGCCGAACCAGAGTTTTGACACCCTTCAGGCCAAATTAACCGAACCCCGAAACGCGGCTAGCCACCGCAGGCGGGAGTCAGCCGCGGGCGAGTTGGCCGCGAATCTCCTGTTCGGCTTCTTGAAACTCTGTTCACACTGCGTGACCATCCCGAACGACCTCGTCCTGTTGCACGGCATCGGCACCGGGCCCGAAGCGTGGGCGCCGCAGGTCGACGCGTTCTCGTCGACGCGGCGAGTATTGACGCCACGCGTGCCGCTCGACCTCGGGCGCGCAGTGGAAGAGCTCAAGGCGGTCGACGCCGCGCGCTTCGATCTCTGCGGTCTGTCATGGGGTGCGCTGGTCGCACTCCGCTTCGCCCTCGAAGACCCGGCGCGCGTCCGGAGGCTCGCCGTGTGCGCGGGTTTCGCGTCGCTACCGCGTGCACTCCGCGCGCTGCAGTATGCCCTCTCGCTGGCCGGCCGCGAGCTCGCGCGGCCGATGCGTGAAGGAGCACGCTTCGACGTCCGCAGGCAGATCGCGGCGCTCGACCCGCCGCTGCTCGTCCTCTGCGGCGAGCGCGACCGAGTCAACCGTCCGCTCTCGCGCGCGCTCGCGATACGCGCGCCGCAAGCAAACTTCGAATTGATCCCCGACGCGGGCCACGTCGCCAATGTCGACAGCCCGGCCGCGTTCACGGCCGCGCTCCAGCGCTTCTTCGGCTAGGACGGGCGGCGCGCGCCTCGTGACGCTGAAGGTCCGGGACCGCGGTCGAAGGCGTCCGCAAATTGCCGGGGGTCAGGTCTTGCTTTGCAACCACGCGTGATTGCAAGACCTGACCTCTTGCTTCTAGACCCGCTCCACCGTACACACTGGCTGGTCGTGCCGCTCGTCGTGGGCGCCGGGGTCAGGTCTTGCGTCGACAGATGCGCGATTGCAAGACCTGACCCCCGCCGGCGGGAGGGGCCGCTGACGGCGACCCCGGCTGAGCTCGACGAGGTGGGACCTCGTCAAGTCGTACGACGGGAAGAGCCTGATTATCGAGATGGTGGTCTCACGCACCTCATCGATCACGGCACGACCGCGAAGGTCACCTCGAGCGTGGCGTTTACGGTCATTTCGTCGGCAGTCGCAGCAGCGGCCTGATACTCGAAGAGCCCCGGCGCGAGCAGCTCCGCCGCGCCGCAGCGCTGGGTTGTGAAAGGCGTCAGAGCGCCGCCCGAGGTTGCCTCCGAGACTGCGATCAGGCGTCCGAGCTTTGCGTGCGAGAGCGACGCGAGCCGTTCCGCCCGTTTACGTGCGTCTGCGAGCGCGGCTCGCATCGCGTTCTCCTCCGGACCGTCGCAGTCGTCGCGCATGAAGACGACAGCAACGTTTTGGAGGTTGAAGGCGGTCTCTTTGCGAATCGCGCGCTGCGCCGTTGCGAGGATCTCTTTCACCTCCTGCGGCCGCGACCACTTGACCGTGATCACGGCCGCACCCTCGTTCGGCCCGTAGGTCGAGCCGCTGAAGGTATCGACGTAGATGTCGTCCTTGGGCGCACCCGCATCGGTGAGTGCTTTCACCACAGGTTCGAGTTCCTGCTCGTCGATGAGCTGGACGCTCCCTTCGGAGCTGTCGAACCGCGAACCAGAACCGACGGTGAGGCGGACGAGCGCCACATCGGGCTTCACCTCGACGTCTCCCGAGCCGACAACTGTGATTCCGGGCAGGCGCGCGATCGGCGCCGCGGTCCCTTCATTGACGCCGTAGCTCAAGAGAGTGCCGGCCGGAGGCGTCACCCGGATCGGCTCTTGGCTCGACTCGTCATCGTCGCCGTGAAACGCAAGCACTACTCCCGTGGCGAGCGCGGCGGCAAGAAGCACGAGGAGGGCGACGATCAGCGCACGGCGCACGCTCGAACAGTACTCCAGGGATCGCCGCGCGGCGACCCTCGGTCAGGAGGGTCTTGCTTTCCAACAAGCATGACAGGAACACCTGACCCCTTGTTCAGTTCCCGCAGAGCGACTCCCGCATGCTGCCCGCGAGCGAACGCCTCTACCCGCGCCGTCACCGAACGCCGCCTCGTCCACGCGGGCACCCGGAGCTCACGGCACACGTGCACGCCGCGGTTGCCAAGTCAACTCGGCCGCGGCTGGTGACTTCACCGCGCCGGAGCCGAACCGATCGCCGTGATCGCGCTCGCCATGGCACTCGAACACGCCGAACACGTCGAGGAACCGATCAACTGCTCGGCTGGCTCTAGACCTGTTCTTGCTCGATTCGGCTGTCAACCGACGCGGCCAAGCGCTCGCAGATGACCCGGAACACAGGGAACGATTCGATCTGCGCGAATCCTTTGCCGTCGCCATCGAACCACTCGTCACCCGGGCTGAACGCACGCAGGTCCTTGGAAGGCGTGCGCGCAACCCGGCTCCTCGACCGACCCTCTGGGACGAGGCTGGTATCAGGTGTTTGGGAACTCGATCCTGGCGCAGCATCACCTGCGTACCACGTCCACCACGCGACCGAGGAGCTACTCCTGGTCCTACGAGGGGAGCCGACGCTGCGGACGCCCGACGGTGAGCGTCGCCTACAGGAAGGCGCTGTTGTGCATTTTTCCGATCGGCGCGTCGGGTGCGCACCAAGTTCTGAATCGCTCGGCAGGCGTAGTGAGGTACTTGATGGTCGGTACGCACGGCGCGCTCGACATCATCGAGTACGTCGATGATTCGAAGGTCGTCGCTTACAGCAACGCCGACTCGCTGCTGCAGGACGAGCTGTTCTTCTGGCATCAGTTCACCGACGACGCATAACGCGCTGTCGCCGCGCGTGCTCGGCGCGATGGCACTCCTCGCAGAGCGTCTCGAGGTTTCGCTGATCTGCCGCCCTCCGTCCGCAACGTCGCGAATGTGATGCACGCGCAGGTTCTCGGTCGAGCCGCAGCCCCGCACCTGGCGGTACTGGGCTCGAACCAGTGACCCCGAGCTTGTCGAGCTGGTGCTCTTGTGGCGATTTGCAGCTCTTTTATCGGCTGTGGAGAAGTCTTTGGGGAAGTCCCACAGCGGACGGAGCGGATTCAGGCGGTCGCGAACGGACGATCAGGCGTCGCTGTCAAGCACGTAAGGGACGGTCGCGCAGCAGCGCTTGTACTTCTGTCCCGAGCCACACCAGCACGGATCGTTTCGGCCGGGCGGCCACCGAATCGCCTCGCCGCGTCGTGTGAGTTCGGCGGCGTAGTGGGCGCGGGTCGCTGGCGTATCGGCGTCGAGTCCCTCTCGCTCGCACCACGGGAGGTAGTCGGCGAGGCGGATCGGCGCGACGGCGCGCATCGGCATGCCGTGACTCGAGAGTCGAAGGAGCTCCCACTGGAAGCGGCGGCAGTACTCGTCGTGCGAATGGTCCGCCCAGTCCTCGGCGAGGCTCGGCCAACGTGCCATTGCTTCCTCGTAGTCCTCGGCGGGGAACCAGGCGAGGCTCGTAGCGATTCCTCCCGCGCCGGTGCCACGCTCCCGACCCGCGCTCATCTTGTGGAGCGTCCGCCGGGCTGAGTTGCGTCCGCTGCCAACTCGTTGCCTCGGATCGAGTCGTCGATCTCTTCGCGGTGCCGCTCGTAGTACCGGTGCGCGGTCGCGATAGCGCTCGCCGGCTGATCGAGCCAGCGTGCGGTCCTCTCGATGTCGCCGAAGCTGCGGTATACGGCCACGACTTCCCACACGTCGGGACCGCCTGGAATGCCCGGACGGACGGCGGCCGGCCGGTCGCGTAGGACGATCTTGACCTTTTCCTCCATCTAGTCTTGATCGTCTGAGCCGATGGCAGAGTCCGCCACGCCGTACACCCGGACGGTTTCGCCGCGATCGTCGATCTCCCAGATGTTGAACTCGCGCGGCTCTGCCAGGCCTTCGCGGATCATCGCCTCGATCACCGCGATTGCCTCTTCACGCGTTTCGTGGCGCGAGACGTGGGTCAGCGTGGATGCTCTCCTGAACGACGAAGATACTCACGTTCCGAAGTCTATGGTGCCTCGCGCGCTGTTTGGCATCAACGCGACCCGCTCGGCGGCGGGATTGCTGTGGTTGCCACCCTCGCGCAAGCGTTCTGCGCCCTGAGCGCGCAGATGGCGCTCGAGATCGCGGCGCTTCACTCGCCGATGACGAGCTCGAGCGGTTCGCTGTCGGCGGCTTCGGCGATACCCGCATGCTCGCCGAATCGCAAGCTCGAGGATCCCACGGAGGGCGTCGATCACGTTCGTCCGGGCCTCCTCGCGCGTTCGCCCTTGGCTATGCGCGCCGGGGACCTGGGGAATGGAGGCGACAACCCAGCCGTCCTCGCCCTCCTCGTAGACGATCGTCACGCGCAGCGACTCGCTCATGTCGACAACTTCGCCGAGGTCGCCTCGGGCGGAGTTGGCCGGAACGAGGTGGGCAGTACTGGGCTCGAACCAGTGACCCCCAGCTTGTCGACTCGGAGCAGCGTGCGGTCCTGTGCGCGAACCTTCGGGCCCATGGCGTCGTTGAGTCGCATCCTGCGGCCGAGCGAACGCTCCGGCGAACGCGAACGAACGCCGAGCGTTGCCATCGTTGCCACGCCGCCGTCATCTGGCGGAACGAGCGGCCTTGTGGTCGGCGCGCCGCCGGGTCCACAATCGCTGTGAGGCGAACTGGTGGTGCGAACACGACAACGGCGACCGGAGTCGCTCGACCGCGAGACGACGACCGACCGGATCATCGGCAGGCGCGAGGAGCTGCAGGCGCTCGCACGCTTCGTCGACGCCGTCCCCACCCGCGGGTACGCGTTGCTGCTCGAGGGCGACGCAGGAATCGGCAAAACCGCGCTGTGGCAGGAGGGAACGGCCGCAGCATGCCGGAGTGACGTCCGCGTCCTCGCCGCTCGCGCCGGTCAGGCGGAGACCCGGATCGCGTTCGCGACGGTCGGCGACCTGTTCGCGCCCACGCTGGACGAGACGCTGCTGCGACTGCCGTCGGTCCAGCGGCGCGCGCTGGAGATCGCATTGCTCCTGCGTGAGCCCGACGGGCCGCCGCCCGAGGTGCGCGTGCTCGGGCTCGCCCTCGTCTCGGTCGTGCGTGCGCTCGCTCGGGAGCGGCCGGTGCTCCTCGCGCTCGACGACGTGCAGTGGGTCGACGCGAGCTCGGCCGAGATTCTCGCGTTCATGCTCAGGCGGCTCGAGGGCGAACCCGTCGGCGTTCTCGCAACGGTGCGCGGGCGACCCGTCCGCGCACCGTTCGAGCTCGACCGCGCGTTCGCTGCGTTCGAGCGCCTGCCGGTCGGACCGCTCTCGATCGGCGCGATTCACCGGATGCTCTGGGGGCGGCTTTCACTGAACCTGCCGCGGCCCGCGCTCGTGCGCGTGCACGAAACCTCCGGCGGTAACCCGTTCTACGCGCTCGAGCTCGGACGGGCGTTGGCGGACGGGAGGATCG
>WNFV01000571.1_pt1 | contig 87046 bp, 74 predicted proteins | sample 5400101 | NCBI WGS metagenome assembly WNFV01 (sample SAMN13153361, study PRJNA577476) | soil metagenome | isolation source: 115 cm soil or saprolite under grassland replicate 1 | place: USA:California | collected 2016-06-15
AACTGTTCGTCCCGCGGCGGCGCGAACCGGGCGACGAGTCAGTCGGCGCCTTCGTCACCCGGCGGTTCGGACGCGAGGCCGCGACGTACCTCGCCGAGCCGCTCCTGGCCGGCATTCACGCGGGGGACGTCGATCGGCTCTCGATTCAGGCGCTGTTTCCGCGGCTTGCGCAGGCCGAGCAGCAGCACGGCAGCCTGCTTCGCGCATTCCGTTCGATCGGCAAGGCCCGCACCCCGAACCCTGAAGGCGCCTTCAAGTCGTTGCCGGGCGGCTTGAGCGAGATGGTTCGCGCCCTCGTCTGTGCGGTTGGCACATCGAACATCCGCACCGGCACGCCTGTCGCGAATGTGACCGGTGCTGGTCCTTTCGTCGTGCGATCCGCGTCCGGCGACACAATCGGGGCGCGCGCCGTCGTGATGGCGACGCCCGCGTACGTGACGGGCGAGTTGCTGCGCGCGCGCGATGCCGACGTGGCGCGCCGGTGCTCCGCGATCCCGTATGCGTCGGCGGCCACCGTGGCGCTCGCCTTCCGCCGGGAGGCCGTCGTGCACCCGCTGAACGGATCCGGGTTCGTCGTCCCGCGCGTCGAGAACAGCGGCATCCTCGCCGGATCGTGGCTGTCGTCGAAATGGCCGAATCGCGCGCCCGAGGATCGCGTGCTGCTGCGCACCTTCATTGGCGGCGCACGGGACCCCGACGCGCTCGACCGATCGGATGCCGATCTCGTCGCGCGCTCGCTCGGGGCGCTGCGGCCGCTGCTCGGCATCGCGGGCGAGCCGCTGTTCACACGTGTCTATCGTTTCGAGCGCGCAAACGCGCAGCACGAAGTCGGGCATCTCGAACGCGTGGCGGCCATCGACCGGGCGCTCGAGCGGCATGCCGGTTTGTTCATTACCGGCAGTGGGTTCCGCGCCGCGGGCATCCCCGACTGCGTCGCAGACGGACGCGCAACGGCGGGGCGCGTGGCAGAATGGTTGCGGCGATGATCGCGCTCAGCCGTCCAGCCGTTCTTCGTGCCCTGGTCGCGCTGTTGCTGGCAGCGGCCGGCGGAGCGCGCGCGTACGCCCAGTCGCCCGAGCAGACAGCGCTGCTGCGGCAAATCAAGGCGGCCGACCGCGAACAGCTGTCCGTCTCCGAGGAAGACGGCCGCTTCCTCCGGCTGATGGTCGTGTCGAGCGGAGCGAAGCGCGTGCTCGAAATCGGCGGCGCGCACGGGTACAGCGCGATCTGGATGGGTCTCGGCCTGCGGGAAACGGGCGGCCGCCTGACGTCGATAGAAGCGGACGTCGAGCGCGCGCGTATCGCTGCCGAGAACATCCGCAAAGCCGGGATGGCCGACGTGAACGCAGTCGTACCGGGCGACGCGTTCGCGGCCATTCCGAAAATCGACGGCGAGTTCGACCTTGTTTTCCTCGACGCATGGAAGCGCGATTACAAGCGATTCCTCGATCTGGTGCTGCCGCGCCTGCACCCACGCGGCCTGTTGCTCGCGCACAACGTCGTGAACAAACAGGCCGAAATGCGGGACTTCCTCGCCGCCATCGAGCAGAATCCCAATCTCATCACCGCAATCGTGAAGCCGTCGGACGAGGGCATATCGGTAACGGTCAAGCTCCGGTGACGCGTCCTGTCCATATCATCGGCGTCCCTCTCGACCTCGGTGGCGGAAGACGCGGGGTGGACATGGGGCCGTCGGCATTCCGCAGCGCGAGCCTCGGCGAGCGTCTCGGCGCGCTCGGCTACGCCGTCGTCGATAAAGGCGACCTGCCGACTCCCATTCCGGAAACGCAGGAGCTCCGCGACGAACACAAGAAGTACATCCGCGAGATCGCTCGAGTGTGTCAGAAGCTGTATCAGACGACCCTGGCGTCGCTCGGCGAGGGCGCGTTGCCGATCGTTCTGGGAGGCGACCACAGCCTCGCCGCGGGATCGGTCGCGGCCTCGGCCGACTGGGCGGAGAACGCGAAAGGGCTGCCGATCGGTCTCCTGTGGGTCGACGCGCATGGCGACATGAACACGCCCGCGACATCGTTGTCCGGCAACGTCCATGGCATGCCACTCGCCGCGCTGCTCGGTCAGGAACCGGCCGAGCTCGCGAAGATCGGCATGGTCTCTCCCAAAGTCCTGCCCGCGCAGACGGTGCTCGTCGGCGTGCGGAATCTCGACGAGCGCGAGAAATTCGCCGTCCGCGACTCGCACGTGCACGTCTTCACGATGAAGGACATCGATCGCCAGGGGATCGCCTCCATCGTCGAGCAGGCGGTCAAACTTGCCGGGAACGGCACCGCGGGCATCCATGTGTCGTTCGACATGGACGTGTGCGATCCGCAGATTGCACCCGGCGTCGGCACGCCGGTGAAGGGCGGCCTCAATTACCGCGAGGCCCACATGGTGATGGAAATCGTCGCCGACTCCGGATTGCTCACCGCGCTCGATCTCGTCGAGGTCAATCCCACACTCGACGTGCGGAATGCGACGGCGCAGCTCGGCACCGAGCTGGCGCTGTCGGCGTTAGGAATGAAGATTCTGTGACTCGGCGAGCATCTCTTGCAGCGTCTCGACGAGCAATACCAGCGAGTACGGCTTTTCGATCAGCCGTGTGCGCGGCCGCAGCCGTTCGAGCTCTGCCGACTCCGAGGGGACGCCCGAAAAAATGATCACGGGAATGTCGGCGGGTGTCGACACGACGACGTCGCGCCCGGATCCGCGCCGCAGCCGCAAGTCGACCACCGCCGCGACGAGCTTCTGCTTGCGAATGAGCTCGACGCCTTCGTCGGCCGTCTCGGCGGTAACGACCGCAAAGCCGTGCATCTCGAGGAATTTCACGAGTGGCCGGCGGACCGACAGATCGTCCTCGACCACCAGCACCAGCCGCGCGGCATCTTTGGTCATCGATCGGCTTCCGGACTACGGCGTTTCGTCACGAGCGCGGGTGCCCGGCCCAGTATAGCGTGAACGCAGTAGTAGAATGGCTGGTCTCGCCCGGCGGGCCCCTAGCTCAGTGGTAGAGCACGTGACTTTTAATCACGGTGTCCCGGGTTCGATCCCCGGGGGGCCCAGCCTTCGCCCGCGAGCTACACGAGCGGGCTTCGGTTTGGCAGGCCAGCCTTCGCCCGCGCGCTACACGAGCGGGCTTCGGTTTGGCAGGCCAGCGAGTCTCAGAGTCGCGAAGGCTGTCACGCCGTAGCGCAACGGGCGCAGGCGGACTTCCGACTGTAGCTTGGCGAAGATGCGTGCTCTCGTAGGATACTGGCGCAGTTGATTGGCATGACACGCCGTGCGACGTCTTCCCGCACCGCATGGTTGACCGCGGCAGTCGTGATTCCATGCGTGGTCGCGACGGTTGCGTGCCAGGCCAACGGCCGGCGGGACCGGGCTGCCGATCGCCGCGCCGCGCGCGATCTTGAGTCCGCCGCCACGTACCAGTCGGACGTCGAGGAGGGCCTCGGTGCCGCCGTGGCGATTCTCGTCGACACCTCGGGCTCGATGCGCCAGAACGCGCCTGGCGATGCGCGGCCCAAATACGAGCTCGCTCAGGAGGCGCTCGAAGCGATGCTCGACGCCACCGAGGCGTTCATCGCGAAGCGTCCCGACTTTCCGATCAAGATCGGCCTCTACAGCTTTTCCAGCAACGTCCGGCTGCTCATGCCCATTCGCCCCTACGATCGAACGGCGATTCGCGAGGCACTCGGTAGCCTGCCGCGTCCCGGCGGCGGTACCGCGATCGGCGAGGCGCTGCGGACCGCACGGCCGGATCTCTATCGCGCCGGCGTCTTCCGCAAGTACCTGCTGGTCGTCACTGACGGCGAGAACACGAGCGGCCGAAGCCCCGACGAGGTCGCGCGCGATATCTTCAGCAAGAGCGAAGGAGCGGTCCAGATCTACTTCATCGCGTTCGATACGAGCCCGGAAAAGTTTGCGTTTCTCAAGGAAGTCGGCGGTGACGTCCTGGGCGCGGGCTCCGGCCTGGAGCTCCGTAAAGCGCTGGACGAGGTGTACCAAGGCAAGATCCTCGCCGAAGCGCCAGGCGGCGCCGAACGGGAACCGGTCAAGAGGTAACCACGTCGTACGTGTCAAAGGAGACGCTGTGATTCTCCACAAGTTCTGGTCGGCCTTCGTCGCGCAGATCAACAAGGTCGCGAATCTCTTCTGGGAAGCCGACCCGATTGCGCAAATGCAATACGAATACGACCGAGCCGTCGAGCAGCTGAAAGAGGGCCGACTCGGGCTCGAGCAGTACCGCGGGCTCGTCGAGCGCGTCACCCGCCAGGTCTCGGCGAATCGTTCGCACGTGCAGAAGCTCGAAGCCGAGACCAAGGCGTATCTCAAGGCCGGCGACCGGGCGACCGCCGCGAAATTCGCGTTGGAGCTGCAGAAGGCCAAGGAAGAACTCGCGGCCAACGACCAGCAGCTGCAGATGCACGAAACGGCGTACGGCAACAACCTGAAGAAGATCCAGCACGCCAACGAGAAGCTGATCGAGCTGCGCCAGAAAATCCAGAAGTACGACGCCGAATTGAAAATGAGCTCCGCCGAAGCCGAGATCGCGAAGCTGTCCGAAACATTCGACATGAATCTGACGACGGACTTCGGACAGATTGAAAGCGTCATCCAGCAGAAGATCGATCAGAATCGCGGCAAGGTGCGCGTGGCGGCCGACCTGTCGGAGAAAGGCATCGCCGAGATCAAGGCCGAGGAGCGGATGCAGCGGCAGCTCGCGGAACAGGCGCTGCAGGACTTCGAAGTCGAGCTCGGACTCAAATCTCCGGAAACCACGCCCATCGCACAGACGGCGAAGGACCTCGGGCCGGCGGCGACCGACACGGCGACGGAGAAGCAGACGAACTAGACAACGCTCAACTCTCAGCTCTCAGCTCTCGTCCTGAGAGTTGACACGTGAGACGTGAACGTTGAATAAGGATTCAGTTATGGCGAACGGACAGCCTAAACCGGCGTTCTATGTCGCGGTCCTGCTGGTAATCGTCGGCCTCGTCGGCCTCGCGCTCTGGCAGTACGGGGCAATCGGACCGTCGAAACAGGCCGGACAGATCTCGAACGAAGAGCTGAAGCAGATGAAAGGCGGCGCCGAAGCGCCCGACAGCTCCGGCATCACGACGGTCAAGGAATACAAGTACGTCGCAGCGGCCAAGCTGCCGGCGGTGAAGGGGATCTCCACCTACAAGCCGCCGGTGGATCGCACCATCCGCTTTGCGATCAACGTCTGGGCCGGCTGGAGCCCGATCATCTTCGCGAACAACGGCTTCAAGCCCGGCAAGGTGTGGAAGGCGGCGGGCGGCAAGGACTTCAAAGTCGAGCTCGTGCTGATCGACGATCCGATCGCCATGCGCGACGCCTACGCCGCCGGGAATCTCCACGTCGGCTGGGCCACGCTCGACATGCTGCCGCTGTTTCTCGAAGGGCTGCGGAAGGACTCGCGCGTCATGCCGCGTGTCTACCAGCAGGTGGACTGGTCGAACGGCGGCGACGGCATCGTGGTCCGCGACACGATCAAGACCATGGCGGATCTGCGGGGCAAGACGATCGTGCTCGCCCAGAACTCGCCGTCGCATTTCTTCGTCTTGAACGCGCTCATCAACGCCGGCGTGCAGCCGGCGGAAGTCGAGTTCAAGTTCACCCAGGACGCGTTTCAGGCGGCGGCGGCCTTCAACGCCGACAAGCGGCTGGCCGGCGTCGTGAGCTGGGCGCCCGACATCTATAACCTGGAGAAGGTGAAGGGCAACCACATGCTCGTGACCACGGCGACGGCGAACAAGCTGATCGCCGACGTCTGGTTCGCGCGCGCGGACTTCGCCAACGACAACCCGGAGATCATGGAAGGTCTCACGCGCGGCATCTTCGACGCGATGGTGGACCTGAAGGCGCAGGACGCGAAGCAGAAGGTGGCCAAGCTGATGGCCACCGGCTACTCGATTCCCGAGAGCGACGCGCTCGGCATGCTCGGCGACGCGCACTCGACCAACTATGCGGAGAACCGCGACTTCTTCCTCAACCAGAACAACCCCACCAATTTCGAGCGCACCTGGACCACCGCGTATTTCCTTTACAAGAAGATCAATGCGGTGACCGAGCAGACCCCGTTCGACCAGGTGATGGACTTCTCGATCATTCAGAGGGTCGGCGCCGAACCGAAGTACGCGAGCCAGAAGAACGAGTACGACGTGCACTTCGCGCCGGCGAGCGCGGGCACGATTCAGGGCGAGAAGAACGAAATCCTCACGAAGACCATCGTCATCCATTTCTTCCCGAACTCGTGGGATCTCACCAAGAAGGTCACGCGGAACGCCGACGGGAAGGACGTCGAGGAGCTCTACGATCCGAACGTCACCTTCGTGGTCGAGGAGGTCGGGAAGCTCGCGGGCCAGTTCGGGGCTGCGCGGATCGTCATCGAGGGCCACACGGACGGGTCGATGAAGGGGCAGGTTCCCAAGAGCCTCGTGCAGGAGCTCTCCACGAACCGCGCAAATGCCGTGAAGGAAGCGCTCGTCCGCAAGTTCCCGTCGCTTCAGCCGAACCAGTTCTCCGCGGCCGGCATGGGATGGGATCGCCCCGCCGATCCGTCGGATCCCGAGAACGGCGCCAAGAACCGGCGCGTCGAGATCAAGGTGTACCCCGCGGAGGCGACGGCGGCTCCCAAGTAGATGTCGCCCGAGACCGCACCGGTCCTGTTCTCGCTTCGGCTGCCGCCGCCCCGGACAACGCGCCGCCTCGTCGGCGCGGGTGGAATCGGTGTCGTGGTGCTGCTCTGGTGGCTCGCGACGGCAGGAGTCGGCGCCGAGAATCGGTTCGTGTCGCCGGTCATCCTGCCGAGCCCCGCGGAAGTCGTCCGGAGCTTTCCGAGTCTGCTGAACGAGCGGGCGCTCGTGCAAAGCATTGCCGCGACGCTGCGGCGTGTCCTCGTGGGGTTCGGTCTGGCGGTCCTCGTAGGCGTCCCGCTGGGCATCGTCGCCGGAAGCTGGCGCGTGATCGAGGCTGCCGGCGCGCCGCTCGCCCTCTTCGGGCGCAATCTGCCGGTTGCCGCGCTGATTCCCCTGACGATTCTGTGGTTCGGGATCGACGAGACACAGAAGGTGATGTTCATTTTCATCGCGTGCGTGCCCTTCGTGTACTCGGATGCCGTCGCCGCCATCGCGAGCGTCCCGGATCGCTACGTCGAAACCGCCCAGACGCTCGGCGCCACGTCGTTTCAGATTGTGCGGAAGGTGCTCGTCGCACTGGCGCTGCCCGAGATCTACAACAGCCTGCGGCATCTCTTCGGGCTCGCGTTCGGCTACATCATGCTGGCGGAACTGATCAACGCGCAGCACGGGCTCGGCTATCTGTTGATGACAAGTCAGCGCCGCGGCTTGTCCGAGCACATCATCCTGATCCTCCTCATCATCGGCACGCTCGCGTATGGTATCGACCGCCTGCTGTTCTGGTTCCAGCGTGGCCTGTTTCCGTATCGCGTCGTCGAGGATTGAGCGTGCACGATCCAGCGGCTGCGACCATTTCCAGTCCGAACGTCGTCGAGTTTCACGGCGTCACGAAGCGATTCGGCCAGCTGACCGTCATCCGCGATGTGACGTTCTGTGTGCCCGACCTGCCCGACAAAGGCGAGTTCATCGCCATTCTCGGACCTTCGGGCTGTGGAAAGTCGACCGTGCTGCGGCTCATCGCGTGCCTGCGGCCGCATTTTCCCGCGACCGAGGGAACCGTGCTCGTGGGCGGAAGGTCCCTCAGCCAGCCCGGCTCCGATCGGAGTATGGTGTTTCAGGACTACACCTCATTCGACAATCGCACGGTCGAGGACAACGTCGCGTTCGGTCTCGAGTGCCGCGGCCTAGCGGCATCCGAACGACGCGAGCGCGCGCGCGAGTGGATTGCGAAAGTTGGACTGGACATCAAGCGTGACGCGCAGAAGTACCCGGGTGAGCTGTCGGGCGGCATGCGGCAGCGCGTCGCGATTGCGCGCACGCTGATTCTGTCCCCGCGCATCATCCTCATGGACGAGCCATTCGGCGCCCTGGATCCGACGACGCGGCTGCACATGCAGGCGCTGCTGGTCGAACTGTGGAAGGAAGCCCAGGCGACGGTGTTCTTCGTGACGCACTCGATCGAGGAGGCGGTGTATCTCGGCGATCGCGTGTACGTCTTTTCGTCGGCGCCTGGGACGATCATCCGCGAGATGGTCGTGCCGCCTCCCACCCACCCGCCGAAGGAAATGCTGCGAGAGCCGGCGTTTGTCGAGCGCGTCTCGGAGATCCGCGACATCATGGACAAGCTGGGCGCGTCCACGCGTGCCGGGGATTAGACGTTTGCCACGAAGACACGCATCACCCAAGTGCGCTTGGTGTCTTTTGTGCCCTTTGTGGTGAGGGTTTGGATCTGTAGCGATGGCGATGCGCGATGATTCGGCGAAGATGGCTCGGCAGGCGCCGCGCGGCGCGGGGATGCCCGACTATCTGAAGGAAGCGTTTCTGTTTCGTTGGAACCTGCTGTTCTTCCTGGGCGGCGCCGCCGCCGCGGCGTTGACGCCGCTCGCCGGCTTCCTCTTGCCGCTCGTGGCGGCCGGCGAGCTGACGTACCTCACCGGTCTGGTGTCGGTTCCGCGATTCCGTGCGGCGATCGACGCCAAGGTTCACGCGGCCGGCAAAGCCTCCGGCGCGCCGTTGGCAGCTGGGCCGCCGTCGGCGTCGCTGGTCTCGATGCTCGGTGGCCTGCCGGCCGACGCGCGCTCGCGCTTCGAGCGCCTGCACGCACGCTGCCTCGAGATGCGCGGCATCGCGGCCGGTGTCCGCGGCGCGGCCGGCGATCAAAGCGGCAGCGCCGAAGAGATTCGCACGCCGGGGCTCGACCGGCTGCTCTGGCTCTTCCTGCGGCTGCTGCTGTCGAAGGCCGCGCTCGATCGGTTTCTGCGCACGATGAACGAGGAGGAGATCAGCACGCGGCTCGCGGAGCAGCGGAAGAACCTCGCCGCCGCGCAGACCGGCGGCGACGAGCGCGTCGTCAAATCGCTGCAGGACAGCATAGCCATGAGCGAGCTTCGGCTCGACAACTACGGGCGCGCGAAGAAAAACGGCGAGTTCGTCTCGATCGAGCTCGACCGCATCGAAGGCAAAATTCAGGCGCTCGCGGAAATGGCCGTCAATCGCCAGGATCCCGATTTCCTCAGCAGTCAGGTGGATTCGGCGGCCGAAAGCATGCGCCAGACCGAAAAGGCCGTCACCGAGCTCCAACATCTCACTGGACTGGCCGACCAGCTCGACGAGCCGCCCGCCATCCTCGACGCCGACCTGCGCCCGGTGCTGCGACATGACGCCTGACCAGGCACACCGGCGTCCCGCGGACCAGCTGCCCGCCTGGTATCCCGCCTGGGCAGCGCAGTTGGCGGACCTGTATTTTTCCGGCACGACCGCTGCGTTCGTCCTGCACGGCAACACGTACGATCTCTTTCGAGTCGCAGGCGACGAGGGACCGCGGTACGGCGGCCTCGCGGAGTTTCTCGCCGAGCAGCTGTTTGGCCGATGGTCTCTGGTGCTGCACTACGACCTCGGCCGCGGGCTGCGCCCGCTCGCCGGGCGCGACGAGAAGCGACTGAAGGACATGGTGGCGCTCGCCAATAAGAAAGTGGGCGATCTGGGCTCGCTCACGAAAGATCCGGCCGCGACTTTCGCCGTGCTCGATCGGTTCGTGCGGAACAACATCATGGCCGCCGAGGACGATCGCCTCAGCGTGGCCGTGATCATGGACCAGGCGTCCTACGTGTTTCCCGCCGGTGAGCCCGGACGCCTCACCCTCCAGGTCTCATCCGAGCTCGTGACGATGCTCAACTGGGCGATGAGCCCGCACGTCAAGCGCCTGAACATGGCATTCGTGCTCGTCGACGAGAAGCTGGCGGACCTGAGCGATCGCCTGTCGGGCAATCCGCACGTGGCGGCGATCGAAGTGCCGCTGCCCGGCGAAAGGGAGCGCGCGACCTTCATCGAGGCGTCAGCGGGCGCCGCGGCGATCACGGAATTCTCGGACTTCGAGACCGCGGAGCTCGCGAAGCTGACGGCCGGCATCTCGCTCACCGATCTCAACGTGCTGATTCAGTCGGCGCGCGAAAGCGGCCGGCGCCTCGACGCCGTCGTGTTCCGCGCGCTGAAGAAGCGGCTGCTCGAGCGACAGTGCCGCGGCCTGCTCGAGTTCGTCGAGCCGAAATGGACTCTCGACACCGTCGTCGGCCACCAGGCGGCGAAGGCGCGACTGCGTCAGGACGCAGCGCTGTTGAAACGAGGCGCGCTCGACAGCCTGCCGATGGGATACCTGCTTTGTGGACCGGTCGGCACCGGCAAGTCGTTTCTCGCACAGTGTGTCAGCGGTGAGATCGGTGTGCCGTGCGTCATCCTGAAAAACTTCCGGTCGAAGTACGTCGGCGAGACGGAAGGCAACCTCGAACGCGTGTTGTCGGTGCTGCGGGCGATGGGCCCCGTGGTCGTCGTCGTCGACGAAGCAGACGCCGCCCTCGGCAGCCGCGAGCAGGAAGGCGACTCCGGCACGTCCAGCCGCGTATTCGGGATGATCGCCGCCCAGATGGGCGATACGCAGTATCGCGGCCGGATCATCTGGATGCTCCTGACCGCGCGTCCCGATTTGCTGCCGATCGATCTCAAGCGCCAGGGCCGGGCGGAAGTACACATCCCGCTCTTCTACCCGACCGATGAAGCCGAGATCCGGCAGATGTTCGTGATCCTCGCCAGGAAGCTCGGGTCGAAGGTGTCGCTCGACGACGTTCCGCCGATTCCGCAGCTGGGCAACCTGTCGGGCGCGGACATCGAGGGCATGGTTGGCCGCGCGTGGCGCACATCGCTTCTGGCGGGCGCCGATCACGTCACCCGCGAAGCCCTGGCCGAGGTGGTCGCGCAGTTCATGCCGTCGACTCAGGGCCTCGAGCGCGAGCTGCAGGAAACCGCGGCCATTCTCGAATGCACGGACAGGCAATTCCTGCCGCCGGCGATGCTCGACAAGACGGCAGGGGAAGGCGGGCGTGGGAAGCTTCAGGCGAGGCTGACGGCGCTCAAGCAGATCGTCAAGGAGCTATAACGGAGGAGGCTTTCGTGGCGCGCACAAGCTGGTTCGACGACAAAGCGGAACACCCGTTGATTCAGGAACAGGTCTCGAAGCTCGAATCGTTCACGAACGCGCTCGCGGACGGCGTCGTGTCCGGCCAGGAGCTCGAGGGTCAGGAACGGCGGTTGGTGACGGCGATGAAGGCGCTCGAGGCCGACCTGAGCGACGAGCTGCATGCCAAGGTGACGACCGTGCTCGTCGAGCTCACGGCCTACGATGCGATGCGGCTGCTGCACGAGCTGCAGACCGAGCGCGCGCGAATGGCGTTCGGCAGAGCATGACGAAGATCTATCCGATATTGATGATCGCGTAGCCGCGCTCCTGCGCGCGCGTGGCCGCGACGATGCCGGCCGGCACGAAGTGCGCATTGCCGAGCGTGTTCGCCGCGAGCTCCTTGAAGACATCGTCGACGCTCACGTGTGTCTCGTCCGCGATGATCTGCGAGTAGGCGCGCGTGGTCAGGCTGCACACGGCCAGTTGCACGCCCTGCTTGACCAGATTCGAGACTTGTCGGTTGTACGGGTTCGTCGTCGGCGGCTGCTGGACTTTGGGATCCGTGTACTCCATCCGCTTCGCGAACGCTTTCCCGCACTTCGCCCACATCGCGTCATTGAACGCAAACGGCGCCGTCTGATGGCGCATGACGATCACGAACGCGAGATCGCGATCGGTCAGGCCGTACGTGTCCTTGTTGGCGCGAAAATAGTTGCCGGCGAACATGACTCCCTCGCCGAACCGCGGCCACGTGCACGTATCGAACAGCACCCGGTGTTGACCGGGGACCGCGTCGAACCAGTCGTCCTGCTCGTGCCGCGCGGGCTGCCAGCGGGAACCTGTCGGGGCGGGTGCGGCCGGCGGCGCCTGTTCGACGAAACCGAGAGTGGCGGCGGCCATGCCGAATCGTGAAAAGAATGAGCGTCTGAGCATGCGACATTGTCGCATGTCTGCGGCGTATCAGGCGCCTGACAATTTCAGGAGCGCCGCCGCATTCCGCCAGTAGATCCGCTCGCGATCCTCGTCGTCGATCGGCAGCCGATCGACGACGGCCATCGTCTCGCGGATGTACATCGGGCCCTTCTCTGGATCGAACGGCGCGTCGGACGCAAACACTACGTGGTCCGCGCCGAAAAACCGCAGGCCGCACACCGTGGCATCGTACGCGCCGAAGAGCGCCGTGTCGGCGTAAAACATCCTGAAATAGTCCAGCGGCCGCTTCGCGAGCGACTTCAGCACGACCGAGTAATCCGTATCGGATGTGCGCACGCCGAGCTGATCCCATCCCGGACCGATGCGGCCCTCGAAGTACGGTGCCATGGCACCCATGTGATGCGTGATGATCTTCAGGGCCGGAAAGCGGTCGAAGTACCCAGCGAACACGAGCCGGGCCATCGCTGCGCTCGTCTCGTACGGCCAGCCAAAGGTCCACCAGATTTCGAACTGCGATCGCTCCTCGGTCCGGTAATCGGACGTATCCGCGGCACGGTAAGGGTGCAGCCAGATCGGCAGGTCGTAGCCGGCCATCGCCTCGAACAACGGCAGGAACTCGGGCGCCGAGATCGGCTTGCCCACCACATTCGAGAACAGCTGAAAACCACGGGCGCCGAGGTCGTCAACCGCGCGGTGGAGCTCGCGAGCCGCCGCGTCTGCATCATTCAGCGGCAGAGACGCGACGAAGGCCGGAAACCGATCCGGATATCGCTGCACGAGCTCCGCCATCCCGTCGTTGGCGGCTCGGGCCAGGTCGATGGCGTCCGCGAAGCTGGCGAACGCTTCGATGGGCGGCGTCGGCAGCGACAGCACCTGCTGGTAATCGTCGAAGGCGTCCATCACGCGGAAGCGCACGTCAAGGTCGATCAGCATCGGGATGTTGCGCATCCGCTTGCCGATGTCCTTGTAGGCCGGCGCAACCTGCATGAACTTCGCGAAGTAGTCGGCCGGATAGATGTGGTTGAACGTGTCAATTATTCGCATGGAGATCGAAGCACGCCATCGTGTCGTGCCCGTTCGTGTCGCTGTTGCGCACGTACAGGAACCCATCGGCGAGCGCGGGATGCGCGCGCAGCGTCGGCGGCAGAATCTGTGCGCGCGCAAGCGGCCGAAATGCCTGGGGCGACGCGTCCGCCAGGAGCAGCTCGCCAGCTTCGCGCAGGATGACCAGCGTGCTGCCCGCCAGCGTGACCGTGCCGGCGCGAAACTTGTCCTCGCTCCACAGCACCTTCCCTGTGGCGAGCTCCACCGCGCGAAAGCTCGGATTGAATTCCTGACGTCCATGAAAGCCGTAGAGCGTTCCGTTGTGGACGACGCTCGTCGCATAGTGGTTCGACATCGCCTCATCGGACGCCCACACCTCGGTGAGCGCGTTGCCCTTGACCCGCAGGAGTGCGGCGCCAGTCTCGTACGTCGCCGACACGAAAATCGAATCGCCGACGACGAGCGGCGTCGCGGCGTTGACCGAGGCCTGCGAGCGCGAGCGCCACGGTCGCTGAAACAGGATGGTGCCGTTCGCCGGATCGAGCGCCACGAGCCCCTGCCAAGTGAAGAACACGACCGCGCGCCTCCCGCCGAACGTCGCGCCCACCGGCGAGGCATAGCTCGCCTCGTGGTTCGTCGCCGTCCAGAGCACGGCTCCGCTCTCGGCGTTGAAGGCGACGATGCCTGCGTCCTTGGCGCCATCCTGACCGCCGATGTTGGCGATGAGCCTGCCGTCCTCCACCAGCGGCGAGCCAGCCGCGCCAAAGAATCCCTTCCGGACGCGGAACCGGCGCATCGTATCGATATTCCAGATGCGCCTGCCGGTTGCGAGATCGAGCGCCTGCAGTTGTCCTTCGGCGCCAAACGTGTACACGCGGTTCGCGCTCACAACCGGGACAGAGCGTGGGCCCTCGTCGAAGCCGAAATCGTCGCGGTAGGTTGTGCGATACGCAGCATGCCACTGCGGCGCTCCGGTGCGCGCGTCGAGCGAGTCGACCACCTCTTCGTCGCTCACACGATGAAACAGGAGCAGCCGCTCGCCGACAACCACCGGCCCTGCGAAGCCGGTGCCGATCGGTTTCTGCCACACTTTTCGGGGTCCGGCGGCCGGCCATGTCGTGGACAGAGGCGGTCCGCTGTACACGCCGTTCCGCAGCGGACCGAGGAACTGCGGCCAATCGTGTGCGGAAGCGGACAATCCGGACACGCTCGCACAAAGGATCAGCAGACGCAGAGCTTGCCGTCGCATTTTGGCAGGCCACAATATCACGGCCTTCCTGTAAGCTGCCCCTCATGACATGGAGACGACTCGTGCTCGGCGCGACGATCGCCGCGGCCCTGTACGGAGCGTCGTCCGACCGAGTGATCGCTGCCGCGTTCGACTGGACTCAGTGGGGTGGACCGAATCGCAACTTCATGATCGATGCGCGTGGCCTCGCCACCACGTGGCCGTCGGGCGGTCCGACGAAACTCTGGACGCGCGCGCTCGGCGAAGGGCACTCGTCGATTCTCGTCGAGGGCACCCGGCTGTACACGATGTACCGGCCGGCCGGATCGTCGTTGCCGGCAGGCCGGAGCCAGGACGAGGTCGTAGTGGCGCTCGATGCCGCCACTGGCAAGACGATTTGGGAATTCAAATACCCTTCCTCCACCACCGGCGTCGATTTCTCTCAGGGCGCCGGTCCCCACGCCACTCCACTCATCGTCGGCAACCGGCTCTACGCGACGAGCTCGCGCCGCGAGCTGTTCGCGCTCGACAAGGCGAGCGGCAAGGTGCTGTGGTCGCACGATTTCATCAAGGAGTACGGCGCGCCGCCGCCGGGCCGCGGCTACTCGTGCAGTCCCCTGCTCTACAACGGGACGATCATCGTCACTGTCGGCGGTCCGGATCAGGCGGCCGCGGCTTTCAATCCGCAGACCGGCGCCCTCGTGTGGAAGGGCGGCGGCTCCGAACCGTCGCCGGCGTCGCCGATCCTCGTCGCCGTCGACGGCCAGCCGCAGCTCGTGGTGTTCGGCGGCGATCGCGTCGCCGGCATGAATCCCTCGACTGGACAGACCCTCTGGACCATCGCGCACAAGACGGACTGGGGCCTGAACATCAGCACACCAGTGTGGACGCCCGCCGATCGTCTCCTGTTCGTGTCGTCGGCGTACGGCGTCGGCAGCCGCGCCATCGAACTCCGGCAAGCCGGCGGCAAGGCGACCGCCACGGAGAAATGGTCGTCGAACCGTATGCGCGTGCATATCGGCACGGTGATTCAGCTGGGCGACTACGCATACGGATCGAGCGGCGATTTCGGTCCCGCATTCATCAGCGCCGTCAACATGAAGACGGGACAGATCGCGTGGCAGGACCGGAGTTTCTCGCGCGCGCAACTGCTCTATGCGGACGACAAACTCATCATCCTCGATGAGGACGGCAACCTCGGGCTCGCGATCGTGTCGCCGCAGGGGCTCAAGGTCCTCGCGCGCGCGCCCGTGCTGCAGAACCTCGTCTGGACGCCGCCGACACTGTCGGGAACGACGCTCTACGTTCGCGATCGCAAGACGATAGCCGCACTCAAGCTCGGATCGTGAGCGACCGGTTTTTGATCACGAAGATCACGAAGATTAAATAGCCACAGAGTCACAGAGACACGGAGTTTTTCGGCACGCCGCGATCGTACGCGCGCTCACAATTCGGCGGGCCCCTCTGTGGCTCCGTGACTCGGTGGCCAGCCAATGTGGCTGGATCGCAGCGTGGGAGAAGCTCGTTGTGGGCGATGCTTGCGTTCACCGCGCTCTGATGTCGTACGCGGTGAGCGTGGTTTGATTGCGGATGTAGAGTACGCCCCCGCTGACGACCGGGTGCGCCCAGCTCGGAAGACCCTGATCTGGGATCCGGAACCTGCCTCGCTCCTGATAGCCGGACGGCACGGCCGCAGCGAGGCCCATCACGTTGTCTTCACTCAGAATATAGAGATTGCCGTCCGCATACGTCAGCGAGCCCTTCCCCACGCTGCGGTCGCGCCACTGCAGCCTGCCCGTCCCGAATTCCAGGCACGCGAGGATCGCGTTGTTGAAGCCGTACAGGTAGCCGTTGACGAGGACGACACCGCCATGATGGTTCTGCATTTCGCGTGTGAAATAGATTTGCTGCGCCGCGACCTCGCCATTCTGCGCCGTCAGCCCGAGCAGAGCGCCGCCCGTCCCGTACGCCGACGTGTAGAACACTTTGTTGTCGTGAAACACAGGCGTCGCGACATTGGCGGTGCCGTTCGCCACCGGCTGGAAGCGCCACATCAACTTGCCGTCCGACGCCCGCACGCCGACGCCGGCGCTCGACGTCAGCGTCATGACGACGCGCACGCCGCCAACGTCCGCGGCGATCGGAGAAGCATAACCGGCTTCGTCGCTGAGCTGCTGACTGGCCCAGATCGTCTTGCCCGTCATCTTCTCGAGCGCGACCATACCCGCGCGCGGCCCACCGGGCGTGACGATCACATTGCTGCCGTCGACGAGCGGCGACTCGCTGATGAGCCACGGAATCTGACGTCCAGAAAAATCGCTGAGGATGTTGCGGTGCCAGAGCGCCGAACCGTCGGCAGATTTCAGGCACCACAGATCGCCCTGCTCTGTCAGCACGTACGCTCGATCGCCGTCGACGGTCGGCGTTCCGCGCGGTCGCGAACCGCGCTCGTCGGTGCCAGCCGGCCCTAGCGCCTTCGACCAGATGCCCTTGCCATCTGCGCGGTTCAGCGCGTAGATCACGCTTTGATTGCTTTTCGCGCCCTGCACGAAGATGCGGTCGCCCTTGATCGCGACTGAGCCGTAGCCGACGCCGAGACTCGAAATCGACCACGTCTGCGGCGGTCCGGCCGCGGGCCATTTCTGCAGGAACCCGGTCTCTGAAGACAAACCGTTACGATCGGGACCCTGCCATTGAGGCCAGTCAGCAGCCATCGCCGTCGTCCCAAGAGCGAACACCAGCGTCAAAGCCGATCGAAGCGTCATAAGATCGCTCTCCAGGGCGGCGGCATCAGAATATGGGAGAATCCGCCGATGTATAAGACGACGTTGAATCGTGCCGCGGTCGTCGCGTACGGCTTGCTCGCAGCGGCGCTGATCCCCGCGCGCGCGTTTGCCCAAACGACGGTGTATACGACGCTGCCGACGATTACCGTGACAGCACAAAAGGAGCCGCAGGATCCGCAGAACCTTCCGGTGAGCATCACGACCGTGCTCCAGGAAGCGCTGATGCTCGGTGCGCTGACCAGCGTGAGCCAGGCGGGCTGGTTTGCTCCCAACACCTTCTTCAATGAATTCACGGCGCGAAAGCTCAGCAACCCTCGCTTTCGCGGCGTGGGCGCCAGCCCGGCGAACCCGGGGATCACGAGCTACATCGACGGCGTGCCCCAGCTGAATGCCAACTCGTCGAGCATCGAGCTCGTGGACGTGGAGCAAATCGAGTTCGTGCGTGGGCCGCAAAGCGCCTTGTTCGGCCGCAACGCGCTCGGCGGCATCATCAACATCACGAGCGCGCGGCCGTCACTCGAGAAGTGGTCCGGCAGTGTGACCGGCCCGTACGGAAACTTCAGCAGCGGCGACGTGCGTGGGTCGGTGTCGGGTCCCGTCGTCGGCGACCGGCTGGGCGTGGGAGTGGGCTTCGGCTACGCGACCCGCGAAGGGTTTACCAGGAACGACGTCACCGGTCACGACCTCGATTCGCGATCGGCGGTATTCGGCCGTGCCCAGGTGTTGTGGAAGCCCACGTCGCGATGGGAAGCACGGGCCCTGTTCGCCGGCGAGCGCGCGCGCGACGGGGACTACGCGCTGAACGACCTCGGCGCCAGTCGCGCGAAGCCGTTCCATGCAGCGCGAGACGTCGAAGGCTTCACGCACCGCGACATCATGGCACCGACGATTCAAGCGGCCTACGCCGGATCCAAAGTCGATTTCTCGACGACCGCTGGATTCCTCAAGTGGAAAACGGAGGACCTCACCGATCTCGACTATACGGCGGCGCCGCTCATCACGCGCCGCAACGCCGAAGAGGATTTCCAGTTCACTGAGGAAGCGCACGTTTCGTCGGCCAAAGCCGCGCCCGTGGTCCTGTCGAAACGCGTTGCCATGCGATGGCAGGCCGGCGTGTTCGTGTTCACGCAGAACTACGAGCAGGACGCCGTCAACACGTTCTCGCCCTTTGTCCTGTCGCCATTCCTGACCTTCCCCGTCAGCCAGCACTCGCCGAAGTCGGCGCTGGACGACCGTGGCATCGGCCTCTACGGGCAAGGCACGTTCACCATCTCGAACAAGCTGGACTTGGTGGTGGGCGCGCGCGGAGACCGCGAGAACAAGAAGGCCAACCTCAACACCTTCTTTACGCCGCAAATCGCGCCGGCGATGGCACTGACGCCAGAGAAGACCTTCTCTGATGTCTCACCGCAGTTCGCCGTGACGTACCGCGTCGCGCCGAGGACCGCCGTGTACGGCACAGTGGCCCGAGGGTTCAAGGCAGGCGGCTTCAATGCCGCGTCGCCGGCGGGTACCGAAGCCTACAATCAGGAGCATAGCTGGAACTACGAAGGCGGTGTGAAGACGTCGCGGTTCAACGATCGGCTCGCAGCGAGCGTCGCAGCGTTCTACATCGACTGGAGCGATCTGCAGGTCAACGTGCCGAATGCCCTCGTCCCCGGTCAGTTCTTCATCGATAACGCGGCGGGCGCGAGCAGCAAGGGCGTCGAGTTCGAGCTCCACGCGCAGCCGAATCCTAATCTCGATTTCTTCGGCGGCACCGGCTTCACGCACGCGCGCTTCGGAAGCGGGAGCGTGTCGAACGGCGTCAAAGTGAGCGGCAACAAGCTGGCAAACGCGCCAGCCTATACGGCGGACTTCGGCATCCAGTATTCGCGGCCGCTTCGAGACGGATTGGCGTTGACGGCACGCGCCGAAGCCATTCGCTATGGCAACTATCAGTACGACGATGCGAACACGGCGGGACAGGACGCGTACACGCTGACCAACCTGCGCGCTGGCATGCGTGGGAAGCACGCGTTTGGCGAAGTCTGGGTGCGTAACGCATTCGACACGCGCTACGTGCCGGTGGCGTTTCCGTATCCGGGACTGGCGCCGTCCGGCTTCGTCGGCGAGAACGGCACACCGCGGACGTTTGGCATTCGCGCGGGGGCGAGCTTCTGAGTGAAACGGGCGCCATCCCACCGCCGTATCACCAGATATAGCTCTCCACCACGGAGGACACGGCTTTTTCCTCCGGCTCCGCGGTGTCCGCCGTGGTGAAGAGGGTTCCCGTTATGAAGCACATGGTCACGAAAGCGCATCTTGTCGCCGCCGGATTGGCGACCACTGTCCTCGTCGGATCGGCTCAAGGACCTCGCAAGATCGCTCTGGGCGACTGGCCCGAGGCTCGCGGGCCGAATCGTGACGGCATATCCCACGAAACCGGGCTCCTCGACACGTGGGCACTGAACGGCCAGAACTTTCTGTGGCGTGTGCCGTACGGCGGACGGTCGGCGCCAATCGTGATGGGCAATCGCGTCTACGTGCAGAATCCCGCCGGCCGCGGCGCGGCGATGCAGGAGCGCGTGATGGCGCTCGACGCCGACACCGGCAAGGTCGTCTGGGAATACCGGTTCAATGTCTTTCAAAGCGACGTCCCGCCGCATCGCGTCGGCTGGGCATCGCCCGCGGCCGATCCCGAAACCGGGAACATCTACGCGCTCAGCGTCGGCGCGCTGGTGCTTGCGCTGAACAAGGATGGGAAGCTCCTCTGGGAGCACTCGGTCGGCGAAGAGTTCGCGGCGTTCACCACGCATGGCGGCCGGACGATGTCGCCGGTCATCGATGGCGACCTCGTGATCGTCAGCGCGGCCATTTCCAGCTGGGGCACGCAGGCGAATCGCGGCCACCGCTTCATCGCGCTCGACAAGCGCACCGGGGAGATCGTCTGGGTGGCGACGCCTGGCGGGCGGCCGTACGACACGGCGTACGCGCTGCCGACGATCGCGACCATCAACGGCCTGCGCCTGCTGATCTGTGGAACCGGCGACGGCGCGATCCACGCGTTGAAGCCGCAAACCGGCGAGCGCGTCTGGAGCTTCGTGGCCGCCAAGCGCGCAATCAATACCGGCGTGGTCGTCAAAGGCACGAGCGTCATCGTTTCGCACGGCGACGAGAACCTGGACACGAGCGACCTCGGCATGATCGGCGCGATCGACGGCTCCCAGACCGGCGACATCAAGGCAACGAAGTGGGCGGTGAAGGGCGACCAGTTCGGCTTCTCGTCGCCTGTCATCGACGGCAGTCGCGTGTACCAGATCGAGAACGGATCGCGGTTGAAGGCATTCGATCTCGAAACGGGCCGCGAGCTCTGGCGCCAGGCGCTCGGCACCGTGCAGAAGGCGCCGCTCGTGCTCGCCGACGGGAAGCTGTACGTCGGCACCGAAAGCGGGAAGTTCTTCATCGTCCGTCCGCGTGCCGATCGCGCGGAGGTGTTGAGCGAAGTGGAGCTGCCCATCAGCAAGGATAGCGTGCAGCAGCAGGAAGGCACTCCCGAACCGATTCTCGCCGGCGCGGCCGTGTCGCGCGGTCGCGTCTTCTTCGTGTCGAGCGACGCGGTGTACGCGATTGGGTCGAAAGCGCCAAAAGCGGTGACCGGCGTGGCGGTCGACGAACCGGCGGTCAGGGGCGAGGGTGCCCCAGCATACGTACAGGTGTCCCCCACGGAGCTCGTATTGAAGCCGGGACAAACGGTCAAGCTGCACGCGAAGCTGTTCGATGCGAAGGGCCGCTTCCTGCAGGAAGCCACCGGTGCGACGTGGACATTGCAGAGCTTGAAGGGCACCGTCTCGGCCGGATCGTTTACGGTCGCGAGCGAGTCCGTCGAGCAGGCGGGCACGATCAAAGCGACGGCGGGCGCCATCAGTGGCGATGCGCGCGCGCGCGTCGTGCATCCGCTCCCGTGGACGGAAACGTTCGAGTCGTACGCCGACGGTGCGGTGCCGCCCGGATGGATCAACGCGATCGCCGGCAAGTTCTCGGTGACGACGCTCGAAGGTCAGAAAGTGCTGCAGAAGGCACCGGACAACACCATCTTCAAGCGCCTGCGCGCGTTCATCGGACCGACCGACTGGTCGAACTACACGTTCGAGGCGGACGTGCGGGCCACGACGCGGCGGCGGCAGATGTCGGACATCGGCATCACGGCTCAGCGATATTCGCTCGTCCTGTACGGCAACGCGCAACAGCTGAAGCTCGAGCCATGGGAGCCGGAAACGCAGCGCACGGCGACGATGCCCTTCACGTGGAAGGCCGACGCGTGGTACCACTTGAAGCTGCGCGTCGAGAACACGCCGGACGGTAAAGTGCGAGCGCGGGGCAAGGCGTGGCCGACCGGCCAGGCCGAGCCGGAGCAGTGGATGATCGACAAAACCGATCCGATCGGCAACCGGCAGGGCGCGCCGGGGTTCTTCGTCGACGCGGAGTTCGGCGCGTACCTGGACAACCTCAAGCTCGTGGCCAACCAATGAAAATCCGATCTTTGTGTCCTTCGTGTCCTTCGTGGTTCAGGTTTTTCGTGGTGCTGATCGCGCTCGTGCTCACGGGCGCGACCAGCGGCTCACGTCTGTCCGCCTCCGATCCCGGCAGCGGCGACTGGCCGATGTGGGGCGGCACGCCCGACCGCAACATGGTGTCGAACATGAAGGGGCTGCCGCTCGAGTGGGATGTCAAGACGAAGAAGAACGTGAAGTGGATCGCCGAGCTGGGATCGCAGAGCTATGGCAATCCGGTCGTGGCCGGCGGCATGGTGTTCGTCGGCACGAACAACGAAGGCGTCCGCGATCCGAAGCAGCCGGGCGACCGTGGCGTGCTGATGGCGTTTCGCGAATCGAACGGCGAGTTCCTGTGGCAGCAGACGAGCGAGAAGCTTTCGTCGGGCCGCGCGAACGACTGGCCGTATCAGGGCGTGGCGTCGTCGCCCCTCATCGAAGGGACGCGCCTGTACTACACGAGCAATCGCGGCGTCGTCTGGTGCCTCGACATCAACGGATTCCGCGACGGCAAGAACGAGGGTCCGGTCACCGACGAAAAGCTCACGAGTGAGCACGACGCGGATGTGATCTGGTCGTTCGACATGATGGAGGAAGTCGGTTCGTATCCGCACAACATGTCGAACTCCTCGCCCGTCATCCTGGGCGATCTCGTGTTCATCAGCACGTCCAACGGACAGGACGAGAGCCACGTCCATATTCCGTCGCCGAGGGCGCCGGCGATCATCGCCCTGAACAAGAACACCGGAAAACTGGAGTGGGAGGACAATTCCGTCGAAGACCGGATTCTGCACGGCCAGTGGTCGACGCCGAGCGTCGGCACGATCGGCGGTGTCGAGCAGGTGGTGAGCGCCCAGGGCGACGGATGGGTGCGCGGGTACGCCGCCAAGTCCGGCGAGAAACTGTGGGAGTTCGACACGAATCCGAAAGACTCGGTCTGGCCGAAGACACGCAACGAGCTGATCGCCACACCGGTCATTTACGACAACAAGGTGTACATCGCCAACGGCCAGGATCCTGAGCACGGCGAAGGCGTCGGCCACTTCTACTGCATCGACGCCACCAAGCGCGGCGACATCACGCAATCCGGCCGGGTGTGGCAGTACGACAAGATCCGCCGGTCCATCTCGACCGCGTCGATCGCGGACGGCCTCGTCTACATTCCAGACTTCAGCGGCTTCCTGCACTGTCTCGACGCGAAAACGGGACAGGAGTACTGGACGCACGACATGTTTGCCGCCGTCTGGGGATCGACGCTCGTCGTCGACGGCAAGGTGTACCTGGGCGACGAGGACGGCGACGTCACCGTGCTGCAGGCCGGCAAGGTGAAGAAGGTGCTTGCCGAAACGAATATGGGCAGCGCCGTGTATGCGACACCCGTGCCGGCCCATGGCGCGCTCTTTCTCAACAATCGGAACCAGTTGTTCGCCCTGGCCTCAAACGCGGGAACCAAGTAGAAATGCAACCACGACGGCACGAAGACACGAAGAAAACAGATCGTTTTTGTGCCTTCGTGCCGTCGTGGTTGCCTCTGCTTTTGTGCGCAATCCCGCTCGCTGCTCAATCGCCTGCGACAAATTGGTCCCAATTCCGCGGCAACGCACGCCTTACCGGCATTGCGCCCGTCGCACCGCCCGACTCGCTGAAGCTTCGCTGGACCTACGAGGCGGGCGAATCGATCGAATCCTCGGCCGCCATCGTCGACGGCGCGGTCTATGTCGGATCGTCCAAGGGCGAACTGCTGGCAATCGACCTCGAGACGGGCAAGCTGCGCTGGAAGTACGCAACCGGCGAAGGCGGGTTCATCGGCGAATCGTCACCGGCGGTGACGGCCGACGCGGTGTTCATCGGCGATCTGGCAGGCGTCTTCCATGCCGTCGGCATCCGCGACGGCCGGAAGCTGTGGACGTTCAAAGCCGACGATGAGATCCGGTCGTCGCCCGTCGTGGTGGACGACCTCGTGCTGATCGGATCGTACGACACGCACCTGTACGCGCTCGACCACAAGACGGGCAAGCTCCGCTGGAAGCTGCAAACCGACGGCCCGGTGCACGCGACGCCGGCAATCCAGGACGGCGTGATTTACATCGGCGGCTGCGACGAGCAGTTCCGCGCGGTTCGGATCGCCGACGGCAAGACGCTCTTTGCGCTGCCGATCGGTTCGAATATGGGCGCATCGGCGGTCATCGACGGCGAGCGCGCGTACGTCGGCACGTTCGGCGCGGACGTGCACGCGATCGACCTGAAGAAACGAAAGGTCGTGTGGACCTTTCGCGATCCCGACCGCGAGTTCCCGTACTACTCCTCGGCTGCGCTCGCCGGAGGCAGGGTAATCGTGGGCGGCCGGGACAAGGCGGTCCACGCGCTCGACGCGGCGAGCGGCAAGAGCGCCTGGAAGTTCGTCACGCGCGCGCGCGTCGATTCGTCGCCGGTCGTTGCGGGCGGACGTGTCTACGTCGGATCGAGCGATGGCAAGCTCTACGTGCTCGATGCGACGACCGGTCAGAAGAAATGGGAGTTCGACGCTGGCGACGCGATTACCGCCTCTCCGTCAATCGCCGCCGGCCGCCTCGTCGTTGGCTCGACGGACGGACGCATTTATTGCTTCGGGTAGAATCAAAGCTCTCCACCACGGAGGACACTGAGGACAGGAGGAAGGCGCCTACAGGTTTGAACCTCCGTGTCCACCGTGTCCTCTGTGGTGGAGAGGTTGGCAGGACTTCAGGTTCATGAGTGATCAAGCATCATCGAGCGTCGCCGACCAAACTGACGTCGGCAGCTATTTCGTCGCGACGTATCCTCCGTTCTCCGTGTGGTCTCGGGAAGCGGTCGATCGCGACGCGCGGCCGGCGCTGGCGACGCCGGCCGATCCCGCCGTGCCGCTCGGCGTGTATCTGCACATCCCCTTCTGCCGAAAGCGCTGTCATTTCTGCTATTTCCGCGTATACACGGACAAGAACTCGAGCGACGTCGCGCACTATCTCGATACGCTCGCGCGCGAGTGGGAGATGTACGCCCGACAGCCGGCCATCGCCGGCCGGCCAATCAACTTCGTCTACTTCGGCGGCGGCACGCCGTCGTTTCTTTCGACGCAGCAACTCCAGAGTCTCGTGACGCGGCTGTCGGCGTCGGCGCCATGGACCGGCGCCGAGGAGATCACCTTCGAATGCGAGCCGGGAACCCTCACCGAGGGCAAGCTGGCCGCCATCCGCGAGATGGGCGTCACGCGTCTGAGCCTGGGGGTCGAGAACTTCGACGATCGCATTCTGGAGATCAACGGCCGCGCGCATCGTTCGCCGGAGATCGGCCAGGCCTATCGCGCCGCTCGAGCGCTCGGCTTTCCGCAGATCAACATCGATCTCATCGCGGGCATGCTGGGCGAGACCGAGGCGAACTGGCGCGCGTGCGTGCAGAAGACCGTCGACCTCGACCCCGACAGCGTGACGATCTATCAGATGGAGCTTCCCTTCAACACCACGATCAGCAAAGACCTGCTGCGGGGCACGAAAGTGTTCGCCGAGCCTGTGGTGAACTGGTCGACCAAGCGGCGCTGGGTGGCGGAGGCGTTCGAGGCGCTGGAACGCGCGGGCTACACGGTGCGCAGCGCGTACACCGCCGTGAAGGATCCGTCGCGGACGAAGTTCGTGTATACCGACCGGCTGTGGCAGGGTGCGGACATGGCCGGCCTTGGCGTGGCGTCGTTCGGACACGTCAACGGCGTGCACATGCAGAATTTCGACACGTGGGAAACCTACAGCGACGCCGTGGGCCGCGGGGAGATCCCGTTGAGCCGCGCGTATCGACCGACGCACGACGAGCGCATGATTCGCGAGTTGGTGCTGCAACTGAAGCTCGGGAGCGTGCGGCCCGCCTACTTCCGCGACAAGTATGGCGTCGAGATTCTCGACCGGTTCCGTGGTGAGCTCGCATCGCTCAAAAGCGAAGGATATTTGAGGGAAGCGACCGACCGGATCGTGTCGCTCACACGCGAAGGGTTGCTGCACGTCGACGTCCTCCTGCCCCGCTTCTTCCATCCCGAGCATGTCGGAATCCGCTACACATAGGCCGCGTGCCTTCGTGGCCTTCGTGATCCGAGCGTCGGGCCCGTGACCGCATACCGCCTCACGCGCCGCGTTCAGTTTTACGAGACCGACGTGGCCGGCATCGTGCACTTCAGCTGGTTCTTCCGGTATATGGAAGAAGCCGAGCATGCGCTGTGGCGTGAATCGGGCATCAGCATTCATCCGCCGGACAGCGATATCGGCTGGCCGCGTATTGCGGCGTCGTTCGAGTTCCACCGCGCGCTGCGTTTCGAGGACGAGTTCGACATCGTCCTGCACATCGCAGAGATGACGAAGAAGACGATCCGATACGCGTGCGAGGTGGTGAAAGACGATCAGAAGATCGCGACGGGTGCGATGACCATCGCCTGCGTCCGCAAGGTGCCGACGATGCGCGCTATCGAGATTCCTGAGGAGATTGCGGCACGACTCATGGCTGATGGCTGATGGACTAGACAGATGACGGATGTTGTCGTAATCGGAGGGGGTCCTGCGGGATCGACATGCTCGACGTTGCTCGCGCAGCAGGGCGTCAGTGTCGAACTGTTCGAGCGCGAGCGCTTTCCACGCTTCCACATCGGCGAATCGCTGATCCCGGAGACCTACTGGGTGCTGAAGCGGCTGCACATGCTGCCGAAGATGCAGCGAAGCCAGTTCGTCAAGAAGTACAGCGTCCAGTTCGTGAACGCCAGTGGCAAGCTGTCGGCGCCGTTCTACTTCTGGGACAACAAGCCGCACGAGTGTTCCCAGACGTGGCAGGTCGCGCGCAGCGAGTTCGATCAGATGATGCTCGAGAACGCGCGCGAGCACGGCGTCGTCGTTCACGAAGGCGTGCGCGTCGTCGACGTGCTGTTCGACGGCGACGCTTCGACCCCGTTCGGCGCAGGCCGCGCGGTCGGCATCACTATTCAGGAAGACGGCGGGAGGCGGCGCGACGTTCGCGCAAAAGTCGTCGTCGACGCCAGCGGGCAGGCCGGACTGATCCAGAACAGGCTCCGCTTGCGCGTCTGGGATCCGGTGCTGAACAAGGGTGCCATCTGGACGTACTGGGAAGGCGCGTACCGCGACACCGGCCGCGATGAGGGCGCGACGATGGTGCTGCAGACGGCGAGCCGGAACGGCTGGTTCTGGTACATCCCCTTGCACAACAACATCGTCTCGGTCGGCGTTGTGGCGCCGTTCGATTATCTCTTCAAGAATCGCGGCAGCTACGAGGAGACGTACCTCGAAGAGGTGGACCGCTGCGCCGCCGTCAAAGAGCGCGTCGCGCCCGGAACGCGCGTCACCGGCTACTTCGCCACGAAGGACTATTCCTATCGCGCGACGAAGGTGTCGGGGGACGGCTGGGTGATGATCGGTGACGCGTGGGGCTTCCTCGATCCGCTGTATTCATCCGGCGTGCTGCTGGCGCTCCGGTCCGGAGAGATGGCCGCGGACGCGATCGTCGAGGGTCTGGCGAAGGACGACACGTCGGCCGCACAACTCGGTAAGTGGGGGCTTGTGTTCAACGAAGGTGTCGACCGCATGCGCCGCCTCGTCTGCGAGTACTACGACGGCTTCAGCTTTGGCAACTTCGTCCGCAACTATCCCGAGCTCCAAGGCACGGTCACCGATCTGTTGATCGGCGATCTTTTCACGGACCGCGTCGACAAAGTGTGGCGGCCGATGGAGTCGCTGTATCCGCCGGAGAAGAAACCTATTCCGTCCTGGGACGCCGGGACGCCGCAGGATGCCGCGCCGCAGAAAACCAACGAGCTCGTACTGCCTCAAGGCCCGAAGCCATAGACAGCTGGCGGGCGCCGTTGAACGTGAGTGCCTCGCCGTAGAGAGAAAGAATGCTGGCCGCGTACGTGGAAGCGGTCGCCCAGTTGCCGTTTCCCATCAGGTTCCAGGTTGGCGCTCTGCCCTTTGGGACGACGAGGTCGAAGCGCGGATCGACACACGGGTTGTGCAATGGCGGGACCGTGCAGAACAGCGCGGTCGCATCGCCGTACGCGCGTAAATGCTGGATCTGCGCGCGGACACCGGTGCGCGCGTCTGGAAACGCAGCGGGAGTTGGGTTCGTGTCGGTCGCGCCGATTCCCGCGAAATTGTTCGTCGAAGCCGGAATGGACCCGCTGAATCGAAACCACGCTGTCTCGACGATGCTCTGCATGAAGGCGACGTCGCCGGTGACACCCTCGGCGGCGCCTTCCTCGATGAAGTACCGCGCCATCGTCTCCAGCGGAACCGTCGCGGCATACGTCCCCGCCGGCCGCGGTTGCCGATTGTTGAACCATGCCACAATCTGCTCCGCAGACAGCCGCGCGGCGCCCATGATGGATACGCTGCCCGTCGATGACGAGGGCATGGTCGGCGCAACCGGCAATCGTGCGCCGCACGCCGCCGCGAACACCGCGATGGCCGCGACGACGGCGACGCGCGAGGCGCAGTGACGCAATGAGATCATGGCTCTCGGCCGACGAGACGGTAACATACACGTCAACTACGATTACCCACGAGCAGTGGAGACGTTCAATGAAGAGCGCCACAGCGGCCCGAACGCGCATCGCCCTCGCCATCGTCGCGATCGGAATCGCCTGGCCCGCTGGTGCCCAAGAGCGACCGACTCTTCCCACCGTGCGGGTTGTCGCAACGGGCGGCACGATCGCGGGCGAACAGCAACAGCCTGGCACGCTCGGCGGGTACGAGATCAAGAAGAGCGTGAACGAGATTGTGTCGCTGATTCCGAACGTACAGCGGTACGCGCAGGTCGAAACCGAGCAATTCGCGAACGTCCCGAGTCCAAACATCACTCCGGATCACTGGCTCAGACTGGCCCAACGAATCAACGCGCTCTTCAAGGAGCGGCCCGATCTGGCGGGCGTCGTCGTGACACACGGCACTGCCAGGCTGGAGGAGACCGCGTTCTTTCTGTACCTGACCATCAATTCGGACCGGCCCGTCGTCGTGGTCGGCGCCCAGCGTCCGCCCACCGGCATCAGTCCCGACGGACCAATCAATCTCCTGTCGGCCATTCGAGTGGCCGGGGCGCCTGAATCCCGCGGCAAAGGCGTAACGGTCGTGATGGACGACCGGATCATCTCCGCGCGTGACGTCACGAAGCTGTACGCGCGCGGTGGCGGCTTCGACGGCGCGGAAATGGGCATGCTCGGAATCGTCGGGAATCAGAGTGTCGAATTCTTTTATCAACCTGTCAGAAAGCATACGGTATCAACAGACTTCGATGTGTCTGCGCTTGCGATGCTGCCGCGCGTTGGCATCAGCTACTCCTATTCCGGCGCTCAAGGAGTTTCAGACCTCGAGGCGAAGGCGGTGATCGTGGCAACCACGGGCTTTGCGCCGGAGGAGAGCAAATACTACGAAGGCCTTCGAAAGAAGGGTGTCGTCGTGGCGACCACATTTCCCTCCGGGGAGCAGGTGGATGGAGGATCAGCGGCGCCATCGACGGTGCCGCCTGTGATAGCGGTCAAGCACCTGATGCCGACGAAGGCCCGGATCCTGATGATGCTTGCCCTGACTAAGACGCAGGATCCATCGGCGATTCAGAGGATCTTCGATTCGTACTAGCTGCGCGCCTCCTTCTTCAACAACTCCGGAGACTCACCCATGAAATCCCGTGGCGCACCGTTCGTGCTGGTGTTGTTCGTGCTGATCGGCGGCGGCTTCCTGGGAGTCGCCCTTCCCGCCCAGCAGCCGCCGCAGGTAAGCCCGAACCTGTTCGCCGAAATGCGGTGGCGCAACATCGGGCCGTTCCGCGCGGGGCGGACGAAGGCCGCGGCCGGGCATCCGAGCCAGCCGCATACCTTCTTCATCGGCATATGCAACGGGGGCGTCTGGAAAACGACGGACGCGGGCCGCACCTGGACGCCGATCTTCGATGACCAGCCCACCGGATCGATCGGGTGGGTGGCGGTCGCGCCGTCCGATCCGAACGTGCTCTATGTCGGAAGCGGCGAAGGGTTGCCGCGGCCGGATCTGTCGACGGGCGATGGGATGTACAAGTCGACCGACGGCGGCACGACGTGGACGCACCTCGGGCTGCGCGATGCTCAGCAGATCCCCAAAATCGCGATCGATCCCAGGAATCCGAATCGCCTGTTCGTCGCCGCGCTCGGTCATCCATACGGACCCAACGAAGAGCGCGGGATCTTTCGATCGACCGACGGAGGTCAGACCTTCCAGCGCGTGCTCTTCAAGGACGTGAACACCGGCGGCAAGGATGTCGACATCGATCCGTCCAACCCGGACGTGGTCTTTGCCACGATGTGGGAGCAGCGTCAGGGTCCGTGGGAAAACGGCGGGTGGAACGGCACCAATGGCGGCATCTTCAAGTCAACCGACGGCGGCACGACGTGGAAGCTGTTGAAGCAGGGACTACCCGACGGCCTGATCGACGCCGAGCTGGCGATCGCTCCAACAAACTCCCGGCGCGTTTACGCAACGGTCGAAGCCGGTGGCACTGGCACGGGCATCTATCGATCCGACGACGCAGGCGAGACGTGGGCGCGAAGCACGCCGGACACCCGACCAACGAGCCGCGTCAATGAAGCCGTGCCCCATGTCCATCCCAAGGATCCCGACACGCTCATCGTCACCGACATCGTCAGCTACAAGTCGACGGACGGCGGCAAGACATTCGTGCCGTTCAAGGGTGCGCCCGGCGGCGACGACAACCAGAACATCTGGTGGAACCCGACCGACCCGAACATCATGCTGATGGTCATCGATCAGGGTGCGGTCGTGACGCTGAACGGCGGTCAGACGTGGAGCTCGTGGTTCACGCAGCCGACGGCGGCGCTCTATCATGTGATGGCCGATAACGCGTTCCCGTACCGGGTGTGCGGCGGACAGCAGGACAGCGGATCTGTGTGCGTGGCGAGCCGTGGAAACGACGGCCAGATCACGTTCCGCGACTGGCACCCGGTCGGCGTGGAGGAATACGGATACGCCGCGCCGGACCCGCTCGATCCCGATCTGGTGTACGGCGGCAAGGTGACGCGATACGACCGTCGCACAGGACAGGTGTCGAGCGTCGGGCCCGTCTCCGCCGGGCGTGGGCAAGCCGGCCCGGCTACGGCGCGGCAAGCCCCTGCGTATCGTACCGTGCGCACGCAACCGGTCGTCTTCTCCACCGTCGACCCGCACGCGCTCTTCTACGGCAACAACGTGCTGTGGAAGACGGTCGACGGCGGAATCAACTGGAAACAAATCAGTCCCGACCTCACGCGGGAAAAGTGGGACGTCCCGAAGAGTGTCGGGACGTACGCGGCGCGCGTCACGGCGCGCGAGCGCGGCGCAATCGGCGCGCAGGTGATCTACACAATCGGACCGTCGTACAAGGACATCAACCGCATCTGGATTGGCACCGACGATGGCGCGATTCACACGACGGCGGACGGCGGTCTCCATTGGAGCAACGTGACACCGCCCCAGGTGACCGACTTCATGAAGGTATTCATCATCGATCCCGGGCGCTTCGATCCGCTGACGGCCTATGCCGCCGTCAACACGCTGCGGATCGACGACATGAACCCCCACATCTACCGCACGCACGACGGCGGCAAGACGTGGAAGGAAATCGTGAACGGCATTCCCGGCGGCGCCGCCGTGAGTGTCGTCCGCGAGGACCCGAAGCAGAAGGGGCTGCTCTTCGCGGGTTCGGAAACGCAAGTCTACGTCTCGTTCGACGATGGCGACCACTGGCAGTCGCTGCGGCTGAACATGGCGCCGTCATCGGTGCGGGATCTGATCGTCAAAGACGACGACCTCGTGGTCGGCACCCACGGACGGGGCATCTGGATTCTCGACAACATCACGCCGCTGCGTCAGATTGCCGACTTCAGTAGCGCGACGGCTTTAGCCGAGCGACCCGGCTCAGCCGAGCGTGACGTCGTTCTGTTCAAACCGCAGACCGCGTGGCGCGTGCGGTGGAACATGAACACCGACACGCCGCTGCCGCCCGACGAGCCGACGGCGCCGAACCCGCCCGAGGGTGCCATTATCGATTACTACCTGAAGGCTGCCGCATCGGGTCCGCTGACGCTCGAAATCGTTGGCGCTGACGGCAAACTGGTGCGCCGGTACTCGAGCACCGACGAGGTCTTCCAACCGGATCCGGCGACGATCAATCTGCCTCTGTACTGGTTCAGACCTCTGCGCGCGCTGCCGACGGGCGCGGGGATGCATCGGGTCACCTGGGACATGCACTATGAACCGCTCGACGGAGGAGGGCGTCTGGGCGGCGCCAACCTGCCGATTTCTGCCATCGCCCACAACACGGTTCCCGCACCGACGACGCCGTGGGCGAATCCTGGGCAGTACACGGTCAGGCTGACCGTGAACGGTCAGGCGTATTCGCAACCGATCGCCGTGACGCAGGATCCGCGCGTGAAGACGCCGGCGCTGGCGATGCAGCAGATCTACACGCTCTCCAAACTGTCCTACTACGGTGCCCTCGATGCGCAGGCCGCCGCGCGTCAGGCGCGCGGGCTCCACGACCAGATCGCCAGGCTGCAGCCACACGCGACGGGTGTCGTTGCCGAGGCGTTGACCGCACTCGACCAGACGATCGAGGCTCTCGAGCCGCCGCCGCCGGGCGGCGGAGGCGGACGCGGGGGGCGCGGTGGCCGCGGAGGCGCGCCTGGCGCTGAGGGTGGACGCGGCCGCGGCGCGGCAGCCGCCGCTCCCGATTCCCTGAGTGCTGCGAGCGCCGCATTGGCGGGCGTCATGAACTCGCTGCAGGGCGCCGACGTCCGGCCGACCACCGTGCAGTTGAACGCCATCGCGGAGGCGCGCGCGACCGCCGCGCGAGCAATGGCGCACTGGACCGCGATCAGGGAGGTGGATCTGCCCGCGTTGAACCCAAAGCTGAAAGCGGCCGGGTTATCCACGATCACGCCATGACGCGTAGGCGACGGCTTTAGCCACGACGTAGCGCGAAGGCTTCAGCCGAGCGATCCAGTTCCGCCCGCCGCCAGCGTCACGTAGCCATCGCTGATGGTGTCGTCCGGGCTCGTGCCGAACAGGGCGAGCAACTCCGCGATCACCGCGGCTTTGTCCCGCGCGTCGCGCCTGGACCAGGTACGCGACTTGACTTCGATGAAATAACCGTCGCTCGGCGGATTCAGCAGCCGATCGAGGTGCAGGTAGAACTCGACGCCGCGATAGACGAGCAGCCATCGCCGCCGATCCTTCTCGACGACGTGCTCGGCGGCCGGACGGAAGTACTCACGATAGAACCGCACCGAGTGGGCGGCCGGCGCGAAGTAGCGCGAGCGCGACAGAAGCACGGCGCCAAACGCCTCCTCGCGCGTCCGGCCGGTGAGCGTAAGCCGCGCGCGAGCCGATGTCACCTTCCCCGCCTCGTCGAGGAACTCATCCTCGCGATACCGCAACCATCCCTGCTCCGCGTCGTCGAACGACCAGTATGTGTCGTACTGGTGATAGTGGCTCGACCGAATCACCGTGACGGCTTTGCCGGCAATCACCGCAAGCACCTGTTCCGCCGAGGGCACGCGGGCCTTCACCTGTACCTCGAAGCTCTCCTGCTCCACCGCGCCGCCGACCGCGACGAGCTTCTGCAGCACGCTTATTTCGCGGCCGCTGAGAAAGACGTCAACGCGCCGAGCCTCGAGGCGCGCGGCCTCCCGCAACTCGGCTTCGTCGAGCGTGAGCAGCGTCCGGTCTCGCATCAGCCAACGGCCGTTGCACATCACGTCGACAACGTCGGTGGATTTCGAGGCGTACACGATCTGCGCGTAAATGCCGTTCGGATCGCGGCGGAACGCCGGCACATTGTGCAGCCGGTCGAGGTCGACGACGATCAGATCGGCGCGCTTGCCGGCCTCGAGCGTGCCGGTGAGATGATCCGTGTGCATCGCGCGCGCGCCGCCGCGAGTGGCCATCGCAAGCGCATCGCGCGCGGGCAGCGCCGTCGGATCGCCGCTGACGCCTTTCGCGAGCAGCGCAGCCAGCCGCGTCTCCTCGAACATGTCGAGATCGTTGTTCGATGCCGCTCCATCGGTGCCGATGCCGACGTTCAGGCCCAGTTCCAGCATGCGCGCGACCGGTGCGACGCCGGCGCCGAGCTTCAGGTTGCTCGTCGGGTTGTGCGCGACGCCCACGTTGGCGTGCTTCAGCGCGCGCATCTCTCCATCGTCGACATGGACGCAGTGCGCGGCCAGCACCTTCGCGTCGAACAGCCCCTGCTTCTTCACCCACGGCACGACCGGCATGCCGTGCGTCCGGCGCGACTCCTCGACTTCCAGCTCCGTCTCGGACAGGTGGATGTGGAGCGGCACATCGAACTCGACGGCAAGTTCCGCGCAGGAGCGCAGAATGTCGGGCGTGCAGGTATACGGCGCGTGCGGCGCTGGCGCCGGGACGATCAACGCATGGCCGCGCCACCGTTCGATGAAGTCGCGGGCGCGCGCCAGCGAATCCTCGTAGCTCGCCGCATCGGGCGTCGGGAATCGAAGCACCGTCTGCGCACACAGCGCCCGCATGCCGGCGGCGGCCGTCGCTTCAGCCACTGCTTCCTCGAAGTAGTACATGTCGGCGAAGCAGGTGACGCCCGACCGAATCATCTCTGCGCATCCGAGCCGCGTCCCGAGCCGCACGAAGTCGGGACTCACGAACTCGCGCTCCACCGGCATCATGTAGCCCATCAGCCAGACGTCGAGCCGCAGGTCGTCGGCCAGGCCGCGCAGAAGGGCCATCGGCACGTGCGTATGGGCGTTCACCAGTCCCGGCATCACGACACGTCCGCGACAATCGACGGTTTCGACGGCCTCGTACATCTGCGCGTCAGGACCGACCGCCACGATGCTCTCTCCCGCGATCGCGACGCTGCTTGACGCATGCACCGTGAACGTCTCGTCCATCGTCAGAACGATGGCGTTCGTCAGCAATAGATCGCAGGTGGCGGTCATACGTCGAGTCCTTGGTCCTTCGTGCTTGGTTCTTGGTCCGTCCTTGGTCCTTGGTCCGTCCTTGGGCCTTGGTCCGTCCTCGGTCCTTGGTCCGTCATCGGTCCTGCGTCCTGACGGTGCCGCTCGCGATGCGCGGCAGGACGAGGGACCCAGGACCCTGGACGGACAAAGAACCAAGCACCGAGGACCACGGACAAAAGCTAGGCTATCAGTTCACACAACTTGGCTCACGCCCTCTTTCATCTCCTGCTGGCGCTCGCCGCCGTCGTCGTCCTCGGCCGGCTGCTCGGCAGCCTGTTCGGCATGCTGCGGCAGCCACCGGTGATTGGCGAGGTGCTCGCCGGAATCGCGCTCGGGCCATCGCTTCTTGGACGCATCGCACCCGATGCGTACTCGTATCTGCTTCCCTCCTCGACTGCGCCGCACTTGAACGCTGTCGCGCAAGTCGGTGTGGCGCTGTACATGTTCCTCGTCGGTTTGGAGCTGAACCTGGACCGGCTGCGCACGCGCGCCCGAATGACGGTTGCCATCTCGAATGCCGGCATCATCGTACCGTTCGTCCTCGGAGTCATCCTGGCGTTCTACCTGCACCCGCGGTTGTCGACGGCCGCGGTGCCCTTCAGAAGCTTCGCGCTGTTCATCGGCGTCGCAATGTCGATTACTGCGTTCCCGGTGCTGGCGCGCATCCTCGCCGATCGGCGGATCGCTGAATCCGAGCTCGGGATCGTCGCGCTGACGTGCGCCGCTGTGGATGATGTGACCGCCTGGTGCCTGCTCGCCCTCGTGGTCGGCGTGGCACGGGCCCGCGTCCACAGCGCGCTGTCCGCGGCGTTCCTGACGCTTGGATTCATCGCGATCGTGCTGCTCGCGGTCCGGCCGGTCGTGGCTCGGCTCGCGTCACGAGCACGAGCCACACCAACGACGATCGCTCTGACGATCACGCTTGCCTGCGCGGTGCTGTCGGCGTTGACCACCGAATGGATTGGCGTACGCGCGATCTTCGGTGCGTTCCTGTTCGGCGCGATCGTCCCGCATGACAGCGGCCTCGCCCGCACCTTGACCGGCGCGCCGAAAACGCTCGTCACCGTGTTTCTGCTGCCGGCGTTCTTCGCCTTCGCCGGCATGCGCACGCGCATCGACCTGATGTCCACGGCATCGGACTGGCTGACCTGCGCGCTGATCATCCTGGTGGCCACAGTGGGCAAGTTTGGCGGCTGCTGCGCGGCCGCCCGCGCCATGGGCATGCGCCTGCGTCAGGCGGCGGGCCTCGGGATTCTGATGAACACGCGCGGGCTGATGGAGCTGATCGTGCTCAACATCGGGCTGGATCTGGGCGTCATCTCGCCCACGCTCTTCACGATGATGGTCCTGATGGCGCTCGCCACGACGATGGCGACGACGCCGCTGCTCGATCTGTTGGCCGTTCGACTCGGGCGCGACGGGTGTCCTCGCTCAGGCCAGCCCTGAGCGAGCATCCGGCGAGAGCCGGATGCGAGTCGAATGGGTGCGTTACAATCGGCGCGCCTGACGCGACGGCCCTCATGTAGGCGGGCTCGCCGGGCCACACACTCCGATGACCGTACAAAAACTGTCAGAGAGGAAATCTATGGGATGGGTGATCTTCGTGGCCGGCGCTGCGCTGTCCTGGGGCGCGTACGGCGTGATCTTGCAGCAGGGGCAGGTGCAGCTCGGTAGTCCGCTGAAGGCTCTCTTGTGCGTCGGGTTCGCGTACTTCCTCATCGGCGTGCTCGTGCCGCTCGTGGGACTGTCGGCGCAAGGGGGCCTCAGCGGCTTCAACACCGGCGGCGTCATCCGGGCCACGCTCGGCGGCGCGCTCGGCGCCGCGGGCGCGGTCTGCATCATCTGGGCGTTCAAGTCGGGCGGGCTGCCGGTCTACGTGATGCCCCTCGTGTTCGGCGGCGCGCCGATCGTCAACGTCCTCCTCTCGATGGTGCTGAATCCGCCGAAGACATCGATTAACCCGATGCTCTATCTCGGCTTCGCGCTCGCGTCAGCCGGCGCGGCGATGGTGCTGTACTTCCGGCCGGCGCATTAGAGATCGGTCCGTGGGTACTTAGAATACCGTGCGCATCTGAACGCTCTGCTTAGTCGCGAGCTGGAAGCGCTCGTCGGGTGTGGCACCTTCCGTAATGAGGCGGACGACGTACTCGCCCACCGCCGGCCCGTGCTTGAAGCCGTGACCCGACCCTCCGCCGACCAGCCAGACGTTCGCGAGATCGGGATGCCGATCGATCAGGAAGTCGCCATTGCAGGTGTTCTCGTACTGACACACTTCCGCGGCGGTCACCGGCGCATCGCTCAGCGCCGGGAAGCGCTGCGCCAGGTAGGCGCGAACTGCGGAGAACGTCTCCCCGGCCACGCGATCGCCGGCATCCGGATCGAACGCGGGGCCGTGTCGATCGAGGGAGATCTTGAACCCTCTCGCCTCGATATCGGGGATCCCGTACATTTCGTCGCCGAAGTCGATCCACGCGGGCAGAGCCGGCGGGGCGAAGCGCGCATCACCCGCCGGTGGACCGACGTAGACGATTTCCTGGCGCGTCGGGAAGATCCGGCCGCCGAGCAGATCCGGAAAGAGCTTCGGGAGCCACGCGCCACACGCGAAGACGAATGTGTCGCCGCCAATCGTCTCCCCCGATCGCGTGCTGACGGCCTCGATGCGGCCGTGCCCGATGCGAAGGCTTGCCCCATCGTCGTTCGCCTTGCGTGACGTGCGAGCAGAGCCTGCCGCGCCGTTGCTCGCCGGGCGTGATGCACGAGCGGAGGCGGGGCCTGCCGCGCCGTAGCTCGCTGGGCGCGATGTGCGAGCGGAGGCGGGGCCTGCCGCGCCGTAGCTCGCTGGGCGCGATGTGCGAGCGAAGGCGGGGCCTGCCGCGCCGTAGCTCGCTGGCTGGGCGCGATGTGCGAGCGAAGGCGGGGCCTGCCGCGCCGTAGCTCGCTGGGCGCGATGTGCGAGCGAAGGCGGGTGGTTCGACGACGGCACCCGCATATCGGACGCCCGCGCGCACGGCTTCGCGGACGAGAGCTTCGACGGCGCGTCGCGCCAGCAACACACCACTCGCAGGCTCGTGGATCGCCCATACGATCGGTCCGAAGTCGATCTGCGGCCAACGCGACTCGAGCTGCGCGCGCGAGAGACGCTCATGTGGCACGCCGACCCGTTCCAGCGTCGCGATCGTCGCGGTCGTGAGCGGATCCGCTTCGCGGGCCATCCACAGCACGCCGGTTTCCCGAAACAGGGAGGGCGCGGCTGCCCGCTCGAAGAGCGATTTCCAGAGGCCGAGCGATCGCCAGGACCATCGCGTGTAGATCTCCTGAGCGCCGTAGCCCATCCGGATGATCCGCGTCTCACCGCCAGAGCTCGCGCGGCTGTTGGCGGTGCCGTAGGCGTCGACAAGCGTGACGGTGTGCCCGGTCCGGGCCAGGCAATACGCCGTCCACGCCCCAAAGCATCCCGCGCCCACGACGATGACGGACCTCATGGTCGCCACTACAGCTGCGTTGTGTTACCCCCAGCTACCGAGTGGCAGCCGGGGTGACTTGGAAAAGGTGATCGTGCTCAAATCGCGCCAGCAGCCGGAAATCGCTGCTCGCCAGGGCTGGCGCGAGCAGATCGCTTGCTCCGTCTCGATCCGCGTGCAGCACGACGTACCGGACGCCCACCACGCGCATCGTCGACGCCGCTGCCGCGTCAGGAAACTTCTTCAGGCGCTCCGTCAAGGATACAAACTGCGGCGGCCATTCGCGAGAGTCGCCGTTGACGATCGGATGCCAATGCGCGGTCGAGAAGTACTGATAGTCCGCTTCCTGGAACCACAGCGGCGTCCTCGCGTAGTCCGGCAGCGACAGAACAGCGCCGGGCGGAAGCGTCGCGATGTGTCTGTACACCGTCGGCCCCGCGTACGGCGGCGGCACGCCGCCTGGAAAGTTGACCACGTAGAACTCGCTCAGCAGCGCGAGCATCAGCACCACCGTCATCACGCGTCCCGCTCCGCCGAATCGGCGGTGCGACGCGGCGCAGGCGGTGGCCGCCAGCAGGGCCAGCGCGAGATTCAAGGGTTGCGTGTACCTGGCAGGGACTCTGAACAGGCTCAACCCAGGCACGTGGGCCAGCAGACCAAACGGTGTCCAGCCAAACGATCCGGAAGTCACCTCCAGCGAGGAGGGTCCCAGCGCGAGCACGGCGGCCACGACGCCCAGGACGATGAAGAATCGACTGCGGCGCACGGTTAAGTCGGCGCTTCGCAGCGAGACCACCGCCCCGACCAAGGCGAGACCCAATGTGATCCACCCCAGATACACGGTGACCTCGCCCCAAATCCATCTCGGCCCTTTGATGTCATGGGTGACCAGCCATTGCCCCATCCAGGTGTTTTCCGGCGTCACGAACCAGCCGATGAGGTCGGCAGAGGCACCCGCCGCGTACGCGGGAGCTTCGGTGTGAAGAATGAAGTAATGTCGCGCGAACGGCCACACCATCGCGAACGCAGCAAGGGCGCTGACTGAGGCGTGAAGCGCGAAACGGGAAACCGGCATCCTCTGGCGCTCCACCACAAGCAGCCAGACAACGAAGATCGCGTCCGCGACCGCAATCATGACTGCTTGATACCACGCGGCCAGCGCCTGAAGAACGACAACGGAAGTCAACACTGCGAGCCTCGTCCATGTCGGTCGGTCGACCCAGCGCTCGATCGCGACGAACGAGAGCGGAATCCAGAAAGACCAGATCAGGTTGAGATGGCCATGGCCATGGTGCATCCGAAAAAGCAGGACGCCGACTCTCCGCGAATCAGCACAGAAAGCTGCGGCCATGTGAATACGAGAACGCTTGCCGTCAGACCCGCAGTGCGCAGGAGGGCTCGGTCGCTAGCCAGAACTCGGGCGATCGCGACAGTCACTGCCGAGACTATTTCTTGAGCGCTGCTGCCCAGTTGATCGCGACGGTGAGACCGCTGTACGTATCGGGTCCGATTTGGCCTGTGACTCCGATGGTTGGGTTGACAAACTGGAGGACGAGGAATCGCTGACCGTCGGGAGAGACGGCGTAGGGGTAGTAGTCCCCGCCGCTATGGGGGACATTGAGGGCCGGGAAGATCACCACCTCGCGAGGGCTGCCAGGTTCGAATATGCCGCCGTTGATGTTCACCTCAACGGAGAACATCGGCCCCCCGAACGGATAAGGATTGCCAGAGCCAGAATTACTCACGGGGGAATGGTAAAATAATTCCTTGCTGTCCCTGCGCCACCGGGGCCAGTCTCCCCCGGTGTTGGACACCTGCCATCCTCCATTGCCTGTCGGGAACGGTTTCACGTAGATTTCGTTGCGGCCGTCTTTCGAATTGTCCGTATAGGCGATCCATTTGCCGTCCGGAGAGATTTGCCCGTGAGTCTCGTTGAACGGTGTCGCGATGAGCGGCGCCGCTTTCTTGTCGTCCAACGTGAGCGCCCAGAGATCGCTCCCGGTCTTGGGATCCTGCACCCAGAAGACGATGCGCTTCCCATCCGGAGACCAGGACATCGGGGCCTTCGGCAGATCCGATTCGAAGAGCGGTTCCTCCGTCCCCGATCCGCTGGAGAGCGTTTGGTACAGACCCCATTTGCCGCTCCGCAGCGAGGCATACACAATCCGGCTTCCGTCGGGCGACCAGATCGGCATGGAGCTGTGGTGCGACGCATCCCTCGTGAGGCGCGTCTGCGAGCCTCGCGGCTCGATTACGTAGATGTCGCCGCCGTTGGCATCGTGGCGATGGACGGCGATGCGCTTGGCGTCCGGGGACACCTCGATGCCACGGTAGGCGCCGGGCGGACCCACCGTTTCGAGCACCTGACCGGTCCGGGCGATCCACGCCAGCTGCCACTCTCCCAAGTCCGAGGTGGGGCCGCCCGGGCCCGCCGCAGTGTTGCCTCCTGCGCCGTAGAAGTAGGCCAGTACTCCGTTTTGAGACACGTCGAAGTCTCCGCGGCCGTTGGCACTGTCGAACGCGACCTCGTCGGCGACGCGAACGGGTTCTCCCGACACCGACAGCTTTTTGGCGTCAAACGCCTGCGCATACACCGCGCTCTCACGGTGGAAAATCAAGTAGCCGGGATCCGCATAGGTCGCATTGGACCCGGTGGACATGACACGGGTTTTCTCCTTCGAGTCGAGCGTGCCCGCGACGATGGCGCGATTCGCAGCCTGCCCGGACCACGCCGTGTACAGGTAACGATGCCTGTCCGGCAGGAAGTGCGGCCAGAAATGCCCGTTCTCAGATCCGTCGAGGCTTGTGACGGCGGCCGGTTTTCCGCCTTCGGCAGATACGCGGTACAGGCCCTGCCCGGAACCGAAGAGGATAGTCCCCTCGCTGTTCCAGGTGCCGCCGGAGAATCCGCCAGCGTCGCAGATCTCCTGGGGCGGTCCGCCCGAGGCCTCCACCCTTTTCAACTTTGTGCCAGTCACGAAGCCAATCCAGCGGCTGTCTGCGGACCAGAATGGTTGGGCGGCGTCTTCGGTTCCGGGAAGCCGCTGCGGGGTCACGGCGCCGATCAGACGAACGAACAGGACCCAGGGATCCGGGGCGGTTTGCCGGGCCACAAACGCGATCGCGCGTCCGTCGGGCGAGACCGCGAAATTCGCTGGATCGAAAACAGCGGGACCTGAGACGCCCTGAAATCCTTGTGCAGCTCCTCTTCCGCCTCCTCTTCCTCCTGCCGCTGTCGCCTCCGCGGTGAGCTGAATCGGTACGCGGAAGCGGAGCTCCTGCTGCGCCCCCGGACCACGAAGATAGAGAAACGCCGGCGCCGCCATCGCCACGGCCAACAGCGCGACGGCCACGAGCAGCACACGGTAGACCTGCCCGCGCTTTCTCGCGGCAGCCGGAACCGGCGCCGCGACGGACGTGCTCGCGCCGCCTTCGGCGATCCACTCGAGCTCGGCCAGCAGATCCCGGGCGGTCTGCCAGCGGTCTGCCGGATCCTTCGCCAGGCAGGTTTTCACCACGTGGTCGAGCGCGGGCGATGAGGCCGGATCTATTTTTGACAGCGGCGACGGCTCTGAAGTGGCGATCGCGGAAATCAGGAGCACCTGGCTCTTCCCCTCGAACGCCCTCTTGCCGGTGACCATTTCGTGAAGGAGCACGCCGAACGCGAAGATGTCCGTTCGGGCGTCGGCCTCGCTGCCTTCCAACTGCTCCGGTGCCATGTACTGCAGCGTGCCGATCATGGTGCCCGGCGTCGTCAAATCCGTTCGGGTTGGCAGCACCGTCAACCCGCTCAGCACACCTGCCCCACCTGCCGTACCCGCCCCACCTGCCCTGAACTTGGCCAACCCGAAATCGAGCAGCTTCGTTCCGCTCTGCGTCAGCATGACGTTGGTCGGCTTCAGGTCGCGGTGCACCACGCCCCGCCGGTGCGCCTTGTCCAGCGCATCGGCAATCTCGAGGCCCAGCTTCAACCCCTCGCCCAAACCGAGCGCTCCACGCTCGAGCCGCGCAGCCAGTGTTTCGCCTTCCAGGTACTCCATGACGAGGAAGTCGACCGCAACTTCACTGTCCGCGGGGCGCTCCTGACCGATGTCGTGCAGCACGCAAATGTGCGGGTGACTCAACGACGCGAGGGTTTGCGCTTCGCGGTCGAACCGCTGCCGCATTTCCAAGTTGTCTGCGAAATGGGGCGGCAGCACTTTGATGGCGACGATGCGGTCCAAGCGCGTGTCGCGCGCACGATAGACTTCGCCCATTCCACCAGCGCCAATGGCGAATTCGATTTCGTACGGTCCGAGTCGTGTGCCGGTTGCTAACGACATTCCCTCTTGCCTTTACTTCGTACTTCGTACTTGGTACTTCGTACTTTTTACTTCCGCGGCGCAGCCGCAGCTGCCGGCCAGTCGCGGATCACGGTGAGGCCACTGGACACGAAGCCCTGGCCGGCCTGCGCGGGGGTCGCTTGACCTCGAATCGCAGCGACAAAGGGGGCGGTAGACACCGCCCCTTGGCCCCCGCGGAACGCTGCGCCGCTCCCCGCCGTCGCATACCGGACAAGAAAACGCTGGCCGTCGGGCGTGACGTTCCACTGGTGCCGAACCGGGTCTCCAGAGGAGGGTGAGGTCGTCGCCCTATCGAACAGCCGGCGCGGGATGCCAGCCTCAATTCGTGGCCCGGGTTTGATGTCGACGGCCATCGCTCCGTCGTCGGGAGCCTTATAGAAGAGCTCCTTGCCATCCTTTCTCCACCGCGGCTGTCCGCCGCCGCCGATGGCCGAGATCCGAAGCTTCTGATCGGCCGCCGGAAACGAGACTACATACACCTCAAACGTCCCCGACTCGTTGGACGTATAGGCGAGCCATTTCCCGTCGTACGAGAACTGCGGCTCGTCTTTCCGATAGGGCCCCGTGACCACCGGGATCGGTTTCTTGTCGCCGCCGGACAGCGGGAGGACGTAGATATCCTCGAACGCATCCTGTCCGAGCTTGTAGGCGATGTATCTCCCATCCTTGGACCAGTCTTCCACGAATTCATTGCTCGACGAGTCCAGCAGCGGCGTTTCCGCGCCCACGCCGTTGGCGTTCTTGACGTAGATATCCGCATTGCCTTTCCGGAACGTCGTGAACGCGACGCGAAGGCCGTCCGGAGACCACACCGGGTTGATGTCGTCGGCCGGGTCGAGCGTCAACCTGGTTGGAACACCGGCGCGTTCCCAATCGATCACCCAGATATCCGCACCGGGACCCGAGTCCTGCCGCGTGATCGCGATGAACTTGACGTCGGGGGAAAGGTCGATGTCCCCATACGTTCCCGGTTCCCCGGCCGGTCCCAGTTGTCTGCCAGTGCGGTCTCTCCAACCGAACACGGCATTGGGCACCGCCTGTCCTCTGCCGGCCGGCCCGCCCAACGCTCCCCCGCCCTGAAAATAGAGGAGCACGCCGTTCTGCGACACGTCGAAGTTACCGCGCCCGTTCGCAGCGCTGAAACCGAGCTGGTCCGCGATGTGGACCGGTTCCCCGGCGGGCGCCAGTTTTTTTGCGTCGAACGGCTGCGCGAAGAGCGTGGCCCCGCGGTGGAACACCAGGTAGCCCGGAGATGCGTACGCGGCATTGGATTCCGCCGCCATCAGCCGCGCCTTTTCCTTCGATCCGAGGGTTCCGGCGAACACCGCGCGGTTTCCGGCCTCTGCCGACCAGGCCAAGTACACGTAATGACGTCCGTCGGGGAGGAACGACGGCCAGAAGTGACCGGTCTCCGGTTTCTCGACGGTCGTAATCGCTTCCAGTTTTCCGCCTTCCGCCGACACACGGTACAAGCCCTTGGCGGAGCCGAACACGATGGTGCCTTCGCTGTTCCAGGCACCGCCGGCGAAACCCTGCGCGTCGCCGATGTCCTTGGGCGCTCCACCCGAAGCCTCCACCTTTTTCAACCGTCCCCCGGCGGCAAACGCGATCGTGCGGCTGTCGGGAGACCAGAACGGCAGCACGGCTTCGTCTGTGCCGCCAAGCCGGCGGAAGGCTGTCGAACCGACGGGACGAACGAACAGGGACGCGGGCTCCTGAGTGTTGGGCCGAGCGACAAGCGCGACGGTCTGTCCGTCCGGCGAGATCGCAATGTCGGAATCGCTCAAGCCCGCGACCGGGATTCGGAATTGGAATGCTTCCGATTCCGCCGGACGCAAATAGAGGAACGCGGGAGCCGCGACGACGGTCATCAGGACAAGCGCGGCGGCCAGCAGCACCAAGACGCGCGTGTCCCGGCCATGAGCGGCCGCGGGCAGGGCGGCCGCGACGGCGCCTGCACCGCCATCGGCGATCCACCGGAGCTGCAGCGTGAGATCATGCGCGGTCTGCCAGCGGTCCTCCGGATCTTTCTCCAGACACCGTTTCGCGACATGGTCGAGCGCCGGCGATGCTGCGGGCTGCGCCTTCGAGAGAGGATCGAGGTCGAGCGTCGCGATGGCGGCCATGAGCAGCGCCCGGTTTTTTCCTTCGAACGCCTTCGCGCCCGTGACCATCTCATACAGGATGGCGCCGAACGCGAAGATGTCCGTCCGGGCGTCCGCGTCGGCCCCCTCGATCTGCTCGGGCGCCATGTACTGCGGCGTGCCGACGATCATGCCCGGCGTCGTCGCGCTGGCGCGCGCGGGCCGCGCTCCCGCAGGCGCGGGCGACCCTGAGGGCGTTGACGCCGGCTTCCCAGGCGCTCTCAGTTTCGCCAATCCAAAGTCGAGCAGCTTCGGCCCGCTCGGCGTCAGCATGACGTTCGCCGGCTTGAGGTCGCGATGCACGACGCCCTCGCGGTGCGCCTTGTCCAGCGCGTCCGCAATCGCAATCGCGACCTTCAGGGCTTCCTCGAGCGGCAGCGGACCGCGCTCGAGACGCTGCGCGAGCGTCTTGCCTTCGAGGTACTCCATGACGAGGTAGTCGATCGCCTGCCCTGAGCCTGTCGAAGGAGGTTGCCCTGAGCTTGCCGAAGGCGCCTGATCTGAGCTTGTCGAAAGGACCTGCCCTGAGCCTGTCGAAGGGGACGAAGGGGTCCCCCGGCCGATGTCGTGCAGCGTGCAGATGTGGGGATGGGTCAGCGACGCGATCGTTCGCGCTTCGCTCTCGAAGCGCTGCCTCATCTCGCGATCGTCCGCCCAGTTCGGCGGGAGCACTTTGATGGCGACGGTGCGGTTCAGCCGCGTGTCGGACGCCTTGTAAACCTCGCCCATGCCGCCCGCGCCGATGAGCGCGACGACTTCGTACGGACCGAGGCGTGTTCCGGCATCCAAGGCCATGACCGTCTCCTGGGATCAACCCGCAGCGCCATTATAGGTTGACGGGTCGCGATGCTAGGGCTCGGGGCAGCCTCTGTGCGCTGCCCCGAATCCGTGCAAGTCTCCGTTATTGTCGCTCGTAGACAACCGTATTGCTGACCGGCTTGCCTTGAGCGTTGACGCCAGTCGACGTCTGGGTACGGGTCTTACCGTCTGACGAGATGACATTCTTTGTAACCGTCAGCACCTTGCCCTGGCGCTTCGTCGTGGCTTCGAATGTGAAGTCATCAATCTTCTTGATCGAGATCATATCGGCCCCGTCCGGATCGGCTTTCCCGTCGAGAAGAACCTTGTCCGGATAATCCTTTCCGTCGAACTTCGCGGAGTATTCGGTGTGGGTCTTCTTTCCCTCCGCGTTCATTCCGTCCGCGGAGATTTTGAGCCCGTCGGCCGTGGCCTCGATCTTCGTCGTGCCACTCTGCGGCGCCGGGCCCGGGCTGTACTTGGACTTTGCGACATTCAATTTCCATGTTCCGGAAAAGTTATCTGCGGCCAAGACCGCAGTTGCCGACGCCAGCACGATCAGCATGCCGACACAAACCGCCACGCGTGTGTTTCTCATTCTGTTGCCCTCCTCATGGGTCTTCCTGCGCACATCGACTCGGCGCCGATTATGGCTGCGGTAGAGGAGATGTCAAGGATGAACGGAGGATGAACGGGACAAAGGATGAGCCCCCATGCGAACGACGAGATCGCCCGCCGGTCGCGAGGCTACGCGAACACGCCGAGCGGCTCGAACCGTCCCTTCAGCACCGCTTGCGTGTCGTCGTAGGCCAGCCATTCCTTGATCATGGTCGCGTAGACATTTCGAAAATCGGTCGTCATCTTCAGATTGCCCTCGTCCAGATCCGTGAGGCTGGGAGGACGGCCGTAAAAGCCACCCTTGACACTCTTGCCGAAGATGAACATCGGCGTCGCGGTGCCGTGATCGGTGCCGAGGCTGCCGTTCTCCTCGACACGGCGCCCGAATTCCGTGAACATCATCACGGCCACGTCGTCCGCGCGCCCGATGCGTGTAATGTCCTCCATGAACGCGCGGACCGCGTCGGCGGTGTACATGAGCAGACGGCTGTGCAGATCGGCTTGCTGCACATGCGTATCGAACGAGTTCCCCTGGTAGGTGACGTAGTACACGCGCGTCGGCGTGCCGGCGGCGATCAGCGCGGCGACGCGCTGGAGACCGCCGCCAAACGCATTCCCGATGCCGTAATCGACCGTCGTCCGGTACAACGCTGCAGCTTGCCGGACGAAATCCGAACTGTCGGTCGCATTCCGCGCGGTCGCCGCGAGGAAGTCGAGCGTGGCATTCGAGGTCGCACGCGTCTCGCTCAGCGTCACGAGGGCCTTTTTCTCCGCGTCCGTCCCTTCACGCCGAAAACGAGCCGGATCGTCGAACACGAGCGGTGAATGCCGTCCGCTTCGCACGGCGAGCGACTGCGAGCTGCCGATGTTCACGATGATGTTGTGCGTTGCGGGATCGTACCGGCGATCCGCCAGTCGTCCCAGCCAACCGAGCGTCTCGCCGCCGTTAGGCACGCCGGTGTGCCAGTAGCTCATGGACGAAAAGTGCGAGAAGCTCGGGTGCTCATAGCCGCAGCCGTGGACCACGGCCATGAGACCATCCTTGTACAGCCGCTCGAAGCCGACCATTGACGGATGAAACCCAAAGCCGTCGCCAATCTTGATGACATCTCGATCCGGAATCCCCAGCGTGGGCCTGGCGCGATAGTAGGCGGCATCGCCGTACGGGACGAGGGTGTTCAACCCGTCATTACCGCCGGACAATTCAAGGACCACCAGGATCCGCTCGGGATGCCGTTCGACGCTGGTGCCTTGCAGCGCCTGTGCGGCGAGCGCCGCCGACGTGCGGTTCAGGAACGCCGGCAACCCCGTGCCGATGCCGATCCCATACAGCCCTCGAGCCAGGAAATCACGCCGCGAGCACGAACAGGCCATCGCTCACGCCCTCCCAGCTAACCGAGTTGGTGCTCAGGTGTGCAGAGCACGAGGTACAGCAGCTCTCGAAGCGCGGGCTCCAGCTTGTCGGTCGGCTGCACGGTGGACGCACCCAGCGCGTCGCGCAGGAAATTCACCAGTACGATCCTGTCCTTCTCTGCGAGAGGCACCCGGAGAAATCTCCCGACAAAATGATCCACTACGGCGTCGACGCTGTCCGCGTGCGCCGCTGCGACCACCGCTGTCAGACTGACGTCCGCCGCGTGTCTCGGAATCGGTTTGGTCCGTTCGTAGGCCATGACGTAGCCGCGATAGCTGGCATAGCGCGTATTGAAGTCCTCGTCGCGGTCGGCCATCATGTTCGATTCCGCATCGCCGGTCCCGTCCTTCGTCGCCTCGGTGATGTTCTTGCCTTTCGCGAGCTGCTCTCCGACGCGTGCGTAGGTGACAGGCATCGCCCGATCCGGTGCGCGGAACGATTTCACGTCGGGAAACAGCACGTCGCGGAACACGTTGCCGCGCTGAAAGAGCATGGCCGGAGTGATCCACGTGCGCCCGCCCGCCCAACCCGCCACGTTCGGCGGATCGAAGAGCGTTTGCCCCAGACCGCCCGTCGTGCGGCCGAAGTCGGGGATGGTCGGCAACTCGCGCAGCCCCATCTTCTTGTACGTCGAGATGACGAGATCGACCGGACTCTTGATCTGCGTCGCATAGGACGCCGAGCTGTAGAAATCCCTGGAGAGGAAGACCTGCGTGAGCAGCGGCCTCACCTGGTAGCCGCTGTCGCGGAACGTCCGGCCGAGAGCCATCCTGACCGGCTCGGACATGTCGTCGCGCACGAAATATCGATACAGCTTCGCGGCCACGAACTCGGCGGTGATCCGCTGACTGAGAATCGCGTCGATGATGTCCTCGCCGTTGAACGGCCCAGTCCGACCGAGAAACGTCTTGTCGCCGAAGTCGTGCTGCTCAGCGTCGAACTTGAACGCCAGCACAGCGTTCGTCCAGCCGGTGAATGCCCGGGCCGCCTCGCGCACATCGCGCTCCGTATAGTTCCCGACGCCCATCGAGAACAGTTCGAGCAGCTCGCGGCCGAAGTTCTCGTTCGGGTGTTTCTTGACGTTCTCGCCGTTGTCGAGATAGACGAGCATCGCCGGGTCTCTCAGAATCCCGGTCAGCAGGTCGCGAAAGCTGCCGGCGGCGTGCGCGCGAAGCATCTCGTTTTGCCGGAGCATCATCCGGTAGTCGCGCACCTTGACGTCACCCGTCGCGAAATGCCCGTGCCAGAAGAGGGTCAACTTCTCTTCGAGCGGGCGCTTCGTCGTGAGCATGCGGTTCGCCCACCAGACGCCGAGCCGCTGCGTTTCGATGCTGTTGGCGCGCAAGCCGTAGAAGAACTTGTCGGCGACAGGTTGGAGCCGGCGGTCGGAGCCTTTTGGCAGCACCTTGACGCCGAGCGCCTCGCCGCGCTCGCGCGCAATCCGCACCGCTTCGGCCCGGCTCGGAGGAAATGGATCCATGCCCGGGTCCCAGATCCCTGATGCCTCGAATGGTGTGAGCGCGCTGTTCTCGACCGGTTCGTAGTCGACCAACCAGCTGACCGCCTGCGTCGGCGTCATCGCGGCCAAGCGTGCGATCTCGTCAGGGGTCGCGCCGAAGCCGGCGCGCTCGATCAGATGAGCCGCGCGGTCGTAGGTCCAGTCGCTCGCGGCGAGTGGTGACAGGTCGTCCACCCATGTGGCCGGCCCGTCAGCGAGCATTACCGCCCCACACGCCAGGCAGCATAGAAACGACCAGAGGGGAGAACGCCGGCGACAGCGGGTCATCACGCCTCCTGCGATGGGGACGAGCGATAGTACATCACAACCTCTGTATCCCCTTCCCGGCGGGCCGACCGCCCCGTCGAAGCTCGACACGATCACGCGTCGGAGCGAAGGCGGACCTGCGTCGCCGAAGCTCGAGTCGATAGCCGTCGAGCGAAGGCGGGCCTGCCTCGCCGAAGCTCGAGTCGATAGCCGTCGAGCGAAGCCGGGCCTGCCTCGCCGAAGCTCGAGTCGATAGCCGTCGAGCGAAGGCGGACCTGCCTCGCCGAAGCTCGAGTCGATAGCCGTCGAGCGAAGGCGGGTCGCCGGGAGGGACGGAGGTGTTAGCATCTCCAGCCTGGAGGGCAATGATGGTCACGCGGCGAATCGTCGTGAGCGCGCTGCTCGTGCTCCTCAGCGCAGCAGCCGCGGCGGCGCAGCCCGCGCCGGCCGCCAGCGACAAAGCCGATGCGCTGTCCGAGGCGGCCCGCAAAGGTGACGCGGTCGCGGTCAAGAAGCTGCTCGACGAAGGCGTCGACGTCAACACGAAGTTCCGCTACAACCGCATGGCGCTCTCGTTCGCCGCGGATCGCGGGCACGTCGAGGTGGTCAAGCTGCTGCTCGATCGCGGCGCCGACGTGAACGCCAGGGACACGTTCTACAACGCGACGGCGCTCACCTGGGCCGTCGGCCCGGCGATGGATCGCACGCCGCAACACGCCGAGGTGGTTCGACTGCTGCTGCAGCACGGCGCGCAGGGCAAAGAGAACGCGCTGATCGGAGCAGTCGCCGCGTCCGACGCGCCAATGGTCAAGGTGATTCTCGACGTGGGAGGCATTTCAGCGACTTCACTGTCGGACGCGCTGGCCACGGCAGCGCGCGGGAAGCACCCCGACATCGTGACCTTGCTCGAGCAGGCCGGGGCAAAGCCACACCCCGAGTTGAAGATGAGCGAAGCCGAGCTCGCGCGATTCGCCGGCACATATCGCGCGCCCACAGGGAACGAGATTGTATTGGCTGTCGAGAATGGCCAGCTTGCCGACGGACAGCAAGGACAGAAGCTCAGATTCGTGGCGCGCAACGAGACGACGTTCGCGGCGGTCCAGTCGCCGACGACAACGTTGACATTCCGCCTCGAAGGTACCAAGGCGATGGCGTTCACAATCGGACAGGGCAACCCCGGCGCGATCACCTATACACGCGTGGAAGGTAAATAGATCATGCGAGTCGCAGCCTCCCTCGGCGTCTGGCTCGTCGCCGGCACCGCGCTCTCCGCACAGAACTGGCCGATGTTCCGCGGACCCGCCGCATCCGGGGTTGCCGACGGCACGCCGACGCCGGTGAAATGGGACGTCGGCACCGGAGACAACGTCCTCTGGAAGACGCCGGTCGCCGGCGTGGCCGTCTCGAGCCCAATCGTCTGGGGCGACCGCGTGTTCGTGTCGACGGCACTCAGCAGCGACGCGTCTGCCGGCATTCGCACCGGCCTCTACGGCGATGTCGAGCCCGCGAAGGACATGTCGAAGCACACCTGGAAACTCGTTGCGCTCGACAAGCGGACCGGTAAAGTGCTGTGGGAACGCATCGCGCACGAAGGCATTCCAAAAACGAAACGCCATCCCAAATCGAGCCAGGCCACCGCGACGCCGGTCACCGACGGCCAGCGTGTGATCGTGTCGTTCGGTTCGGAAGGACTCTACGCCTACGACTTGGACGGCAAGCCCCTCTGGAACCGCGATCTCGGCGTCCTGAACGCCGGCTGGTTCTACGATCCGGATTATGAATGGGGCGTCGGCAGCTCGCCGATCATCTGGAAGAATCTCGTCATCGTCCAATGCGACATCCAGAAGAACTCGTTCATCGCCGCGTTCGACGCCGCAACCGGTCACCCCGTGTGGCGCACCCCGCGCGAAGAGATCCCGTCCTGGTCGACGCCGGCGATCTTCGAGAACAACGGCCGGACGGAACTCGTCACGCAGGCGACGACGTTCATTCGCGGGTACGATCCGACGAACGGCAAAGAACTGTGGCGGCTCTCCGGTAACTCGGAGATCGCCATTCCGACGCCGATCGTGGGCCCCGGCGTAATTATCGTCACCAACGGCTATCGGGGCGTGCAGCCGATTTTTGCGATCAAACCAGGTGCGAGCGGCGACATCACACCGGCAAGCGGTCAGACGCAGAACGCGTCGATTGCGTGGAGCGCCAATCGCGGCGGCCCGTACATCCCGACGCCGGTGATTTACGGCGATCACCTCTACGTGCTGCAGATCAACGCGGTGCTGGCGGCGTACAACGTGCGCACCGGCGAGCGGGTATATCAGGAGCGTGTCGGTGGAGGCGGATCGTTCAGCGCGTCGCCTGTAGCGGCAGACGGTAAGCTGTACCTCGCGAGCGAGGATGGCGACGTGTTCGTGGTCAAGGCCGGACCGACGTACGAGCTGCTGGCCACGAACCACCTCGGCCAGGTCGTCATAGCCACGCCGGCAATTTCCGCCGGCACGATCATCATCCGCGGGTTGAAGGATGTCATCGCCATCAAACAGAAGCCGTGAATACGACGAGGAACGCAGAGCCCGCAGAGCCCGGAGAACCGTTATGGATCTCAAACACACCGCGTTCACGACGCTCCAGATAACCGCTTCTTCGTGCCTTCGTGGCTTCGTGGTTGCATTTGTAGTCGTCGCCGGGTGCGGACTGGATCTGGTCTCCGCGCAACGCCGCTCGGCCGACTGGCCGCAATGGCGAGGCCCGAACCGCGATGGCGTCGTCTCGTCGTTCACGGAGCCGAAAACCTGGCCGCAGCAGCTCACGAAGACCTGGAAAGTCGACGTGGGCATCGGCTATTCCACACCGGTCCTCGTCGGCGATCGCATTTACATGTATTCGCGCCGCGGCGACAAGGAAGTGCTCGCCGCGCTCGACGCCGGCACGGGCAAGGAGATTTGGCAAAGCGGTTATGCCGCGCCGTTCAACTTGACGCCGGCCGCGGCGAGTCACGACAAAGGACCGAAATCGACGCCGACTTTCGCCGGCGGCAAGCTGTACACGCTGGGCATGAGCGGTATCGTCACCGCGTTTGATGCCGCGAGCGGCAAGCAGCTCTGGCAGAAACCATCCCCGCCCGTTGCGCCGCTGTACCACACGGCGATGTCGCCGCTCGTCGATCGCGGGTTGGTGATCGTTCACGTGGGCGGCCACGGCCAGGGCGCGCTGACCGCCTTCGACGCGAACAGCGGGGCCGTCAAATGGAGCTGGAATGGCGATGGTCCCGCTTACGGCTCGCCGATCGCGGTCGACTTCGACGGCACGCGTCAGGTGATCGTGCTCACACAGGAGAACCTGATTGGCGTTGCGGCAGCCACTGGCGACCTGCTCTGGAAGCGCCCGTTTACGACGAGCTTCACGCAGAACGCGATTACCCCGATCCTGTACGGCCAGACGGTCATCGTGTCCGGATTGGAAAAAGGTGTGACGGCGTTCACAGTGACGAAGCGCGACGGCCGATGGGCGACAGAGACCGTCTGGGACAATCAGGATGTCGCCCTCTACATGGCCAACGGCGTCATCTTCCACGACATGCTCATCGGCATGTCGCACAAGAACAGCGGCCAGTTCTTCGCGCTCGACGCAAAAACCGGCAAGACGTTGTGGAGGAGCGAGCCAAGGCAGGCGACCAATGCCGCCATCACGCGCGCGGGCGAGCTGGTGTTCCTTCTGAAAGACGATGGAGAACTGATTGTCGCCAGGCCGACCACGAGCGCCCTGTCACCGGTGAAGCGTTATACCGTCGCCGACAGCGCCACCTGGTCCGCGCCCACGATTGCGGGGAATCGGATCTTCGTCAAAGACACGTCCAACCTGACGCTCTGGACTTGGTAGACGCTGCGACGGCGCGCCGTCCCATTCGAGGCTACCGGGCCACCATGAGCTGACGCGCTCAGTCGTGACTGTCCGCTCGCTTGCCGATGCAGTACAGGAACTTCGCGGTCCGTATGAAAATTTGTCCCTCCGAGATCGCGGGTGAGCTGAGCGTATAATCGTCGAAATCGTTCTCGGCCAGCACGGCGAACGACGGTCCTGCCTTCACGACGCTCGTCAGTCCATCCTCGTTGGTGATGTAGATCTTTCCGTCGGCCAGCACCGGCGATCCGCTGTAGGTCGACGGCCGCAGGCGCTGGCGTCCGTACACCTCCTTACCGGTCTTCGGATCGAGGCACCACATGATGCCGCGATCGTTGATGACGTAGAGATAGGTTCCGTCGGTGACCGGTGTCGGCACGTCGGGACCGTTGCCGAACGACCACAGGAGGTGCGACCTCGTCACATCGCCGCGACCGCCGGCTTTGAGCACGAGCATCGGCCGCTCGCGCGATGGTGCGACGATGAGATCTCCATGCACGACCGGCGACGCCACGATGCGGTAGCTGCCGTCATTGTCGGGGTTGAGCCCATTCGCCCGCCACAACTCCTTCCCCGTTGCCGGATCGTGGCCGGTGACGACGTCGCCGCCCGTAATCACGATTTCGCTCGTCGTGCCGGAGCGGACCAACGCGGGCGTCGTGTATGAGTCGGGCGACTCGAAGCGCGCCTGCGTCGGCCGCTCGACACGCCAGATCGTCTTGCCGGTCGCCGCATCGATGCGCAGAAGGTACGACGGATCGTCGGTCCGCATGCCGTGCAGCACCTGCACGAACAGCGCGCCGCCGTGCAGCATCGGAGACGATCCGTAGCCCCAGTTCAGACCGAAGCGTCCGTACTCCTGCTGGAGGTCGCGCGCCCACTGCTCGCTCCCTGCGAAGTCGAACGCCTTGATGATTCCCGTTCCGGTCATCGCCCAGACGTGGGCGCCGTCGGTGACCGGCGAGGGCGTCGACATGTTCTGTTTGCGTTCCTGATGGTTGCCGCCGCCGAGCGGCCGCTTCCAGAGCACGGTCCCCTTGTTGCGGTCGACGCACCACAGAAAGAGGTTGTCTCCGTCCCGCCGCCGCAGGTCCTCGGCGACGTTCAAGAAGATCCGATCGCCCCACACGATTGGCGTGGAACCCGACCAGGCAGGCAGGTCGAGCTTCCACGTGACGTTCTCCGTCTTCGACCAGCGAACGGGCAGATTCTTCTCGCCGCTCAGGCCGTTGAGCGAAGGTCCGCGCCACTGCGGCCAGTTCTCGGCCGACGGCGCCGCCATCAAGGCCACGAGCGAGATCGAGATGAGGACGATCTTTGTCGTGCCTTCGCGTCTTCGTGGGTGCATTGTGCTATTCCGATCGCAGCGCCGCCAGCAGCGGCGTCCGCAGCGCGGCCCGCGTCGCGAGAATCGACGATAGCAGGCCCGCCAGAAACACGGCAACCAGCAACCATGCGCCCGTTCCAGCAGCCGGCAGCCTACCGCCGCGCTCGACCGCGGCCGGCACAATCGCCACCAGCGCGGACGCCGTACCGATGGTCAGCCCGCACGCGAGCAGCAGCAGATTCTCGGCGACGATGATGGTGAAGATGTGGCCGCGTCGGTACCCGACGGCGCCAAGTAACGCCAGCTCCTGCCGGCGTTCGAGGACGTTGCGAAGCAGTACCGCCGCGAGGCCGACGGTGCCGAGGATCAGACCCAGCCCGCCCAATGTCTGGAACGTCGAGAGGTATGTGTTCTCCACCGCATGAAACTCCGCCAACCGCGCGGTCGTCTCAACAGCATCGGCGCCCAGATCGGCGGCGCTCTCTTCAATCCTCGCCGCGATCTCCTGAACCCGATGACCATCCCCACCTGCCTGACCTGGCCCGGCCACCCTCGCGCTTCGCGCTTCCGCCTTCGCGTCCTGCGCTTCGGCGGACAAGTCGGCGGGCAAGCCTGCCCCACTTGCCCTCTCCGCCCCGATCTCAACAAGCAGGAACCGATACCCTTCCTCGTCGGGAAACAACCGGACGAAGCCCGTATCGGCCATCAGCAGCTCGCCCTGAAAAATACTGTCGGACAGCGCCGCCACGAGGCGCAACCGGACTGAACGGTCACCCTGCGCAACGATGATGTCGTCGCCGAGTTTCTTGTGGAGCACGTAGGTCATCGAGTTCGCGTCGGCGATCACGGGCACCACGTCGACGCCAAGCTCCCGGTGCAGCAACAGCCAGGGGTTCGCGCGCTCGGCGTCACTCGACGCGAGTGCCTGCTGAAATGTGAATCGTCCCGCGTCAATGAACCGACGGCCGGCGCCGAGAATTCGTGGCCGCTTCGGCTCATACAGGTTCAAACAACTCGCATCGTCTCCCGCCAGGACGCGGAACGGCTCGATTGTGATCGCATCCGCGCCGTTCAGGCCGAGTGTCTCCCGGCCATCGCGGCCGTTCGGATCGCCAACGAGAGGCAGCTGCAGGTCCACGAGGAGCGAAAAGCCGCCGACTCCGGAGTGTCGATCCGTCGCGGGAGGGCCTTCGCGGCGAAATGCATCCACCGCGACCAGAATGAAGGTCGCGGCCGCGATCACGCCAATCGCGAGGACGCTGCGGCCCGGACGCTCCGCCGCGTTGCGAAGGCCGATTCGCCACAGCGGCCGCCGGCCGCGCGGGTCGAGGGACGATCGCGGCGGTTGCCGCAGCCTGAATGTGACGGCGCACAGGCCGGCGGCGAGCAGCGACGTGCCCGCGCCGAAGAATCCGGCGGTGCCATCGATGGCGCCGGCTGCGCTGGCACCGAGCAGCGCGACGCCGAGGACGGCGAAGGCGAAGCGAGCGTAGCGCGCGCCTTTCCCGCTTCCGCTCACGAACGCGGGAAAGGGCTGCCCGGCACCCGAGAGAAGACTCCGCTCAGACAGACGCGAGAGCGATCGCAGCGTCCACCAGATGCAGACCACAGCCGCGACAAGTGCTCCCGCTGCGCCAGCTGACAGCGACCCGGGAGACACGTGAAGCCGAAGCGCCGTCGTGCCGACCGCACCCGACCACCAGGTGCGCAAACCCGCCATCATTGCCGCGCCGTACGCCACCGCGCCGGCGGCGCCGAGCACGCTGCCGCTCGCTGCGAGAACGGCTCCCTCGGCCGAGAACAGACGCCTCACCCGCGCCGTCGTGAAGCCGACCGCGCGCAGCAAACCCACCTCGCGCGCGCGTTGCTCAACTCCGAGCCGGAAGAACAACGCCGCGAGCATCAGCGCCGACACGACCAGGAAGAAGCTGAAATAGGTGAAGTACTCACCGAAATCTGTGGCGCCGCGCGAGGCGGCCAGGCCGTCCGCGCGGACGTCGCGGACGGCGAGGCCCATCGCGAACGGATCGACCTTCGCGCGCAGGCTGGTGACGTACCGATCGCGCGCATCCGCGATCGACACGCCGGCCGGCGGCATGACACGTACCGATGAGCGATCGCCGAACCGCGAATGCCACAGCCGCCGACCTTCCTCCAGCGGGATGAACGCCTTCGGCGTCGTCCGGTACGTGTCCCAATAGTCTTCGTCGACGCGACGGACGCGGTGAAGATCGATCGGAAACGGCGGGTCCCAGGCGCCCAAGGTTTTGGCCTCCGTGATGCCCGGATAGACTGGAGCCAAGTCGCGATCTGCCGTCGCGCCGGCAATCGGCACCACCGCCGCGACGCGAAACGCGGCGCTTCGCGTGGTCAGTCGGCCCGGGTCTTCCCATACGTAGTACTCGATCGTCACGGCGTCACCGACCTTGACGGCAAGGTCGCGAGCCGTCCAGTCGTTCAACACGATCGGTGGCGCGGCACTCGGCTGTGGCGCGAGTGGGCTCGGCGCTCGGCTAAAGCCTTCGCGCTCCAGGGGCATGACGGCACGCAAATCCATCGCTGTCACGAGGGAATACGGCACCTGGCGATCGCCGCCGGTGATCGTGTTCGCAAGATAGGTGAAGACGGATTGCGCGCTCATCGCCACGGCGGCCGCAGCGGCGTCCGCGGCCTTCGCGCGCGGGCCGTCGAGCAGGCCCGCAGCGCTTTCGACGATGACGGTGCGTGGCGTGTCCATCGTAGCGGCGGATCCGACGCCGCGCACCGTGAAACCAACATCCTCGAGCGCAAATCGGCGGCGGATCAGGTCCTCTAGGGCGGCCCTTTTAGGGCCGCCAGTTGAGGGCTGCCCGATCAGCAGGGCGTTCACGCGGCCGCCGACGTCGAGGTCCTGTTGAAGCCGCTGCAGCGGCACAAATACCGCGCGAACGTCGCCCTGCTTCGGCTGTAGCGAAAAGTCGCCCAAGTCTTCCGGCGCGACGATAGCTCGGACCGTCAAGCGCAGCGTGCGTCCGAGATTGTCCTTGCGGCCGTGCAACGATTCGATTGGGATCGCTGACGGCCGCTCGACGCGCACGAGCACGGTGCCGCCCGCAGCAGCGCCGATGTCGGCCGCAAGCGCACGACTGAGCAGCGCGTCGCGACCGTTTGGTCCCGACACCCCGCTCACCGCGTGAAAACGCCAGAAGCGGTCGTCGACACCGTAGACCTGGACGCGCGACGCCCGCCGGCCGCTCTCCTGATCGGTAACCAGTGCTGTCGTCACGATCATCGGACAGATACCGTCGAAGGCCGCAGAGAAGTCCTGGTCCGCTTCGAGATCGACGGCGAGCGCCTCTCGAAAAAACGCGGATGACAGGACCACGCGGTCGGCCCGCCCGAGCCGCTGCAGCACGAGATCGCGCAGGCTGCCGCGCACCGAGTCGCCGACGAGCAGCGCGCCCGCAAGCACCGCCACCGCCGTAGCAACGCCGAGCACGACGGCTACGTTCGTGCGCCAGTAGTGCACGAGCCCGCGACGAACGAGATGCCCGGCCTTCACATGTATCTCAGGACCGGTGAAGCTGCCGGTCAACCAGCTCGAACCTGATCGGCAACCTCGCTGCAAGCTGCGTGCTGTGCGTCACGACGATGAGGATGGTGTTCTCACGACGGTGAAGGTCGAGCAAGAGCGCTGCGACGTTGTCCGCAGCCGCTCGATCGAGGTTTCCAGTCGGCTCGTCGCACAAGAGCAGCCGCGGGTTCCGGACGAGCGCGCGCGCGATCGCAACGCGCTGCCGCTCGCCGCCCGACAACTCGGCCGGCCGATGATCGATTCGATCGGCCAGCCCCACCTGCTCAACCAGCTGCCGTGCACGCGGACTGTCGCGGTCGCCTGGAGCCACGAGCGTCGGTATGAGGACGTTCTCGAGCACGGTGCACTGCGGAAGCAGGCAGTGATCCTGAAACACGAACCCGATCGACGTGTTACGGAACGCGGCGAGATCGTTTGCGGCGAGCTCGAACGGGTTGCGGCCGTCAAGCGTCACAGTGCCAGAAGTCGGCGGCTCGAGCGCGCCGAGCGCATACAGCAATGAGCTCTTGCCGCTGCCCGACGGTCCCATGACGGCGGCCGCCTCGCCGGGCGAGAGGGAAAACGATACATCCGACAGCACGGTCAGCGGACCGCGCGGGGTTGGGTAATCCTTGGAGAGGTGAAGAACGTTCAGCACTGCGCTTATCGCTGCCCCGCCACACCGCGCGCCGGCTGCGCCCCGAGCGATTCGTACACCGCGAGCAGCCGATCCGCCGATCGCTGAATGCTGTAATGGGCCCGAACGCCGTCGAAGCCGCGGTCGCCGAGCGTGCGCGCCAGATCGCGATCCTTCCAGAGCGTGAACAGCCCCTCGGCAAGCGCCCCGGGATCGTCCGGCGTGACGAGCAGACCGCCGCCGGTCTTCTCGACGATCTCGGTGAACGCTCCGCGGCGCGGCTGCACGACCGGCACGCCGCTCGCCATCGCTTCGAGCAGGAAGACGCCCTTGGGCTCGTCATACGGCGTGGGCACCGACAGCGCGTCCAGCGTGCGCAGGAACGCAAGCTTTCCGTCGCGGTCCACAGCGCCGCGATACGTGAACTCCTCCGCCAGACCGTTCCTGGCGAGCCCGCGTTTCACGTCCGCGAGGTACGGTTCGTGCTCCCGCGACAGGTAACCGGCCGCTTCGAAACGGACCGGGGCGTTGCCGGTGCGCTTCCGGAAGAGCGGATACGCCTCGGCCAGGACGTGCAGCCCTTTCTCCGGCGCGATCCGCGCGAAGTAGCCGATCCGGAACGGGGTCCCCGTATACCCCGTCCGCTTCTGGTAGCCCTGCATGTTAATCCCAAGCGGCACGACGTCGATCTGTGTTTCGCTGACGCCCAGCAGCCGTGCCATTGGCGGCACGTAATAGTCACTGACCGCGATGAACCGATCGACCTCGGTCACCTGCCGGCGAATGAGCTCGATCGCCGTCGTGCGATACGGCTCGATGAGGCCGTCGAGAAAGAGATCTTCACCCTGCAGCGTGCAGCAGATCGGACGATTCAACGTGGCACGGAGCGGCTTGGCCAGGCTGATGAGCAGCGAGTTGGGCAGGTTGACCACGTCGGGAGTCGGTTCATCCGACAGCCATTCGAGCAGCTTGTCGAACTCCTTCCGCAGCACGCCGCGGTCGCCCTCGAGCATCGACACCATCAGGTCGCCGAGCATCTTCGGATCGGTGGAAAGCGAGCGGCTCGCAAACGCGCGGATGACGCCCGGGGCATCCCAGAGGCGATCGAGGAACCGCGGCGTCTTCCGGAACAGCGGGACGTATTGCTGCAGGTAAATGCTGATGCCGCCGAAGAGCACCCGGTTGCGGCTGACGTTCCCCTCGTCCGGATTCGTTGGCGTGTACAGCGGCAGCAAGGTCACATCGTGGCCGCGCGCCAGCAGTTCGACAGCCAGCGCGTTGTCGCGCGAGCAGCTGCCGCAGTACATCCCAGCCGCGCCCGCGGTGATGGACAGAATCTTCACGACCCTGAGGGGCTCAACACAAAGGCCACTAACGTGAAGCGCCCGCGATCATAAGTCCGCCGTCTGAAACGCCCTCGCCCGAAACAGGAAGTCGATGAGATTCCCTTCATGCGGCTGCAGCCAGTTCAACTGGATCGTCGGCACCGGACCCAGATTCAACCTGTCCACATGCACGGCATCGAGCAGCGACCGCCGGAACGCGGGGTTGCAGGTAATTGCGGTGCAGACCAATGTGGGCCCGATCGCCCCGAGCATCCTCTGTTCAGGACACTGCACGACGGCCACGAACGGGAACATGTACTCCTTCTTCGCAATTGCGGCCTCCGGCGAGTCGCAGTGCACGACGGTCGGCAGTAGATAGTCCGCTCTGCCCGCCTTGACGAGACGCGGTACGTCGCGGTGCATCGCCGTCACGTCTGCGACGCCTGGCGTCCGCAGGTCCGCGTCGATCTCGTTCGAAATCGCATCGGCAACGCCGGGTACCGTAAATGCGGCGAGGCTGGCCTCGGGATGGTCGGGCGGCATCGGGCGGATCGCCGCCAGGCGCTGCGCGACGGCGTCAGCGATTTCCCGCGTGCGCCGGCTCGCCCAGATCCCCGAACAATTGATACAGCCTCGGCCGCTGTTCAGGAAGACGCTGTCGACCATCACGTCGAGAAACTGCTCCCAGCGGTCCACCTGATCGTCGCCCAGGAGAATCTTCGAGAACCCCGGGCCGTGGGCCTGCACGGCGGGGTTGCCGCGATACCGATCCACCGTGGCCGTGCCGCCGAAAATCAGGTTGCGCCCACAGCTGTCGAGCACGGCCGCTCCGACGTCGCCCTGCCCCGGATAGACCGAGATGGCTTCGCGAGGAATCCCGGCCTTGAAGAACGCCTCCGCCATGCGATACGGCGTCCATGGCTCTTGAGGCCCTGGCTTGAGGACGAGTCCGACTTGCAACGGAATCACCGGCAGCCACAGTGTGTGCACACCGGGCGAATTGGACGGCAGCACGAGACCGACGACCGGGCTCTGCGGCTGATAACTGACCGGAACGCCGCGCTCTTCGCCGTGGCCGCGCGACAGGATGTCGAACGACAGACCGCGCGTGAGCGATGTGAGAATGGCGCGCATTTCCTCCAGAACGAACGCGTTCTTCTTCATGTTCGCGCGGCACATGCGCTCGGGCAGGCCCGTGGATGCCGACTGCGCGCGAACGAACTCGTCCGGCGTTTGCGTGCCGTCGCCCATCGGCAACGTGGCGTTCATGTACAGCTCGCCCGCGGCGCCAACCCGCGCGATCAGCTCCTCGATGGGAATCTCGCGCAGCCGTTCGCGCGCGCGCTGCGCTTTTCGCATGTCGCGCTGGATGAGGCCGCCGTTGGCGCGGCTGACGTTGGCGATCGGCTCGCCGGTGGCAAAGTGCACAACCGGATCGACGTCGATGCTCGTATACGGCGAACCCCAGCGCAGAATAGGTAGATTGAGCATATGTATCAACCGCGACATTTTTCGTGCCTTCGTGCCTTCGTGGTTGCATCTTCGTTTAGTAGACGCCAACCGTCGTCGTTGACGCAAAGGCCCGATACGGCCTCACGCCGCTGATGCCATCCCACGGAAACGCGTCGCATGGCCGCTCCCGCTCCCCTTCGTCCCGCTCGAGGAAGCCGGGCATGAAAAACTCCTTCGTGAGCGTCGTCAGTTTCACGCGTCCGGTCTGATCGTAGTCCACGAGCGTGTTGGCATCATCGAAGCTGACCACTTCGATCACCGCGCGCGGCTGCGGCGCGTAGTACGCAATTTTGTAGCTGTTGTGCGGTCCGCTCGGCGCGCTCGCGGCCAGACCCATCAGCGTGTTGCCGTAGGTCGGCGTCATGTAGGCGCCGTCGAGCAGCTCCTCGTGCGCAAACCGGTTCCACTGCGGCGTGAACTCGGTGCCGCCGGAGAAAATGCCCGTGATGCCTGCCTGACGAATCGTCGTTCCCATCGACTCGAGCCGCAAGGCCAGTGCCTCGAGCAGCTTGGGTGTCGCAAACATGCAGCGGATGTCGTGGCCGGCGCTCAGGACGGTGACCGCCTGATCGATCACATGATCCTTGTAGGCTTGCAGATGCTCACTCCAGCCTTTTTTGATCAGCTTGATGACCCATCGTGGATCGAGATCGACGCAGAAGCAGATGCCGCCGCCGCGGTATTGCGCGAGATGCTCGACCGCGAGCCGCAGGCGACGCGGACCCGAAGGCCCGAGCATGAGCCAGTTCGATCCCTTCGGAAAGAATTCGTCCGGCAGCGTCGCGCTGAACAGCTCGTAGTCGGTGCGGAAATCGTCGAAGGCCACGCGCGTTTTGGGAATGCCGGTCGTGCCACCGGTCTCGAACACGAACACCGGCTTGCCGGCGAGCCCCTTCGGAATCCACCGCTGTACCGGCCCGCCACGGAGCCATTCATCCTCGAACGAGCCGAACCGCTTCAGATCGTCGAACGCGGTGACGTCGCGCCGCGGATCCCAACCAGCCTTCTTCGCGAAGTCGAGCCAGAATGGACATCCGGTCGATGGATCGAAATGCCAGCCGACCACTTCGCGCACCCAGGCATCGAGCGCGTCGCGCGACGTGGCAATCGTCTGAGCCGCCGAATGCATCACAGCCACGTGTTGCACCACAGAGGACACCGGGAACACGCCGGATCACACATGAACGGATCGACGCGCATCATGGCGTAGTATAGCGCCCATGACGGCGGCCTTCCTCGTCGCAGCAATGTACGCGCTGCACCAGGACGTCTGGTTCTGGCGCGATGCCCGGCCTCTCGTGTTCGGCTTCCTGCCAATCGGGCTTTTCTATCACGCCGCCTATACGATCGCCGTCTCGGTGCTCCTGTCGTGGCTGGTGCGGCGCTACTGGCCTGTGCACCTCGACCCTGCCGGCGAATGATTCCCGCCATCGTCGTCTTCGTGTACCTCGCGGTAGTGCTCGCCATCGGCTTCGTTGCGCGAGGCTCCGCACGCCGCGGCGCGGACGCCGAGGATTACTATCTCGCCGGCCGGTCGATCGGTCCGGCCGTTTTTCTTCTGTCGCTCTTCGGCGCGAACATGACGGCGTTCTCGATCCTGGGCGCATCGGGACATGCGTTCGCGAACGGGATCGTCACGTATGGCCTGATGGCCTCCTCGTCCGCGTTGATCATTCCGATCAGTCTCTTCACCATCGGCACGCGCCTGTGGGCGCTCGGCAAGCGCCACGGGTTCATGACGCCGGTGCAGATGTTTCGCGATCGGTGGGAGTGCGCGCACATCGGAACGGCGATCTTCGCAGTGCAGGCGCTCCTGCTCGTGCCCTACATCGTGATTGCCGTCATGGGCGGCGGCACGACGCTCGCGGCGGTCAGCGGGGGCCGCGTGCAGTTCTGGATCGGCGGCGGCATCGTCTCGCTGGTCGTGATGGGGTACGTGTTCGCCGGCGGCATGCGCGGCACAGCATGGGTGAACACGTTTCAAACGATTCTGTTTCTCTCGTTCGGCGCGATCGCCGTGGCCGTCATCGCCGCGGGCATGGGCGGCGTCGCGCGCGCGATGGAAGCGCTCCTCGCATCTCCGTCGACCGCGCCGCTGCTCACGCGCGAGCGGGTTTCGCCGCTCTATTTCTTCAGCTACACCTTCATCCCGTTGTCATCGATCGCGTTTCCGCACATCGGCATCTTCTGCCTCACGGCCCGGCGCCTGCGGCATTTCCGGAAGACGATTGTGCTCTACCCGATTTGCATGCTCACCGTCTGGCTCCCGTCCGTCTTCCTCGGCGTCGTTGCCAACCACGCCACTGAAGTCCCCGCGATTGCCGCGAAGATCGAGGCGCGCGCGATGCTCGCCACCGATGGGCCGACGCTCACGGCGGACCAGCGGCAAACGCTGCGCGCGCAGGCCTCGGGCGACGATGTGATCCTGAAACTGGTCGAAGGCTACGCGCCAGTATGGCTGGCGGCGTTGCTCGGCGCCGCCGTGATGGCCGCTGTAATGGCGAGCGACTCGCAGATTCTGGCGCTCTCGACGATGTTCACCGAAGACGTGTTCACGTTCTATCGAGGGACGGCGCGGTTTGGTCCGGCCGTGCAGGTGCAGACGGGCCGTGTGTTCGTCGTGCTGCTGACGGTGGTCGCGTATCTCATTGCGCTCGAAGCTCCGCAATCGATTTTCGATCTCGCCACGCAGTACGCCTTCGCAGGCTATTCCGCGCTGGCGCCGCTTCTCGTCGCGACGCTCTTCTGGCGCGGCAGCACGAAGTGGGGCGCCCTGGCGTCCACCGTCTGGACGGCAGCAGCGGTCGGCGCGGTCGCGACCCTGCAGGCGATCGTGCCTGCGCCTCCGGCAGGCGCGCCGATTTCGATCGCGTCGATCGGCGGCGTGGACGTCGTCACTCGAGCGGTCTCGGGCACGCTGGTGTTGGGCATGCTGCCGGTCGTGCCGATGACGATCGTCTCGGCGCTGCTGATGGTCGTCGTGTCGCGGCTGACGGCGGCCGCACGGCCATCTGAGGCCACACTCGCTCGCTATTTCTGATAGGACTGACGACGCGGGCGGTTTCGCCTGAAGCAGCCGGCTTCCGACGAACGAAACGCAAAACCGCGAGAACGCGCATAGCTCCTCGAATGTGCGAACCATGCTCACCTCGGGTGTAACGCCGTTCGATCGTCGGTTGGTGTCAGCGTCGTGGATATGCTGCGACGCTCGCGCGTATCCACAACAAGAGCCACGACCGTCTTTCTGTCGTAAGCCAATGTGATCGAGGAGTACGCGGTCTACGTACGCTGAATGCAGTCGTGTGGATACATGCGACGGCTGTGCATATCCGGTGGCGGCTCACAGGTATCCACGGCGAGGTCGGAGGCGTCGTGGGCCATGCTAACATCCTCCATTCATTGCACATGGCATTCTCGGACGGGTGATCGCCTGGACGTGGTTCGCGGCGGGGACTCGCGCCCGGCTACTTCATAAGGCGTTAGGCCGAGCGGGTCGCGATCTACCTGGCGGGCGTCAAGCGGCGGTGCGCTACCACACTCCATAGGCGCCCTCGAGGTGCATCAACAGAGGCGGGCGTGACGAAGGACGAGCTCGTTCGTGTCGCTCACGCCTGGGATCAGGCAATGATCGGGAACGACCCCGACGCGATCGGCGCGTTCATGGGCGACGACTGGGTGATCATCGGCTCCGATGGTCGTGCGAGCGATAAGGCGTCGTTTCTCGATCAGGTGCGCTCAGGCGCGCTCACACACGACGTCATGACATCGGAGGACGTGACCGTGAGGCCCTATGGTGATGCCGCCGCAGTCATGTCCCGTGGGGTCTCGGGTGGTCTATCAGCCCGTGGTACAAGTAGCGTTTTCAATCACATGCGGCGAATGTATTCAGCCGTCGCACCGATCCTGCTCGGCGATTGATCTGAATCGCGATCAGCGCGATCCCCTCGCATGTGAGGCTGCACAACGCACTGAGCACGGCACCAAGCGCCGCCAAACGGCCCTGGAGGCCGCGTGGCGTGCCGACGCCGAAGAGCGTCCGCATCCAGAGACCAAGATTGAAGGCGCCGGCATCCACGAGCAGCCGCTTGAGCACGTTCTCGTGCCCGCGCACGTGCGCGCGCCGGAGACCGCCAGTCTCATAGAGATGCGCACACGGTCGCTCAAGCAACTCCCCGCGTTTCCGAAGGAGTCGTTTCCCACGGTCGCCGCGGATGCGACGCCGATTCGCATAGACCGCGTCGCGTTCTGGCTCTTGATCGATCCACGACTGGGCCCGCGTTCGGGTTCGCTAATGTAGGTGCGAATCTCTAGCATCTCCAGGTCGTGCACCGTGGTTCGACTGTAGTAGCCCTTTTAGTAGCCCTTATCGGCGACGACCTTCTCGATCACTGCCACCGCGTCATCCGTCACGGCGCCGACGGCCTCGAGTTGCTCGGCGGATTCGGGCAGCGTCTCTTGGATGGTGGTCGTGTCGCCTTCGTCGGCGTCCTGCACGGTGACGCCGACGATCGCGCCCGTCTCGAGATCGATGGCGTGCTCGGCCTTGTGAGCCAAATGCGTCCGGCCATCCTTCATCTTCGTAATCTTCGCGTCGGGATCGTGCGGATGCATCCAGTCCTCATTCGAGCCCTTCTTCTTGCGTTTTCGATCGATCCGCGCCAAGTCGGCGCGCGTCGGTGTTCCGATGTCCGAGGCTTTCGCGAGCGTTGTCAGAAACATCCTCATAGCTCTCGCCGCTGTCGCGCCGCACGATGCTGCGCAATGCCGCGTTCGCTTCGAGCGTCGTCGCGTCGATGCCGATCGTCTTGCCCGGTCGGGAAGTCGGTCGCCGTCACCCACATGCTGGGTTGTCGATCACGTTTCCGCTTGCCCATCGCCATAGGCAGAGTGTAGTACATTGCGAGTTCCGAATCAGATCCCAACCAACACGCGATGTTGCTGTCCTTGTGGCTCGTCGTGGTCGCCTTGGTTCAGCCGCCGGCCGGAAATGCGCCACGTGACGTCGACCTGGCAACGTTGGCGCGCCTCGAGGCAGACTGGAACAACGCGCACATGCGTGGCGACGCTGCTGTGTTGGAGCGCCTCTTTGCCGATGATCTTGTTGTGGTGGTTCCCGGCATGCGCGTCATGACCAAAGCGGACGCGGTCGGCATGTTCACGTCCGGTCGGATGAAGTTCGACCGCTACGAGACGTCTGAGACGAAGTTCCGCGTGTATGACGCGACCGCGATCGTGACCGGTCGCCTTCGGCGAACGCGAGTCATTGCCGGCGCGACCGTCGACGACGACTGGAGGTTCACGAAGGTATACATCCGCCGCGGGGACCGGTGGAATGTCGTCTCGTTTCATGCGTCGAATACTGCTCCCTGAATCTCAACGACGAACTCGACCGATCGTTGGAGCTGGCGAGCGGTATGTCGGACTGTGGCGGCTCGCTTCGCTCCTCTGTTGTGAGTCGCTCGCAGCTCAACTCTGTCTAGTCAGATCGGCGAACATGCCAGTGTAATACCTGACGGGTGACGATTTCGCGAGGCGCAGTAGTTCTGCTCTGTTCGGTACTCGCTGCCTCACGACCTTCACCCTCACGAAACCTCGCCTTCGCAGAAACGAGCCTTGCGTCTCGGGGATCGCTCGGCTAAAAGCCTTCGCGCTACATCTGCGCGTCCGGCAAGGCGCGGAGACTGCGTGCGAACGGCGTCACGGCCAGTCGGCGAATGGTGTCGATCGCGGCCGACTCTAAGCGCGCCGATAGTAGCGCGAAGTCCTGATCATACCGAAGCCGGAAGTCGAGCGAAGTGAGAGTTCGCGTCGACTTCGCCCTCCGCGACCCGTGGCTTGCGAACAACCCGTGCCGGTGCTGACGTGAGTGGATGCCGTTCGGATCAGCTGTTAGTCGACGCGAGGAGTGGAAGAGGAGCGAACGGAGATCGACTTCCCGGCGCGCGAAGCGGAGGCGGCGAACGACACTATCCGCCAACGTTCGGACGGTTCGCTTCGGTGCTAGCGTGCGGCGCACGCCCAATTCGCGGCATCCTTGATGTTCCCGTGCCCGCGTATTTCGCACATTGCGGATAGGGACATAACGGCCGCGTCATGGCCGTTTCCGCGTTGGCGGCGGTCATCTGCGCCGGCGCGACGCCCCGCTCGCGCCAGTATTCCATCGTGCCAATCGTGTCGAACCGCCCCCTTGAGACGGACCGATTATAGCGGTCGTGGTATCGTCAGCGCCGCGGACATGCCGACCGTTCAACCCACCGCGACCGCTCCGCGCCTGACGCCGCTGCAGTGGCTCATTGTCGTCATCGCCGCCATCGGGTTCGCGTTCGACTCGTACGAGCTGCTGATGCTGCCGCTGATCGTGCGTCCGGCGCTCAGCCACCTCCTGTCCGTTCCGGACACCAGCCCGGTCATCAACGACTGGGCGGGTCTCGTCTTTTACGTGCCGGCCGTGGCCGGCGGCATTTTCGGACTGCTTGGCGGTTATCTCACCGACTTGCTCGGCCGCCGCCGTGTGCTCGTGTGGAGCATTCTGCTATACGCGTTCTCCGCGCTGCTTGCCGGCTACTCCACGTCGGTGTACTGGTTCCTGTTCTGGCGCTGCTGCACGTTCGTGGGTGTGTGCGTGGAGTTCGTCGCCGCAGTGGCGTGGCTCTCCGAGCTCTTCCCCGACGCCAAACAGCGCGAGGCCATCGTCGGATACACGCAAACGGTTGGATCGATCGGCGGCCTCATGGCCACCGGCGCCTACTACCTCTTTGAGACGTACGGCCAGCATCTGCCCGCGGTCAGCGGTGGACACGACGCGTGGCGCTACACATTGATGTCGGGTCTTGTTCCCGCCATTCCGCTCATTCTCATCCGCCCGTTTCTGCCCGAGTCGCCGATCTGGGAACAGAAGAAGCGCGCCGGCACGCTCAAGCGACCCAGTTTCGCGGAGTTGTTCGCTCCGCAGTTCCGGACCACCACCATCGTGACGACCGTGATGATGGCGGCCGCGTACGCCGCGGCGTTTGGCGCCATCCAGCAAACGCCGCGCATCGTGCCCGGTCTGCCGGACGTGCGCGTGCTGCCGCGTCAGGCGATCGCGCAGACGGTCGCCAACGTGCAGTTCTTTCAGGAGTTCGGCGGCCTCGCGGGACGGATCCTGATCGCTTTCCTGGCGGTGCGCATCATCAGCCGCCGCCGGTTGCTCCGCGTGTTTCAGCTGCCCGGACTTGCGATCGTCGCGGTAGTGTTTGCCGTCGCGGGCACGAGCAATCTGACGCTTCTCAAGTGGGGCATCTTCGTCTACGGCATCACCACAATCGGGCAGTTCAGTTTCTGGGGCAACTACCTGCCACGCGTGTTCCCTACCTACTTGCGCGGCACCGGGGAGAGCTTCGCGGCCAACGTGGGCGGCCGGATGATCGGCACATCCGCCGCGCTCCTGACGACGCAGCTGGCCAACACGATGCCGGGGGCATCGGCGCCGGGACGGCTCGCGTACGCGTCGGCGCTCGTCGGCACCGCAGCCTACCTCCTCGGCTTTGCCGCGAGCTTCTGGCTGCCGGAACCCAAGCGCGATGCGTTGCCGGACTGACGAATGACACAACATTCAACGCAGAACTCGCGGAACACGCAGAGCAAATCCTTTTCTGCGCGTTCTGCGGTTTCTGCGTTGATCGTCGTGATTGGACGTCCGTGACGGCCGCGCTTGTCGGCGCGCTTGTCACGGCGGCGGTCAGCACGGTCGGCGACTATCTCTGGGCGAATGTGCTGCCGCACCACAGACCCATTTACGGCTTCGCGCACGGTGCGCTGCTCTTCCTCACCGTCGGCGTTTGCCTGGGACTGCCGTCGGGCAAACCGATCCTCGGCGCGATTGGCGGCGTGGCGATCGGCGTCGCCGCAACGGCCGGCTTCTACATGCTCCGGCCGCTGCTCGGGTACTCCGGATTGTTCGTGATGTTCGTCGCGCTGTGGATCGGCCTGGGACTACTCACCGGCCGCGTGCTGCAGCAGGGCGACAACCGCCTTCGCCGAGGCGTCCGCGGTCAAGGCCTGCGCGAGGTGCTGATCCGCAGCACGCTCGCCGCCGTCGGATCGGGCCTTGGGTTCTACGCGATCTCAGGGATCTGGTTTCCGTTCAATCCCCACGGCTGGGATTACGCGCGACATTTCGTCTACTGGACCATCGCCTATCTCCCGGGATTCGCGGCGCTCCTGATACAGATCAACCGATCGTCGCTGCGCAGGTAGATGCTGCCGTTCGAAACAGCTGGCGACGCGATGAGCCGCTCGCCAACGTCGTTGCGCGCGACAACTCTGGGCTCGCGTCCCGATCGCAGGACGATCGTCTCCCCCGTTTCGCTGACGAAATAGATCTTCCCGTCCGCCGCGACCGGCGACGCGGAAAAGACGCCATCCATCCGTTCCTGCCAGACCTTCTGTCCGTTCGAGGCGTCGACGACGGTGATCGCGCCGACGTCGTTCGCCATGTACAGCAGCCCGGCGTCGTAGACGAGCGACGAGATGTACGGCGCGCCCGTGTTCACCTGCCACACGACGTGCGACTGAGAGATGTCGCCCTTGCCGCCGGGGCGAATCGCCATGTACGGACCGCTGCGATATCCGCGGCTCATGTAGACGATCCCGTCGTGGAACGTGGGAACGGGAATCGGAAACTGATTCGGTCCACCGACGTGCCACAGGAACACGCCGGTCCGCGGATCGTAGGCGTCGACGCGCTCGCTCGAGTTCACGATCAGCTCCGGCCCGGACGCCGCCTCCACGAGAAACGGCGTCGTGTACGATGAACGGCCGCGTCCGCGATCGGTCTTCCACCGCTCCTTGCCGGTGCGCGTGTCCACCGCGAGGAGGTAGGACGCCGGGCCGTGATCGCAGAGCAGAATCAGTGAATCCCGATACAGCGTCGGCGAGCTCGCGTGGCCCCAATTGATGTCGAACGGCGAGATCTCCTTCCCGAGATGCCGTTCCCACACGACTTTCCCGCTCATGTCGAGCGCGACGATCTGACCGGTGCCGAACCACGCGTACACCGTCTGGCCGTCGGTGACCGGGCTCGGGCTTGCGAGATTGTGCTTGTCGTGGACGCCCGGCAGCGGCCCCGATGCTTCGACGCGGTACTGCCAGACGCGGCGGCCGTCGGCACGGTTGAACGCCTCGACGACGAAGTACGTGCGACCGTCGGACGGCGCGTTGCGGGGAGTGCCGAGCGCGCGCTCGCCGGCCGTCGCCGCGGCGGCGCCTTGCGCGAGCCGCGGATGGCTGCCTGGCTTTCGCACCCCGGTGCCAATTTGCGAGGTGACGAATACGCGGTCGCCGAACACGATCGGCGACGAAACGCCGAGACCCGCGAGCTCCGCCTTCCAGGCAACGTTCTGAGTAGCGCCCCACCGGTCGGGCAGATTCTTCTCGTCGGCGACGCCGTTCCCGTGCGGACCGCGCCACTGCGGCCAGTCAGAAGCCGCGACCGATCCGCCGAACGCGATCGCGAACGCCGTCGCAAGCTTCAGCGTGCGCCGCATGGTCCACCTCTCGCGAGGATTCTATGCCAGACCCAACGTGACAAGGCTTCTTCGTGTTTCCGTGGGTGCCATTGTTCTCAGTACGCGCGTTCGTACAGCGCGAGCGCGGCCGCGGCGTCGAATGGCCGCGGGTTGCACGTGCCGGTCCACTGCGTGGCGGCATCGGCGGCGAGCGCCGGCAAGTCGTCGCGCGGGACACCCACGTCTCGAAGCGTGGCGGGCAGACCGCCCGCGTGCCGCAGAGCTTCGAGCCGCGCGGCGAGCCGGTCCCCGGCCTGACGGCCCTCGGGGCCGGCCGTTCGACGCTCGTCCTGAGCTTGTCGAAGGGCGAGCTCACGGCGGGCACATGGGTCGGCCCCTACACTGTCCGTCGTAGGGGTGGACCCATGTGTATGCCCCACGCATCCTGCCAGCAACGTGCCGTACCGATCGCCGACGTGCTCGGCATTCCACCGCACCACGTGCGGCAGCATCACAGCGATCGCGGTGCCGTGAGTGGTGCCGTACCGGGCCGTCAACGGATTCGCACACGCATGAGTGGCACCGAGCATCGACTGATCGATGGCGATGCCCGCTTCGTGCGCGCCGAGCAGCATCGCACCGCGCGCCACGATGTCGAACGGGTCGGCGAGCACGCGCTCGTAATGGCTCTCGAGCAGTCGCCAGGCATCCCGCGCGAACAGATCCGACATCGCGGTCCGCCGCGTCGTGACGTACGACTCAACCGCATGCGCGAGCGCGTCGTACCCGGCGAGTGCCGTCACTCGCACCGGTTGGGACACAGTCAGCTCTGGATCGAGAATCGCGATGCGGAACGCCGCCTTCGGATCGCCGCACGCCATCTTTGCATGCGTCTCGGCGTCCGAAATCAGCGCGTACGCCTGCGCCTCGCTGCCCGTGCCCGCCGTCGTCGGCACGGCGATGGACGGAAGCATCGGGCGGGGGGCCCTGCCGAAACCCTGGTAGTCCCGCATCGTGCCGCCGTTGGTGAGCACGAAGTTGATGCCCTTCGCACAGTCGAGCGAGCTGCCGCCGCCGATCGCGACAATGGAATCGACAGCACACGCGGCAGCCCGGACGCGACCGGCCTCTACCATCACCGTGTCCGGATTGGCGTCGAACTCGTGAAAGAAGAACGTCTCGATGCCCGCGGTACCGAGCACGGCCGCGGCGCGTTCGACGTGCCCGGCCCCCACGATCCCGCGGTCGGCTACGACGAGCGTGCGCGCAAACGACAGCTCGCGCGCGAGATCGCCGAGGCGCGCGAGGGCGCCCGGGCCGAACACCACGCGCGTCCGCAGCTGAAAATCGAAAGGCTGCATTCGCCTAGCGTGTGGTTGTGGAAATCCGGTACAGCTTGGAGGCTGTGCGAATAATCAGGCTGCCGTGCGCGATCGCAGGCGTGGCCAGGGTCATTTCGTCGAGCGGGTTCTTGCCGAGCACCTTGAAATCCGGCCCTGTCTGCATCACGAACGTATCCCCGTCTTCGCTGATCGCGAAGATCTTCCCGTTGTAGATCCATGGTGACGAGGTGAAGCCGACCGCGTCGGTGGTGATGCGCTGACGACCGTACACCTCTTTACCGCTCTTCGCGTCGTGGCACGCAACGAACCCGCGATCGAACAGCGTGTAGTAGTAGGCGCCGTCCACGAGGGGCGACGTGTTGTAGCTGCCGAGCGTCGGATGCGACCATGCGATGTACGCATTGGCCGTTTCATCTTTCTTGAGCGAGATATCGCCTGATGCTCCGGGCCGGACGGCGTACACTGGCCGAACCGGATCGGTGGGATAACCCGAGCTGATGAACAGCAGTCCGGCACCCGCAAGCGGCGTCGGAACCTGAATCGTCGTCATGCCGGTCAGCGTCCACAACAATTTGCCGCTGAGATCGTACGACCGGACCTTCTGCGTGCCGGCGGTGACGATCTCGGTGCGCAGCTCGTTTTCCCAGACGAACGGCGTCGTCCAGTTGCTGCCTTCGTCGCGATCGGTCCGCCAGATTTCCTCTCCTGTCTTCTTGTCGTACGCTGCGATGAACGACCGATCGTCGTTGTCGTTGACGATGTACAGCCGATCGCGGTGCAAGACTGGCGAACTGGCCGACCACCATCCCGTCCGCACTTTGAACGGACCCATCGGCTTCGTCCAGAGCGCTTTGCCGCTCATGTCGAACGCGAAGAGACCCAGGCTGCCGAAATACGCGTACACCCGCTCGCCGTCGGTGGCCGGTGTTTCCGACGCGTAGCTGTTCTTTTGATGCTTCGACTCGGCGGGCACGGCCGTTTTCACCGTCCGCTCCCACCGTACCTTGCCCGTTTTGAAGTCGACGTCGTACAACACCCAGCGGTGCGGATCCGGCGACGTGCCGATGTCGCGGCCGGACATCGGTCCGCCGAAGGAGCGTGCGGTGTAGGACGGAACGGGTTTCAACGCCTCATCGGTTTTCGTGTTGACCGCGGCCGTCACGAACACGTGGTCGCCCCATACCACCGGCGAGCTCCAACCCCGTCCAGGCACGTCGATCTTCCAGACGACGTTCTCGGTAGTGCTCCAGGTCGCGGGCAGCGCGGGGTCGTCGACGGCCACGCCGGATTTCGGTCCCCGGAATTGCGGCCACTCGTCGCTGGCGGAGACGACGGCGACTAGGGCAAAGCAACCTATCCACCACAGAGAGTTGTTCATTCGCGCCGCGCGGACATATTACACTCTTGCCGTGACACGAATGATCCTTGGCTCCGTTTTCGGCGTCACGCTGGTCGCGTCAACGCTCGCCCCTCCGGACCCGGCGGCCCGGGCCGGGCAAAGCGCCGCAGGCGCGACGGCGGCCGAACGTTTCTGGCACCAGTGGCGCGGACCGTACGCGACCGGCGTCTCCCGGTACGCCAATCCCCCGGTTGACTGGAGCGAGACGAAAAACGTCCGCTGGAAAGTGGAGCTCCCCGGACGCGGATCCGCATCGCCGATTGTCTGGGACGATCGCATTTTCGTCTTGTCGGCCGTGCCGATTGGCGTCGACGGCGCCGTCACGCACGCGCCTCGTGGCGGCATCCGCCCCCGTGACCGCTATCGGTTCGTCGTCCTCGCCATCGATCGACGCACCGGCAAGACTGTCTGGGAGCGCACGGCGCGCGAAGAACAGCCCCACGAAGCCACACACCAGGACAATGGCACCTATGCATCGAGCTCGGCGATCACCGACGGGCGCCGCGTCTACGCCTGGTTCGAGTCGCAGGGCATGTTCGTCTACGACATGGACGGCAAGCTGCTCTGGTCGAAAGATCTCGGCGACAAGCTCATGCGGAATCAGTTCGGCGAGGGCAGCACCCCAGTCCTCTACGACAATCGCCTCGTCATCGTCTGGGATCACCAGGGCCAGTCGTTCATCGTCGCCCTCGATGCGCTCACGGGCACCGAGCTCTGGCGCGTGAACCGGCAGGAAATCGATACGTGGGCCACGCCGCTCGTCGTGGAAGTCGGTGGCAAGCCGCAGGTGATTGCCAGCGGCATGAACAAGCTGCGGAGCTACGATCTCGAGACAGGCGCCATCGTCTGGGAAAGCAAGGGCGTGACGATGAATCCCATTCCGTCGCCGGTAGCGGCCGACGGCATGGTGTTCGTCACCAGTGGATTCCAGGGCAACCATCTCAAGGCAATCCGGCTGGCCGAGGCGCGTGGCGACATCACCGGCACCACCGCAATCGCGTGGACACTGGATCGCGACACGCCGTACGTGCCGTCGCCGCTGCTGTACGACGGCGTGCTCTATCTGCTGAAGACGAACTCGGGCCTCCTCTCCGCCTTCGACGCGAAGACCGGGACGCCGCATTACCAGTTGCAGCGGCTCGATGGATTGCCCGAGGTGTTTGCATCGCCGGTGGGCGCGCACGAGCGCGTGTACTTCGCGGGCCGCAGCGGGACGACTCTCGTGATCCGACACGGGTCGGCGTACGAGGTGATCGCGAAAAACAGGCTCGATGACGGCTTTGACGCATCGCCTGCGCTCGTGGACGACGAGATCGTTCTGCGCGGCTACGAGCACCTCTACAGCATTGCGGAGCCGAAGTAGCTACTTCGCGGCCTCAGTCTTCAAAAGCTCGCTGAACGGCACAATCGTCCCGTGAATCGGGACGATACGGTCGACGCGCAAATGGCGCGACCTGATGTTTTCCAGGAGGTTCGCAGCGTACGGCTGGACCGCGGCTGCGGGACTGAACACGTCGGCCTCGACAAGGATGCGTTCTCTCGGGAAATACGCCATCAAGAGTGTGTCGGCATGCGGGCTTCCAGCGATGTGATACAGCTCGACAGCCATCGCCACGTCCTTGAGCGTCAGCTCTTCATCGACCGTTTCGAGTTTCAGCGTGTTGGGCTTCCTGGCGAGCGCGTCCGGAACAATCGTGTGAGCGCGCCCGATCGCCTCTTGATAGAACGCCGCGTTTGCCTTGTGCGTGATCACGGCGAGGCCCTCCGATACGGCCGCGCGAAGCCCGCCAGAATGATCGAAGTGGTGATGTGTATTGACGACATGCGTGAGCGGCTTCCCGGGCCGAAGCTCCCTGGCCTTCGCAATGACCGCAAGTGATCGCGTGTCGTTTTGTGGCGCTTCAATCAGCACCAGGTGATCGCCGAATTCCACGAGCACGCTGTGGTGCGACTGACCGGCCAGGAACCAGACGCCCTTCGCCACTTCTTCGGCGGTGACCGTGGCCGGCGGCGGCGCGGCGACCGAGGCCGCAGAAGCGGCGGCGGCCGGCGCTGCGAGATCGCCTGGGTCACCATCGATCGCCTGTCTCGTGACGCGGATTTCGGCGGTCGTGTACTTGTCGGTCTTGATCGTGATCCGCGTGGGAAGCTTCAGTCCGCTGCTGTCCTGATAGTCGGCGAAGCTCGTCTCGATGGCGACATCGCCAAGGTTCGTGTTATCCGTCATCGACACGACGCGGGTCGGGAGCTTGGTTCCGCCATCGATGGCCAGCGTGAAGGCGAGGCCGTTGGCGGTGGTGACGTCGACCACGCTCTGGTTGCCCGCCGTTCGCGGGTTTGAAAGCCTGGCGCCCTCGTCCAACGCCGCCCGAACGAGCGTGAGCGGGTGATGAAAGATTTCCGCCCGGCGGTCCTTCGCCACCGCGTTCGAGACGCGCGTCGCGTTGCCGTTGGCGGCGACGTTGTAACCGACATTGCCGTCAATTCCGGACACCTGCTTCTGGGGAGCCTGGCCTTGAAAGTACGCAAAGTTCGGCGTCCGCGTCTGCTCGGTGCGCGCGCGTCCCGCAGTCACATCCACTGACCGCTTGTATGGCGACACGACGAATGCCTGCGTCGCGGCCTCCGGTGTCATGTCCTGTCCAAGGTTGGCGTTCGTACCCTCGCCTTCGATCACCAGCGTCTTGACGGCGCGGATCCGGTCGCGTCCCCCGAGCGCTGCCGCCGCGTCGGCGACGATCTGCTGTTCAGGCGTTCGTTGGACGCAACCGACCCATGTGGCCGCCGACAGCAGCACGAGCAACATGCGTATCATCTGTGACTCCAGTCCGCTTAACCGCCGCCGCCGACGTTCTGCCTTCCCCTGTTGGTCAGGCCGCTTTGGCATGCAGGAACACGCGTCCCGCGCCTGCGAGCGCCACCGATAGCCCGGCACACAAGAAGAACACCATTCGGACACCCAAGAGCTGCGCGAGTACGCCCGAGAGGACCAGCCCGAGGATCTGCCCAAAAAAGATGACGGAAATCTGGGTGCTGGCGACGCGGCCCAGCATATCGTGCGGCGTTTCGCGCTGCATCAGCGTCTGCGCCGGCACCATGATGGCGGTGAACGCAAGGCCGATCGTGAACGTCCCCGCAATCGTCACGGCAATGTAGGGAATGGCGCCAAGCAGCAGCACGCCCAGGCCGATGCCGGCGAGGCCCGACAGGACGAGCGTCTCGTGAGCAAATAGGTGCGTCAGTCGCCGAATGACCTGCGTGCCGGCAATCATGCCGACGCCTACCATCGCGCTGACGGCTCCAAACGAGCCTGCGCTCGCATGCAGCGTGTCGCGGACGTAGATTGAAATCAACGGCCCGAAACATCCAATCGTGAACAGGCCCGCCGCCATCGACAGCACGACGAAGAGCAGCGCGGCGTGGTTGAAGATGAAACGGGTGCCCTTCCCCATGTCGACCCAGATCGTGTGAATGCGATTGCTCGACGATTCACTGGCCGCGGCCGCGGTCAGCTGACGGCGAATGACCACCGACCCAATCAAACCAGCCGACGCAATGAAGCTGAGCACGTCAATGCCATAGCAGAGTGCCGGCCCGAACGCGCCGACCAGCGCTCCGGCCGCCGCGGGACCGACGATGCGGCTGCCCATGAAGGCCATCTGCATCAGCGCGTTGGAGGAGACGAGGCCGTTCGGCGGTACGTGGGTTCGAATCGTGACCGTCTGCGCGGGCCCGAAAAACGCCGACACGCAGCTCAGCGCGGCCAGCACGACGTACACGTGCCACACCTGCGACGAAGCAATGAGCAGCAGCGCGAGGACGGCTCGAATGAGATCGCTGGCGATCAGCGTCGGCTTGAGCGGCCATCGATCAACGAAGACACCCGCGATGGGGCCGATGAACACGATCGGCAGCATGTAGGCGATCTGGATCCCCGTGACCTGCGCCGGCGTGCCGTGCATGCGAAACGACACGACGGCGATGACGGCAAAGAGCGCGAGAAAGTCGCCGAAGAGGCTGACGACCTGCGCGTACCAGACCCGCCGCATCACATCGATGCGCAGCACTTCGCGGAACGTCATCGGAGCGAGCGCCGCGCCCGCCGTCGCGGTCGACATGGGTCAATGATAGCGTCAGACGTTTTCGGTCGAGAGTGCCGCGAGCAGCTCGCGGTACGACGCCTGCAGCAGGCTGCCAATGCGATCCCAGTCGGGATGAGCCGCCTGCTCGTCGCGCAGCTTCGCCGCGGTTGCGCGCAGCAGCGCGGCCGACGCCACACGCTCGGGCGCCGTTTCGTACAGCAACGCGTACTCCTGCGTCATCAGCTGCCCCACGTGCTCGACGCTGTTCTCTCCCGCAGTCCGGCGCGCCACCCACCAGGCGAGCTCGGCGCGGGCGACGGCGCGTGGATCGAACCCGGCGCCGAGCCACGATCGTGCCGCCGCATACGCCGCCTCGAGATCCTCCTGGATCGGGGACGGAGGTCGACAGGGGTCGGACCGACCTCCGTCCTCGGTACACGCCCAGTCGCCAAACCTCGCCGCAGCCCGGGCCAGATGGAACGCCTGGCCGGTCGCCTTCGCCCACGAATAGTGATACTGCTCGTGGAGGGTCATGACGAGCAGCGCGAACAACTGCGTGCGCTCTTTGGCGTAGTACGCCTTCCACATGCGGAGCTCCAGGTCCGCCATGCGAACGGCATCGAATTGCCGCATCGATCGCGGTCCGCGCGGCGGTGTGAACGCGAACGCCAGCGCAAAGCCGAGCAGAACGGCCGCGACGGAAATGAAGCGCGCGGAGCGGCGCATCGGAGACCGGGATTATATCGTCCGATTCGCGCTCAGCTGAGGTTGCGATCCGACGCCGCGTACGCGATCATGGAAGGCTCATGTCCAAATCGACAGGTGGTCAGCCGCGCCAGGGGCGGGAACTCATTTCGCTCGCGCAGAAACTTGCACGGGACGCCGAGCATCACGCGTTGCTGTCCGCGTCCCTCGCGAGCCAGGCCGACCGCCTGATGATCGCCGGGCTGCGACTGCTCGAACGTCGCCCTCCCACCACGCCAGATTCGACGGTCCGTCCGTAACCGCTGCGCGCCACGAGCGGGCACCTCCGTCCCTCCCGGACACCTCCGTCCCTCCCGGCACCTCCGTCCCTCCCGGCACCTCCGTCCCTCCGGACACCTCCGTCCCTCCGGGCACCTCCGTCCCTCATGCATGTGCGAGAATCGGTACGCAGATTACGAAGGGAGCTTCATGCGCGCTCGTTTTGCGACGGCCCTGGCGGTCGCTCTCGCCGGATTCATCACGCTCAATTGCGGCGGCATCGCCAGCCCGTCGAACAACGTGACCGATACGTTCAGCGGGACACTTCAGCCACAAGCCGCGTTGAGTCATCCTTTTTCCGTATCGAAAACCGGCGAGTTCACCGTGAAGCTGACGGCGTTTGCCCCGAACTCGAACCTTCTCGTCGGCCTGGCCTGGACGCTGGCGAGTAACGACGGAACCTGCACCACTACCACGCTCCAGCAGAACAACTTCTCGAGCCTCAACGCGCAGGCGCTCGGCGGCCAGATTCTCGCCGGCAAATACTGCATCTTCATTTTCGATGTAGGAAGTCTGACCGCCGCCCAAACCTACACGATCACCGTTTCGCATCCGAGCTGATTCGAGCGCGTTGCGAAACCCGCGGGAGGGCTTGCAACGCACTCGAAGCGGCTTCGATCGTGTCTACAGCGCGCGGCGGATCTTCCGGATGGCGCCCGCGCCCACGAACGCGCCGAACGCCGAGAAGATCATCAAACCCAGAGGGCTGGCCGTATTCGGTAACTCACGCGCCGGCGCAGCAGTCGTCGCGCGGGCGTTCGGATCTTCGGGGCTCGCGGTTGTCGGGAAAGCTCCACTCGTGCCAACGGCGCCCGACGTGCTGGGCTGCGGCGGCGTCGGAGCCGGCGGCTCAGGCGCTGGTGTGCTTGGCGCGGTCGTCGTGGCCGGAGGGGCCGTCGTCGTCGCCGGCGGCGCAGTGGTTGTGCTTGGCGGCGGCGGAGTCGGCGCTGGCGGCTGTGTTGTCGTTGGAGACGGCGCCGGTGTCGGCGACGTCGTTGTCGGCGGCTCTGGCGTTGTCGTCGGCGGTTGCGGTTCGGTTGGCGTTGTCGTCGGCGGCTGCGGCTCGGTTGGCGCGGGCTGAGTCGGCGCCGGAGTCGTGGTTGGCGGCTGTGATGTTGGCGTCGGTTGCGCGTGCGAACTTGGTGGGGCCGCCAGCGTCAGCGCGAGCACCGCGCTGCTGGCGACGAACAGCGATTTGAGTGACACAGGACCTCCTCCTTTTGACTTGCGTTCAGCCGTTCCAGTGCACGTCGCATGCCCTTTCACTCATAATGTCGGGGTGGCATCACTCGATGCGAGCATTGACGACCTCTACAAGGAGCCGCTGGACGCATTCACCGAGGCTCGAGCGGCTCTTGCGAGATCGCTGACGGGTGCCGACGCTCAGCGAGTCAAGAAGCTCGTCAAGCCGAACGTCGTTCCCTGGGCCGTGAATCAGGTCTACTGGCACGCGCGCCGAACATTTGACGCGGTAATCGCGACCGGTGAGCGCCTGCGCAAGGCGCAAGTGGCGGCGCTCGAAGGACGACGCGCGGATGTGCGCGCCGCGAGCGACGCGCACCGCCGCGCGATCACCGAGGCCGTCAAAGAGGCGGAGCGCCTCGCGAGCGCAGCCGGATCCAAACCGGCGCCGGATGCGCTCATGCGAACCTTCGAAGCGCTGTCGTTGGCGAGCGACGCCCCGGAGCCCTTCGGACGGCTTACGCGACCGTTGCAACCCGCCGGCTTCGAAGCGCTTGGCGGCGTGAAGCTCAAAGCCGTCCCCGGGATCGCGCCCGCGCCGCAGCGCTCACCCGCCCAGAAAAAGCTCTCGAAGAAGGAAGAGGCTGCGCGACGACGAGCCGAGCTCGAAGAAAAGCAGCGCGCAGCGGCCGTGAAGAGAGCCGAGGCCGCCCTGGAGCGCGCTCGGCAACGTGTGGCGCTTGCCGAAGCACAGCTCCGTAACACTCGCAATCGAGAGCCATGACCCACCGACCCCGTGTTAGTGTTTTGGCCATGTACAGCACGGTCCTTCTGATTCATTCCTGGCTGCGATGGCTCGCCCTCGCCACCGCTCTGCTCGCGACCGTCGCGGCCGCGCGGAACCAGGTCGCCGGCGACCGCTCCCCCGCCGACCGCTGGAGCCTGTTCGCGATGATGGCGCTCGACGTGCAGATGTTGCTCGGCCTGCTCCTCTATCTCGCCCTCAGCCCGTTCACCGCCGAAGCGATGCGCAACATGTCCGCCGCCATGCAGAATCCGCAGCTGCGGTTCTGGGCGGTCGAACACCTCACGACCATGTTGAGCGCCGTAGTCATCGCGCACGTCGGCCGTGTGCTGGCGCGCAAGGCCGTCACGCCCGCAGCCAAGCGGTCGCGGCTGCTCATATGCTTCGGCATCGCAACCGTGCTGCTGTTGCTCGGGACGCCGTGGCCCGGGATGGCGAACGGACGACCGCTGTTCCGCCTATGATCTGGAACATCATCACCACATTTCTGTCGATGTGGGCGTCGCAGGTTGCCGCGCTCACGTGGCTCACCGTAGCGTTCGTCGCGGCGATCCTCGAGGTGTCGATTCCCCACTTTGGTTCCGCGTTCGTCGGTCTCGCGGCCGTGTCTGCCGCTGTGGCGGCGTATCTCGGCTTCGGCATTCCCGAGCAGCTCGGCACATTTGTCGTCGTCCTGATCGCATCGCTCGTGGGGTTACGATCGCGCCTCGTGGGCCGGCTGGCCGGACGAGGTGTGCCGTCCCGCACCGATTCGTTGATCGGACGGACCGGGGTCGTCACGCACGACATCGACCCGGCGACGGGGTCGGGACGCGTCAACGTCGGCGGCGAAGATTGGGCGGCCCGGAGCGCAGAGCCCATCCCGTCCGGTATCAAGATCCGTGTCGCCGGCGCCGATGGGATCGTGCTGGAGGTGACACGCGCATGAACAGCATCATCTTTTTCGGCGTCGCGCTGGTTCTGCTGATTGTGCTGATGCGGACGATCAAAATCGTGCCGCAGAAGCAGGTGAAGCTCATCGAGCGGCTCGGCAAATATCACCGGACCGCAGAGGCGGGACTCAATACGATTGTGCCCTTCCTCGACTCGGTCCGCGCGACGATCGACCTCCGCGAACAGATCACCAAGATCGAACCGCAACCGGTCATCACGCGCGACAACGTGACGATGGAAGTGGACGCGGTGATCTACTACCTGATCGCCGATCCGGTGCGCGCCACCTACGAGGTGCAGAATCTGCCGTGGGGACTGGAGCAGCTCACCCTCTCGGCCTTGCGCAACGTCATCGGTCAGCTCGATCTCGATCACACGCTCTCGTCGCGCGACACGACCAACTCCCAACTCCGCGCGGCGCTCGACAGCGCGACGCAGCAGTGGGGCGTCAAGGTGATGCGCATCGAGCTGAAGAACATCACGCCGCCCGAAGAGATCCGGCTGACGATGGAAAAGCAGATGACCGCGGAGCGGACGCGCCGCGCCGTCGTCACGACTGCGGAAGGCGAGAAGTCGTCCGCGATTCTGCGCGCCGAAGGACAGAAGCAGGCGGCGATCGTCAACGCCGAGGGCGCGAAGGAAGCGGCGATTCTGGCGGCGGAAGGCCAGGCGCAGGCCCGACTGCGCGTGGCACAAGCTGAGGCGCAGGCGATTCAGCTCATTGCGCAGGCGCTCGGCGCCAAGGACAGCCCGGCGCAATACCTGATTGCGCAGAAGTATCTCGAATCGCTGGGGCAGATTGCGACAAACGCACAAAAGCTGGTATTCCTGCCGTACGAGACGAGCGGCATCATGGCCTCGCTCGGGGGCATCCGCGAGTTGCTGCAGCCAGCGAAGTAATCTGAGGCATCTGGATTGAGGACGTGGAGGTGTCGATGATACGCAAGACAATCGCAGTGGCCGTCACAGTCGTGGCCGCGGGTACGTTGGTCGTCGCACAGCAGGGCGCACGACCCATGAGTCCTGAAGGCACCGCGCAGACGCAGGTGCTCGGCACGTGGAGTAAGGGTGAGCGGCCCTCGTTCGCGCTTGGGCGCGAGGTCTATCAAGGCGGCAAATGGATCGAGATCACGTACGGACGGCCGCTTCAGCGCGGGCGCGACCTGTTCGGCTCGGGCGAGAACTACGGCAAGGCTGCCCTCGACGTCGGCGCTCCGGGATTGCCGGCGCCACCGGTGTGGCGCGCGGGCGCGAACGTGACGACGCGGCTCAAGACCGAAGTGCCGCTGACATTCGGCGACAAAACCGTGCCCGCCGGCGAATACAGTCTGTTCGTCGACCTGAAGCCCGCGCAGTGGACGCTGATCGTGTCGAACTGGGCCGCGCAGGCGAAGTTCAACCCGCAGGACAAGACCGCCCTCTGGGGTGCGTACGGCTACACGCCGGAGAAGGACGTCGCTCGCATTCCGATGAAGGTCGACACGCTGCCGTTTGCCGTCGAGCAGCTCACGTGGAGCTTCCTCGACATGACGAACGACGGCGGCAGAATGGCCATCATGTGGGGAAAGACCATCGCGAGCGCGCCGTTCAAGGCCAGTGCTGCGCGCTGACGCGAGCGCGGCTTTACCGCTCCGCCAGATCCTTCACCACGTCGCGCAGGCAGTCGTCCGCCTGCCGCAGGTGGTCGATCACGCGCTCGGCGTCCTTGATCACGTCGCGTGATACCGACGTGTTACGCGATGCGATCTCGGCACGAGCCTGATCGATTACCGGTACGACTGCGCGCAAATCGTCGGCGGCCTTCCCCAGTGCCTCGCTGAGCGCTTCGAGCGACATCTCAACCGTAATTGCAGTGTTCTCGGCCATAGGGAGACGCGAATCAAGACTCGTGCCTCCGGTTGGAGCCCGGTCGAGGTCGCTGCCGTCCGTCTTCGCGACGCTTCAGGCTGATGCGATACTCTCTTCAGGATGGTCCGCAACGAGTCGTCGATCGCGATGCGCGGCTGTCTGTTGACGGCGGTCGTGGCGATCACCGCGTGCGGCCAACCCGAAGCGCCGACGAAGGCGACCCCCCTGCCGCTCGCACGCCTCGCAACGGAATCACGCGCGTTCATGATCTTCAGCGGGTATCCCGAAGCGACGACGCGCGTCGTGCGCGATCGCGACGCGTGGCAGTCGGCGTGGAACGAGATCCATCGGAACCTCATGCCGGTTCCGCCGCTGCCCGACGTTGACTTCTCCGCTGAAATGATCGTGCTCGCCGCGATGGGCACGCGGCCATCGTCCGGCTACGACATCGTGTTGACGGGCGCGTCCGAAACGAACGCCGTCGTGACGGTCGAAGCCGAGGCGCGGAGTCCGGGGCCGAAATGCGTGACGTTGACGGTGTTGACGTCGCCACTCGATGTCGCGCGAATACCGAAGCGTCCGGCTTCGGTGGTGTTTCACACGACATCGATCACGGTCCTCTGCCCGTAACTGGTGGTCGTTTCTTCAGTCTGGAAGCGGCCGTCGCACTTGAATAACTCGCGTACAATCTCATCAAGATCCACCGGACACTGGGTTACGCTCGTGATGGCCGCGAAAATGACAGACAGGTTGTTCGACGTGTCCGACATCGTGGCGCTGCTGGAAGCCGTCGAGTCCAAAAAGCAGGCTAAGGAGAAGACGTGAGATCTGCAGCGTTGCTCGTCGCTCTCTTCACCATCATCGTCGGCATAGTGGGCCTCGTTTCGCCCGATAGCGTGACGACGGTTCGACGGCTGTACTTCGCGACGCCTGTGGGACTATATGCCGCCGCCGCTGTTCGCGTTGCCATGGGGCTCGTGGTAATCCTGTGTGCCCCGGCCTCTCGTGCGCCAAAGACTCTGCGTGCGTTGGGAGCCGCGGTGTGCATGCAAGGACTCGCGGCGACGCTCCTCGGACCTGATCGCGCGCGAGCGGTCCTCGAATGGGAGACGATGCAGGGAACCGCGCTTCTGCGCGTCGGGGCCGCGGTGGCTCTAGCCACCGGGGGCTTCATGGCGTTTGCGGTTACAGGCCACCGTCCTAAGAGCGAAGTAGAGTAGCCCACTACCAACTGGTTCGCCGTCCCCGGCACGCGTGCGCGCGTGCTAACATGAGCGGTTGTTCGATCCGCCTCGGCCGGCGTCGAGGCGAGCTGCCTCCCTACGTCCCCATCGTCCAGAGGCCCAGGACGTGGCCCTTTCAAGGCCAAAACGCGGGTTCGAATCCCGCTGGGGACGTACCACCTCGGGGAAAAACCTTCATGAACAGCTCTTCGAGGGTGCTCTCGCCGCGCAACTCCCATTGCTTCGGCTTCGCCGTCGGCGTGATGGTGACGCGACCCTTCAGGAGCGACGAGACGATCGGTCGCGCGTGCGTCGGATCGTCGACAAGGACGCGTCGCCACGAGCGCGACAGCTCGAGCAGCTCGTCGCGGACACGCCGGCCATCGCGCGCGCTGAGGCCTGTCCTAGCGGCGATCGCGTCCCGTTGCGCCTTCACATCCGTCCGCCGCCGATCGAGCGCTCTGAGGGCGTCCAACAGGCCGGACACCTGTTCGCCGGCGCCCACGGCGGCTATCAGACGCGCGTGTTCTCGCTCGAGCGCCGACAGTTCGCGGTCGAGTCGGTTGGCCTGGGCCGTTGGGTCATCGCCCCGCAACAGGGTCAGCGCATGGTCCACGGCGTCGGTAACGATGCCCTCGTCGAGCACGTCGTCGAGCAGCGTTTCGAGCACGATGTCGTCAGCGTCCACCATCGGCACATCGGCGTTGTTCGGGCATACGGTCCGGCCGCGCTCGTGATACCAGGCGCAGCCGTAGAAGTGCTTGCGGCCGTGGCCGTGCGCCCGCGACCGCACCTTCAACGGTCCACCGCAGCGACCACACAGCGCCAGGTTCGTCAGCAGGTACTTTGACGGATTCCCGAGTGCCGGCCGGCCGGAGAGATGCGCGCGCGGAGTGGCGAGGTAGATTGCCCGGGCAGCCGTCAGCCGCGCGTGCGCGGCCTGCCATTCGCGTTCTGAGACGATACGCAGCTCGGGCGCGGTCCGCGTGATCCATTCGTTCGACGATCGGGCGTGTTGGTGTTTGTGACCCCACCTGTCACGCTTGCGTGTGTGGTTCCAGACGATCTCGCCACGGTACAGAGCCCGAAACAGCACCGCGCGGACCGACGTCGGCGCCCACGACTGCGATCGCCCTTGCTGCGCGCGTGGCGCCAGGGCGCCCTCAGCGTTCAGGCACTTGGCGATCCCTTTCGTCCCGTATCCCTCTGCCGACAACCGGAAGATCGTTCGAACGACCGCGGCCTGGTCCTCGTGGATGCGTCGCTCGACATGTGACCGTTCACCGTTCGCGCCACGTACCTCGACGTTGTCGTACCCAAACACGCGCCCGCCGGTGACGTGCCCGGCTTTGGCCTTGCGCAGCATCGCATCGTACGTGCGCTGTCGCGCCTTCTCGCGCTCGAGCTCGTCGGCGAACGCTGTCAGCGACAGCATGATCTTGTCGGTCGGTGAATCGAGCGTCCGCTCGCGGTCCTCGAGGTAGAAGAACACGCGGACGCCGGCGGTCACGAGCTGCTTCAGCGCGTATGCCGTCTCGATCGCTTCACGTCCGAGTCGACTTTCCTCGGACATGATCAGGACCTGGAACGATGTGCGCGGTTTCAGGGCATTCATCAGCCGCACGAAGCCCGGACGGTTCGCGAACTCGGCGCCGCTGATGCCGTCGTCGACATACACGTGCTCGTCGGCGACGGTCCAGCCCTTCCGAACGGCGTACGATCGGGCGTGCTCGACCTGGCGCGCGACGGACTTCTGCTCGTCCGCGACGCCGCTCTGCTCGGTCGACTTGCGCGCGTAGATGGCAGCGATCACTTCTTCACCACCGCAACGACAATCGACACGATCGATAGAACAAGCGATACGATCGCGATCCAGATGGCCGTCCGGTGCTTCGTATGCTCAGCGCGCAACAACGCGAGCACGGCGGCAAGGTACGGGAAGTGAACGACGTGCTTGTCCTTCTGTCCGACGCCGAGCGCAAAGAATGGAACCTCTGAATCCTCGCGCTCGTCTCGGTAGCCGTACCGCTTCTGAAGGTCGTTATAGAGTCGGCCGAATAGAAGATCCGCATCCGTTCTCAGGTCGCGCGCGACCGCGACGATGTCGATCGGCACGTACACCTTCGACTCCCGATCTGCTCCGGCAGAGCCCGGTTTGTAACTCGAGAACACGTCGTAGTACCGAGAAAAGATCGCCTCCAACACCTGCAGGTCCGTTGGCAGGTGTGGTTTTCGTTTGAAAATCTTCATACCATTTCCTTCATGACGGCGCCGCAGGT